>Ga0308158_10005163_pt1 | contig 10781 bp, 6 predicted proteins | sample PhyBR2_FD_201038 | JGI IMG/M metagenome (GOLD analysis project Ga0308158, IMG submission 201038) | Phyllosphere microbial communities from UC Gill Tract Community Farm, Albany, California, United States - DLSLB.R2 | ecosystem: Host-associated > Plants > Phyllosphere > Unclassified | place: USA...
ATTAGAGGTTTACAAGGCGAGGTTTGCGATGTCCCGCACGATCCGTTTTCATAAATTTGGCCCGGCGCAAGTCTTGACGTGCGAAGAGCACGCAGTGGCATCGCCCGCTCCGGGCGAAGTTCAGGTACGTGTCGAGGCGATCGGTATCAGCTGGTATGACGTGCTCTGGCGGCAGAACCTGGCGCCGTCGCAAGCACGCTTGCCGGCGGGCCTTGGCCAGGAGATGGCGGGTGTGGTCACCGCGCTGGGCGAGGGTGTCGAAGGTTTTGCGGTGGGCGACAAGGTTGCCAGTTTTCCTGCGCAAAGCCCCAATGAATACCCGGTCTATGGCGAGGCGGTGCTGCTGCCCGCCACGGCCCTGACCCGCTACCCGGACATCCTTTCGCCAATCGAGGCGGCGGTGCATTACACGCCGTTGCTGATCGCTTATTTCGCCTACGCCGAACTCGCCCGTGCCAAGCCAGGGCAGACCGCTTTGGTGACCGATGCCAGCCACTGTGCCGGACCCTCGTTCGTGCAGTTGGGCAAGGCCCTGGGCCTGAAGGTGATCGCCGCCACGCGCAATCCCGCCGAGCGCGACTACCTGTTGTCGCTGGGCGCCGAGAAAGTGGTGGTGACCGAGGAACAGGACCTGCTCATGCAGATCGACAAGTTCACCGGCAACCGTGGCGTGGACATGGTGCTGGATGGTCTGGGTGGGCCACAGATGTCGGTCCTGGGTGACGTATTGGCGCCCCGTGGCAGCCTGATCCTGTATGGCTTGCAGGGCGGCAACCAGACGCCGTTCCCGGCCTGTGCCGCGTTCCAGAAGAACATCCAGTTCCATGTGCATTGCTTGGGCAATTTTCTCGGCAAGCCGGAATTGGGGATCATCCAGGACGCCGAGGCCCTGCAGCGCGCGCTGCGCGATATCAACCAGATGACGGCAGACCGCGTCCTGGTGCCGCAGATTGCCAAGGTGTATCCGTTCGATCAGTTCGTCGAGGCACACAAGGCCATGGACGAATGCCCTTGCGGCGGCCGCATCGCGCTGCAGCTGTAACCGACCCGGTTGGCTGGCACGGCGTTCCTGCTTGGAACGCCGTGTTTTCAACGCTGCTTCCCGCCTGATTCGCCCTCATTTGTAGGACGTTTCCGCTCATTTTTCAGAACCCTCCGATTGCGCTCCGCGCTGGCATGGGCGCCTCATGGTGCTCGTGCGGTCTCGCCGTACGCCCGCTGATCTGCACTGCCTTTTACCGGCTTTCTGTATCTTTTAATCAGTAGACGGCTCTTCATAATGCGCGCTCTATGCCCGTCTCCGGGGCTTGGCAAGCACGTTTCGAAGCGTGGCAGTCGTCCGGCGGGTTCCTGGCCAGAACTCGGAAACCAGCAATGAGCGCAATGCACCAGCAAGCCATGAACCACGTTTACCAGCAGGTGCTGTCGCGTTTGCTCGGCTCCTTTTCGCCCGCGCGGCGGATGGCGGTACAGCCCCTGATCCAGCGTCTGATGACGGCCGCCGGGGGCGCGCAGCGTCTGGGCAGCTATCGAATCGTGTACAGGCTCTGCGGCAGCGCCGCAGGCCATGGGAGTCTGGCGTTGCTGCGGGCGGCACAATTGACGTTGGCCGCCCGTCATCAACCGACATTCTCAATCCGCGCCGCCGTCAGCAGCCAGGCGCTGCTCGACGATGTGCGCAACGGCAACGTGCAGCGGGCCTGCAATGCGCTGTTCCTGCACGATGATCCGCGCGTCGAGCTGCTGGCCTTCGACGACGAGGCCCTGCAACCCTATGAGTACCGCCACGCGAGCATCAATCAACGGCGCATGAACTTGCGCACCGAACTGTTGACCGCAGCTCATGGGCTCGACACGTCCGCGCCCACGGCGTTACAGAGTCAGGGTTATCGCGCCATGGCACGGGTTTATCAGCGCTTGCTGGGCTACCAGGCCCCGGCGGACGCCATCCTGCTCGACCAACCACGGTTGCAGCGCCGACGCTTCGTCGCTTGGGCCCTGCGCGAGCGGCGGCGCGCAGGTGGGGCGCGCATGCCCCGCGACCATTGGCAGAGCAGTGTCTGCCTGCAGGCAGTGAGCGCAAGAGACACTGCCCTGCCACGTGGTCAACGCCCCGATCCGCCGGTTGGGGTGCGATTGCTGGGTGTGGACGATCTGCTCGGCGAACCGTCGGTGGCGGACGCCGCCTTGTGGCAGTTTCTCGGCTGCGAGCCTGTGCCACCGCTGTTCGAGCCGCTGGAAGACCGCTGCCCGCAGTTCGCCTGCGTGGCTTACCTCTATGGCCTGCGCAGCCAGTGCCTGCACGGGGGCACCTTCGAACAGGGGCTGGATGCGTTCCGCGCCGACGTCGCACGCGCAGGTCCCGACCTGACAGGGGCAATAACCCATCGGTCTGACGCGGTCACACGGAGCGCCGCTGACCACATGCAGAATCGCCTGTCCACGTGGTACGGGATGGATCCGGCACAGGTGAGCTGCGCCGTGTACGCCCCGTTCACCGAGCGCGGGGCACGTCTGGAGGCGTTCCTGTCGACATGCCATCCGGGGATGCAGGTGACCATGCCCTATCTGCACCGAGTGCTGCGCGGGTCCAGGGTTCCGGCGCAGGTGGTGCAGTGGCTGGAGTCGGTCAGTGGCTTGCCGCTGGTCACGCTGCAAGGGCTTTATCAACGGCCCAGGTTGCCATGAACGGCGCTGCCAAGGACAAGGCCGGCGCATTTGCCTACCAAGGGGTCTACCGTTACCTGCTGCGTCTGATCGACGGAATCGATCCAGGGGAGCGCACCAAGTTGCCGTCTTTACGGGCGCTGGGCCGAACCCTGGATGTTTCGGTTTCAACCGTGCAGGCTGCCTATGGGATGCTCGAAGCCGAAGGTCGGATCGAGCCGATTGCCAAGTCCGGCTACTACGCGCGTGGCTCCACGGTGTTCGGGCCCGCGCTGGCCAGCCCCGATCTGCTCCAGCGTGTGCTGGCCGGTGCCTGCCAGTCCGATATGGACGTGTTCGGTCGTGCGGCACCCGCACCCCGCGCCGATGCCTTGAAGGCGCTGCTCAGGTTCGAGGTCGAGTTGGCCAGGCGGTATCCGGCAGGGCTGTGCGGTGTCGTCCAGCCCTGTGGCGAGCTGGAGCTGCGTCACGCACTGGCCACGCGCTACACCCGTTGCCTGGAGCGTCACTGGTGCGCCGACGACGTTTACATCGGCAGCGATCTGCTCAACGTGCTGCACATGGCCTGGAACGCGATGCAACTGCAAGGCGCCGTGGTCGTCGTGCTGGTGCCGTGCGGTTGGCGCATCCTGCGAACCTTGCAGCAGGCCGGCGCGCGGGTGGTGGAGCTGGCCCTCGATGCGCAGGGCAGGGTGCCGCTGCAGCGCTTGCAGGAGGTGCTCGCTGGGCAGCAGGTTCGCCTGATGGTGCTCGGCGCATCGTTCCACGCCCCCCACGGGACCTGCATCGATGACGCGGACAAGCGCACCATTGCCAGCCTGCTGGACCGACACGGCGTATGGGTGGCCGAAGACGATACCGAGGGCGACTTGTGCTTCCAAGGGGCACTGCGTTTTCGCGATCTGGTGGCGCCGCAACGCTTGTTGATCTTCGGATCCCTGCACCACCTCGTAGGCGCCGAGGCACCGTTCGCCTACCTGCTGTCGCGGCATTGGCAGGTCCGCCTGCAGCAGTACTGCTTGCAACGCACGACCGTAGCGCCACCCTTGCGGCACAAGGTTCTGGCACGGTTCATCAGCGGCGGCAGCTATGACGACTGTCTGGGCCTGCAACGCGAAGCCCTGCAACGCCAGGTGAGTGCTTTCACCACCGTGCTGCACGCCCGTCTGCACGAGCGGTTGCAGCTGGCGAGCACGGCAGGGGGAGCCTGCGTGTGGGCGCGGTCACGCGTCCCGGTCGACATGCGCAGCGTTTTCGAAGACCTGCGCAGGCAGCGCCTGTTGATCGCTCCAGGAGGCATCTTCAGCCTGCAGGGCCATTGCCATCAACACCTGCGCCTCAATGGTTGCGGGCATTCGACCGAGCAGTGGGAGCGCTGCGCCACGGCGCTGTCAGCAGCGTTGGAGGCACACGGGGTGTAGGGCACCATCGGTCCATTTCCGATTGCCTTGGCTTTTTTCTGTATGTATAACCAGTGACTTTTACGACTCTGGTTTGGCGACAACGTGGCATTTGCACCGCTCGAAGACCCTTTCTACTACCTGGCCAACTTCCGTCGCGTACTGGCGTGGCTGGAACAACGCTATCTGGACGTGCTGGATACCGAGGAGCTGGGTTTCATCCAGCGTTTCGAGACGCTGCCGCAGCCGTCCCAGGCGCTGCTGGTGCGCATGATCATGCGCAAGGGCGAGATGTTTCGCGCCAGTCGCCTCGACTACGCAGAGATCGGCTGCCCGCACGAGGCGGCGGGTCCGCTGTTGGCCAGCGGTTACCTGGTGGATCAGGCGCCTTTGACGTTGGAGCAGGTAGGCGAGGTGTTGCTCAAGCCGGAAATCGTCACCTGCTTTTCGGCCCACATCACCAAGTCGTCATTGCCCAAGCCGCAGTTGCTGCTGGCCCTTGCCGAACACCAATGGCCGGCGCAGCCTTTCCAGGCATGGTGCCCTACCTTGGCCGACACGCTCTATTGCTTGACCGTGCAGGCGCTCTGCGACCGGCTGCGCTTGCTGTTTTTCGGCAACCTGCATCAGGGCTGGACCGAATTCGTGCTGGCCGACCTGGGTGTCTATCGTTACGAGTCGGTGCAACTGGCGCCCGAGTCTCGGGGCCTGACCCATCGCGACGATGTCGCCGCCGGGCTGGCCCTGCACGCCTGCAGCGAAGCGATGGAGGCCGGCCTGCCTTGTGAAGACATTCATCGCCAGCTGCTCGCCGTGACCACTGAAAAGTCCTGGTTGCAGAGCCGTCGGCAGAAGCTGTTGTTCCGGCTGGGGTATGCCTGCGAACGCCAGCAGGATCTGCAGCAGGCCCTTGTGGTGTACCGCAGCTGCGAGTTCGCCCAGGCGCGTGCGCGGATCATTCGCGTGCTCGAGCTGTGTGGCGAATACGCCCAGGCGCTGGCGTTGGCCGAGCAGGCCAGCCTGGCCCCGCTGAACCCGGCCGAGGCGCAGCAGTTGCCACGCATGCTGCCGCGCTTGCGTCGACACCTGGGGTTGCCTGCCGAACCCAAGCGCCACGCCGCCAAAGTTGCACGCCTGGACCTGACGCTGGTGCTGTGCGAGCAGCGCCTGAGTGTCGAGCGCCGTGTGGCGGCCTCGCTGCACAGCGAAGACGCTCCGGTGCATTACGTCGAGAACACCTTGTTCAATGCCTTGTTCGGCCTGCTGTGCTGGAAGGCGATTTTCGCACCGTTGCCCGGGGCGTTTTTCCACCCGTTCCAGAACGGTCCGGCCGACCTGCACCAGCCCGACTTCCGCCAACGCCGCAGCGCGCTGTTCGACGCGTGCCTGGGTGAGCTGGACGACGGCCGCTACAAGCACACCATCCGCCAGACCTGGCAAGAGAAGCGGAGCTTGCAGTCGCCCTTCGTGCATTGGGGCATGCTCGACGAAACCCTGCTGGAGCTGGCCTTGGGCTGCATTCCGGCGCAGCACCTCAAGCACTGCTTCGACCGCGTGCTGGAAGACGTCAAGGCCAACCGTACCGGCATGCCCGACCTCATCCAATTCTGGCCCGCCGAAGGTCGCTACCTGATGATCGAGGTCAAAGGGCCCGGCGACCGCTTGCAGGACAACCAACTGCGCTGGCTGGAGTTCTGCGCTCGCCATGGATTGCCGGTGCAGGTCTGCTACGTGGAGTGGGCAGGACAGCCCGCGTGAGCTATACCGTGGCCGTCCGGGCCTTATGCGAGTTCACGGCCAAGGTCGGCGACCTGGACCTGCGCTTCACGCCATCGCCGTCGGCCCAGGAAGGCATGCTTGGCCACCGCCGGGTCACCCAGGGCCGCGATGCCGGCTACCAGAGCGAAGTCACCCTCAGCGGTCAGTACCACGAACTGCTGGTGCGCGGCCGTGCCGACGGCTATGACCCGGTGCTCAACCGCCTGGAAGAGATCAAGACCCACCGCGGCGACCTCGATCTGCAGCCTGACAACCATCGTCAACTGCATTGGGCCCAGGCCAAGGTCTATGCCTGGCTGATGTGCCAGCAATTGCAGCTGACGCGCATGGATGTGGCCCTGGTGTATTTCGATGTCGATTACGACAAGCAGACGGTGTTCAGCCAGCAGTGTCAGGCGCAGGACCTGGAAGCGCATTTCGAACGGCTGTGCTCGCGCTTCCTGAACTGGGCGCGTCAGGAACTGGCTCGCAGCGCCGAGCGGGACGCGGCCTTGCGCGCGTTGACCTTCCCCCATGCCGACTTTCGCGTCGGCCAGCGCGAGTTGGCGGAGACCGTGTACAAGGCTGTCAGCACCGGGCGCTGCCTCATGGCTCAGGCCACCACCGGTATCGGCAAGACCCTGGCGACCCTGTTTCCGTTGCTCAAGGCGATGGTCCCGCAGCAACTGGACAAGATCTTCTCCCTCAGCGCCAAGAGCCCCGGCCGCGCCCTGGCCCTGGAGGCCGTGGCGCAGCTGCATCGCCAACCCGGCTTGCCGCTGCGTACGCTGGAAATGGTGGCGCGGAGCAAGGCCTGCGAACATCCGGACAAAGCCTGCCACGGCGAATCCTGCCCTTTGGCAAAGGGCTTCTACGACCGCTTGCCTGCGGCGCGCGAAGACGCCGTGCGCCTGCAAATTCTCGATCAGGCCCAGGTTCGCCAGACGGCCCTGGCGCACCAGGTCTGCCCGTATTACCTGAGCCAGGAACTGGCGCGCTGGGCCGACATCGTCATCGGCGACTACAACTACTATTTCGACCTCAATGCCCTGCTGTTCGGCCTGGCGCAGGAGCGACAGTGGCGCATCGCGGTGCTGGTCGACGAATCACACAATCTGGTCGAGCGGGCACGCGGCATGTACAGCGCCACCCTCGACCAACGCACTTTGCAGGCAGTGCGCGCTGCGCCGCCGAGCAAGCTCAAGAGCCCGTTGCAGCGCCTGAACCGGGAATGGAACGCCCTGCATGCCGATCAGCTTGCACCGTATCAGGCGCACGCACGGTTGCCGGACAAATTGATCCTGGCCCTGCTGCGCTGCATCAGCTTGATCGGCGACGAGATGAACGCAAAACCACAGGGTATCGATCCGCTACTGCTGGACTTTTATTTCCAGGCGTTGCAGTTCACCCGCGTGGCGGAGTTGTTCGACGAACACTATGTGTTCGATGTCAGCCGCCGCGAGGGCCCAGGCAAGCGTACGCAGTCGCAGCTGTGCCTGCGCAATATCGTTCCGGCGCCCTTGCTCGGTCCGCGCATCGCGGCGGCGCGCAGTGCCATCCTGTTTTCGGCCACGCTCAGCCCGCGGCGCTATTACGCCGACCTGCTCGGCCTGCCCAAGGATCACGCCTGGATCGATGTGCAATCGCCGTTCAGCGCCGAACAGTTGGAAGTGCGCATCGTCGACAGCATCTCCACGCGCTTCAACCATCGGCAGGCGTCGCTGGGGCCCATCGTGGAATTGATCGCCAAACAGTACCAGGCTCGGCCAGGCAACTACCTGGCGTTTTTCAGCAGCTTCGACTACCTGCAGCAGGTCGAGGCCTTGCTGGCTGAGCGTTACCCTGACATCGAGCAGTGGGCTCAGGCCCGCAAGATGGACGAAAGCGCACGCCGGGACTTTCTTGCCCGTTTCACCTCCATCAGTCGCGGTGTGGGTTTTGCGGTGCTGGGCGGCGCGTTCGGGGAGGGCATTGATTTGCCCGGTGACCGTTTGATTGGAGCGTTCATCGCTACCCTGGGGTTGGCCCAGTTCAATCCGGTGAACGAGCAGATCAAGGGCCGCATGAACGCGCTGTTCGGTGCGGGGTATGACTACACCTATCTTTACCCTGGGCTGTGCAAGGTGGTGCAGGCGGCGGGTAGGGTGATTCGTGGTCAGGAGGATCGGGGAGTGGTGGTGCTCATCGATGACCGTTTTGCCGAGGCCAGGGTCAAGAGTTTGTTTCCGCAGTGGTGGGACGTTTAGGGCTCGCATAGCCCACAAAAAAACCCGCCGAAGCGGGTTTTTTCATGCAGCCAGTTTTCAGCCTTTCACAACCACCGAACCCAACTGAAAGCCGGCGTGTTGCACCAGCTCCAGCAACGGTTGCGGGTACACGCCAAGAATGAACGCCAGGGCAGCGATCGCCAGCAGCATCACGCCGCCGGTACGCTGTTCCCACTTCAGCGGAGCATCGGTGCGACGCAGGTTCTTCTCCATCAGGAACAAGGTCACCATCACCCGCAGGTAGTAGAAGACACCGATGGCGCTACCGATCACCAGCGCGCCGGTCAGCCACCACAGTTGCGATTCGACACCGGTTGCGATGATGTAGAACTTGCCGATGAAGCCGGCCGTCAGCGGAATGCCTGCCAGCGACAGCATCATCACGGTCAGTACCGCCGTGAGGTACGGACGGCGCCAGAACAGGCCGCGGTATTCGTACAGCGCGTCGGCGTCGCGGCCGTTGTAGGGCGAGGACATCAGGGTGATCACGCCGAACGCACCCAGGCTGGTGATCACGTAGGTCACCAGATAGACACCGATGGCTTCCAGGGCCAGGCCCTTGCTGGCAACCAGGGCGATCAACAGGTAACCGAAGTGGGCGATGGACGAATAACCCAGCAGGCGCTTGAGGTTGCTCTGGGTCACCGCGAGCAGGTTGCCGATCAGGATCGACGCCACCGCAATCACCGCCAGCACATCGCTCAGCACGCCACTGCTGGCGGCTGGCGAGAGCTGGAACAGACGCACCACCACGGCGAACACCGCGACCTTGCTGGCTGTTGCCAGAAAAGCGGCGACAGGCGCAGGCGCGCCTTCGTACACGTCCGGCGTCCACAGGTGGAAGGGCACCAGCGACAGTTTGAACGCCAGACCGACCAACATCATGGCCAGGCCCAACTGTGCCAGTGCGCTCGGCACGCCGGTGGCGGCCAGCGCCAGGCCGATGCCTGAGAAGCTCAGGCTGCCGGCATCGGCGTACAGCAGCGCCATGCCGAACAGCAGGAACGCCGAGCCAGCAGCCGACAGCACCATGTACTTGATGCCGCCTTCCAGCGAACGCTTGTTGAAGAAGGCGTAAGCGATCAAGCCGTAGGTCGGCACCGACAGCAGCTCCAGGCCGATGAACAGGCCGGCGAGGTGCTGCGCGCAGACCAGCACCAGACCACCCAGGGCCGCCATCAGGATCAGCAGGTAAAGCTCTTCGCGGTTGCCCGGGTAGCCCGAGGAACCATCGCCCAGGTAGGCGTGGGCCAGGGTCACGCAGGCCAGCGTCGCCACCAGGATCAGCGCCATGTACAGCGCGGCGAAATTGTCCACCTGCAGCAGCGGCGTGACGGTGATGGGCGTGAGCTTGAGCACCGGCAGGATCGACAGCAGCGCCAGGTTCAACCCCGCGCACGAGAGCAGGAAAGTTTGCGAGTGGTTGCGCCGCCAGGCGATCGCCAGCATCACCGCAACGACGGTGACGGTGGTGATCAGCAGCGGCGCAAGCGCAATAAAGTGTTGAATCGTCAGGTCCATAGCGCTCTTACCGGGCCGAAGCGAGTTGAGTGAAGGCGGTGCCGAACCACTGCTGCACACCGGTCATGGTGGCCGCGGAAGTGTCGAGGAAGGGCTGCGGGTAGACGCCAAGCAGAATCAGCAGGCCCGCAAGGCCCAGCACCATGATCAGTTCGCGGTTGTCCATGCCGGCCAGTACCGCATCCGACTTGGAAGGCCCGAAGTAGGCACGGTGAATCATGATCAGCGAGTACACCGAGCCGAACACCAGGCCGGAGGTAGCGATGGCAGTGATCCACGGCGCGACGGTGAAGCTGCCCAACAGGATCAGGAACTCGCCGACGAAGTTGCCGGTACCCGGCAGGCCCAGCGATGCGGCCGCAAAGAACAGGCTGATCGCCGGCAGGTAGGCGATGCGCGACCACAGGCCGCCCATTTCGCGCATGTCACGGGTGTGCAGACGCTCGTACAACTGGCCGCTGAGGATGAACAGCGCAGCCGCCGACAGGCCGTGGGCGAGCATCTGGATCACCGCGCCTTGCAGGGCCTGCTGGGTACCGGAGTAGATACCGATCAGCACGAAGCCCATGTGCGAGACGCTGGAGAAGGCGATCAGGCGCTTGATGTCGCTCTGCGCGAAGGCCAGGAAGGCACCGTAGAAGATACCCACCAGACCCAGGGTCATGGCGATCGGCGCGAATTCCGCCGAGGCATTCGGGAACAGTGGCAAGGCAAAGCGCAGGATGCCGTAGGCGGCGGTTTTCAGCAGGATACCCGCCAGGTCCACGGAACCGGCGGTTGGCGCCTGGGCGTGGGCGTCAGGCAACCAAGAGTGGAACGGCACCACCGGCAGCTTCACCGCGAAGGCGATGAAGAAACCCAGCATCAACAGGTATTCGACATGCTCCGGCAACTTCGCCTTGAGCAGGTCGCTGTAGTTGAACGTCATCACACCGGTGTTGCTGTAGTTGAACAGCACCAGGCCCAAGATCGCCACCAGCATGATCAGGCCGCTGGCCTGGGTAAAGATGAAGAACTTGGTGGCCGCGTAGATCCGGGTCTTCTTGCCGTCCGAGGAGCTGTGACCCCAAAGCGCGATGAGGAAATACATCGGCACCAGCATCATTTCCCAGAAGAAGAAGAACAGGAACAGGTCCAGTGCCAGGAACACACCGACCACGCCGCCCAG
>Ga0308158_10005165_pt1 | contig 10776 bp, 6 predicted proteins | sample PhyBR2_FD_201038 | JGI IMG/M metagenome (GOLD analysis project Ga0308158, IMG submission 201038) | Phyllosphere microbial communities from UC Gill Tract Community Farm, Albany, California, United States - DLSLB.R2 | ecosystem: Host-associated > Plants > Phyllosphere > Unclassified | place: USA...
GAAAAACACGGCGACGTGAGCATGCTGGTCAGCGATATCAATGCGGAGCCTGGCACCACGTTTACCGTCACCAAACTCAACGATCTGCAGGCAATTAACAGCATCCTGTCTAACCTGACCGTTGCGGACAAAGGGAAAGATACCGGCGTACTGGGATTGCAGTATGTGGGTGAAGATCAGGAGCAGATCAGCAAAGTGCTGAACCAGATCGTCAATAACTACCTGTTACAGAACGTGCAGCGTAAATCCGAACAGGCCGAGAAAAGCCTGGAGTTCCTGAAACAGCAACTGCCGGAAGTTCGCGGCAAACTGGATCAGGCCGAAGACAAACTCAACACCTACCGTCGCGAGAATGAGTCCGTTGACCTGTCGCTCGAAGCAAAATCGGCACTGGATTCTTCCGTCAGTGTTCAGAGCCAGCTTAACGAGCTGACCTTCCGTGAAGCTGAAGTTTCACAGTTGTTCACCAAGGATCACCCAACCTACCGGGCGCTGTTGGAAAAGCGTAAAACGCTGGAAGACGAGCAGACGCAGCTGAACAAGAAAATTGCGCAGATGCCTAAAACCCAGCAGGAAATTCTGCGTCTGACCCGCGATGTGCAGTCAGGACAGGAAATCTACATGCAGCTGCTGAATCGTCAGCAAGAGCTGAGCATCAGTAAAGCCAGTACCGTGGGTGATGTCCGTATTATCGATCAGGCCGCGACCGCCAATTCACCGGTTGCGCCGAAAAAGCTGCTGATTATTGCCGCCAGCCTGATTTTGGGTCTGATGGTGTCCGTGGGCGTGGTACTGCTTAAGGCGCTGCTGCATCACGGTATCGAGAACCCAGAGCAGCTGGAAGAGCTGGGCATGAACGTTTATGCCAGCGTCCCGCTTTCCGAGTGGCAACGTAAGAAAGATACCGAAGCACTGGCACGTCGCGGTCACAAGGTGAAAACCGATCCGCATGAGACGTTGTTAGCGCTGGGTAACCCAACCGATCTGTCCATCGAAGCGATTCGTAGCCTGCGTACCAGCCTGCACTTCGCGATGATGGAAGCGAAAAACAACATTCTGATGATTACCGGTGCCAGCCCGGGTATTGGTAAAACCTTTATCTGCGTTAACCTCGCCACTCTGGTCGCGAAAGCAGGGCAGAAGGTGTTGTTTATCGATGGTGATATGCGTCGTGGTTACACCCACGAACTGTTGGGCGCGGAAAATAAATCCGGTCTCTCTAACGTGCTGTCAGGCAAAACTGAGTTTACGCCGGCGATGATTCAGCAAGGGCCATACGGTTTTGACTTCCTGCCGCGCGGTCAGGTTCCACCGAATCCGTCGGAGCTGTTGATGCACCGCCGCATGGGTGAACTGCTGGAGTGGGCAAGTAAAAATTACGACATAGTCCTGATTGATACGCCACCGATTCTGGCCGTAACGGATGCCTCCATTATCGGTAAGCTGGCCGGTACCTCGCTGATGGTGGCGCGCTTTGAAACCAACACCACGAAAGAAGTGGATGTCAGCTTCAAACGCTTTGCCCAGAACGGTATCGAAATTAAAGGGATTATCCTTAACGCCGTGGTACGAAAAGCGGCTAACTCGTACGGTTATGGCTATGACTACTACGACTACGAGTACGGTAAACCGACGAAAAGCTAAGAGCTGAAAGAAAAGGGGCGGGTTTGACCGCCCCTTTTGATCGCAGGCTCAGGATGACGACACATAACGATTTGCACAGGTGATTCTGGATACAACGCACAATAAGCGACGATCTAACGTCAATCATCAGAATTCATCATCAACACGCTTTTGTCTGTCGCGATGTCGGCGCAGACCCGCTGAGATATCAACCCGGAAGGTAATCAGCACAGGCCGCTGTTGGCATGAGAACTTGTGGATTTAAGGAATCACACCATGGCTCCATATTGGTATATATCAGGGTTTTTGCTGCTGATTTCGCTGTTTGAAATCCTGGTGAAAAAAGACGAACGCACAAATTATATTTTGACCTGGCTGCTGTGCTTTGCGGCCATTATTCTGATCGTGTTTGGTGGTATTCGCGGGCTTGGCACCGGCATGGATGACTATCAGTACCGCAGTTTCTTCGAAGACTTTATCCGGCGCATCCAGATCAACGGCTTTTTCGAGACCGTTGCGTTTTTCCGCTACGAACCGCTGATTTTTGCGATGGCGTGGGTAACCAGCTTAGTTTCGCACAATGCCAGCGTGTTCCTGTTTGTCTTCTGCGCCATCGCGGTATCGATAAACGCTTATTTTTTCAAAAAGATGTCACCTTATCCGGTACTGGCGCTGGCGCTCTATTCGGCGCATATCTTTATCAACAAAGACATTAACCAGATACGTTTTGGCTTAAGTTCCGCCCTGTTCCTTGGCGTACTGTGGACGATATACCTCAAGCGTTACTGGTGGGCCTTTGCCTTTTTTATTCTGTCATTTATGAGCCACAACACCGCCGTGATGGTGGTGACGCTGGTGCCATTCCTGTTTATTCGTGACTGGCGCTGGTGGCCGGTGATTATCATCGGTTTCAGTCTGCCGCTTTCGGTGGTGGGGGGATCAAGCTTTATTGCCCTGATTGCCGGTCATCTTGGATCGCTGGGGGAAAGGGCATCGGGTTATAACAACGATCCCTCCTATGCAATGGATGGCAGCATCCTGTCAGTGTCGAACCTGAAGAACATCATGCTGGTGTTTATCTTCTTCTATTTCATGCTGAGCAATGAGCTGAAACGCGAAAACTATGCGCAGTATCGCCTGAACTACCTGCTGATTTTAAGCTTTGCTATCGGCGGGGCGATCCGTATCTTCCTGTACAACTTCCCGTCAGGTTCGCGTCTTTCTAACTATCTGCAACAGGTTGAACCCATCATCCTGACCTCACTGATCTATCAAGCCAGGCGAGTATGGAAGCCGGCGCTGTTTGGCATGCTGTTTTTCTTCCTGCTCTATTACCTCTACTACAACACCATTTCAACCAAGCAAGCGGTTGTTGGGTATGAAGTGGCCCAGGAGTTTTGGCTGATTCGGTAACGGACCCGGCGATCCGCGCCGCGTGAACGGCTTCACTCAGCGCGGCGGTCGCCTGAAATATCACAGGTTTTTCTTCGACGTTTGTCGATTGAATTGTTTATTTTTGAATACTTTTATGAGGTGCTGGCAATGAAGGACATTCGTTTCTCCATCGTAATTCCGGCTTATAACGCGTCAGAATCGATTGTCACGACGCTGGATTGCGTTAAAGCACAAACGTATCGTCATTTCGAGGTCATCATCGTGGATGACAAATCCGCGGATGCTGCCGCGCTGGCCGACGTGGTGCGCAGTGAGCGCTATCAGGATCTGGACATCAATCTGGTGTTATCTGAGGTGAAACTCAACGGTGCCGGGGCTCGTAATAAAGGCATCGAGCTGGCAACGGGTGACTACATTAGTTTTCTGGATGCCGACGATGAATGGCATGCGGACAAGCTGCAGCAGGTCAGCGAGAAAATTGCTGAGCTTGAGGCACAAGGCAAACAGAACACCATTATTTTCAGTCAGGTGAATATCTATCAGGACGGTGAGTTCCTGAAAGTCATGCCCATGCAGCCGCCCGCCGAAAATGAAACTGTGGCGGAATACCTGTTTGGCTGTTATGGCTTTATTCAAACCAGCACCATTGTGCTGAAGCGTGAAGATGCCGCTAAAATTCAGTTCGACGCGCGGTTTATCCGCCATCAGGATTATGATTTCTGCATCCGTGCCGATCGCATGGGTTACCGGTTTGAAATGATCGCTTTCCCGCTGGCTAACTATCATCTGGTCACGAAGTTTGGCTCTAAACACAAAGGTGAATCGGTCAAGTACTCCCTGTTTTGGCTGGAGACGATGAAACCGCACCTTACCGCACGTGATATTCACACCTACAAAGCGTTCAAGCTGCCCCTGCGCTACAAAATGGACGGCAACTCGCTGATGGCGAGCGTCAGTTTTGCACGCTACTTCTTGCTGACCAATAAAGACAATCGCACTTACTTCCTGAACCGCGTGAAAGACAAGTTAAAAGCGCGTTTAGGCGGCGAAAAGGCGCTCTCCTGATTCCATTGAATGTCGTGACGTTTTAACGCTGCCGGACAGGCTCCTGGTGGCTCCGTCTATTTTATTTATTCAGGTATGAAAATGAATAATCACTCTGGTACCGTTGGCATTGTTATGCCTATGTATAATGCTCGCCAGACGGTATTACGCGCCGTGCAGTCCGTTATCAATCAAACCTATCAGGACTGGCACCTGTATCTGATCAACGATAAATCCACCGATGATTCACTCGAGTGGGTGAGAGAACAGTGTCAGGACCCGCGTATTACCCTTCTCGATAACGCGGTCAACATGGGCGCCGCAGAAACCCGCAATGTGGGACTGCGTGCCGCGACAGAAGAGATCATCGCCTTTCTTGACAGCGATGACGAATGGCACAGCGACAAGCTGCGTCAGCAGATGCAGGCTATTGCCGATGGCGATAATCTGGTCATTACGGAATATCACTACAAAACGCGCAAAGCCGACCACGATATCCGCTACGCAAAGCCTTATCTGCAACAGGACAACTTCGTGAAAAAACAGTATCGGGTGTGCTTCTCATCCGTCTGTTTTCGCCGTCCGCCGGGTGGCATTTTGTTTGAACGCAAAGGCCATGAAGACTTCCTTTTCCTCTACGAACTGTTTAACCGTTATAAACAGGCCCGCATAATTCAGAGCATTCTGGTGAATTATTACGAACTGGGTGATTCCCTGTCGCGTAATAAAAATAAAGCCGCCAAATGGCACCTCGAACTATTAAGAATTATCTATAAAAACAATCCGTTAAAAATCTATTACTATTACGCCTGGTATATGGTGAATGGTGTGCTGTTTAGCCTGAAACACCGCTAAGCCGATCGGCAGGATTGTGTATAAATTTGAGGTGGATAACGTTTCATGAAAAAAATTGTCCTGGTGATCAAAGACGCTTACTCGTATGCGGGCACCGAAAATATCTGTAATTTTATGTCGGAATGTCTCGGCGATGAGCACGACGTCACCATCTACTCGCTAGAGGGGCACGGTGAACCCTTTTACCCTTTTGAGAAGGTCAAACAGATCGTCAGCTTTGAAGGGGAAAGCAATCCCATCAAGCGTGCCGTTGCCCGTATCCAGCAGGAAGGCTTCGACACCGTATTTTTAATCAGCATGGGTCGCCTGAGCGTGATGTTTGCCTTCTGGAACCTGATGACGCTGAAAAAGAAGCGTTTCAAAGCTTATGCCTGCGAGCACATCGCCATTAACTCCTTCAGTAAGCCCATTAAATTCCTCAAGTTCCTGCTACTGCGCTACTACGATCGCGTCATCGTGCTGACGGATAAAGATCACCAGGTGTTTCAGCGCTGGCACATTCCCAGTCAGGCCATTCCTAACCCGGTAGTGTACAAATCCTGGCATCGCACCACGCGCCATCGTCAGGCACTGGCCGTGGGCCGTCTGGACAATCAAAAGGGATTTGACCTGTTACTGGATATCTGGCGCGACTTTACGAGAGCGCATCCTGACTGGACGCTGGTCATTGCCGGCGACGGAGAATTACGTCAGCAGTTGCACGATCAGGCGGCGGTACTGGGCATCACTTCCAGCGTGAATTTTGTCGGTAAAGTCACCAACATCAATGATTACTATCGCGACAGTGATATGGCGCTGATGACCTCGCGCTACGAAGGTTTGCCGCTGGTGCTGCTGGAAGCAAAATCCTGGTCACTGCCGGTCGTCGCCTATGACTGTCCAACCGGCCCGCAGGAGATCATTAACCACGGTGAAGACGGTTTCCTGGTGCCAATGAACAAGAAAAGCGAATTCCTGGCGCGGATGGAACAGCTGGCCAGCGATGATGCGCTGTTCTACGCCATGAGCGAAAAAACCCAACAAACCGCGCTGAAATTTGACGGCAAGCAAATTAAACAAAGCTGGCTGGCACTGGTGTAACGGGCTGGAGAAGCTCACTTTTGATGTGCCTCATGGGACACCTTTTATGGCTGAGTTTATAGCCTTCATGACGACGGGATTTATTGCATGAAAAGAAGAGAAGTCTTGCAAACCGCAGCCTCCGCCCTTGTAGGGGCGCTCTCCGTGAGCACCTTTTCCAGTTACGCCGCTAAAAGCAATGGCCTGGCGCTAAAGTCGGTTGATGCCACCGCGATTCCTAAAGGCGATGTACCCATTCTGACACCTGAAAACGTCTATGCGATGCCGCCGCAGTTTTGGCAAAACTTTCAGGGAAAACTGTGGATTGGTCAATCCGGCAGTGATGCCAGCAAACCGGGTAACCAGATACCGGTATTCCTGCGCGATGCAAAAGGTAATCTGGCACAAATCAGCCAGCCGATTACCCTGAACAAAGGCAATTTTGACCAGTTCGTTAAAGATAATGCGGCGCTGATAGCCAACCCCTCGCACTCGATGGCGCTGGAAGACAGTAACGGGCAGATGGTGTTTAACATTCCTGATGTCAGCCAGCCGGGCCAGGCGGCCTTCAGCCAGCGCCTGGCGCAGCCTGCGGGTTACCAGCTGATTGGCGAGATCCCCTCGGTAGACGATCTGCGCAAGACGCGACCGCTGTTTGAAGGGGCAAAAATCAAGCTGAAAAGCTGGCACGCCGGGCTTGAAGTGGGCGGCGGTGAGTTCGTCGGCAGCTTTCAGCCGGCGCAGGACGATCAGGGGGTGATTTTCAGCGGCGACGGATTTCACTGGCGTCGCGTGGTCGATGACTTCAACCGACTGTCGCTGTTTGATTTTGGCGCTATCGCTGACGGCAAAACCGACAGTGCGCCCGCGATTAAAGCCATGTACCAGTGGTCGCAACAGAGCGATCAGCCCATCTGTGTGCAGTTCCCTGCCGGTACCTTCTTTGTGTCCGGCTGTGATTTCGGCGAAGAACAGCGCCGCTTCTTCCGTATCTCCGGGGCGATGGTTAACTTCGGTTATTTCCCGGCGACCACCATCGTTTCAGATGGTAAATCCCCGTTTGTGTTCGAAGTCAGCGCCCGCTGGGTGGAAATCTCTAACCTGATTTTCAATGGCAATACGGATTCCAGTCCCAATAAACAGGGCCTGTTCCGTAATACCTGTCCGGGCGGCCAGTTTTTCCGTGGCGCGTGCCTGCGCTTCAACCAGGTCGGCGGCACCGCGCTCAGCCTGCTGGATACACTGGACTGTAAGATTGACCAGTGGTACGCCTCGGCCTGTACCGGTGATGTGATCCAGGCGGGCTGGTCCGGTCAGAAGAAGGGTAACTGGGATCACAGCACGGCCATCGAGCTGTCTAACTTTAACGCTCAGCACTGTAAGGGCGGCAAAGTCCTCAATCTGCCGCGCTGCAGCCAGTCGCTGATTCATAACGGCTGGATAGAGCACTGCGACAATCCGGGTGATATCTCAAACGGTCAGTGGATTATTGACGCCCTCAGCCTTGAGGATTGTAAAAATCCGCTAATTGCCTGGCATTCCCGCCTGAATACACGTCAGACCAACCTGCAATCCGGCAGCTGGATTGATAATTCAGAGCAGGGCGACCGGTGGTTAAGCGCCTGGGAGATGGGATCAACCCGCGTTGAATCCTATGGCGTCGCCATTGATGGCAGCCTGAAATACAACTACCTCACCTCGCGCTGGTTGTTGGAAAACAACAGCAATCAGGCCGTGTGGTTCGAACTGGCTAATCTTTATTCCCCTACTGTCGGTGATTCGTGGGAAATCGAACTCTTTGGTCAGTCGCAGTTCAATAACGGCACGGATGGTGAACCGCTGATGAACCTGATCAGTGGCAAAAACACCGGCGGCCGGGCGGTGATTCATATTCAGCGTAAGAAAGACCATGCCGAAGCCAGCTGGTCAGCGGAAGGCAGTAGCCCGGTGCTGGATGTGCGTTACGTCGCCAAAACCGATACCGACACCCAGGTTTTCGTCAAACTGGCCGGGTGGACGCCATCTGCCGCCGTGATGATCAAGAGCACAGCAAAAGATCGTTTTGTGACCGGCCGTTGTGCGCGGGTCGATGCCAAAATGGCGAAGGCCACGCCGGACAGCAGCAGCCATGCTGCCCCACAGCGTTTCAGCCTGCACAATGGCAAAGCGGGCGTGGGCGCGAATGAGCAGGGGGATTTATTGCTGGCCTCCCGCGCGTTGTCTGATGACAAGGTGGATACCAGCAAACCTGAAGGATTCGTGTCTGTCGTTATTAACGGTAAGCAGGTCGCTTTACCGTATTTTGCTATCAAATCGTCATGAGAGAGGGCTGCCTGATGGCAGCCAACACCAACAGCATCTGGGACGTTGGTGAACTGAAATAACTTGCTGTTTTTAATCGTATTCATTTTGCCCGTTTCGGAACTGGGCGGTTGGTAGAATTAGAAAAAATTATTCGGAGTTTTTATGAAGATTTTATTGGTGGGTAACCATACCTGTGGGAATCGTGGGGATGGCGCGATTCTACGTGGACTGATTGATTCAATTCAGGCCGCGCGCAACGATGTAGATATTGATGTTATAAGCCGTTATCCAACCAGCTCCGGTTATCTGCTTCAGCAACATATTCAGCAGGATAAGCTCTTCCTGCACAATAACTCCTCGGGTAAAGGCCTGATTGGCTCCGTGAAACGCAAAGTCGCTAACCGACTGATGCCGAATATCATGATGGCGCACCTGGGCAAAGGCGGGCCGTATAAATCCTTTTCCGTTCCGCCGCACCTAAAAGCTTTTACGGAAAGTCTGGCGCAGTACGATGCGGTGATTCAGGTTGGCGGATCGTTTTTCGTCGATCTCTACGGTGTTACCCAGTTTGATCATGCGCTCTGCGCGCTACTGGCGAAAAAACCGCTTTATCTCATCGGTCACTCAGTCGGCCCCTTCCAGAACGCCCGCACTAATCAACTGGCCAATTTTGTGTTTGACCGGGTTGATCAACTTATTTTGCGTGAGTCTGTCAGCCTGGACCTGATGAAGCGCGACGGCGTGACCAGCTCGAAAGTGGTGCCCGGCGTCGATACCGCATTCCTGGTTCGCGCCCGCCACGTTGACAATCCCAGCCACAGCCTGCAGCACTGGCAAAGCGTCATCCGTGAACGTAAAACCATTGCGATTACGGTCCGCGAACTGGCCCCGTTTGATAAGCGTCTCGGCGTGACGCAGCAAGAGTATGAAGCCGCATTCGGTCGGGTGATCAATGCCATGATCGCCAGCGGTTACCAGGTCGTGGCGTTATCAACCTGCACGGGCATCGACAGCTATGCAAAAGATGACCGTATGGTGGCGTTGACTTTACGCGACCATGTCCAGCAGCCTGAGCATTATCACGTTGTCATGGATGAGTTTAACGACCTTGAGCTGGGAGTGCTCCTCAGCGAGTGTCATTTGACCATTGGAACCCGTCTGCACTCAGCCATCATCTCAATGAACTTTGGCACACCTGCGGTCGCTATCAACTATGAACACAAATCCATGGGCGTCATGAATCAGTTAGGTCTGCCGCAAATGGCGACCGATGTGCAGAGCCTGATGGACGGTTCGCTGATTGATAAGGTTCAGGCTATCCTGGCCGACTACGACACCATCAAGCAAAACGTCGACATCGCCGTGGCGCGCGAAAGGGAAGTCGGTAACAGAATCACGGAAGAGATTCTAAACGTAATAGGATAATGTGATGAAACTGACTTTTTTCACTATGCGTTTCCCGGTTGCCTCAGAAACCTTTGTTCTCAACCAGGTCACTCACTTTATTGATGCCGGTTACGACGTCGAGATTATCTCGGTGTTTCCGGGGGACTTAGTGAACCGGCACGGCGCGTTTGACGAATATGGCCTGGCGGCAAAAACCCATTATCTGCTGCCAGAAGAGAAAATTTCCCTGGCCGATAAGCTGGGGCAACGCCTGAAACTGGTTCTGCCGAAAATCACCAAAGTCTCGTTACTCCGTTCGCTGAACGTGCGCCGCTATGGCGCACAGTCCAGTAAACTGCTGCTGCCTGCGATTGTCGCCAACGCGCGCCAGACCTACGTCGCCGATGTCTTTCTGGTGCATTTCGGCTACGCCGGTGCGCTGGCAAACAAGCTGCGTGAACTGGGTATCCTGAAAGGTAAACAGGCAACGGTGTTTCACGGAGCGGATATCTCCCGTCGTCACATCCTGGACGAGCACAAGCAGGATTATCGTAATCTGTTCCAGCAGAGCGAACTGATGCTGCCTATCAGCCATCTGTGGCAAAACAAGCTGATTGCAATGGGTTGTCCGCCAGAGAAGATCCACGTTACCCGCATGGGCATCGAACCGGAAAAATTCAATTTCCAGCCACGTGATGCCTTTCACAAGCCGTTGCGCATTGTGTCCGTCGCTCGCCTGACCGAAAAGAAAGGGTTGGATGTGGCCGTTAAAGCCAGCGCCATTCTCAAACAGCGCGGCGGGCAGTTCCAGTACACCATCATCGGTAATGGCGACCAGGATCAGATGATGCGCGACTTCATCGTGCACGAAAAGATGGACGACTGCGTCACCATGCCGGGCTTTAAACCTCAGGAAGAGATCCGCAAGGCCCTCAATGAAGCCGATATCTTTCTGTTGCCTTCGAAAACAGCTGCAGATGGCGATATGGAAGGGATTCCGGTTGCTCTGATGGAAGCGATGGCGGTGGGGCTGCCGGTGGTCTCCACCTTCCACAGCGGGATTCCAGAGTTAATCGAACATAACGTTTCGGGCTGGTTGGTGAAGGAAGA
>Ga0308158_10005172_pt1 | contig 10773 bp, 15 predicted proteins | sample PhyBR2_FD_201038 | JGI IMG/M metagenome (GOLD analysis project Ga0308158, IMG submission 201038) | Phyllosphere microbial communities from UC Gill Tract Community Farm, Albany, California, United States - DLSLB.R2 | ecosystem: Host-associated > Plants > Phyllosphere > Unclassified | place: USA...
CGCGGTCAGCTGACGCCCGCCGTCGGGAGCGCAGGTGTAGCGGTAGGCCCAGCCACTGGCGACAATCAGCAGATTGTCCGCCCTTTCAGCCTCGGAGATCAGATCCTTGTGGGGATCGAACCGCTTGGACCAGGTTACCGCGTGCTCAAGCGCCCGCCGCTCATCTTTGGTCAAGAAAGGCGATCGCGACAGGCTGGAGCCCAAAAGATGCCGCGATGGCCAATGCTCGCTGTGATCCGAGCGGTACGACTGGATGGGGGCAATCCCGGTCATGCCGGACTCCGCCCGTACGCGTCCGCGCTACGTAGATCCAAATAGGAACTAAATCCGCGCTCTGCGGAGGGAGCATGCAATGATTGCTGATCCGATGACGAATACGTCCAGCGCTGACCGCCGGTCGGGACCAGCATAGACTGCAAGCGTACAATATACGCGTCAGCTATCTTCTGATGCGCCGTCGCGGCTTCGGGACATTTTGCAGTACGGGCACAATTCTGCTCTGTGACCAAGCGCCTTGCTAGGTAGCCATAATCTTCATCAGACATCGAATCTCTCCTGCTGATGTTAAGAAAAGATACATATGTTACCGCGAGTGCCAAGGGTTCCGAGGAGTTTGGTATGGTAGATGACCAAGTTTGTTACTGACGGTGATGTCAGTGTCATGTATCAAATGCTGCATCATCTACGGACGACCCCGGGCGTAGATGGCTGGAAGCTGGCTGCTTTCGCCCTTCGAATAAACGAGGGGCGCATGCCGCATCCGACCCAATCCTTCGTTCGCAATGGCCTGCTGTCGGTTATCGATGCAGCGGCCTACGCCGCAATCGGACCGCATCTCGAACCTGTCGACCTACCCAAGGGCACGGTGCTGATCGAGGCGGGCGAGCCGTTCATGCACGCGCACTTCTTCAACAGCGGTATCGGCTCGATCGTGGTCAGCACGCCCGACAGCCAGCGCGTTGAGGCGGGAATTTTCGGCCGTGAGGGCCTATCCGGCTTTGGCAGTCTGCTGGGCGTTGATCAGTGTCCGCAGACCACAATGGTACAGGTCGAGGGCGAGGGCTACCGCGTCAGCATCGAGGCGTTGCGTAGCGCCTGCCAGCAGTCGGACTCACTGCGTGAGACACTTCTGCGCTATGTCCACGTGTTCATTACGCAGACGAGCTACACGTCGCTGTCCAACGTCAGCCAGTCAGTTGAAGGGCGTTTGGCTCGCTGGCTTCTGATGTGTCACGACCGGGTGACCTGCGATGACATAGCGCTCACCCATGAGTTCCTGTCGATCATGCTGGCGGTACAGCGGCCGAGCGTCACGACAGCGCTGCACATGATCGAGGGCTACGGGTTCATCAAGACACGGCGTAGCAACATCACGATCGTGGACCGAGACGCGCTCATCGACTTCGCTGACGGTATGTACGGTACCCCTGAGGCCGAGTATCGCCGTCTGATCGGTCCGTTCGCTTGAGCCGCTTCTATTTCCATCAACAAATCGCAAATGGCATCATTGAAGACCCGGATGGCACCGAAGCCGTCGACCTGACCGCGGCAAGACACGAGGCCATACTGGCTGCGCGGCAGCTCCTGGCAAACGCCATTTTGGCAGGTGTTGCGCCGCTCGGCACGGCCTTTCAGATCACTGATGAAGGCGGACAGGTCCTCTTGGAAGTACCGTTCCGTGAGGCTTTACCGCCCCAATTCACCAAGAGCGACTGACGGGCGTTTGGTACGGTATCGAACCAAAAAGAGCGGAGCGCTCGCCCAAGCTCCGATCGGCTTCTACCAACCTGCCTCAATCACAACAGGGGGTCGGCGTCGTCGCAGACCATCAGATTAAAGGACGTCGCAAGGGCACCATGGATTTCAACAACCGACTCCTTCGTGCCCTGTCGCCCGCCGATCAGGATGTTCTGCGCCCCCATCTACGGTGGTCGGAGTTGGAACGCGGCACAGTCCTCGTGTCGCCGAACGAGCCCATTACGCACGTCTGGTTCCCCGAAAGCGGCCTGACTTCGATCATTGCGATGGCGGGCAGCGATCAGGGGATCGAAGTCGGCCTTGCTGGTCGTGATGGCCTGGTCGGCATGCCGCTCCTTCTCGACGCCGATCGCACGCCGCACCGCATCTTCATCCAAGTTAGCGGCGCGGCTTACAGCATCGACGGTACTCTTTTTCGAACATTGCTTGACGACCATGCCGGCATTCGAAAACTGCTTCTGCGCTACGTTCAGGCCTATTCGACGCAGACCACCTACACTGCACTATCCAACGGCATGCATACTGTTGAAGAGCGACTGGCACGCTGGCTACTGATGAGCCACGATCGTCAAGATGACGACGAGATCCCTCTGACTCACGACTTCCTCGCCCTGATGCTCGGTGTCCGCCGACCCAGTGTGACGATTGCCTTGCACTCACTCGAAGGCCTGGGCTTCATCAAGGCGACCCGCGGGCTGATCGTCGTACGCAAGCGCGAGGAACTCGAAGAGTTCGCTGGTGCCGGATATGGCGTACCAGAGGCCGAATATGAGCGCTTGATCGGTCAGCTACGCTGAACCATCAGTCTAACTCTAATCAAGCCTACGGATACCGAGAGCATGCCCCATTTTTTCCTGCATATCGATGATGGGACGCAGCGGATCGAGGATGAGGAGGGCAGCGAGCTGCCTAGTGTCGAAGCGGCTCGCGAGGAAGCGCTTGGCTCAGCCCGGCAACTATGGGCTGCGGCAATCCTAAGGCAGCAGGATATTGGGTCACGGCGATTTGTGATCGCCAGCGGGAACGGGGACGTAGCCGATATAGACGATGCTCTACCACGTAGCTTGCTCGACCGACTTAAAATGCAGTCACGGCCTTAACCAGCCTCTTCGCGACCAATAAGCTGCGCCTTGACCAACCTGACTAAGTCAGCCGGCGAGTAGGGCTTAGGGAGAAAGACGCCCTCATCCGGTATGACATCATCACTCAGGCGAACCGCGCCTGACGTGACGATAATCTCGATCTGCGGCCATCGCTTCGCTACCTCGGTCGCCAGATCCAGCCCATCAATGTCGCCGGGCATGTTGATGTCGGTGAAGATCAGCGAGATGCTTGGCTTCTGTTCCAGAATCTCCAAAGCCTCTCTAGCGTCGCCAGCTTCTAGAATGACGTAGCCGCGGTCTTCCAGCGTATCGACCGCGACCATGCGGATGAACATCTCGTCTTCCACAACAAGGACAGATGGTTTGGGTTCGGCGGCCATTCTGCCTCAACGCACGTCAGGGTGCCGGGTTCGTCTGCCGGTATTATTTTTCGCCTCGGGTTCGCGGCACGTGCACGCTTCCCACTAAGATCAACTTTCAGGAATAGTGGTATGGTGGCGATACGATCCTAATCGACGTTGATAAAGCCTCTACGCGACTGTATTCGCCCACCGACCTTCGAGATTGGGTGATGGAATAAGGCTCGCTGGCCGCGGCATGCAAGGCGGTGGTGCAAAAACACCGTCCGCCAAGTAGTTGATAGCGTTAACGACACCCGCATGAGAAAAAGGTTTGGCAATCACCCCATGCGCACCGGAGAAATCCGCCGGTATCTTCGATACATTGGCTGTGACGAAAACGATTAGTGCGTCGGGCCAGTGCGTCCGTATGTAACGGCACACATCCAGGCCGTTTGAGTCATGCGCCAGATGGATATCAACAAACGCGAGCTGTGGATTGAGATCGTCTGGTAGCGCCTCGACGTCCTGCAGGCTCGCAGCTTCAGCAAGGACGCAATGTCCGCTGTCCTCAATCATTGCCTCCATATCCATCGCGAGGAGCATTTCGTCCTCAACGATTAAAACCCGCAATATATTGGTCATGATGGCGCTTCGGTCTGAGGAAACGTGATCGTCACGCATGTTCCAGGCGTATTGTTGCCCCAGATGGCCTCTGCGCGAGCTTGGCGCGCAAGGCGGGTTATCAGTGACGTGCCGATGCTCTTGCTGCGGGCGGTAGAAGGCATGCCCGGGCCGTCATCACATATTCGGATAGTCCCGTAGTCGTTACCCCCTTCGACAACGAGACTAAGGTTACCTGAGCGCCCATCTGTGAAGGCGTGCTTGACGGCATTGGTCAGAATCTCGTTGAGGATCAGGCCGAGCGCAGATGCATTGGCTGCGTCCACGAACAGCGGCTGAGCCTGCACGTCCAACGTGATGTCGCTACGACCGCTTGATCCGACCACATCCGAAACCAGGCTTTGCGCAAAACTACCTATATCGAATCTTGCGATGTCGGATGATTGGTAGAGCTGGCGATGAACAACAGCGAGAGCATCGACGCGTTCGAGCATGGAATCGAGTTTTGATGCCACGGAAGGATCATCGATAGTGCGAACCTGAAGGCGCAACAGCGATCCGATCATCGTAAGGTTGTTTTTAACCCGATGATCGACCTCATGAAGAAGGATGGTCTTGGCATCTAGTGCGGCACGCAGATCGGCTGTGCGACGTTCAACTTCGCGTTCGACCAGCAGCTTCTGGTCGTTGATAATGTTTTGAGCCTCGACACGATCGCTGACGTCAAGCTGGGATGCGAAGAAGAATCGGACGATCCCTTCGTTATCCCTGACTGGCGACAAATACAGCGCGTTCCAGAACGTCGTTCCGTCCTTGCGATAATTCAGGAGATCGACGTCAACGGCTTGCCCGACCCTGATGGCTTCGCGGACTTGATCGATTGTCGCAGGGTCGGTTTCAGGACCTTGGAGAAAGCGGCAGTTTCGTCCAAGAATCTCGTCGCGTGTATAACCGGTCAGCTCCTGAAATGCGACGTTGCAGAACACGATCGGGTTATCATCGCGGGCCGGGTCGGTGATGACCATTGGCATCCGTGTGGCGCGAACAGCTGCCGCAAAGGGATCGCCACGGCCATGTTCGTAATCTAGTACGTCAGTTAGATGCCAGTCGTCACGTTGTTTCAAAGCTACCTCCAGCGAAGGCCGGAAGGCTCCACGCATGCGTGAACGTCGCTTACAGGAATATCGTTCCATTAGAGCCTGACGTGATCCCCGCCTTTCATCCAGCTGCAACCAGAGACCGACCGTTGTTTGAGGGTCCCCCGGTTTTTCATCCAATCTGAAGGTGAGTTTCCGGCGTTCATTCGGCCGCTTTGATGGCCGCGGCAGCAGCATATTCGACCGGCGTCATCCAGCCAAGCGATGTGTGAGGGCGGCTCTCGTTATAGTCCCGTCGCCAGGCCTCGATCTTGGCTCGAGCGTCCGCGATGGACAGGAACCAATGTGCGTTCAGGCACTCGTCACGAAGGCGACCGTTGAACGACTCTACGAACGCATTGTTGGTTGGTTCGCCCGGTCGGCTGAAGTCCAGCGTGACGCCGTTCTCGTACGCCCAGCGGTCGAGAGCCTTCGAGATGAACTCTGGCCCATTGTCCACGCGAATGGTCTTGGGCGCGCCGCGGATCGACGGGATCCGTGCCATCGCCTCGACCACCTGCTCGCCCTTGATCCCCTGGTCGACGTGGATCGCCAGCGCTTCGCGGGTAAAGGCGTCGACGACCGTCAGCGCCCGTAATCGCCGGCCGTCGAACAGGGCATCAGATACAAAGGCCATCGACCACATGTCGTTGGCCACCAGTGCCGCGGGTTGCCGATCCCGGTTGGCAGCGCTGACGTTGCGCCTTGGCTTCTTGAGCCGAAGGCTCAGTCCATCATTCCGATATAGCCGGTAGACGCGCTTGTGGTTCACGATCCATCCTTCCCTGCGCAGCAGGATGTAGATCCGGAAATAGCCATAGCGCGTTCGCGTCGCCGCCAGATCACGGATGCGCATCACCAGCGGCGTCTGGTCTGGCTTGTGCGAGATGTAGCGCACCGACGACCGCTCGACGCCCAGCGCCGAGCAACTGCGCCGCTCGCTTACGGCATGGGACGCCTGGACGTACGCGACGAGCTCGCGCCGTCGTCCAAACGCGAAGAGCTCGAGGAATTCGCTGGTGCCGGTTACGGTGTACCGGAAGCGGAATATGAGCGCTTGATCGGTCAGCTACGCTGAACCATCAGTCTAACTCTGATCAAGTTTACGGATACCGAGAGCATGCCCCGTTTTTTCCTTCATATCGATGATGGGACCCAGCGGATCGAAGACGAGGAGGGGAGTGACTTGCCGGATCTGGCCGCTGCCCGCGAGGAAGCCTTAGACGCAGCGCGGCAGCTCTGGGCCGCAGCAATCCTGGCCGGGCAGGACATCGCAGCGCGTTGTTTCGTCATCACCGATGGCGACGGAACGGTAATGGACACCGTCGATATGGATGAGGCCTTGCCCGAGAAATTGACCCGCCGAGTCCGCATCTAGGTTCACTGATGTAGATGCAGGTGCCGGGTACTGAAGTCGGCGACTTCCTGTAGACGGTCCCAATCGATGAAACGGATAGTTTTTCCATTGCGCGCTATCAAACTATCGCGCGCAAGAACCTTGAGCATTCTGTTGATATGGACAGCAGTAAGCCCGAGTGCATCCCCAAGCTGCTCCTGGGTCATGGGAAGCTCAAAGGACCGATTATTTATTTTATCCGGGCCATCGATTCTAGTTGCAAACTTGCAAAGAAAATGTGCGACACGGGCGAGGGCATCTCGTCGGCCTATATTCAACAATAACTCACGAAGCATGGAGGCTTCTTTCAGCATCATCAACGTGATGGCGTGACTCACTGCAGGGTATGCCTCCGGAGCGGTTTTTAAAACCTTACTTGATACGATAATTATGTCGCATTGCGTAAGTGCTTGGATATTATGGTCTGGCGTATCCAGGTATAGATTTTGCAGCCCGAGTATATCTCCGGCAATCTTGACAGAAACGATCTGTCGATCGCCTGCGCCACTTGTCTTTTGGCAGACCGCTAGGCCCGACATCAGGACTCCGGTCTTATCGGCGAGAGCGCCCTCCCGGACAAAGTAGCTTCCCGGCTCGAACTGCCTAGCAACGTAAGGCATTTGTAGAATTTCCGCCCTTGCCTCATCTGAGACTTTGGCGTGCTCGGCCAGTTTTTCCACCATTCGTATAAGTGGGTTTTTGTCAGACACAGGCATTGGTTTTTGTCCTGCCTACCGAGCGAACACAGCTTTTTTTCGGCAAATATGAATGTTAGCTCGCCAACCCGCTTTAGCATCATTAATCTATGATAGGGAAATCAGACACGCTGAGATGGCGAAGTGCCGCTGGGATCGGTTTCACGATATTTAGCGTTCGAGAGCATCGCCACTATCGCGAGATGGTGGAACGAAGCTGATATGCCCCAGCCGCCAGGCGCGATCGGGATCACCTGGCCAATAGTCACGGATGTTGAGCTTATTTTCAGGTGGCACCGCACCGACGATCTGTGCGCTGATCACTCGTCCCGTCTCTCGTAGATGTACCTCGGCACCGGGAAACTGGGCATCTAACGCCGCGTGCAGCGCAGAGGCGTCTCGCGCGATGTCGGTGCTGTCCAACTCCCGAGGGGCGCCGTCGACGAGCTCCGCTGACGCTGCCCGCAGTGCTCGGATACCATCGTTGAGGATGTCGAGCGAGATCAGCCCCGCGGCCAAGGCATCCGCCCACCAATACCCAAGACCAATGCCGATCACACCGCCTATGCCTGCAATCCCGGTCATCCAGTTCGCCTTCTGCGTCATGGCGTCGGTGAACAGCGTCTTATCGTTGAGTTGCCGTGCCAGCGGGAGCTTCAACCATCCGAGAACCAAGGGCACGATGATCGAGTAGATCTGGGCTGCGACCATGATCCAACCCAGCCAGATTTCTTGGTCTCCGATATGGACGGCAGCGACGGTTGCGTGCTCCTGCGAGATCAGACTGATCGCAGAGTCGATCAGCAACGTACCGCCCAACGCCGTCAGCGCGGTCGCTGCGATGGCAAAGGCGAGACTGGGCACGCGTGCAAAGCCGTTCGGAAATCGTGCGTCGGCGGGGCAGCGTTCGATACGTCTCGCAATCAGAAACACCGCTGGGGGGATAAGGCTGAGACAATCTTCGATCCAGGCCGTTTTCATCGTCTGGCTGGAGCCCATTGCTGCGCCCATGACGATGATCACGCTGATCGTCCACGCGATAGACCACCACTCCAGGCGTTCTGCACGTCTCAGACTGCCCCTCAGCTCTTTGGGAATGCCTCCGTTCACGGCCTTCCCCCCGCCGCTTTGGTCTCCCGCTGTACCATCATGATCCACGCGTTCTCGCCATTTCGCACGACGATATAACTGGCGGTTTTACCGGTTGACGTCTCGATCGTACGGATCGGTGGGCCAAAGCTTACCCGCGCCTTCCACGGTGTTTTCTCGTCGAAACGCCCACCCACTACCGCATCGAGCTTGCCAGCCTCCAGGTCGAGCAGCAAAGGCTCCAACATCCCGGACTGGAGGATGGGCTTTGCCTCGGTTGACGCCTCAAGGCGTGTCAAAACTTGCCTCCAATCCGCTGCGTCGGTGGTTGATCCACCTTGCACGCGGCCTACCCTAATCACGTGCTCGCGCCGAATGCGGTCGAGCGTACCTTCTGGATCTTTTGGTAGGTTGCCGCACCCGGCAAGACATAGCATCAATGCGAAATAAGCTCTCATGACTGTTTTATGGATGGGCGGGCTGATTACGTCTACCGCGACCGACCTTCAGGTCGGCCTTGTGGCTACAGAGCTGTTATTTCACCAGAAAATTGACGGATGTGGGTCCCCGACATCGTACCTAGTCATCCCGTAACGACATGTTTCTCGTCAAATCATCTGCCAAAAGATGAGCATCAGCTCTTTTCGGCGTTACGCTTCCGCGTTGCTGCAGCCTTCTTAGCTGACGCGGAGCGGTCTGCTGCCGACCGGTGGGCGGATGCTTCGCCACCCTTCTTGCCACCCGCTTCTGATGATTCATGCGTATCGGGCTTGCCGCGGCCGGAGCCAGACTTGTTGCCGCCCCCGCTTTCCTTGTTCACGGTCGCCCAGGCGCGACGCTCTGCTTCATCCTTTGGGGTACCGCGATCTTCGTAACCTTCTTCGATATGCTCGGCTTTGCGCTTTTGCTTATCGGTATATTTGTCTTTGTCGCCTTGAGGCATATCACTCTCCTATTTGATCGTACTCAGGGTTCCGTTTGGTGGTTGACGGGTAAGTTCGAAATCAGTTCACGTACCTCTGCTGCATACTGGATAGCCAGCAGGCGGTGAGCAGATGCAGCCTCGGCGCTCGAACTCGCTTCGGCAGCTGCTAACTCCTCGCGTACGCGACGACGGTAGAATTCCACATCATCTTCAAGCATTCTAGGCTATTCCATCTTGGCGGGCGTTATCCCTTTCAGCGTCACGTCTCGGCCGAGGTCGCCAAGCTGATGATGCAAGCATTAGCGGTCAGCACTCTGACAACGTCGTCAAGCGACAATGCGAACCGGTACCGCCTTTGCTGCAGGCGTCTTGGACTCCTCATCATGCCACCAGAGCGGCATCAAAGGATTCATTTCCGGATAATAGGATCCAAGACAACCGTCGGGCAGCAGGAACGGCGTGACGGTTAGCCCCCCGACTTCGCGGTGAACGCCGTCACCGGCATCTGACACGAGTCCTACGATCTGACCTTCCTTCAAGCCTGCGCGTGCCATCTCGTCTCGGTTTATCAGCAGCACGTCCCGCGTTCCCTCGATGCCGCGGAGCCGGTCCGAATAGCCGTAAATGGTCGTGTTGAACTGGTCATTGGAGCGCATCGTGATGAGCCGGTATCGGCCGGGGGCATCGGTCGTGCCCCACGCAGTCATGGTTTTGGGTACCGTGAACTGCGCCTTTTTGCTTTCCGTCTTCCAGATCCGCTCCCGTGCCGCGTTACCACGATAGAAGCCTCCGGGGGTAAAAACACGCTCGTTGAAGTCGGCGAACTCATCGGGGTAGGTTGCCTGGATCAGATCGCGGATAGTGTCGTAATTGCCGGTCCACTCGTCCCATTTTACCTTGGGATTGGCTGGCAGCGTCGCCTTGGCGATGCCGGCGACGATGGCGACTTCGGACAGCAGGTCTGGGCTAGCTGGGGTGTTCTTGCCGAAAGAGCCATGGATGCAGGACAGGGAATCCTCCATCGTAACCTTCTGTGGCCCGCTCTCCTGCATGTCCTCCTCCGAGCGGCCGAGACACGGCAGCAGGTAGGCGATCTCGCCATTGATGAGGTGGCTTCGATTTAGCTTGGTGGCGATCTGGACGGTCAGACGCATGCGCGTCCATGCCGCCTCCATCTTCTCGCGCTCAGGAATAGCGCGAACGAAGTTTCCTCCCAATCCGATGAATGCCTTGACCTCGCCGGTCAGAATCTTCTCGCATGCCTCAACGGTATTCAGGCCCTTGTGGCATGGCGGCTCGAACCCGAACTGTTCCGCGATCGTGTCGAGTGGCACCAGTTCCGGCTTTTCCGAAATGCCTACGGTTCGCTGACCCTGTACGTTTGAATGGCCACGCACCGGCGAAATGCCGGTGCCTTCGCGGCCAATATTGCCTTTCATGAGAGCCATGTTGACGACCATGGCCAGGTTCTCGAACCCGTGGACATGCTGGGTAAGCCCCATGCCGTACATAAAAATAGTACGGTGCGCGGCGATGTAAACGTCGGCTGCTTCCTCAAGATCAGCACGGGCGAGGCCGGACTCGCGCTCGATCTCCTCCCAACTCGTCGCTTCGATCTTGGCCTTGGCTTCGGTCCAGCCCACCGTATGTTGATCGATGAAATCGACGTCGAGAATGTGCTTTTTATCTTCTGCCCACTTTTTGTCTTC
>Ga0308158_10005174_pt1 | contig 10769 bp, 8 predicted proteins | sample PhyBR2_FD_201038 | JGI IMG/M metagenome (GOLD analysis project Ga0308158, IMG submission 201038) | Phyllosphere microbial communities from UC Gill Tract Community Farm, Albany, California, United States - DLSLB.R2 | ecosystem: Host-associated > Plants > Phyllosphere > Unclassified | place: USA...
TTGGTGAGCTGCACCGCGCGGCTCACGCAGGAGATTGGCAGGGTTACATCACCTTACAGGGTGGCCCTTTTGTTTCCCGTTCCAGGCTTGTCCTCCGCGCCTGGTATCAATACAAAAACGAGCCGACCAGCTACAGCGAATATCGGAAAGCTATTAAGGGTTTGGTTATGCCAGCATCCAGCATTCCGCCCGTAGAAACGCGCCTCCATTCTTATCGCATTGTGAAGATGAAGCCTAAATCTTCAGACCGCGCCGATCCGGGTATTGACCTTAAGGGCGCGTCCGCGACCTCTTGGAGTACTGTCAATAATTGTACGCATGAGGGCCGAAGGGAAATAAAAGAGGCCTCTAGAAATCATGATGAGTTATTTGTAAAGGCTACTGAATCATTTGCCGAGTTTCTTTCGCCGCAAGAAATATGTGACACGGGGCATGGGCTTCCTGAAGATTCTCAAAGTCAGCCTAACAGAATGAAGCTTAAAGCTATTAGTGGAGGCTTTGGAGACATGATTTTTGGGGAGCGGCAAATAAGAGAACGGCTGGAGTTACGAGGGGTTCAAGCTAGTTCTACAATGATAAAATCAATGATTGCAGGCGCGGGGGTTGCAATTGGAGAGCTCTTCATTACTATCCATAATGGAAGATTAATTTTCAAACACCGCTCCGATACTGGATATCAGGGGACGATGAAAGAAAAGATGGCACGAATTAAAGATAAAGATAGAATACTTGGCAAGCTAAAACTAACGATTTTGAGAAAATAACATTATGAATTTAAAGGATTGCATTTGTGTTTGTTGGGGTTTTATACGTAAAAGATCACGGAGTGGTATCTTGGAAATTAAAATAGAGGGCAAGCCGCAAGAGGAAGTTATTCACTCTAGAACAATAAGAACAATTTTGTTTTATTTATTGCTTTCAACTTTTATGCTCTCTGGTTTTCTTATTGAGAAATATATAGCTATCCCCTATAAATATTTATTTGTCAGCCCTTCATTTTACAATAACCCAATTCTTGGTTGGACATCAAGTGTATGGAGTGGGGTGCTAGGTATCCACGGCACGATTGCAGCACTATCCATAACATTTATGGGAATGCTGGTTGAACAAGCATCCAAATCCTCTGAGTATGGTTTTGAATCACTATCGAAGGTGTTATTGTTAAGGAGTTATCGATTCCTTGATTTTAGTATTCAATCTGTATGCAGTCTTTTGTGTGGCGTATTTTTGCTACTGATTGGAAGTGGTTTGATAGGTTATCTAATATCGATGTATCTCTCAATGAGTTTTATAGTTCGTTATGGTGTGATGTATTACAAATTATATAACCTCACAGAAAAACCGGATCTAATTAAAAGGCTGCTCTTTGATGCGATTGAGTCTATTGGTACTAAATATAAAAAACTGAATGAGTCGAGATTAAATCTGATTAATGAGTTTAAAAAGTTGGGAAATAAATATGATTATATTTATTTAGATCATGACTCAATGTATTGGAATAAGGATGCAATCACATTAAATGTTTTCCCGGCAAAGACATCAGATATAGTTTCAGGGTTTATACCAAATTGTTTAGAACAAGTCTCTAAAGTATTTAATGAACTTAATCATGATGAAAAACCAAAGATATTTTTTGATTTTTCTTTTTTATCACCATTATCTAATTCTTCAGTAAAAATACTTACATCAAAAGATAATGCTCTTGATGCTAAATTTATTGAGACCATAGAAGAGATTTTAAAAGGTGGTTTTGTCTATAACTCTGTTCCTTATATTTATGGGGAGTTTAAACTGTTTGAAGAAGCCTTGGTAAATAATGTCAGAAATAGTCTATTGAATGGCAATGAATGGTCACTTGATTTTGGAGTGAAGACTTTTAATGCACTGACTTCACATGGTGATTATAAATCAACGCTCAAAAACATAGACTTATCCATTACTGCATCAAACAAAAAAGACATTATAGAAACATCCATATTATCAAAGTTTTTTGAAAAAATGGTAAGTGAAGCACTTAAGCAAAATAATTTAGAGAAATCAGTTGATATAATGAGGGGGTTGATTGATCTCTCAAGGTATATTTATAGCGCGGAGAATTATTTTGACTTTTACAAGAATATATTTAGTTTTTTTGAGTATAGAATTAAATATAGAGCTGATGAGTCAAACTTCATTCTCTTTGATCTCTACTCAACTACCGTAATGAAAAATTTTGCTTATGGAAACAGCAAAGCCTTTGATATTGATACAAAATTTGTTACTAAGTCGATTAAATACTTAGATTTGAATAATAAATCAGATTATGACCATCTTAATGATGTCCAGAGGAAAATGCTTAGTTTTGTGTTTGAGGTGGTTACGCTAATCTTAATGCGTATTGAGCATGTTATAAATAAAGTAAAAGTAAAGGATGGGAGTGAAGAACTTAAGAGCTTAAGTGATTGTTTAAAATCATGGGTCAATGCTGAGTTTCTTGAGGAGATCTATTTCAAAAAAGAAACATACCATATGTTATTTTCAGTCCCACACGAGTATTCATTATTTAACGTTGAATCTAAAATACGTGAGATATCAGATGGTGAGGCGACTTGGAGATCAATATCCAATGACACTTATAAGATGATGGCTTTTATGTTAACGCAAAGTTCATTTAATACTAACAGATTTAACTTGATATTCGTTAGGGACGGTCGCGAATTAAAACTCAATACTACAATTAGTACTCATGAAATAAGTTCTATAGTGAGTTACATACGAGGTGATAATTTTACCGAATTGATGAAGGTTGTTACTGACACCGAAGAAGTTCAATCTAACAAGGAACAAGTTGCAAAAGAGTTGGAGTCAATATCATCTTCAATGTCCTCTCTAATTTTGGATGAGGTAATGTTATCAGATCTTAATCAGCAGTTAGTTGAAGAGTATATAAAACAAGTTAATCTTTCTGCGGAGAAGTTTTTTGAATTAATTGTCCCTCTTAACGATATTACACTGGTTATTGGAGTGGATGGCGGAGATCTAAATATATTAATAAGCAAGCGAGAAGTTATTTCTGCTGTGGATGGGGTCTCCTATTCTATGAATGTAGAAGGAAATAGTAAGCGTGTAGTTTATGATTGGATATTCTCGGTTCTCAATAGAATAGATTACAGTAAAGTGTCAGTAATTGAAATAAACTCACTCCAGGAATTGCACACAGAGAAACTAATTTCAATAGAATATAAGGTGAAAGACAGGGTTAATACCTATAGATATTCTAAAGGTCTAAGGGTAAATGATAAGGATGGACATCTTGGTCTGAATGGTTCTGGAATGTATTTTTTAGATTTGGTTGAGAGTTATGATTTGGAAAGAGAAAATGAAATATTGAAAACAAATATCGAGAAAATAGATGACTCTAATTTAACTGTTATTAAGGATAAATTTGATTTCAAAAATGACAATCCATATCTTTACTCATTAATACATGTTGACTTTAAACTTTCAGCAACTCAAAGGGATGGTTCTAAATTATATTATCTTTCCGAGGAGAAATGTCGCGAAATTAATGAAAGGCAAGAAAGAGAAATGGAACAATTGCTGCAGAAAAATATTCAAGATAATGCTGATAATGAGACGGTATCTTGATTGATGATATTGATGTTTTACACAAAAAAGTTGTGCGCAAATTCGCACGAAATTGCACAATTTTACAAGGTAACTAAAAGATGTGTCGCGTCATGTATGGCGCGGCTTTGCTGCCTTTCAGAAAGTGCACAAAAATGGGTTGGTAATGCGCGCAGGCGAGGCGGAGGAGCAAGCGCGCGCAAAGGGGGGCAGGAAGGGGGCATATCCTTCGCCATTCGCCGCCTGCCGGGCGCACATATTGATGGTTGAGCGAAGCGGCAGCGCGAGAGAAGTCGCGCCAGAAGCTCGCAGGCTGCGTCTGGTAGGGGGAGTGATTTATTTGTGTTTCGTGAGTGGCCGATATGGCCGGAAATGATGGTGCTGCGGGTGGTACCGCACCGCCAGAAATGACGATGCGGCCAGGAGATCACTTCGTGGGTTCAAGCAATGCGTAAGGTTTGAATCGAATCACCTCCTCACCCAGCCAGTCGTTAACATGCTTCATGGCCTCCATGCAGGGTGTCAGCTCGTTGACGGCGAACACGCGAGCCGCTTTCTCAATATCACCGAATGAACCGTTCCCTTTCGGAATGGCGCCCATCAGTTGCGGCGGTACCCGGTGCGCTGCCAGCATGTCATCGCGGGTGGAAGAATTAACCCCCACAAACTCATCCTTAGCCGATATCTGGCTGAATGGCAGTATTTGCACGGAGTCTTTGCCGCCGTTAGGTGCGTGCAGAAGGATGTTCTTAAACGCACCGCCGCGCCGGGTATCCGTCAGCGTCTTTTTGAGCTTATCAAGGCTCTCCTGGTCGGCCATCACGCTGTTAACGTAGACGATGCAGCCAGCGTGCGAGCCGTTGTCGTAGTAGAGCTTTCTGAACTTGTCAGCAGAATCGACCAAATCAGCCTACAGTATTTTTTTTGACAAAAAAGTCTTCTGAGCAAGCCCAGAAGACTTTTTACCTATCGCTAAAACATGATTTTTGAGTCTGCTGTTAAACGTGTTTTCTTCGAGCGCTTTGATGCACTATCGCTACTATCCATATCAATACAGTGGTAAACATAATCGAAATGGTAAACAGAATCAGCGTGTAGTAATCAAGGAAATCTTCTTCCATAACATAGCTATATCTTTTTACATACCAATCGTATATTTCCAAATCCGGCAAAAAGAAACAAAGCACCGAATAAGAGATGAAAAGAGTTGCGAGCTCTGCTAACCAGACAAATACCAGTGAAAGAGGTTTCATCAATCCCTCAGCTGGGCTGTAACCATGACTGGTGGCGATTTAACGAGCGCCCTCCAGAGGATCATATAGTCTGACAACGAAACAATTGAAATACATCCATCGCTGTTTCCGTTATGGCCTGCGGGATGTAGACGAAATGATCCTCGTTCGACATCTCCAATAAACGAAGTATCATCAATCCGATCGTCTTCACGATACAGGGCAAACCACAGCTTGCGATCTGAGCCACTTTCCAGTGATTTATAGAAATCATTCAGTCTGGTTTTCCATCCGCCGCGCGATCGGGTGACGATGTAGTACTTCCCCGACGGCAGTGGCCCCTTTTTGGGTATTGCGATCGAATGAGGATTGTTTCTATGTTTCCCTTTATTGCCTGAGTAGGCAGCGAAAAAACCGACTCCTGGGCAGCTCAGGGAAGAGAGTTGTCCATTATTGATATGAAAATAACAACGAATCATCTGTCAGCCCACGAATCAGAAAATAGTATGTTACCGTCGCAGTGTTTCCAGGTGATGCGCTCATAACGCAAAGATATGCTTTCAAGATGATTGTGCTTTTCAGTCGCAGGGTCTTTCACATCATGCATGGTGGGGCACACAGAAACTACTTTTACTCCTTCAAGAAACATATTGAAGTATTCAACTTCCTGCCCAGCGTCGTTAATCCTGTACCACTTAAATTCCGCTGATTGTAACGTCTGCCCTTGCGCCACTGCCTTATAAAGGTAAGGGCTTGATGAATCAAATTCCTTTTCAAAGTTTAATGCGGAGTGAACACGCGTACCTGTAATTTTGCCGTTTGCGCTGTCAGTCGGAAGATGTAAACCATGCCCAAATCCAAGAACCTCAATACTGCCTTCGCGGTACTCTACATCAACAGACCCTTTGAGGTCTGTACCACCGTCATCTTTAAGCCAAAGATATGCAGGTATAGCCATTCTGAACGCTCCTTTTCAGTGAGTTTGACGTGATTGTCAGAGATTAATAAATCAACAAACTCAGGCTATCTCAAGGCATTGCGTGCTATACTTTCCATGAATATCTCGTTGTTATTTATATGAAAATATTTTAATGATTCCTTTTATTTCAAATCACACCCCGCCCAAATACGCCTTCCTCACCTCCTGATTCCCCAGCAGCTCCTCACCGCTGCCGCTCAGCCGGATCTGCCCGTTAACCATCACATACCCGCGATCGGAAAGCTTCAATGCGTGGTGCGCATTCTGCTCCACCAGAAAGATGGTCATGCCGTTGCGGGCCAGCTCGCGTAGCGTCTGGAAGATCTGTTTCACCACAATTGGCGCCAGCCCGAGGCTCGGTTCATCCAGCAGCAGCAGATTCGGACGGCTCATCAGCGCCCGGGCGATCGCCAGCATCTGCTGTTCTCCGCCGGACATGGTCATCGCGCGCTGCTTGCGTCGCTCCTTGAGGCGGGGGAACAGGTCGAACATGGTTTGCATATCCTCTGTGGCAAACTGGCTGCCGATGGGGATGGTCCCCATCAGCAGGTTCTCTTCAACGGTCATATCCGGGAAGATTCGTCTGCCTTCCGGCGCCTGCGCAATGCCGCCGGACGCGACGTAGTGGGTGGATTTATGGCTGATATCTTCACCACCGAAAAGGATCTGCCCGTTGCGGATACGGGGCTGGCCAAAGATGGACATCAGCAGTGTCGATTTACCCGCGCCGTTTGCGCCAATCAGCGCCACGGTTTCACCCTTATTCACCTCGAGGGAGACCTGCTTCAGCGCCTGAATGACGCCGTAAAACACATCCACCTCGCGAAATGCCAGCAGCGGTTCGCTCATAGGGTGACCTCGCTTTCATCCGTACCCAGGTAGGCGGCAATGACCTTTTCATCATGCTGGATCTGCTCGGGTTTTCCCCTGGCAATAACATCCCCGTGGTCGAGCACGATAATGTCGTCCGAAATCTCCATCACCATCCCCATATCATGCTCAATCAGTAATACCGTGATGTCATGGTGATCCCGCAGAAAGCGAATAATGCTGCTCAGCTTGTGCGTTTCAACCGGGTTCAGCCCGGCGGCGGGTTCATCCAGACAGATCATTTCCGGCCCGGTGCACATTGCCCGCGCAATTTCCAGACGCCGCTGCTGTCCGTAAGACATCTCTCCCGCCAGGCGATTGGCACACTCCACAAGATCCACCACTTCCAGCCAGTAGAAGGCTCTGTCCAGGGCATCGCTTTCCGCCCGCCGGTACGCAGGCGTATTTAAAATCCCGGCGAGCAGATTGCGGTTAACGCGCATATGCTGCGCGACCAGCAGGTTTTCCACGACCGACATCTCGCGAAAGAGACGGATATTTTGAAACGTGCGGGCCAGCCCTGCGCGGTTGACCAGATGCGTTCCGCCAAACATTTTGTAGAACAGGCGCTGCCCGAACTGCGCGGGGTTAATCCAGTCGCCCGGCTGGAATTTTTGTCCGAGGACCTGAATAACGTTGGTCGTTTTATTGCGGGTATTAAATAGAATGTTGCCGCCGGAGGCCCTGTAGAAACCCGTCAGGCAGTTAAACACGGTTGTTTTCCCCGCACCGTTTGGCCCAATCAGGGCGGTAATAGAGCCACGCTGCACGTCCAGGTTGACGTCGTTTAGCGCCTTAATTCCGCCGAAGTGCATCATCAGATGTTCAACGCGTAATATCGTTTCGTTCATGGCGCGACGCCCTTACGCACGGCAAACCCGCTGCGGTTAATGCGGATCAAACCGCGTGGACGCCAGATCATCATCACCACCATGAGCATGCCAAACAGCAGGACGCGGTATTCGGCAAAACTGCGCAGCAGTTCCGGCGTTACCGTGAGCACAAAGGCGGCCAGCACCACGCCAAGCGTAGAACCCATACCGCCCAGCACCACAATGGCGAGGATCAGTGCCGATTCAAAAAAGGTAAAGGAGGTTGGATTCACGAACCCCTGGTAGGTGGCGAAGAACACCCCGGCAATGCCCGCGGTGGACGCGCCCAGCGTAAAGGCCGACAGCTTAACCAGAACGTGATTTAACCCCATCGAGCGGCACGCAATTTCGTCTTCACGCAGCGCCTCCCACGCCCGACCAATCGGCATCCGCGTCAGGCGGTGCTTGATGTAGAGCACCAGCATCACCACCAGGAACAGCACCGCGTAGATAAAAATAAACTTCATGTTCGGGTTGTAGGTCAGGTGGAAAAATTCGTGGAAGGGCACGCCGCCTTCTTTCGCGCGTCGCCCAAATTCCAGACCGAAAAAGGTGGGGGGAGGGGCCGAGACGCCGTTTGGTCCGCCGGTGAAGGTCAGCCAGTTGTTCAGTATCAGGCGAATGATCTCCCCGAACCCGAGGGTGACGATGGCGAGATAGTCACCGTGCATGCGCAGTACCGGAAAACCGAGCAGGGCACCTGCGGCGGCGGCCATGATTGCCGCCAGCGGCAGCATGCTCCAGAAGCCTAAGCCGAGATACTGGTATCCCAGCGCCAGACCATACGCCCCAATCGCGTAGAACGCGACATATCCCAGATCCAGCAGACCGGCCAGACCCACGACGATATTCAGCCCCAGGCCGAGAAGCACGTAGATCAGCCCGAGAATGGCGACGGTCAGCACATATTTAGTGGCGACAAACGGAAAGCAAATCGCAAGGGTAATCACCAGAGGAATAATCCAGCGCATGCGGCTTTTATATTCCGGTGGCCGAACATATACGCCCGCGCTATCGGCTTCGAAGCGCGCCTGGAAACGGGCGCCCGCGGCGGTACCTAAAAAGACGCTCAACAGAAAACGCCCGAGCATGACGATGCCAACCATCCAGGCCAGCCGCTGCCCGGCGAAGTTAAAGCTGTACCCGTCCAGCACCACGCCCGCTATGGGGCCGAAGATTATCAGCGCAATCAGCCCGGAAAAAATCGCGTCCAGAATGCAGCGTTTAAGTGAAAAACCCTGTGATGTCATCAGTCTCTCCCTCACACTTTAGCCACAATCGGGCGCCCAAGCAGGCCCTGGGGACGGAAAATCAGGATCATGACCAGCAGGCCGAACGAGAAGACGTCTTTATAGTCCGAATTCACCATGCCCGAGAACTGGGCTTCCGCCACGCCCAGGATCAGGCCACCGAGCATCGCGCCGGGAAGGGAGCCGATGCCGCCGAGTACCGCTGCAGTAAAGGCTTTAATGCCGATCACGAACCCGACGTAGAAATCAAAGGTGCCGTAATTCATGGTGATCAACACCCCCGCCAGACCGGCCATCGCCGCGCCGATGACAAAGACCAGCGAAATAATCCGGTCGGTGTTAATGCCCAGAATGGAGGCCATTTTGCGATCCTGCTGGACCGCACGGCACATCCGCCCCAGCCGGGTACGGTTGATTATCCAGGTGAGCACCAGCATGCCGGCAAACGAGGCAACCAGAATAAACACTTTGGTGTAGGTTATCTGCACGAACCCTTCGCCCAGATGCAGGCGAATCACGCCGTCCAGCATGGTCGGCACCCCTTGCTGACGCGGACCCTGGCTCAGCTGCGCGTAGTTTTGCAGGATAAGCGACATCCCGATGGCGGAGATCAGCGGCGCCAGGCGCGTGGAGTTGCGCAGCGGTTTGTAGGCGATACGCTCGATGGTCCAGCCGTACACCCCGGTTACCACAATGGTGAACACCAGCGTCCCGAGGAATCAGCAGCGGGAACGACTGCAGACCGAAGAAAGAGAGCAGCGCCAGGCCAATGGCACAGAGATAGGCGGAAATCATATACACTTCGCCGTGGGCGAAGTTGATCATGCCGATAATGCCGTACACCATGGTGTAGCCGATGGCGATCAGGCCGTAGACGGAGCCCAGCGTTAAGCCATTGATTAACTGTTGCAGGAAGAATGTACTCATCTTAGCGCGCTCGTTTTATAGGCTGCGCGAGCCGCACAGCCTGATGTTTATTACGCGCCGACGGGCAACCCCGCCGACGTTGAGCGTGACTCCGTCCCGTTACTGCACTTCCTTATATTTTCCTTTGTCGTCCCACTGGTAAACCACGTAGTCAGACACTTTCAGATCGCCTTTGCTGTCCCAGGCTTTTTTGCCCATCACCGTGTCGACGGAATTGGCTTTCAGCCACTCGCTGGCTTTGGCGGAGTCCTTGCCGCCGGTGGCCTTGAAGGCCGCGGCAATGGCCTGGACGGAGGCATAGGAGTAAAGGGTGTAACCTTCCGGTTCGAATTTACCGGCGCGGAACTTCTCGATAACCGCTTTACCGTCCGGGATAAGGCGCGGATCTTTACCGAAGGTCATGTAAATGCCGTTGGTGTATTGCGGGCCACCCGCGGCGGTCACCATCTCCTCGTTGACAATACAGTCCCCGGAGAAGAATTTTGCCTGTACGCCCTGCTCACGCATCTGGCGAACCAGCGGGCCGGCTTCCGGGTGACAGCCACCGAAGAACACGACGTCCGGTTTTTGCGCGCCGATCTTGGTGACCAGCGCGTTAAAGTCTTTTTCACCGCGGGATAACCCCTCATACATCACATCCTGAACCCCGCGTTTCGCCAGCGCCGCTTTGGTGGCGTCAGCCAGGCCCTGACCATAGGTGTCTTTATCGTGAATAATCACCACGCGCCTGGCTTTCAGCTTGTCGATGATGAAGTCGCTGGCAACCTGACCCTGCTGATCGTCGCGACCGCACATGCGGAACATATCGCTCATGCCGCGTTCAGTGATCAGCGGGTTAGTTGAGCCGGGGGTAATCGCAATGATGCCTGCGTCGCTATACACCTCGGAAGCGGGCATGGTGGAAGAGGAGCAGAAATGGCCAACCACGGCGTTGACTTTATCCTGGTCAACTAAACGGTTGGCGACGGCCACGGCCTGCTTGGGCTCGCAGGCATCATCCCCCTGAACCAGTTTGATCTTCTCGCCGTTAATG
>Ga0308158_10005176_pt1 | contig 10768 bp, 6 predicted proteins | sample PhyBR2_FD_201038 | JGI IMG/M metagenome (GOLD analysis project Ga0308158, IMG submission 201038) | Phyllosphere microbial communities from UC Gill Tract Community Farm, Albany, California, United States - DLSLB.R2 | ecosystem: Host-associated > Plants > Phyllosphere > Unclassified | place: USA...
GGCGCACCGTCTACTACTGGTACGGCGAGGATCGCACCAACGGCTACTACGGCAGTCCCGGCGTGCACGCCTACAAGTCCTACGACACTCTGAACTGGACGGATGAGGGCGTCGTGCTCCGCGCAGTCTCCAGTGCCTCCGAACTCACCTCCCCGTACTTCGACGCCCTGTATGACACGGTCGACGACTCCGGAGCCCCGCGGGCGGACAGGATCGCGCAGCTCGACTACCACCTGGACACCGCCGACTCGGCCGATCACACGACCGTGTTCGAGCGTCCCAAGGCGCTCTACAACAAGAGCACCGGGAAGTGGGTGCTGTGGTGGCACTCGGACGGCCAGACCACACCGGGCGGCAGCATGTACGCCCGTTCGATGGCGGGCGTCGCCGTCGCGGACAGCCCGACCGGCCCGTTCGCCATGGTCGGCGTCTACCGGATGCCGAACCGCACCAACTACAAGGACTGCATCTCGGCGGCGGTGCCCGGCCAGGCGCGGGACATGACCGTGTTCCAGGACGTCGACGGGACCGCGTACATCTCCTACTCCTCCGAGGAGAACCGCTCGTTGTACGTCGCGAGGCTCGACGCCTCGTACACGAATGTGACGCACACGACCGACGTCGACATGGCCGATGCCGGCCAGTACTCCGCGGACGGGCGCTACCCGTATCTGTTCGCCGATGGCACGGCCGCTGCTCCGGTGCGCGGGCAGGACTTCCAGATCGTGAAGGAGTGCGGGATGCTCGAGGCTCCCGCCCTGTTCCGGCACGGCGGCAAGTACTACACGGTGGCCTCGGGCGCCACCGGCTGGGCCCCGAACCCGCAGACCTACTACACCGCGGACAGCGTGCTCGGCACCTGGATCCGCGGCGTGGATCCGAAGGACCCGTACGAGAACGTCGCGTACAACGCCATCCCCGAAGGCGGCGACGGCCTGCTCTCGATCGGCGACACGCGCCGCACGACCTTCGGCTCGCAGACGGCGAGCGTGCTCGATCTCGGCGGGGGCCGTCTGGTCTACCTCGGCGACCGCTGGGACTCGGGCGCGGCGGACTCGACCTATGTGGCACTGCCGATCACGTTCGGGGAGAACGGTCGCGCCGAGATGCGCAACCCGGCGACCGAGGATCCGTCCCGCTGGGCGGCGGGCTGGGATGCGTCGTACTGGAACGACCACGGGCTCGGAGACGGAATCTGGTCCGTCGGGGACACCGGGCTGCCGGCCACCGTGGAGCCCGGGCAGGACTTCGGCGCGAACCTGCCGTCGACCGTTCCCGTCACCTCCGCGGGGACGACCACGCAAGTCGGAGTGACCTGGAACGCCACGTCCTTCGCGGACCGCGGCGCCCAGACGATCACCGGCACCCTCGCCGCAGACGCGGCCTTCACCGCCGGCCGCACGTTCACGCGCACCATCCTGGTCACCACTCCCGGGATCGTGAACCTCGCGCCGCAGGCCGCCGTCGGCGCATCCAGCCGCATCGACCTGGCGCCGACGGTCGTCGACGGCAACGTGAAGGGCAAGGGCTGGGACGACTGGGTCGGTGGCGGCGCGTATCCGAAGTCGAGCTGGCTGTCCTTCTCCTGGCCCCTCGCCCAGCAGGTCGACGAGGTCGACCTGCACACGTACAAGGACGGCTCCACCGCGACCTGGCCGTCGACCGTCGCCGCCGAGTACCTGGACGATGCGGGATCCTGGCGCTCCTCGGACGTGAGCGTCACGCTCGCGCAGAACGCGTCCGGCCCCGCACCGGTGGCCAGGCTCGATCTGTCCGGCATCCCGCGGACCACCGGGGTCCGGCTGCAGCTGAAGACCGCGACGAACACCTGGCAGTCGGTCTCCGAGGTACAGGTCTGGGGAGCCGACGGAGTGACCGATCTGTGCTCCGCATCGGGCAGCACCGTCTCCGCGAGCTTCTTCCAGACCGAGTGGGCGACCATGCCCGCGCAGAACGCCTGCGACGGCAAGACCTCGACGTCCTGGTCCACCTGGACCGGGGGCACGCCCAAGGATTCGGCGACCTTCACGGTGCAGCCCGCACACGCGTCGATCGTGGATCAGGTCGGCTTCACGAACATCGAGGGCACCATCACCGGTGTCGGAGTCGACTATCGGGACGAGCAGGGGACGTGGCATGCGACATCGGCGCAGAAGGTCGCGCCGCACGCGAACGGCGTGCCCACGACGATCGGATTCGCACCGGTGCTCGCCTCGGCCGTGCGCCTGACCTTCGCGACGCCGGGCTCGTACCTGAAGATCCCGGTCCTGGCCGTGGGTACGACGACCAGCACCATGGACCCGTCGGTAACGGTGCACTGCTCGGCCAGCCAGGTCGTGTTCAAGGCCACCGTCCGCAACACCGGGGCCCAGAGCGCGGACGTGGTGATCGCCACACCGTTCGGAGCGAAGACCGCGGGGGCCCTCGCCCCGGGCGCGGAGACGGCGACCACCATCGCGTTCCCGACCCACGCGAAGACGATCGACGCCGGCGAGACGACGTTCACCACCGGTGGCGCCAGCCTGCGGGTCGGCTATCCTGCCGCGAGCTGCGGCTGAGGTGCGGTGCCGTCCGTGCGAGCCCCGGGCTCGGCGGGCGGCACCCTCGCACCGGAGCTCTGGCGCCGGAGCTCTCATGCCGGAGCTCTCGTGCCGGAGCTCTCGTTGCCGGAGCGGCAGACGCGTGGGGCCTACCAGCGCCCGCGCGCGACGTTCAGCACGGCGATCGCGGCGGGGCCCGCGGTCGAGGTGCGCAGCACGGTGTCCCCGAGCAGCACGCGCTCGGCCCCGGCGGCCACAAGCCGTTCCAGCTCCTCCGGGGCGATGCCGCCCTCGGGTCCCACCACCAGCACGATGTCCCGCTCGTCCAGGGTCACGGCGGACAGCGCCGCGGGAGCCGTCGGATCCAGGATCAGCACCCGCTGGCTCGTGGCACGCCGGGCGAGGTCGGCCGTCGCCTCGACCCCGGCGACCTCGGGGATCCAGGAACGGTGCGCCTGCTTCGCGGCCTCGCGCACGATCGTCGCCCAGCGCTCCCGGCCTTTCACGGCCTTGGGACCCTCCCACCGGGAGACGCTGCGGGCTGCCTGCCACGGCACGATCTCGTCGACCCCGAGTTCGCATGCGGCCTGCACGGCGAGCTCGTCGCGATCACCCTTCGCAAGCGCCTGCACCAGCAGGATCCGCGGATCCGGCCTCGGATCGTCGCGGCGCGACAGGATCCGCACCTCGACCAGACCCGGGGCCGCGGATGCGACCTCGCCCTCGAGCCACACGCCCGCCCCGTCACCCAGGGTGATGGGCTCGCCGACCCTCACGCGGCGCACGACCGCCGCGTGCTTCGCCTCAGCACCGGTGAGCGCCACCAGCGAACCGGGCTGGGCTGCGGTCGCGTCGGACGTGACGAAGTGCAGCGCCACGTCAGCCCCGGAAGCGGTCGCGCAGCTTGGAGAACAGTCCCTGATGGAACTCGGCGAGCCTCGGCGCGGGCGCCTTGGTGCGCTTGGCGAAGTCCTCGATGAGCTGGCGCTCCTTGTGATCGAGCTTGGTCGGCGTGATCACCTGAACGCCCACGCGCAGGTCGCCGCGCTGGCTTCCGCGCAGCGGCGTGATCCCGCGCCCCTTGATCGTGAGCACGTCGCCCGACTGCAGTCCCTGGCGGATCTCCAGATCCACCGGGCCGTCCAGCGACTCGATGGTCGTCGTGGCGCCGAGGATCGCGTCGCTCATGGCCACCTCCAGGGTGGCGAGCAGGTCGTCGCCGTCGCGGCTGAACCGGGCGTGCGGAGCGACGGTCACCTCGACGTACAGGTCGCCGTTCGGGCCCCCGGCGCGTCCGACCTCGCCGGATCCGGGCAGCTGCAGACGCAGGCCCGTCTCGACGCCGGAGGGGATGTCGAGCCCGACCGTGCGGCGCGAGCGCACCCTGCCCTGGCCGTTGCAGGTCTGGCAGGGGAACGGGATCGTGGTGCCGAAGCCCTCGCAGGAACCGCAGGGCGCCGTCGTGATCACGTTGCCGAGGAGACTGCGCACCTGCTGCTGCACGTGCCCGGATCCGCCGCAGATGTCGCAGGTGACGGGCGAGGTGCCCTCTTGACAGCAGGATCCCTGACAGGTCTCGCAGAGCACGGCCGTATCCACCTCGATGTCGCGGTGCACGCCGAACACGACATCGCCGAGCTCCAGCGAGACACGCACGAGCGCATCCTGCCCGCGCTCCCGGCGCGAACGCGGGCGGGCGGCGCGTGCACCTCCGCCGCCGAAGAACGTCTCGAAGATGTCGCCGAAGCCGCTGAACCCTCCGAAGCCGCCGTTGCCGTTCTGGTCGCCGCCCATGTCGTAGCGGCGCCGGGAGTCGGCGTCGCTCAGCACGTCGTAGGCGTGCGTGACGAGCTTGAACCGCTCCGACGCCTCCTCGCTGGGATTCACGTCCGGGTGCAGCTGACGTGCGAGCCGGCGGTATGCCTTCTTGATCTCGTCCTCGCTCGCGTCCCGCGAGACGCCGAGGACCTCGTAGTGATCCGTCACCATCGCCTTTCCAGTCCGCCGAGCGGCGGCGCGTGTTCTCCGGCCGCTCAGCGGCCGGACTCGTCCTCTTCGAGCAGTTGTGACAGATAGCGGGCCACGGCCCGCGCCGCCGCAAGATTGCTCGGGTAGTCCATCCGGGTCGGCCCCATCACGCCCACGCGTGCGGTGCCGCCGTGCGTCACGTAGTCGCTCGCCACGATCGAAGCCTCACCGAGGCCGAACGCCGCGTTCTCCGTGCCGATGCTCGCCGCGAGCCCGTGCTCATCGACGTGCATCTCGCTCATCAGCCGCAGCAGCGTCACCTGCTCCTCGATCGCCTCGAGAAGCGGATGGATGCTGCCGCGGAAGTCATGTTCGCGCCGTGCCAGGGTCGCCGCCCCGGCCATCACCAGACGCTCCTGGCGGAACTCCGCGAGCTCCTCGGCGACGGCGCGCAGCAGCGCGGCCCGGGCCGCGTCGACGCGGGGGCCGTACGACGTGTCCGCCGCCGCTTCCACGCGCTCGGCGCCGCGGCGCACCGAGCGCCCGGTCAGCAGACCGGTGATGATCGCCCGGAGCAACCCGAGCTCGGCGTCGTCCAGCTCCACCGGCAGCGGCACGATCCGCTGCGACACGCCGCCGGCGTCGGTGACGAGCACGATCAGCAGACGGCTCGGGCCGAGGGCCACGAGCTCGACGTGCGTGACGTGAGCACGGGCGAAGGAAGGGTACTGCGCGAGGGCCACCTGGCCGGTCAGCCGCGTGAGCACGCGCACCGTGCGGGCCATGAGGTCGTCGAGATCGACCGGATCCGCGAGGAAGGCCGTGATCGCGCTGCGCTGCGCCGAAGACAGCGGCCGCACCTGCGCGAGATGGTCGACGAACACGCGGTAGCCCTTGTCGGTCGGCACGCGCCCCGACGAGGTGTGCGGGGCCGCGATGAGGTCCTCGTCCTCGAGCTGCGCCATGTCGTTGCGGATCGTGGCGGCGGACACGCCGAACGCGTGCCGGTCGACGATCGACTTGCTGCCCACCGGCTCGTTCGTCTCGACGTAGTCCTCGACGATGGCACGGAGCACCTGAAGTCCGCGTTCTGAGACCATCGCTCCTCCTCGCCGTTGGCACTCGTACGTCCTGAGTGCCAATCCTATCCTGTCGGACCCTTCGACAGGCTCAAGGATCGGAGTCGCCCGAGGAAGCGACGCTCCTAGGATGTGGCCATGGGTCAGGACCTCGTGCGCACCAGGATCTCCTCCGGCGAGCTGATCGGCCGGCGCAGCGACGGCATCGACCGCTACCTCGGCGTGCCCTACGCCGCACCGCCGTTCGGGGCGCTCCGGTTCCGCTCCCCGCAGCCCGTCGAGCCGTGGGAGCACGCGCGAGACGCCGCAGCCTTCGGCCCGACGGCGCCGCAGTTGCCGTACACGGGAGCGACCGCCGAGATCCTCGGCAGCGTGCGCATCGACGGCGACGACATCCTCACCGCGAACGTGTGGGCCCCGGCCGGCGCGGATGCGGCCCCGGTGGTGCTGTGGATCCACGGCGGTGCGCTCGAGCGCGGCACCGCCGCGCTGTCGATGTACGACGGCACCACGTTCGCGCGCGACGGCGTGGTGTTCGTCAGCATCGGCTACCGGCTGGGATCCGAGGGTTTCTCCGTGCTCGCCGACGCACCCCGCAATCTGGGGCTCCAGGACGTCGCGGCGGCCCTGCACTGGGTGCGCGATGAGATCGCGGCGTTCGGCGGCGACCCCGGTCGGATCACTCTCATGGGGGAATCGGCGGGCGGAGCCCTCGTGGCCGCGCTGCTGTCCCGGCCGGACACCCGGTCGCTCGTCCGCGGCGGGATCGTCCAGTCCGGCCCGCTCGACGCGCAGACGCCGGAGCATGGCGGACGCGTGACCCGCGCTCTCGCGAAGCGCCTCGGTGTCGCGGCGACACGGCAGGCGTTCTCCGCGCTCACCCCGGACACCCTCCTCGAGGCGCGACGTGCGCAGGCCGCCGGATCCTCTCCGCTCGGAGGCGCGCCCGGCTTCCAGCTCGTGCGGGATCCCGACTCGCTGCCGCGTTCGCCGCACGAGGCGCTGGCCGATGCGGAGGTGCCCCTGCTGATCGGCACCAACACCGATGAGTACCGGCTGTGGTTCCCGCCGGCCGCGCTGGACGCGATCCGGCCGTCGAAGCTGCTGCTCGCGCGGCTGGCGCTGCGGATCCGGGCGGCCGCCGTGCGTGCGGTCCGCGCCGATCACCCGAGCGCGAGCACGGGAGAGGTGTTCGGACAGCTCGCCACCGACCTGCTGCTGCGTGCGCCCGCCACCCGGGTCGCACGGGCGCGCACCGCGCCCACGTTCCTGTACGAGTTCGCCTGGCCCAGCCCCGTGCGGGACCTGCGCGCCGCGCACGCCCTGGAGATCGCGTTCGTGTTCGACCGGCTCGACGACCCGGAGAGCGCGAAGATCGCGGGGACCGCACCGCCGCAGCCGCTTGCCACCGTGATGCACGACGCCTGGGTGCGCTTCATCCGCGACGGGGATCCGGGGTGGCCGGCCTTCGACGCCCAGCGCACCGCGGCGCTGTTCACCGGCACAGGCGACGACCCGCGGGTGGGACCGCAGCGGCGCACGGCCGTGGTCGACCTGCTGCCCGCCGCGAAGAGCTGAGCGCCGCTGCGGCGAGGATCCGAGTACCGCTGCGAGGATCCGAGTACCGCTGCGGCGAGCATCGCGCCGATCCTCCGTCGGCGCACCGCGAGCGCCGGGCCCGGAGGGAGACCTGCCCCCGGCGACTCCGCTCGCTGGTCGCATATTGCGGCATTCAGCGCCACATACCGGCAATTCGCGACCAGCGAAGCTCGGCATACCCGCAATTCCCGACCAGCGACGAAGAGGACGGAGACCTCAGTCGGTCAGGGCGCGCACCACGGCGTCGGCGAGCAGGCGCCCGCGCAGGGTGAGCACGAGCGTGCCGCGCAGGGCGGCGCCGGCCTCGACCAGACCGTCCGCGATGAGCCCGGCGACCCTGGTGCGGGCGTCGCTCGCGATCGCATCCAGCGGCATCCCCTCCGACATCCGCGAGCGCAGCAGGATCCGCTCCAGCTGCGCGGCCTCGGCGTCGGGGCGCTCGGTGCCCGCGGCGGGCGACTCCCCCGCGGCGAGCCGCTGCGCGTACGCGGCCGGGTGCTTCACGTTCCACCACCGCAGCCCGGCGACGTGGCTGTGCGCGCCGGGTCCGAAACCCCACCAGTCCGTGCCGCGCCAGTACGCCATGTTGTGTCGTGACCGCTGGTCGGTGCCGCCGTGGTCCGCGGGCCGGCGGGCCCAGTTGCTCACCTCGTACCAGTCGAAGCCGGCCTCATCCAGCAGGCGGTCGGCGAGCTCGTACATGTCGGCCTGCAGGTCGTCATCGGGCGCGGGCACCTCGCCTCGGCGGATCTGGCGGGCCAGCTTCGTGCCGTCCTCGATGATCAGCGCATATGCGGAGATGTGGTCCGGCGCCAAGGCGATCGCCGTGGTCAGCGAAGCACGCCAGTCCTCCAGCGTCTCCCCCGGAGCCCCGTAGATGAGGTCGACGCTGACCGCGAGCCCGGCGGCGCGGGCGGCCTCGACGGCGGTGCGCACGTTCTCCGGCCGGTGCGTGCGGTCGAGCGCCGCGAGCACGTGCGGAACCGCGGACTGCATGCCGATCGACATCCGGGTCACTCCGGCGGCGGCGAGCTCCTCGGCGACCTCGGGGGTCACCGTGTCCGGGTTCGCCTCGACGGTCACCTCGGCGCCCTCGGCGATGCCGAAGGCGCCGATCACCGCACCGAGCATGCGGCCGAGGTCGCCCGCCGGCAGCAGTGTGGGCGTGCCGCCGCCGAAGAACACCGTGCTCAGCGGCCGCAGCGCACCACGCTCGGCGAGCACGTCCCGCGCCAGGCCGATCTCACGGATCAGGGTGTCGGCGTATGCGTCCTGACGGGCCCCGCGCAGCTCGGACGCCGTGTACGTGTTGAAGTCGCAGTAGCCGCAGCGCACGCGGCAGAACGGCACGTGCAGGTATGCGGAGAACGGGGCGGCAGGGTCGATCCGCAGGTCGGCGGGCAGCCGGCCGTCCGCGGGAGCCGGATCCCCGAGCGGCAGGGGGCCGGCCATCAGAGCCGCGCCGTCACAGCGGTGTCGCGTACAGCGGGGAGATCGCGCGCAGGTAGCGGGCGAACAGCTCGCGACGACGGCGCTTCACCAGAAACGGCAGCGAACGGTACAGGAAGCTGTTCGGGCGGTCGAAGGCACGCACCGTGAACCAGACCTCGTCAGAGTCGTTCCACTCGATGTCGAACGATTCCTCGCCGCTGACGACGGATCCGGCCACGGTGCCCAGCACCAGTCCGATCCGGCGCGCCTGCTCCGTCACGGAGATCACGCGCAGCTCGGCGTCCGCGCGCATGCCAGACACCCGCCCGTGCAGCTTGAGCGTCATACCGGGACCCGCCCACGGCGTGCCGTCCTCGTCGTAGCGCTGCTCGACCTCGGTGCGGCTGGGCGCGATCGGTGCGCCTTCGGCGTCGAAGCTGACACCGGCGTATCCGGGACTCGAGGCCGGGCGGACATCCGTGAGCTGGAGTCCGGCGGCTCGCTGCGCCGTCCACGACAGCAGGGCGTCACCGGCGGTGCGGAATCGCTCCTCGCCGCTGCCGAGCCGCCAGGACTCCTCCGCGGGGACGCTCCGCTCCGGCGGATACTGCATCAGGTCGGGCGCGTGGGTCGCGCCCACGGCGGCATAGTCCACCGTTCCTTCTCGGAATGTCCCGCGACGCATGACAACCACCCTACTTGCTGGCTCCGGCGGCTCACCCAGGTTCTCCCAAGGGTGACCTGCTTGCGCGCGCCGGCTCTACTTCTTGTCCTTGCCCTCGACGTCACCGCTCAGCGCCGCGATGAACGCCTCCTGGGGGACCTCGACGCGGCCGACCATCTTCATGCGCTTCTTGCCCTCCTTCTGCTTCTCGAGGAGCTTGCGCTTACGGGTGATGTCGCCGCCGTAGCACTTGGCGAGCACGTCCTTGCGGATGGCGCGGATGGTCTCGCGAGCGATGATGCGGGCGCCGATCGCCGCCTGGATCGGCACCTCGAACTGCTGGCGCGGGATGAGCTTGCGCAGCCGCTCCGCCATCATCGTGCCGTAGGCGTAGGCCTTGTCGCGGTGCACGATCGAGCTGAAGGCGTCGACCTTCTCGCCCTGCAGCAGGATGTCGACCTTGACCAGGTCCGCCTCCTGCGAGCCGGCGGGCTCGTAATCGAGCGATGCGTAGCCCTGCGTCTTCGACTTCAGCTGGTCGAAGAAGTCGAACACGATCTCGCCGAGCGGCATGTTGTACCGCAGCTCGACGCGCTCCTCGGAGAAGTACTCCATCCCGAGCAGCGTGCCGCGACGGGTCTGGCAGAGCTCCATCACGGTGCCGACGTAGTCCTTGGGCAGCAGGATCGCGGTCTTCACCATCGGCTCCGAGACGGATCCGATCCGCCCGTCCGGGTACTCGCTCGGATTCGTGACCGTGACCGTCTCACCGGTGTCGCTCGTGAGCACCTCGTAGATGACGCTGGGCGCGGTCGTGATGAGATCGAGGCCGAATTCGCGGGAGAGCCGCTCCGTGATGATCTCCAGGTGCAGCAGGCCCAGGAACCCGCAGCGGAAGCCGAAGCCGAGGGCGACCGAGGTCTCCGGCTCGTACTGCAGCGAGGCGTCGGAGAGCTTCAGCTTGTCGAGCGCCTCGCGCAGCTCGGCGTAGTCGCTGCCGTCGATCGGGTAGATGCCACTGAACACCATCGGCTTCGGATCCGTGTATCCCGGCAGGGCCTGCGTGGCGGGCTTGCGCGCGGTCGTGACGGTGTCGCCGACCTTGGACAGGCGCACGTCCTTCACGCCCGTGATGAGGTAGCCGACCTCGCCCACGCCGAGGCCCTTGGCGGGCACGGGCTCGGGGCTGGAGACCCCGATCTCGATGAGTTCGTGCGTGGCCTTCGTCGACATCATCTGGATCCGCTCGCGCGGCTCGAGCGATCCGTCGATCATCCGGACATAGGTGACCACACCTCGGTAGGCGTCGTAGACCGAGTCGAAGATCATGGCCCGCGCGGGCGCGTCCGGGTCGCCCACCGGGGCGGGGATCGTCTGCACCAGGCGATCGAGAAGCTCTTCGACGCCGGCTCCGGTCTTGCCTGAGACGCGCAGCACGTCCTCCGGGCGACCGCCGATGAGCGAGGCCAGCTCCTTCGCGTACTTCT
>Ga0308158_10005181_pt1 | contig 10762 bp, 9 predicted proteins | sample PhyBR2_FD_201038 | JGI IMG/M metagenome (GOLD analysis project Ga0308158, IMG submission 201038) | Phyllosphere microbial communities from UC Gill Tract Community Farm, Albany, California, United States - DLSLB.R2 | ecosystem: Host-associated > Plants > Phyllosphere > Unclassified | place: USA...
CTTCGAGGCCGACGGATGCGCCGAAGCCGTTGGAGATCAGGTTCTGGATCGCGACGATGATGCTGTCGGTCAAGGACAGGCGGCCGCCATGCAGCGCGTTGGCCTCGATCGGGTCGACCATCGGCTTCTTGCGGGTCTTCGCCAGCACATACATCAGAAGACCGAGAAGGATGCCGCCGCAGACGGGGGCCGCCATCAGCAGGAACTTGTCGTCGATCTGAGAGGAGCTCAAACGCTCGACATCGCTGATCCCGAAGATCAGACTGTGCATCTCGCGCGAAATCAGGCTCATGCCGGTGACGGCGAGGCCAGACGTGACGCCGATCAGCGCGCCGGCCAGCACCATGCCCATTTCGCTGCGCCTCAGGAGCGCGCGCATGCGCCCCGCATCGAGCAGTGTGTGTAGCGGGCCGAGCCGTCTAAGATTGATTTTCAGGCGCATGATGGGGAAACTAGGCGGGCGAAAGCCCGTTCAAGGGTGGCGAAGGAGGGGACATTTGCGGTGCTGCGCCGCATGCGCTGCAAATGCGGCAAAAACCCGGCTGACGCAACAAGTTTTTATGACATTAAGTGCCTGATTATAGACGATAAATTTGGTAGAGATGATCGTCTTGAGGGTTGATGTCAATCAATTTGGCTGGTGGCCGCGATTGGCGGTCGATTGACTTCGCTGTCGCGCTTGCCTAACCATGGATCGATAACGGATGGTTCCGGATCGCCAAAAGCGGTGCGGATGAAAAGGGAATGTGACGGGGTGGACCCAACCAGGGCGCCTTCATCACAGCCGACCCCGCGACTGTAGAGCGGTCAGGGTCTTCCGTCCGGCGTCGGATGTTCTCTTGCCGGCTGCCTGCGTGGTGCAGGCGGGCGAGGGGCGGAAGACGGCGGAAAAGCCACTGGCAATGCAAGCCATGATCAACCGGGGTTGGACGCCTCTAAATCTACGAATCGTCCGCCTTTTCATGATTGCAGCCGGGAAGGCGAGGAAGAACCGATGGCACGATCGGGATGGCCTGCGTGGCTATCCCGATCGTCGCCTGGACCCGCGAGCCAGGAGACCTGCCAATCGTGCCGGGCGCAAAGCCCAACCCTGGGCAAATGTGCCCAATGCCAGCACGGAGGTTGTCATGGCAGACAATGAGATTTTGGCGTCGGCGTCAGGCCGGACGCGCTCCTGTGAAGTCGTCCACGCATGACGACGGTATCCTCTACGCTTATTTTAGGTGGCGCCCGTTCCGGCAAGTCGCGCTTTGCCGAGCAGCTCGTCATCGACAGCGGCCTCGAGCGCCACTACATCGCCACCGGCCGCGCCTGGGACGAGGAGATGCGTGCACGGATCGAGCAGCACAAGGCCGATCGCGGCGACCTCTGGACGACGCATGAGGAACCGCTCGATCTCGCAGGCCGGCTTGCCGCGATCGATGGCGAGGGGCGGGCGGTGCTTGTCGATTGCCTGACGCTCTGGGTCACCAATCTGATGATGGATGAGCGCGACATGGCGGCGGCGTTCGCGGCACTGGCCGCCTATCTGCCTCAGGCGAAGGCGCGCCTCGTCATCGTTTCCAATGAAGTCGGCCTCGGCATCGTGCCCGAGAACCGCATGGCGCGCGAGTTTCGCGACCATGCCGGGCGACTGCACCAGATGATCGCGGCGGTCGCCGCGGATGTGTATTTTATCGCGGCGGGACTGCCGCTGAAAATGAAGGGTTGAATTGATGAACCAGCAGAAGATCCCCGCCACCGTCATCACCGGCTTCCTCGGCGCCGGCAAGACGACGATGATCCGCAACCTGTTGACCAATGCGGGCGGCAAGAAGATCGCGCTCATCATCAACGAGTTCGGCGATCTCGGCGTCGATGGCGAAGTGCTGAAGGGCTGCGGCGCGGAAAACTGCACCGAGGACGATATCATCGAGCTCACCAATGGCTGCATCTGCTGCACGGTGGCCGACGACTTCATCCCGACGATGAGCAAGCTCCTGGAGCGCGAGAACCGGCCGGATCATATCGTCATCGAAACCTCCGGCCTCGCCCTGCCACAGCCGCTGGTCGCCGCCTTCAACTGGCCCGACATCCGCACGCAGGTGACGGTCGATGGCGTGATCACCGTGGTCGACAGCGCCGCCGTGGCCGCCGGCCGCTTCGCCGACGATCACGACGCCGTCGACGCCCGCCGCGTCGAGGACGAGACGCTCGACCACGAGAGCCCGATCGAGGAACTCTTCGAGGACCAGCTGACCTGCGCCGACCTGATCGTGCTCAACAAGACCGACCTCATCGACGGCGCCGGCCTTGCCCGGGTGCGTGACGAGGTCGCTTCGCGCACGGCGCGCAAGCCCGCGATGATCGAGGCGAAGAACGGCGACGTGCCGGCAAGCGTGCTGCTCGGCCTTGGCATCGGCACCGAGGGAGATATCGGCAACCGCAAGTCCCATCACGAGCTTGAACATGAGGATGGTACGCCGCACGATCACGACGAGTTCGATAGCTTCGTGGTAGAGCTCGGACCGATCGCCGATCCGGCCGCCTTTGTCGAGAGCCTGAAGGGCATCATTGCCGAGCACGACGTTCTGCGCCTCAAGGGCTTCGTCGACGTTCCCGGCAAGCCGATGCGGCTGCAGTTGCAGGCCGTCGGAAGCCGTATCGACCACTATTTCGACCGTGCCTGGGCTGCCGGCGAGGCGCGCGGTACGCGGCTGGTGGTGATCGGGCTGCATGAGATGGATGAGAGCGCGGTGCGTCAGGCGATTTCGGCGCTCGCATAAGGCAAGACGATGCATCTGCTTCTAGCCCAGCAGGGAACGATCAGCGACGGCGAGGAGGCGATCGATCTCGGTCAGTCGCCCGGCGACATCCTGTTTCTCTCCGCTGCCGACACCGAACTGGCGGCGGTAGCAGCCGCGCATCGTCAGCGAGGTGGGGGACGGTCGCTGCGCATCGCCAGCCTGATGAGCCTCAAGCATCCGATGTCCGTCGATGCCTATGTCGAGCGCACGGCGAGGCATGCGAAGCTGATCATCGTCAGAGCGCTCGGCGGCGCCAGTTATTTTCATTATGCGCTGGAGGCGCTACATGCGGCGGCGGCGCGTCACGGGGCGCTGATCGCGGTGCTGCCGGGAGATTCGAAGCCGGATGCGGGTTTGACGCTGTTTTCGAATGTGCCGCTTGAGGATCTCAACGCGCTCTGGGCCTATCTGATCGAGGGGGGCGATGCGAATACGCATGCGTTTCTCGACTATGCCGAGGCGATGTTGTCGGGCGATGAGAAGCCGGAGGCGGCGGCGCCGTTGATGAAAGCCGGGATCTGGTGGCCGGGGCGGGGCGTTGTTGGGGTTGAGGAGTGGAAGTCTCACGTTGATCTCCTCTTCTCCCCAGCGGGGAGAAGATGCCCGGCAGGGCAGATGAGGGGGGCGAACGACGCAAGGAGTGAGCAGCAGTACGGCGATGGCATCACTTGTGCCACCTTCTCCCCGTGGGGGAGAAGGGAAGACCCACCATCGCCATCTCCTTCTACCGCGCCCTCGTGCAAAGCGGCGAAACTCGCCCGGTCGAGGCGCTGATCGAAGCGCTGATCGCCGAGGGGGTTCGGCCGCTGCCGGTCTTCGCCTATAGTCTCAAGGACCCCGTCTCCAAGGGCATCCTCGAAAGCGTCTTCGCGGCCACCAAGCCGGATGTCGTCATCAACACTACAGGTTTCGCGGTCTCGGCGCCCGGTGCGGAGCGGCAGCCGACGGTGCTGGAGGCCAGCGACGCCGTGGTGCTGCAGGCGATCTTTTCCGCTTCGTCGAGGGAGGCATGGGAAAGCTCTTCGCAAGGACTGTCGGCGCGCGATCTCGGCATGAACGTAGCGTTGCCCGAGGTCGATGGCCGGGTCCTTTCTCGCGCTGTCTCGTTCAAGTCGGCGGCGCGGTACGATGCGCTGGTCGAGGCCAATATCGTCGCCAGCGAACCGGATGCGGGGCGGATGCGCTACACCGCGCGGCTGGCCGCCCACTGGGCGCGGCTGCGGCATGCGAAGCCGGCCGAACGGCGGGTGGCGCTCGTGATGGCGAACTATCCGAACCGCGACGGCAGGCTCGGAAACGGAGTCGGGTTGGATACGCCCGCGGGTACGATCGAAGTGCTCCAGGCGATGCGCAAGGCCGGCTATCCGGTCGCTGACATCCCTGCCGATGGTGATGCGCTGATGCTCGAAATCATGGACGGGCCGACCAATTCCGGGCGTGATGGGAAGGTTGTCCGCGAGGCGCTTTCCGTGAGTCGTTACAGGGATTTCCTCGCAACTCTTCCGAAAAAGATTCAAGATGAGATCGGCGCGCGCTGGGGCGATCCGGCGGCTGATCCCTATGTCGTGGACGGCGCCTTTGCGCTGCCGTTCACGCGTTTCGGCGATGTGCTCGTCGGTATCCAGCCGGCGCGTGGCTACAATATCGATCCGAAGGAAAGTTATCACTCGCCTGATCTCGTGCCGCCGCACGGCTATCTGGCCTTCTATGCCTTTCTGCGCCAGGAATTCGACGCGCATGCGGTGATCCACATGGGCAAGCACGGTAATCTCGAATGGCTGCCGGGCAAGGCGCTGGCGCTGTCGGAGAGCTGTTACCCGGAAGCGATCCTCGGGCCGCTGCCGCATCTCTATCCATTCATCGTGAACGATCCCGGCGAGGGAACGCAGGCCAAGCGCCGCACCGCCGCCGTGATCATCGATCACCTGACGCCACCGTTGACACGGGCCGAGAGCTACGGGCCGCTGAAGGATCTGGAGGCGCTGGTCGATGAATATTACGAGGCCTCGGGCGGCGATCCGCGACGGATCCGGTTGCTCGGCAAGCAGATCCTTGAGTTGGTCGCCGATATCGGGCTCGATCAGGATGCGGGGATATCAAAGGGGGAGAGCGAGAGCGAGGCGCTGAAGAAGCTCGATGCCTATCTGTGTGATCTCAAGGAGATGCAGATCCGTGATGGGCTGCATGTGTTTGGGGTGTCGCCGGAAGGGCGGTTGCTGACGGATCTGACGGTGGCGCTGGCGCGGGTGCCGCGCGGGCTGGGTGAGGGCGGCGACCGGAGTTTGCAGCGGGCGATTGCTGGGGATGTTTTTGGCAGTGTCGGTGGCATGGCGGAGAGCTTGGTGGGTGGATTACCCCCCTCTGTCCTGCCGGACATCTCCCCCACAAGGGGGGAGATCGACTCGCGGCTTGCTCCCCAACTAAACGATGATGTTCGAGCGAGCGGGCAAGCCCAGCCAATCTCCCCACCTGTGGGGGAGATGCCCGGCAGGGCAGAGGGGGGTAACCCACCCACCAGAGCAACCTTCGACCCCCTCGACTGCGACATGGCTGCCGCATGGATCGGGCCACGCCCCGATATCCTCGTGGACGTCTCGTCCGACCCGTGGCGCACCCAGGGCGATACCGTCGAGCGTATTGAACTACTGGCCGCCAAGTTCGTGTCCGGCGAGACGCCATGCCCTGACGATTGGCACGCCACCCGCGCCGTCCTCGACGAGATCGAAACCCGCCTAAAGCCCGCCATCCTCGCCTGCGGCGATGCCGAGATCGAAGGCTTGCTGCGTGGCCTCGATGGCCGCTTCGTGCCGCCCGGTCCCTCGGGCGCGCCGACGCGCGGGCGGCCGGATGTTTTGCCGACGGGGCGGAATTTTTACTCCGTGGACAGCCGCGCGGTGCCGACGCCGGCGGCCTATGAACTCGGCAAGAAATCGGCTGAGCTTTTGGTGCGCCGCTATGTACAGGATCACGGCGAATGGCCGGTTTCCTTCGGGCTGACGGCCTGGGGCACGTCGAACATGCGCACCGGCGGCGACGATATCGCCCAGGCGCTGGCGCTGATCGGCGTCAAGCCGGTCTGGGACATGACATCGCGGCGGGTAACCGGCTACGAGATCATTCCGCAGGCTCTGCTGAGGCGACCGCGGGTGGATGTGACGCTGCGTATTTCGGGCTTCTTCCGCGATGCCTTTCCGGAGCAGATTGCGCTGTTCGACAAGGCGATCCGGGCCGTCGGGGCGCTGGATGAGGATGCGGAGGATAACCCGATTGCAGCACGCATGCGCGGAGAGGCGGCGCGGCTTGAAGAGGCTGGGCTTGATGCGGCGCAGGCGAAGAGGCGGGCGGGCTACCGGATTTTCGGGTCGAAGCCTGGGGCTTACGGCGCCGGGCTGCAGGCGTTGATCGATGAGAAGGGCTGGGAGCGGCGCGCCGATCTGGCGGAGGCCTATCTGGTCTGGGGCAGCTATGCCTATGGCGCCGGTGAAGAGGGCCGGGCTGAGCGCGGCGTGTTCGAGGAGCGGCTGCGCTCCATCCAGGCTGTCGTGCAGAACCAGGACAATCGCGAGCACGACCTGCTCGACAGCGACGACTACTACCAGTTCGAAGGCGGCATGGCGGCGGCGGCGGAGACGCTCGGCGGCAACAGGCCGTCGATCTATCACAATGATCACTCCATGCCGGAGAAGCCGGTGATCCGCTCGTTGGAAGAGGAGATCGCCCGCGTGGTGCGCGGCCGCGTCGTCAATCCGAAGTGGATCGACGGCGTCATGCGCCATGGCTACAAGGGCGCCTTCGAGATTGCCGCGACCGTCGATTATCTCTTCGCCTTCGCGGCGACGACAGGCGCTGTCGGCAACCATCATTTCGAAGCGGTCTACCAGGCCTTCGTCGCCGATCAGCGCGTGCGCGATTTCATGATCGAGAAGAACTCGCACGCTTACGACGAGATGAGAGAGCGGCTGCTGGAGGCGATCGAGCGGCGGCTCTGGACGCCGCGCAGCAATTCGGCGCAGTTCGATCTTGCTGCCACAGACCATACACACGACAGATCAGGCGGTGCCCACACCGCCGACCGATTGAAGATTGCATCCGGGGAAGTTTGATATGACTGAGGAAACCACCGAGACCACGACGGAGGCCACTGGCCACGACGACGCGCGTCACAGCGAGAAGATGGCCAAGAAGAAGGCCGCGCGTGACAAGATCATGGCGACGAAGACGGGCGAGAAGGGCCTGATCATCGTCCACACGGGCAAGGGTAAGGGCAAGTCGTCTTCGGCCTTCGGGATGATTTTCCGCCACATCGCGCATGGCAAGCCGTCCGCTGTCGTGCAGTTCATCAAGGGTGCGATGTGGACGGGCGAGCGCGACCTGATCGAGAAGCATTTCTCCGATGTCTGCCAGTTCCACACAATGGGCGAGGGCTTTACCTGGGAAACGCAGGACCGTGCCCGCGATGTGGCGGCAGCCGGCGCTGCCTGGGAGAAGGCCAAGGAGTTGATCCGCGACGAGCGCAATTCCATGGTGTTGCTCGATGAGATCAACATCGCGCTGCGCTACGACTACATCGATATCAACGAGGTCGTGGAGTTCCTGAAGACGGAAAAGCCCTATATGACTCACGTCGTTCTCACAGGGCGCAATGCCAAGGATGAGCTGATCGAGATTGCCGATCTGGTGACGGAGATGGAACTGATCAAGCATCCGTTCCGCTCGGGTATCAAGGGGCAGGCAGGCGTGGAGTTCTGATGACGCAGAGTTGGGTTTTCTGGGCGGTCTTGTCCGCCTCTTTCGCGGCGCTGACGGCGATCTTCGCCAAGATCGGCGTGGCCGGTGTCAATTCCGATTTCGCGACGCTGATCCGCACGGTGGTGATCCTGATCATCATCAGCGCCATCGTGCTGGCGAGTGGGCAGTGGCAGCCCTTCTCCAGCATCTCGTCGAAGACATGGCTGTTTCTCTGCCTTTCAGGCGCTGCGACGGGCGCGTCTTGGCTTGCCTATTTCCGTGCCTTGAAGATCGGCGATGCCGCACGCGTCGCGCCGATCGATAAGCTGTCGATCGTGCTCGTCGCCATCTTCGGCGTCGTCTTCCTCGGCGAGAAGCTGAACATGATGAACTGGCTCGGCGTCAGTCTGATCGCCGGCGGAGCGCTGCTTCTCGCGCTGTTTTGAGGTTCAGAGCCCCAGCCAGACGCGCAGCGGATTGGCTGGGTCGGACAAGAGCTTGATCGTAAACGCGATGCAGACGACGACGAGCAGTGGCTTGATCAGCTTCGCGCCGATGCGCATGGCAAGCCGCGAGCCGAGCTGGGCACCGAGAAACTGGCAGACGCCCATCATCAGGCCGAGTTTCCAGAGCGTTGCGCCGAAGGAGGCGAAAACGATGAGGGCGCCGAGGTTCGAGCCGAAGTTCAAAAGCTTGGTGTGGGCGGTGGCCTTCAGCATGCCGAAACCGGCCAGTGAAACGAAGCCGAGCATGAAGAACGAGCCGGTACCGGGGCCGAACACGCCATCGTAGAAGCCGATGAGAGGCACGAGTGTCAGGCCGAAGACGAAGGGCGTCACGCGGCGGTGCTTGTCGACATCGTCGAGATTGGGCTTCAGCGCGAAATAGAGCGCGATGACCACGAGCAGCACCGGCATGACGGCGCGGAGCACGTCGCCGGGCACGATGGTCGCCAGCGCCGCGCCAAGCGAGCCGCCCATGACCGCCATCAGCGCCATCGGCAGCTGTTCACGCAGATTGACGTGTCCCTTGCGCGCATAGGCGATCGTCGCCGATCCGGCGCCGAACAGGGATTGCACCTTGTTGGTGCCCAGTGTCTGCAGCGGCGGAATGCCCGCGATCAGCATTGCCGGAACGGTGATGAGACCGCCGCCGCCAGCGATGGCATCGACGAAACCGGCAAAGAAAGCAGCGGCGGCAAGGAGGAGGATGAGGTGAGGGGCAAGGTCGTACAATGGAGGAACCTGTGGGACTGCGAATGCACTGTGTTGGCGCGCTTGTTGCATTTACCGGCTAGGGCTGCAATGGCTTGCGAGATACAGGCAACCGGCTTTTCCATCGCATGACCGCACTCTCCTTCGATACCACCCGCCGCTACGTGCTCGGTCTCGGCTGCGAGCGCGCGACGTCGCCTGAAGAGGTCATGTCGCTCGTGTTTTCGGCTCTGGAGATGGCGGGTATCGAGCCCGGTCAGGTGGCCGGGCTGGCTTCGATCGATTCCCGTCGCGACGAGCCGGCGATGGCGGTGGTTGCCGCGCGCCTTGCGGTTCCCTCGGTGTTCTTCGACGCCGAAACGCTGGAGAGGGAGACACCGAGGATCAAGAACCCTTCCGATGTCGTCTTCGCGCGGGTGGGCTGTCATGGGGTTGCGGAATCCGCAGCATTGGCTGCTATCGGGCCCGATGCCGAGCTTGTGCTGCCGAAAATCAAATCGGCGCATGCGACGGCCGCGATCGCACGCGCCCTGTTGCGGAAAGAATAGCGCTCGCTATGGTGACCGCCGATGCCGCCGCAGCGGTTCTGTCGCGCGGCTGCCAAATACATGACATGAAAACATGCAAGAGGGACGATTATGCATAAGGTGATTTACGATACGGATCCGGGTGTTGACGATGCGATGGCGCTGCTTTTCCTGCACCGTCATGCCGACATCGATCTGATCGGCATCACGACCGTGTTCGGCAACGCCTCGATCGAGACGACGACGCGCAATGCGCTGTTCCTCAAGCGCGAATGGAACATCCCGGCACCCGTCGCCAAGGGCGCCAGCGTCACGATCGATCCGTCGCGCAAGGAAGGCGCCTGGCCGACCTTCGTGCATGGCGATGACGGGCTCGGCAACATCAACGTGCCCGAAGTCGTCGACGTGCCGCTCGATCCGCGCCCGGCCTACAAGTTCATCATCGACACCGTGCGCGCCAATCCTGGCGAGGTTACGCTGGTGGCCGTCGGGCGGATGACCAACCTTGCTCTGGCGTTGAAAGAAGACCCAGAGATTGCCGGCCTTGTGAAGCAGGTCGTCATCATGGGCGGCAATTTCTATGTGCCTGGCAACGTGACGCCTGTCGCGGAAGCCAATATCCATGGCGACCCAGAGGCCGCCGATATCGTGCTCACCGCGCCCTGGCAGGTTGTCGTCATCGGTCTCGATGTCACCGCGATCACCACGATGAGCCGCGGTTATCTCGGCGAGATGGCTGCCAAGGGCGACAAGGCCGTGCAACTGCTCGACAAGCTCTCGCAGTTCTACATCGATTTCTACAAGCATGCCGTCGAGGACGGGATGATGGTGCATGACAGCTGCGCCTGCGTCTATGTCGTAGCGCCGGAGCTGTTCACCACGATCTCGGGGGCCATGCGCGTCGTGTGCGGCGGTATCGCCGATGGCCAGACGATCATCAAGCAGGACGGTCGTCGTTTCCCGCCGGGCGATTGGGACGGGCTGCCGAGCCAGATCGCCTGCACCGGTATTCAGTCGCAAGAGGTCATCGACCTGATCCGCGACACGTTGCTCAACGCTTAGTCGGCAATCGTAACCGGTATTTCGGCGCAAGCGCATTGGCGAATCCATTCAGCCGCTTGCGCCGATATCCTCATATTTTGAGTCCGCTTTGGGGGCCGCAATCGGCGTAATCGTGATAGGCATCTTCGCCGCGTTTGCGGCGTTGACGTCGTGGTCCGCCGGGCATAGATCATCGTCATGATCGAAACGGTACTTTCTCACCTCCCGGCGATGGATCCCGGCAGTGTCTGGCTCGTGGGCGCGGGGCCCGGCGATCCGGGTCTTTTGACGTTGCTTGCCGTCAAGGGGCTGATGGAAGCCGATGTCATCGTGCATGATGCGTTGGTCGATGCCGAATGCTTGAAGCTGGCGCGGCCCGGCGCCGTTCTCGAATATGCGGGAAAGCGCGGCGGCAAGCCGTCCGCCAAGCAGCGCGACATTTCGCTTCGCCTCGTCGAGCTCGCGC
>Ga0308158_10005182_pt1 | contig 10759 bp, 16 predicted proteins | sample PhyBR2_FD_201038 | JGI IMG/M metagenome (GOLD analysis project Ga0308158, IMG submission 201038) | Phyllosphere microbial communities from UC Gill Tract Community Farm, Albany, California, United States - DLSLB.R2 | ecosystem: Host-associated > Plants > Phyllosphere > Unclassified | place: USA...
AATGATTTAAGCTCAGGTGACTTGTTTTCGTCTTCCTGCTGTTTTCGTGGGCGCCCAGGACCACGCTTTGACACGCTTTCGTCACCTGCTCGCTCGCCGACGAAACGATCAGCCTCCGCCGTTATTGGGTGCTCTGCCTTAGGAGACCGGGGGTTCTGGTAGACTCGGAAGTTGCGGATCGCGCCGTAATGCCGCCCGCTGGCCTCGAAGCGCAGAACCAGCCCGCGTGTCTCCAGTTCGTTGAGCAATTCACCGACGTCGATGGCGTCTGCGGGAAATAAGCGCATTTTGAGCCGTGTCGCCCGCCACTCGAACACGCCGTTATCGTCGGCTTCGTTTCGGATGCCGAGGGTCAGCAGGCGTGCGAACGGCGAGCATTCAACGAAATCCTCGTCGGTCCACTGGCCTGGGTGGATTGATCGAATGCGACTCATGCCGGGCACTCCGCCGCGCCGCCGCCGGTGCGCATGAAATCAGCACCGCGAACCGCCTGCCGGGCGCCGAAGAAGTAGACCTTGCGGCGTTGGGTCGCACCTTGGCGGACTTTCGCGCTGTAGACGTCGAGGCGGTCACGCTCAGCGTTCATATCAACCTCCCAGTCCACACGTTTGCGATCGTAGGCGTCTGGCTCGGTCTGCTTGAGGTAGTATTCGGCGCGATAGGCGAACACGACCGTGTCGGCGTCCTGCTCGAGGCTGCCGCTGTCACGCAGGTCAGAGAGCATCGGGCGTTTGTCGTCACGCGACTCGACACCGCGGTTCAACTGCGCCAGCGCCACGACCGCAGTGCCGGTGTCCCGTGCCGCCATCTTCAGCTCCTTGCTGGTGTCGCCCATCTCTTGCTCTCGGTTTTGACGCTTCACGGGGGGCTCGAGCAGCCCAAGGTAATCGACGATCGTGATCGCAAGCGTCTGCCCCCTGCCCTCCAGCTGACGCTGGTGCTTCCGGATAAGCGGCGCGACTTGAGAGGCATTCAGCCGAGGCGGCTCCTCGAACACGAGCGGCCAGCGATCGATGCGCGCCCGAATCCCTTCGGCAAGGACCAGATCGTCTTCGTTGAGCCGCCCCGATATGACGTCGTCCAGCGTGACTGCAGATCCCGCCTCGAACATCATGTCGGCAATGATGCGGAACATCAGCTGGTCCACGGGCATCTCGCGGGAGATGAAGAGGACGCCGTGTCCAGCTTCAGCCGCGCCGCGAGCGACGGAAAGCGCGATCGCCGTCTTGCCCATGCCTGGCCGACCGCCCAGCAGGATCAATTGACCCGGCGACATGCCTCCTGTGATCTCGTTCCATTCGACGAACCGAGCGATCATCGCTCCTCGTGACGCCGTACCGTTTGCAACGGCCTTCGCCTTCCGGATCGCACTATCCCACGCCTGCGCAAAACCAACTGGCTTGGGCGTGGCGGCCGAACCGCCGATCGCGACGGACGCAAGCAGCGTTTCAGCCGCCTCAATCTGCGCCCGCGGGTTGACCTCCTCTGAGGTATCCATCGCGCGATCGATCAGCGTGCGGCCGACTTCTATCAGAGCGCGCAGCGCCGCAAGATCGTAGATCTGCTGAGCAAATTGGCGAGCACCGATGAGGCCAGCACCGCTCCCCGTGAGCGCGCCGAGATATGAGGGGCCACCAAGAACGGCTATGCCCTCATCGGCTTCGAACATCGGGCGCAAAGTGACCGGGGTCGCCAACATGTCGCGCCGGCGCATGGCGACGATCGCGGCGAAGATACGCCCGTGCACCGGCTCGAAGAAATGGACTGCCTCGATCCGACCGACGACGTCGTCGGCTAGGCGGTTGTCGATCATCATGGCGCCAAGAAGTGCGGCCTCCGCCTCAATATTGCGTGGCAGAGCGTCAGTCGCGCTGTTTTGTGACCAGATCACTTTTATGCCTCTGGGCAAATACCGGCGATTGTGCCGACCTTGAGTTGATCTCGAGCCGGCACCGCGCCCTTCGTCAGCTGCTCAATCGCTACCGCGAGAGGCAGGGATGGCTGTCTTTGTCCGTACCGGAGCTTTCGCGCCAAGGATGGAGAAATGCCAAGATCACCCGCCAAACGAGCATCCGATATTGTGTTGGCGCGCAGCCATTCGCGAAGTCTCATAGGTGCATTGTGCACAAATGGTGCACCTTTGGGAAGGGGGTTCATTCTTTCCGTGATTGCGCTGGGCACCGGTGGTGTCCATAGATTTACACATGAAACAACGCATCGCCGTAGTCCGCCGCCGCCAAGGTATCACGCAAGCCGAATTGGCCCGCCGAGTGGGCGCGACAGCAAGCATGATCGGAAAACTTGAGCGAAGCGAACGAGACCTAAATTTCAGTTGGGTAACCCGGATTGCTGACGCGCTAAACGTCAGCACCGCCGAGATCATTGACACTCGTGGAACCCATCTTGTTCCCGGAGACTTGCACCACGATGGCTCTGTGACTGAGCGTGACGGCTTCATATTCGAGCCATCGCCGGCATTTGTTCATGGCTCGAACCGCGATGACGATGAGATCGAGCTTGAGAACTCGAGCAGTCGGATGGGCTTTCGTGCAGCAGATAACATCAACATTAAGGTTCCAGTAGGAAGCGAGATCGTGTTCACGGTCCCCGCCGTTAAGCCGGCGGCGGATGACATAGGAAAGCTGGTCGCATCTTGGATCTACTCCGACGATGGTGGTTACCAGGCCTACGTTGGCGTGCTTCTCCCGGGCACACAGCCGAACCGCTTCCATCTCCTCCCATTGAATGGGACGTTGGTGGCCGATGCGAATGTGGATCTTATTGCGCTAATCGAGACGATTCACTTTCCTTGATGCACTCACAGTGCGCTTTTTTTAATTGACGTGGTGCACTGTCAGTGCACATACTGATGCCATCAGACGATCTGGTGCGCACGTTCGAACGACGCTTCCGGTCCCGCCTGATAAAGCAGGACCGGAAAGCGCGCCGCGAGCTCTGATATCAGGCTCCGACCTCCGCCAACCGACCTGTTCCATTATTGCAGGGAGGATGGCTTATGGCCGCCGAAGCACAACGCGCGTCATTGCGTGAGCAGTCGAACTTTGCCCAACGCCGCGGACATCCACCGCGCATTGCTCCCCATCACTCCAGCATGGCGGCCCTCGCGGCTCGGCGAAGCCTTTGGTGCCAGGTCACTGATGCGCTGTTCCCCATCACGCCTGGCGGTGGCCGGTCATGAGTGGCGTTCCCAGCCAAATCTGGATCTGCGCCGCAGGTAAGGAAGCTCCGGATTGGATCGTCGAGCGGATGACGACGCTTGAAATTGCCACTGACGGCAGCTTCGAGATCGAGGCCACCGACGGCAAGGTCACGGTTCAACGCGGTTTCGCTGTGTTCGAGTTCAACAGCCAGGTGTTTGCCTGCCCGCCACGTATGGTCCAAGACAAGCTCGCCGCTGCAGCAGGCGAGGAAGCGCCCGCGGTTGTAGATCTATCCGAGAAGCTCGGTCGGATGCGTGAGCAGCAGATCGCGCAGGCAAGGCCGAAGTCGGCGCGCATAGCTCATAACGACCGGCCATTGCGCCTGAAGCCTGTGATCGGTTCGCCTCCCGCCCCTCAATTCATTGCGGTGGGCGATTTACTCGTCGACGATAGCTATCAGCGGTCGATCGAGGGCGGTGCCAGCCGCAAGCTCATCACAAAGATCGCCGAAAATTGGGATTGGCGGCTGTGCCTCCCGCTTCTCGTCTCCCGCCGCGCTGGCGAGCTCTACGTCATTGACGGGCAACACCGGAAGGAAGCCGCCGACCTGCGTGGTGACATTCCGCATTTGCCAGTCGTCGTGTTCGACTTCGATGATCCCAAGGCAGAAGCTGAACTGTTCGTCGCAGCGAACCGCAGCCGCCGGCAGATGAGCAAGCTTGACGACTTTCATGCGGCAATTGTTGCCGGGGACAAGAAGGCTGTCGCGGTCAACGACGTGGTCACTGGTGCAGGGCTGGCCGTGGCACGAATCGCTGCTTGGCAGTACTGGAAACCCGGTGAAGTTGTTTTCGTCGGCGCGATTCAGCGGCTTCTACACTCCCAAGGCACGCCTGTAGTTGCCCAGGCACTAGGCATGATGGGTCGTGCTTTTGCAGGTTCGACGCTCGTTGGCGGCGGCGCGATCTTCGAAGGCCTCGTCACGTTCGTTCAACAGCGCGCCCGCGACGAAAAGCCTGTCGACGAGGACCTGATGACATCCGTTCTCGCCGGGGTCGGCATCCCAGGGTGGAAAGAGGCCACTGCCGAAGTTGATAGCGGAAACGAGCGGGCCGACGTGATGCTCAAGGCAATCGCCGATGCCTATGCTGAGGCGGAGGAAGAATGATGCAGCATCACCGCGGCGTCTTCTTCGGCGGCGTCCAAAAGGCACTTGCCGCCGCCCTTTACGACGCTGGCCAAACCGATCGTGAGATCGCCGACGCCATTCCGACGTCGGTTAATAACATCATCTGGTGGCGCAAAGAAGAAGCGCTGACCGAGCATCGCCCGGCGGGCGAGGCGGAGGAGAAAAGCGAGCCCGTGATGCGTGAGCCAGTTGTCCGACAGAAGCGGACAGCGGGGCCCGCCGTCTTCGCGCCGCCTATCACCGACGCGCGAGCAATCTCCGTTGGTGACGCCCAGGCCGCCTTCATCGCGCCGGTGCGGCCCGAGGGCGACAACGCCCTAGAGATCGGCACGTGCATAGACGCGAAGGTGTTCGTCGACCTTGAGGAACTCCTGACCACGCGGCTGCTGATTCAGGGCAATAGCGGCAGCGGCAAGAGCCATCTGCTACGCAAACTGCTTGAGGAAAGCACCGGCGTCGTTCAGCAGATCATCGTTGATCCGGAGGCGGACTTCGTCTCATTCGGCGAGACATTCGGCTATACCGTTGTTGACGCTGCAAAGTTCAAGCCATCGAAATTGGCGAGCGTGGCTCGGAAGGCGCGCGAGTTGCGCGGATCGATCGTGCTTACACTCGAGGGCATGCCGATCGACGACCAGCTGCGCGCGGTCGCCGCGTTCCTCAACGGCCTGTTCGATGCTCCGCCTGAGCATTGGCATCCGGCGATTGTCGCAGTCGACGAGGCGCACCTGTTCGCCCCCAACGGGGACAACGGCGAAGATAAGGAGGCGCGCAAGGAGGGCCAGCAAGCGATGGCGAACCTCATGAGCCGGGGTCGCAAGCGTGGGTTGGCGGGGATCATTGCAACGCAGCGCCTCTCTAAGCTGCACAAGAACGTCGCCGCAGAGGCTTCGAACTTCCTGCTTGGCCGAACCTTCCTCGACATCGATATCGCGCGCGCGGTCGACCTGCTCGGTATGTCGCGAGCCGATGGCGAGCAGGTGCGCAATCTCAACCGCGGCGAGTTCTTAGGCCTAGGTCCAGCGATAGCCCGCCGCCCCATGAAGGTGACGGTCGGCGCGGTGATGACGGTCGGCAAGGCGGGCGCATCAAAAGGCCTCACCCCTCTGCCGTCGACTAGCGCTGCCGACATGGCGTCGATGATGCTGGCCGATGACGACCAACCCGCAACCCCAGCTTTGCGAGTAGTGAAATGAACGGACCAAAATCCAAACCTGTGCCGCCGGAATTGCTGGCGATGATGGTGGAACTACTGCCGACGATTGGAAGCCTACGCGATCTCGCCGCCATCACAGGGTTGCACCTGTTCGAGGTTCGGCGGGTGACAGCACCGTTTCTCGCCATCATGAAACTCAATGGGACGCATCCGAAGTGCGGCTGCGGGAAACTTAGGTTCCACCCTTTCGGCTGTAGTGGTTTCCGAGGCAAAAACACGCCTACGGACCACTTGCCCGGGCATACTCGCGAGGAAACGAAGCGCCTGCTTCAGCAACGCGAAATCGCGATTGATATGCTTGTCGACGGCGCGCGGTTCGCGGAGGTCGATGCCGCTCTTGGAATGTCGAAGGGTAGCGCAATTAAATACGTGCGATTTATGACCGCCGAGCAGCGGCAGCACCGCGAGGCGATCCGACCGCCCGTCCGGTCACCGAGCCATTGTGCGAGTGTTGCGGCATGATCCGCCTAGCCGCAGCAACATCGTCGGTGGATCTCGCGTGGGCAGCCTTCGACGCCGCCGCTTTGCGACTGAACTACCTGTACCGACTGGTCGATCTGACGACCGACACGCCCGCCGATCGCGCGCAGCGGATGAAGCTCGCCGGAGAGACGGCTCGGCTTTGGGACGAATGGCGCAAGCTGTTCCTTGGCGAGGAATCGGGGGACGCCGCATGAGCCCCGCTGCCGAGCAGGCTTGCCGGTTCGTGCAGTTGGTCGCTCAGGCCGAGCCGCACCCCGGCAATGCGCTCGACGAGACGATCGTCTCGGTCGCGCAGAAGATCGCCGCCGAGATCCGGCGCGAACAATTTCGAACCAGCCGCTCCGGCGTGCCACTCACGAGGAAAGCATGATGACCTCCACCAGCCAACCGCTAACGCCCGCCATGGCGCCAAACACGAAGTCCTTCACCGGCAACTACTTGTTGTGGCGCAAATCCGGGCAGAACCTCCGCAAGGGCATGCCTGGCGGCGGCGGTAGTCCAAAGTTTCGGCATCCTTCGTTCGCCGCCGCCGAAACCGAAGCTCATCGTCTGCTCTGCATGTTCCCGGAATCGTCGTTCGTCATTCTCCAGGAGGTGGCGCGGGTGAAGCTTACGCCGGCGGTACCGGTGGAAGTGCAGGAAGCCGCCTGATGGTCGTGCAACCGATCGATAGCGCCCCAGTCGATGACCGGTGGTATCTCATTCAGGAGACACGGCGTGGTGACCAGTTGCGCCATTCGCCTTGGGTCATCGCGACTAGAGGCGATGGCGGCTGGCATGACGATGACGGGTATCCGATTGATGCCATCGCTTGGACTGCGCTGCCTGATCCGCAGCCAAAGCCGACGGGCTGGAGCAAGGCGGTAGGGACGATCTTCGTTTGCAACGGATGGCTTGGTGATGACCGGCAGCCAGTCTGGGTCATTGGCGTGACATTGCCTGACGGGAGGAACGATGACGATCGTGATTGGGACATGAGGTCGACGAAACAGGAGGCACTGACCGCTGCCGTCCTGCTGTCGGCCCGTTTAGATCTACCTTGGGTCGAGATGCCCTATGTCGAGGAAAGTTCGAACGTAGTGCCGTTCGCGCTGCGAGGATCGGTTCGATGACCGATCCCGACCTGATTGCGGCTCGCGAAATTGTAAAGGCGACGTTGACGCTCGACAGCCACCGCCGTTGCAACTGTCGCGAGCATATCGATGCGGGTGAATGGGACGCGGGCCAAAAGGTGCGCGCCACGCTCGGCGGCATTAAGCACGGTCGCGAAGGCCTCCGCGAGCCCTTTGAGGCAATGATCTATGACGCTCATCTGCCGAGCATGACGGCACGGTTCCGCATTCCGCCGGGGCTGCCCTTCGCCACAGGTATGTACGCGATGCGCCGCGTTCGCCGTCCATCTGCGGAGGACATCGCACGCTGGGCTGACTTGCCTGAGCCACCCGAGGATCAAGAATAATGACGTTCACGCGCGCAGTCATCACCGCTTGTTTGACGTCCCAATATGTCGAGCACCCCGACTGGCAGTCGCGCTTCGTCGTGATGATCATCGCGGGCGTACTTTGGCGGCTACTCACCACCGACCCGTTGCCCGCCGCGATCGATCGCGGGCTAGAGCTATTCAAGGAAAGGTATCAGCGATGATGGACCCTGCAACTTTCGAGGCGTTCAACGCTATGGCGAATGAAACATCTCGTGACGTCGGTGATCGCATACTGGCCATTGCGGAGGGTCCCGCGTCCCCATTGCTGAACGCTCAGGACGTTTTCGTCGGTGCGATGACGGGCGCTCTCACTGGTGTGATGCGAGTTCTGGACGCCGCTGCCAAGGCCGGCGCGATCGCGGACGCTCAGGAAACCTTCGACCTACTCATTCGGCAGACTGTCGACACCTGGGGACAAATGCGCGGCGAAGGCCTCACTCATTCGGGGAAACTGCAATGACGGACCTGTTGAACGACCGCCTCCTGAAACTGGGGCAGGTCCAAGAAATCACCGGTCTGAGCAAGGCGATGGTGTATAGGCTCGTTAGCCAAGCGAAATTTCCGAAGCCATGCAAGCCGGGCGGCATCGCGACGCGTTGGGTCGAGAGCGAGGTACGCGCGTGGCGAGAGCAGATCAAAGCTGCACGGGCCGCCTGATCAGCTATGGGTGCAGCATCCGATCGTACTTCGCTCCATAGGCCACACAGCCGTGTAAACACGGTCTGCCGCGACGCCATTTTCGACTGCGCGAAGGGCGTATGCGGCGCTCATCAAGCATCGATAACCGTAAGAGGCGGCCTGATCTCGATAAGGTTGCGTGGCTCGAAGATCGGTGATGCCGCTTAAATGATGCTGTGGCGGTGGTCCGGCTACCATGCCAATCAATGTCGATGACCGAGCATGGAGATAGTCCGAGAATATTTGATACAGATCGCGACCATTTTTATCAGCGGACGACGGGTCTACGATTTGAGGAAACGCGCGATGGTTAAACGCCCGTATCGACTTTCGCTGCACGCTTAACTGGCCACCGCCCTCGCCCCAGAAGTAGGCAAGGTAAGTGTCGTGATTAGCCGTCCATGCGCCTGTCGAAAGGCCTAAACTCAAAAACGCAAAATCCTCCCCAATCTCGTCTAGCATTCGCTGCATTGAGCCGACCTCTTGGAGAAAGCCTCGGCTTAGCAAGAGTTCGAGAGCGATTGACGTGCTGATCTGTCTCGCCAGCTTCTGAACTATCGCTTGAGACGGCTGTCGCTCGACATACTGCCAGTTATGGCCATCCTTCCATTCTACCCATTGTAGCGGAGGAACAAAGTTCTCACGGGAGCGGAACGCGTCCGCGGCCAAAGCAATGCCTTCGAGCAAAGCGGCTTGCTCAACGCTGCCCTCCCATCCATCAATTATGCGCAATCCTACATGGCTCGTGGTCAAGACTTATCACCCGACATCAGCAAAGCCGTTCGTTGCTTCACGGCAATTTGGAACTTAGCGAAATCCTCCTTCGTCATTGGATGAAGGAAGCCAAGAACGAACGCGCCGACAATCTTAAGATTGATTGGAAGGGCTGTTACCTTGGGTATGGTATCGTATAATCGCTTGACGGATGCGTCGATTTTCTGGCCGCTGTCCCCGTGAGCAATGCAGTTCCGCAGATCGTTTAGTCGCAGCAATACCACCGTCAATTTGCTGACATGGTCATCAGGCTTATCATTCAAGGCCGCCCACAAGCTGACTTTATGCCCAAAGCCTAGGCCATGCAGCCGCTCCGGGTGAGGCATTTGCCTAAAGATCGCTAAGTCTAATTCGCGCTCGATTGCGGCATGGAGGGTAAGAATCTCGGCGGCGCGGTTATCGAGTGATTCGATAGCGCCGTTCAACCGCCTAATCGGCTCCATTCCTGCAATATCATCAAACATTATCGCCCCGCCCCCGTGGCCGCGTATCTCATCGGCTTCCCGAGATGCTCCTCTGGAGGGACGAAGTCGTCAAGCAATAGATCAGCCCACTCCCGCGCGATCTCACGCCGCCGCGGCATGTACGCCGCCCTGTTGTAGGCCCCCTCGACCTTGTTGCTCGGCACGTGCGCGAGCATGAGGTCGACAACGGCGCGATCGTCCCCCCGGCCCTGCTCCTTCACCTGCTCGTTCATGATCGTGCTGAACGCCGCGCGGAAACCATGCGGAACGTGGCGCTGGTAGTAGCCGGCTCGAATCAGCAACTGGCGCAGCGTGTTCTCTGACATCGGCTTGTGCAGATGCCGTTCGCTGGGGAACACGAGAACGAGATCGCCCGTAAGCGGTTTTAGTACCTCGAGGATCGCCACGGCCTGCGGTGCAAGCGGCACGAGGTGGTCGCCATCGACGTCGAGCTTTCGATCTTCGTCGCCCTTCATGCGCGCCGCCGGGATGCGCCAGATTGGCGAGTTACCGTCGAGGCCTTCGAACTCCGACCACCGCGCACCGCCCAGCTCGCCGGGCCGGACAGCGGTAAGCGCGAGCAGGCGCAACGCCAGCTTCGTCGTCGCACGGCAGCGCTCGCCCTCGCATTTAGCCAGCATTGCGCGCGTCGCTTCGATCCGCCCAGGCTGATCGCGGATCCCGTCGATGATGGACGGCTGCGGCTTCACGCGTGGCTTGGCGCTCAACACCTTGCCTAGAGACGCCGCAGGGTCGTTCTCAGCGATACCGGCCGCTATGGCGTAGGAGAAGATGCCCGACAGCCGCTGACGCAGCCTGTGGGCCGTTTCTACCGCCCCGCGGGCCTCGACCGCGTTGAGGATCGATAAGAGGCGCGGCGCCTTGATCGATGTAATTGGCAGATCGCCTATTTCGGGAAAGACGTTTTCGACGAGGCTCGCCCAGACCTTGTCGGCGTGCTTGGCGACCCACGTCTTCTTCTTCAATGCGAACCACCGCTCGCTGACCAGGCGCAGCGTGTTTGCGTTCGCCTCCGATCGCTCGCCGTGCGCGGCCCTCTTCTCGATCGCCGGATCATTGCCTGCCGCTAGCTGCGCCTTGGCATCGTCGCGACGCTTCCGCGCCTCGACCAGCGTGACGGCCGGGTATGATCCGAAGCTCAGCGTCTTCTGCGCAGGCTTCGACGGATCCTTGGCGCTGCGACCATAGCTGTAGTTCATCCGCCAGTGTCGCCCGCCAGACGGGCTGACCTGAAGGTAGAGGCTGCCGGCGTCGCTGACCCGGTAGGACGTCGCCTTGCCCTTCAGGGCT
>Ga0308158_10005184_pt1 | contig 10756 bp, 9 predicted proteins | sample PhyBR2_FD_201038 | JGI IMG/M metagenome (GOLD analysis project Ga0308158, IMG submission 201038) | Phyllosphere microbial communities from UC Gill Tract Community Farm, Albany, California, United States - DLSLB.R2 | ecosystem: Host-associated > Plants > Phyllosphere > Unclassified | place: USA...
CCGCGCCGAACGCCGCACCGGCCTGCGTCTCGCGAAGGGCCGGAACCGCGCCGCCGTCCTGGTAGGGCGAGCCCGCCGTCAGGTTGTCGCCGCGGTTCGCACCGGGACGCGCCTCGCGCGCCGGTCCGTCACCGTAGACCGCCTTCACGCGGGCGGCGTGGGTGGGCGCGTCGGGAACGGAGGCCGGGCGGTTCTGGGCGAGCTCCTTGCGCAGCACCGGCACCACCTCGCCGCCGAGGATGTCGAGCTGCTCGAGCACGACCTTGAGCGGGAGCCCGGCGTGGTCCATGAGGAAGAGCTGGCGCTGGTAGTCGCCGTAGTGGTCGCGCATGGCGGCGTAGCGGTCGATCACCTGCTGGGGCGAGCCCACGGTGAGCGGCGTCATCTCGGTGAAGTCCTCCATGGAGGGGCCGTGGCCGTACACGGGCGCGTTGTCGAAGTAGGGGCGGAACTCGTTCACCGCGTCCTGCGAGTTCGCCCGCATGAACACCTGGCCGCCGAGGCCGACGATCGCCTGCTCGGGGGTGCCGTGACCGTAGTGCGCGAACCGCTGCCGGTAGAGCTCGATGAGGCGCTGGTAGTGTTCCTTGGGCCAGAAGATGTTGTTCGCGAAGAAGCCGTCGCCGTAGTAGGCCGCCTGCTCGGCGATCTCCGGCGTGCGGATCGAGCCGTGCCAGACGAAGGGCGCTACCCCGTCGAGGGGGCGCGGAGTGGAGGTGAAGCCCTGCAGCGAGGTGCGGAACTTGCCCTCCCAGTCCACGACGTCATTGGTCCACAGCTCGTGCAGCAGCGCGTAGTTCTCGATAGCGAGCGGCAGGCCCTGCCGGATGTCCTTGCCGAACCACGGGTACACCGGGCCGGTGTTGCCGCGGCCCATCATCAGGTCCATGCGGCCGCCCGAGACATGCTGCAGCATCGCGTAGTCCTCGGCGATCTTCACCGGGTCGTTCGTGGTGATCAGCGTCGTGGACGTGGAGACGATCAGTCGCTCGGTCTGCGCGGCGAGGGCGGCGAGGAAGGTCGTCGGGCTCGACGACCAGAACGGCGGGTTGTGGTGCTCGCCGATCGCGAAGACGTCGAGGCCGACCTCTTCGGCGTGCTTGGCGATCGTGAGGGTGTTCTGGATCCGCTCCCGCTCGCTAGGGGTCTCCCCCGTGACCGGGTTGCGGGTGATGTCGCTGACCGACATGAGGCCGAACTGCATGCCCGACCAGGTGCTCGACTCGCTCACTGCTGTCTCCTTCAGATTTCTATTCACTTGAATATATCTGGTGAAACGCCTGCCTGTCAGAAGTATTCCCCGGATCCCGGATGCCTGCCAGCGCGGATCCGGGAAGCGGGTCCGGCGTCAGGAGAACAGCCCGGCGCCGACGTAGGAGCCCTTCTCCGCCCCGGGCGGGATCGCCCAGATCCCGGAGCCGATGTGCCGGATGTACTCGCTCATGAGATCCGTCGACAGGCGCTTCTGCAGGGTGACGAACTGCTCGGGCGAACGCTGATAGGAGAGGAAGAACAGCCCGGCGTCGAGGCGGCCCAGATCGTTGTTGCCGTCGACGTAGTTGTAGCCGCGGCGCAGGATCCGGATCCCGTCGTTGACCGTCGGATGCGCCAGGCGCACGTGGGAGTGCTCGTCGATCGCCGAGCCGGAGAAGACCGGCTCGGTCATCTCGCCGCCGCCCGAGAGCGGAGCCCCGCTGCCCTTGGCCCGTCCGATGGTGCGGTCCTGCTCGGCCAGGCGCAGCCGATCCCACGTCTCGACGAGCATCGCGATCTTGCGGGCGACGAGGTACGAGCCGCCGGCCATCCACTGCGGCTCGTCCTTCTCCCCCACCCAGACATGCTCGGCGAGCGCCTTCGCGTCGTCCGCGAGGATGTTCGCGGTCCCGTCCTTGTATCCGAACAGGTTGCGCGGCGTCTGCTGGTCGGCCGACGTGCGCGACGTGCGTCCGAAGCCGAGCTGGGACCAGCGCAGCCGGGCCCGGCCGAAGGCGATGCGGCTCAGGTTGCGCACCGCGTGCACCGCCACCTGCGGGTCGTCGGCGCAGGCCTGGATGCACAGGTCTCCACCGGTGTAGGCCGCGTCGAGCGCATCCCCGACGAATCCGGGGAGCTCGGCGAGGACGGCCGGGCGCCGGGATGCGATGCCGAACCGGTCTCCCTCGGCGAGGAAGAGCGACGGGCCGAGGCCGATCGTGAGCGTGAGCCCCGCGGCGGTCAGCCCCTGCGCCTCCCCGGTGTCGTCCGGAGGCGCCTCGGGAGAGCCGCCCACGGCGCCTCCGGCGCTCACGTCGAGGCCCTTCGTGAGCCGCGAGGCGGCGTAACTCCAGTCCTGGAGCAGGGAGACCAGGTCGTCTCGGCTCGCGCGCGGCATCATGTCGAAGCTCGCGAAGTGCAGGTGCTCCTGGACACGGGTCGTGATGCCGGCCTGATGCGCGCCCTCGAAGGCGTACTCGTCCGCCGCGGACGTGCCGGCCAGGACGCCGCTGGCCGCGATCGCCGCCGCGCCGCCGGCACCGGCGGCGATCCCGGCCACGCCGCTGCCCAGTGCCCAGCCGATGAGGCCACGGCGGCTGATGCCGGGCCGGTCGCTCTGCGCTGCCCCGCGAGGGTCTCCCGGGGCGGATGCCTCCGGGACCGGCGGGATCTGTCCCTCCGCGGGATCGGGGACGCCCATGTCAGCCGAGGATCGTGCTGGTGAGCTTGGAGAGCGGCTCGGCGAGCGCGTTCAGCAGGTCCGTGAGGTCGCGCTTCTGCGTCTCGGTGACCGTCGAGTAGGGCGCGAACCCGTCCTTCAGCGAACCGTGCACCGCCAGCTCGGCCTCGAGCGCCGAGAAGCCGCGGTCGATCTGCCCCACGAGCTTCTTGCCCTCTGCACCCTTGCTCTCCGCGAACTCGCGCACCACGGAGAACGCCATCTTGGATCCCTCGACGTTCGCGGCGAAGTCGGAGAGGTCGGTGCCCGACCACCAGTCCTCCTCGCCGGTGATCTTGCCGTTGGCCACCTCGTCCAGCAGGGAGATCGCTCCATTGGAGATCCCCGCGATCCCCTTGGCCTCGAGGTCCTTCACGAACGCGTCCGAATGCACGTGGTCGAAGAGCTCCTGCAGGTCGGCGAGGAGCTTGTCGGCGAACGCCGCACGCTCCGCGGGGGTCGACGGCGCCCAGTCCTTGGTCGCGGGCGTGGTGCCGTCCGAGTTCACGGCGCCGGCGGCCGGAGCCCACAGATCCTTCTCGATGCGGTGGAAGCCGGTCCAGTCGATGCCCTCGGCCTTGGCGTCGAGCTCTCGGAAGTCCAGGCGCGGGTCGAGCGTTCCGAGCTGCTCGGCGACCGGCTCGATGCGCTCGTAGTACGAACGGACGGTCGCGAACTGCGTCTTGGCGACCGCGTCGTCGCCGTTGCGGTACGCGTCGGTGAACGCCTTCGCCGCCGGGATCAGCTGCCCGACCTGGTCCTTCACGTATGCGGCGTACTGGGTGAGCGCCTTCTGCTTCTGCGCGGCGTCTCCGCCGTTCTCCGCCACCTTCGCCCCGGTCACCGAGAAAGCCGTCTTGCCGACGCCGGATCCGATCATGCCGGGCTTGCAGACGGTGAAGTACTTGCCGGGCTGGGCGACGACGGTCAGCGTGCGCGCCGCACCGGACGCCACGTTCTCGACCTCGCCGACGATCCGCACGCCGTCCTCCGCGAGGAGGTAGAACTCGGTGACCTCCTCGCCCTTGTTGCTGACGTCGAACGCGAGGGTGCCGCTGCTCGCGGTGCCCGCCGAGACGGTGCAGGCGTCCGCCGTCGACGACACCGTGAGGCGTCCGGCGGCGGCGACGTCGCTCTTGGCGACGCAGCCGGTGAGGGCGAGACCGAGGACGGTCACCGCGCCGAGCACGGCGATCGGACGGGAGAGAGTCATGAGGCTCCTTCGGAAGAGACGGTCGTCGGCGCGACGTGCGCGGTCGACGGCTCCGCGGCGACGAGCGCCGGCGCGGACGAGGGGACGGATTCGGAGACGGAGGGCGCGGCGGCGGCGCGCGGGGCGGTGCGGCGCAGGCCGCGCACGAAGAGCGTGCCGACGATCGCCAGGTACAGCACCCAGGCGATCACCTGGATCCAGCTCATCCTCGGCATGAAGCCGACGACGGCCTGGAGCAGCACCGCGAGCGCGCTGTCGGGGCGGATCGCCGTCGAGACGTCGAAGGCCCAGCCGAACGGGAAGCCCGCCGCGCCGACGAGCACGGCTCCGGCGCCGTCGAGCGGCGCGGCGGAGGTGAAGGGGCCCGGCACGACGCCGGCCTCCTGCAGGTCGCTGATCGCGTACGCGAGCACGCCCGCGGCGATGACGACGAGGAAGCCGCCGGTCCAGGTGAAGAAGCGGGAGAGGTCCAGCCGCACGGCCCCTCGCGAGAGGAGCCAGCCGGCGAGGACGGCGACGACGAGGCCGAGGGCCGCGCCGAGGACGGCCGACGGCGCGTCCCCGAACGACTGCACCATCGACCAGAGCAGCAGCGTGGTCTCGACACCCTCCCGGGCGACCGACACGAAGCCGACCAGGACGAGCGCCCACACCGTGCCCGCCTCGAGCGCACGATCCACGCCGCCCTGCAGCGTGGCCTTCATGGTGCGCCCCGCCTTGCGCATCCAGAAGATCATCCAGGTCACCATGGCGACGGTGACGAGCGACAGCGTGCCGCCGATGATCTCCTGACCCTGGAACGTGAGGGCGTAGGCGCCGAACGTCAGCACCGCGCCGATCCCCAGCGCGAGCAGCACGGCGGCGCCGACGCCGATCCACAGACGCGGCAGCACGTCCTTGCGATCGAGCCGCTTCAGGTAGGCGACGAGGATGCCGACGACGAGCGCGGCTTCGAGGCCTTCACGAAGGCCGATGAGGAAGGTGGCGAACACGGAGGGACTGTTCCTGACGAGTTTCTGAGGTAAGGCATCCCTTACCTCAGAAACTGTAGCATCCGTCCCGCCGCGCTCCCACATCCCGAGACGCCTCCCCGGAACACCTCCCGGCGCGGGCCGACGGCGACCGCGAGTAATCCACGGCAACATTCGCGCCGACGGCGACGAGCCGATCTAGCCTCGCCTCATGGCCGAACTGAACCTTCCGATCCTCGATCTCTCCCAGCTCGACGCCGGCCCCGAGGCAGCGGCGCGTTTCCGCGACGACCTGCGCGCGGCGACGCACGACGTCGGCTTCTTCTACCTCACCGGAACCGGGGTCACCCCCGAGCTCGAGGCACGGCTGCACCAGGCGGCCAGGGACTTCTTCGCCCTGCCAGAGGCCGACAAGCTCGCGATCGAGAACGTGAAGAGCCCGCATTTCCGGGGCTACACCCGGATCGGCGGCGAGCGCACCCAGGGCGCCGTGGACTGGCGCGAGCAGATCGACATCGGCCCGGAGCGGGCCGCCGTCGACGGCGGCCCCGGATACAACCGTCTGATCGGCCCGAACCTCTGGCCCGAGGCCCAGCCCGAGCTGCGCGAGATCGTCGAGGAGTGGCACGAGCACCTCTCCGGCGTCGCCCGCAAGCTCCTGCGGGCCTGGGCGCTCGCCCTGGGCGCGGACGAGGGGTACTTCGAGGAGAACTTCGGCGACCCCTCCACCCTCATCAAGATCGTCCGCTACCCCGGCACGCACGAGCCGGAGCCGCAGCAGGGCGTCGGCGCCCACAAGGACTCCGGCGTGCTCACGCTGCTGTGGGTCGAGCCCGGCAAGGGCGGCCTGCAGGTCGAGCGCGACGGCACCTGGGTCGACGCCCCGCCGGTCGACGGCGCGTTCGTCGTCAACATTGGCGAGCTGCTCGAGTACGCGACCGACGGCTACCTCAAGGCGACGAACCACCGCGTGGTCTCGCCGAAGGCTCCGGACGAGCGGATCTCGATCCCCTTCTTCTTCAACCCGGCGCTCGACGCGCGCCTGCCGCTGATCGAGCTGCCCGCCGAGCTCGCGGCGCAGGCACGCGGCGTCACCAAGGACCCGTCGAACCCGATCCACGCCCTGTATGGCGAGAACGCGCTGAAGTCCCGCCTGCGGGCGCACCCCGATGTCGCGGCGATCCATCACGCGGACCTGGTGGGCACTCCGGCCTGAGTCCTCCGCACACGCGGGCGGATTCGGGATTCCGCACACTGACGATCACCGCTCCGGACCCGGGTCACCGGGCAAAGATCGAGGCCCGCCCACACCGTGGGACGGGCCTCGCAAGAATGTTCTGCGCGATTGTACGCGGCTGCGCTGCTGCTTAGCGGCGAAGGCCCAGGCGCTCGATCAGCGAGCGGTAACGCTCGATGTCGACGTCCTGGAGGTAGCCGAGCAGACGACGGCGCTGACCGACGAGCAGGAACAGGCCGCGACGCGAGTGGTGGTCGTGCTTGTGCTCCTTGAGGTGCTCGGTGAGGTCCTTGATGCGCTGCGTCAGCATCGCAACCTGCACCTCGGGGGATCCGGTGTCACCGGGGTGCGTCGCGTACTCTTCGATGATCGCCTTCTTGACGTCTGCATCCAGTGCCATAGGTGATCCCCTTCCTCTTTGCTGCGCGGTGCCCGACGCCTGATGCGTGGGCTCTCTTTATCCGCGGCCGATCGAACGGCAACCGCACAAGTCTATCAGCACCGGAAGCTCCCGCGCGCCCGGGCCGGATCCGGGGGCCTCACCACGCCGATACGCTCGACGGGTGAGTCATCTGATCGACCTGAGCCCCTTCCGGCAGAGCCCGGCGTTCGCCCGGATGTGGGTCGGATCCACGCTCAGCGGCATCGGCGGTCAGCTCACGGTCGTCACCGTGATGCTGCACGTGTTCGCGCTCACGCACAGCACGTTCGCGGTCTCCATGATCGCGGTGGCCGGGCTCGTGCCCATGATCCTCGCGGGCCTCTACGGCGGGATGCTCGCCGACGCGTTCGACCGCCGCCGGGTGGCTCTCATCGCCGCGGTCGTCACCTTCGCCGCCACCGCCCTGCTCGCGACCCTCACCTGGACCCATGCCGAGACGATCTGGTGGCTGTACGCGCTGAGCATGATCATCGCCGCCGCCAACTCGGTGGGCATGGCCACGCGCACGGCGATCGTCCCCCGGCTGCTCCCCCGCGAGATGCTCGCGCCCGCCTCCGCGCTCAACGGCGTCGCCTTCGGGATGACCGTGATGGCGGGCCCCGCCCTCGCCGGACTCCTCGTGGCGCTGACCGGCTACGGCTGGACCTACACGATCGACGTGATCCTGATGCTGTCGATGTTCCTCGGCCTGTGGACGCTGCCCGCGCTCAAGCCGGAGGGTGAGATCGTGCGTCCGGGTCTCGCCTCACTCGTCGACGGGTGGCGCTTCCTGCGGCGCGCCGGCAACATCCGCATGCAGTACGTCCTCGACATCTGCGCGATGACGTTCGGCCAGCCGCTGGCCCTGTTCCCCGCGCTCGGCACGGTGATCCTCGGCGGCGGGGCGGTCACCACCGGCTTGCTGACGGCGGCCGTCGCCGTCGGCACGTTCCTGTGCAGCCTGTTCTCCGGACGCATCGTGCACTACCGCTGGCACGGGCGCGGCATCGCCCGCGCGGTGCAGGCCTACGGCGCGTCGATCGCGGTGTTCGGCATCGTGCTGGTCTGCGGTGCCCTGCGTCACGGCGGCTCTTCGGCGACGGCGTCCTCGCCCGACGTGGCGCTGATCGTGCTGGCGTGCATCGCACTGGCCCTGTCGGGCGCGTCCGACAACGTGAGCTCGATCTACCGCAACACGATGATGCAGGCCGCGGTCCCCGATGCGATGCGCGGGCGCCTGCAGGGCGTCTTCATCATCGTCGTCGCGGGCGGCCCCCGTCTGGGCGCCCTCTATGCGGGCGCGCTCGCCTCGCTCACCGCGCTCTGGTTCCCGCCCCTGCTCGGCGGGCTCCTCGTGATCGCCCTGGTCGCGGTGCTCGTGCGCCTCACCCCGCGCTTCCGCGCCTACGACGCACGGGATCCGCAGCCCTGACCGGCAACGGCGGCGAATGTCCCCACCCCCGGGCAGAGTGAGGGCATGAGCACCGCCACACGCACCATCTCGCTGCCCCTCGTGGGGCCGTACGACCTCCGCGAGGTCGCACTCATGGGTTTCGGCCACCGCGACGAGGCGGCCTTCGACGGCGTCATGCGCCTGGCGTTCTGCACCGACGCGCTCGACACCCAGGTCGGGGTCGAGGTGCGCCAGCACGACGACGGACTCGCCCTGACCGTGCACGGGGAGGGCGACCTGTCCGCGATCGCCGCGCAGGTCGCCCGTGTCGTCTCCGCCGATCACGACGGTGAGGCGTGGGCGGCGGTGTGCGCCGCGGATCCGGTGCTCGCGCGCGTGCACGCGGCCGCACCGGGTTTCCGTCCCTCGAACTTCTACAGCCCCTACGAGGCCGCCGTCTGGGCGGTCCTGTCCGCCCGCCGCGCCCGCAGGCAGGGGATCGCGCTGCGGCAGCGGCTCTCGCAGCAGCACGGAGCGGTCTTCGAGGTCGCCGGGCGCAGCGAGGCCGCTCTCCCGCTGCCCGAGCAGCTGCTCGGCGTCGACGCCTTCCCGGGGCTCCCGGCGGACCGGATCCCGCGACTGCATGCGATCGCCCGGGCCGCCCTCGACGGCCGCCTCGACGTGCGACGTCTCGCTGCGATGGCTCCGGCCGACGCGATGCACGATGTGCAGCAGCTGCCCGGCATCGGCCCCTTCTACAGCGCCCTGATCGTGATCCGCTCCTGCGGTCTCACCGACGTGCTGTCGACCCAGGAGGACCACACGCGCGCCGCCGTCCAGGCCCTCTACGGGCTCGATCACGCCCCCGACGACGCGGAGCTCGCTCGGATCGCGGAGGGCTGGCGTCCGTTCCGTACCTGGGCCGCCGTGTCGCTGCGTGCGGTCGGATCGCGGATCCTCGCGCAGAGCGCTGCCTGAGACGCACCGCCTGCCGACGTGCGGCACAGACGACGGAGGGCGGATGCCGCGCGCTGCGGCATCCGCCCTCGAGAGTCGTCCGGGGCTTACGCCTGGAGCGCGCCCTGCAGGTCGAGCGTGATGGTGACGTCCTTGCCCACGAGCACGCCGCCGGTCTCCAGCGCCGCGTTCCAGGTGAGGCCGAAGTCCTCGCGGTTGATCACGGTCTTCGCCGACGCGCCGGCCTTGTAGTTGCCGTACGGGTCGGCACCGAAGCCGCCGAAGTCGAGCTCGAAGGTCACCGGCTTGGTGACGCCGTGGATGGTCAGGTCGCCGTCGACGTACAGCTCGCCACCCTCGGCGCGCGCGCCGGTCGAGACGAAGTCCATCGTCGGGTACTTCTCGACGTCGAAGAAGTCGCCCGAGAGCAGGTGGCCGTCGCGACCGGCGTCACCGGTGCTCAGCGAGGTCACGTCGACGCTCGCCTCGACGCGCGCCTCGAGCGGGTTCTCCGGAGCGACGAGGGTGGCGCTCTTCACGCCGAAGGTGCCGCGCACCTTCGAGATCATCATGTGACGGACGCTGAACGTGACCTCGCTGTGGGCGGGGTCCAGGGTCCAGGTGCCGCTGCGGTAACCGGGGATGTCGATGGTCATGGGTGCTCCTCGTCGGAAGTGTTCGTAGGGGCCGCTCTCGGCGACATGAGAGTCCAACCTACATTCATCTGAATGCATTCCCGACTCGCAGAACTTTTTCACAGACCCGTCGACGACACGACGAAGGCCCCGCCGGACGACGGGGCCTTCGTTCCGATCCGCTCAGCCGACGGCGATGAGATCGATGATGAAGATCAGGGTCTTGCCTCCGAGGAAGTGACCGGATCCCGCGGGTCCGTACGCGAGGTGCGGCGGGATGATCAGCTCACGGCGACCGCCGACCTTCATTCCGGGGATGCCCTCCTGCCAGCCCTGGATCAGGCCGCGCAGCGGGAACTGGATGGTCTCGCCGCGACCCCACGAGGAGTCGAATTCCTCGCCGGTGTCGTGCTCGACTCCGGCATAGTGCACGGTCACGGTGTCGCCGGGCTTGGCCTCGTCGCCGGTTCCCTCGATGATGTCGCGGATCACGAGCTCCGTGGGAGCGGGTCCGGTGGGGGCGTCGAACTCGGGCTTGGTGCGCTCAGTCATGCTTCCATCCAACCCGAGCGCGCACAGCGAGGTCAACGCGAGGCACTGCGCCGACGGCGAACACCCGCCGGCTCCGCGGTTTCCCGAGGCGATCCTTGACATCGCCGCGCGGCGGGTGCACCCTGTTTTCAGATCAACTCAGCGCCCGGAGGACTTGCAGGCATCGCCGCAGCACCGGGCGCTGAGTCTTGTTCTCACACCGCCAGCAGCGCGTCTCGCGCGGCGTGCGTGCGATGCAGCAGCACCTGCTCGTCCTGCGCGGCCAGCGGATCCCGTCCGGTGATGATGCGCTGACGCACCGACGCGAGCGTCGTCGCATCCTTGATGAACCCGCGCATGATCGGACGGCGGTCGCCGCGGAGTCCGCTCGCCCACTGCAGACCCGCGCGGCGCCCGGCGGGCGTGGCCAGCATGGACACCTCCTGGGGCGTGAACCACCCCGCCGTCGCATAGTCGCCGAGGCGGGCGTAGGTGAGCCGGGCCTCCTCCTTGCGCAGCAGGATGACCCCGACGATGAAGCCGGCGAACAGCGGCACCTGCAGCACGAAGTAGAGCACGAAGAAGTTGCCGATCATCGACGACCCGTTCCACAGGGCGTGCAGCGCCATGGCGCCGAGGAGGCCCACAGCGCCGAAGCCGAGCGCCCGCCCGGCGGAGGCGCCGCGTCGCGCCGCCAGCCCGATCG
>Ga0308158_10005186_pt1 | contig 10755 bp, 9 predicted proteins | sample PhyBR2_FD_201038 | JGI IMG/M metagenome (GOLD analysis project Ga0308158, IMG submission 201038) | Phyllosphere microbial communities from UC Gill Tract Community Farm, Albany, California, United States - DLSLB.R2 | ecosystem: Host-associated > Plants > Phyllosphere > Unclassified | place: USA...
GAGATTGACCTCCATGTCCTCCCGAGGCGCGGTCATGCTCGTCGTCACAGCGACTTGGGCGGCGAAGTGGAACACCGCGCCGGCCTCCCGCACCGCGAGGGCGAGTTCAGCGCCGTCGCGGATGTCGGCGATCACCGGCACGATCCGCGCACCGTGGCGCTCGGTGAGCCAAGCCAGGTTCGTCTCGACGCCGGGACGCGTCAGAGCATCGTAGACGAGGACGGTCTGCCCCTCGGCGGCGAGCTGGTCGGCGACATTGGCGCCGACGAAGCCGGCACCACCGGTGACGAGGACCGGGCGCGTGGCGGTCGTGGCCGGTCCGCTCACGCGACGAGACCTCGGGCTTCGAGTTCGCGCCTTGCCTCGGCCACGCGGTCGACCGCCTGCTGCTCGGCAACCCATGCCGCGAGTTCGGCTAATCCTTCGGCGAAGTCGCGCTTTGGCGCGTAGCCGAGTTCGCGGGCGATCTTGCCGATGTCGGCGATGCAGTGCCGGATGTCGCCGGCCCGCGCCTGCCCGGTAACCTGCGGAGCGATCTCCTCGCGACCCATGGCGCGAGCGAGCAGTCGCGCCACCTCGTTGACAGTGCGGTCCTCGCCGGAGCCGACATTATAAACTTGCCCTGCGGCAGCTGGATGCTCCAGCGCCAGGACGAAGGCCTGGGCCACATCCTCGACATGTACGAAATCGCGCCGCTGCTCGCCGTCCTCGAAGATCATCGGCGGCTGTCCGTGGAGGAGGCGCGCAGCGAAGATCGCCAGCACGCCGGTATACGGGTTTGAGAGCGCCTGGCCCGGCCCGTAGACGTTCCAAAGGCGGAGCGCCACGCCCTCCATGCCGTAGGCAGGGGCGAGCGTGAGCGTCAGGCGCTCCTGCATGTACTTCGTCAGCGCGTAGACCGAGGCGAGCGCCGGGCGCTTCGATTCCGGGGTCGGCACGGGGCGCATCGGGCGGCCCTGCTGGTCGGGCGGATCCCACGGTTCGCCGGGGCGGCGCGGCGGGCGCACGGCGTCCTCCACGGTGGCATCGGCTTCGGTCCGGTAGAGGCCCTCGCCGTAGATGCTCATGGAGGAAGCGACGACGACGCGCTGGACCGGCGCCTCGATTAGCGCCTGAAACAGGGTCGCGGTCCCGCAATCATTGACCGAGACGTAGCGCTCGACCGCGTACATGCTCTGCCCGACGCCTACTTCCGCCGCCAGGTGGACGACGTGAGTCGCACCCGCGATCGCCCGCGCCACCGCCTCGGCGTCACGGACATCGCCCTCGACGAACTCCACCGCCGGATCGAGAGAGAGGGGCCGGCCGGTGCCGCCATGCACCTGCTCGATCAGGCTATCGAGCACGCGGACTCGGTAACCCCGCGCCAGCAGCGCAATCGCAAGATGCCGGCCTATAAAGCCCGCTCCACCGGTAATCAGAGCCAGTTTCTTCATATTTGCGCGACGACTCCTGTGCTTACAGAAAACGTGCAAATATAATCAAAAATCGAATTTCGTAACTTAAGTTATTTTATCGCACCTTCATGGATTGGTGGCCGATAAGTGCCCGATTTCGTGGAGATGTATGGTCTCGTTGCGGCGAAACACTGGGATGAGGATCTTTGTTCCTGCTTTTCATCTGGCGATGGCGGGAAGCCGTCCGACCGGCCCGGCATCGGGATTGGCCTACGCCTCGCTGTGGCGGCATGCGCGGCCAAGACGTGCATTGGGGTACCTGCTCGGAAGCACAGTGGCGTCAACTGCCTTCTTGAGGGAGGGCGATCAGCCTCACCTCCTGCTCGTGCCGCCAGTCCGGCCGTTTCCGAAGGAAAGCTTGAAGGGAACGGCCCTGAGCTTAGATTATAGAATGTCCTTGTACCTGATCGTCGCTCCGAGGATCCGAACCCACCCGTCGTTGGACGAGACCTTGAACGGCGTGTCGGAATATTCGACCTCGAAGCAAGAGCCGGCGAAGAGCGGGTGGTTCTCGTTGAATCCTACGACGAGTCCGGCGTGGCTGTTGGAGTTGTAGGCCCGCATCGGCTCATTCAGAACCCGGCTGAGGCTGAAGATGCCGACGGACCTGTCGGCCAGCTCGCCTACGAGTTCGACGGCGCGTTCGCCGACGCCGCGGTCGAATTCCGCGGTCGTAGCGAAGGGCTCCGGCCTCAGTCGTAGCTCCTTAACCGGCCACAATCCTGGAAAGCTCACCTCGTCGAACCGCTTCGACGGAAACGGAGTCATGAACATCGCTTCCAATTTCCGGGTCGCCTTCTCCCGGGCCACAGCGTAGTCCTCCTTCGTGAACCGTCCGAACGACAAATTCGGAAGGGACTCGTCCGGATCGTTCAGAGTACTCGGTTGGGTGAAGCGGACTATCTATTTCTCTAAGAACCGCACCGTCGGGTAATATTCGTACAGCGTCATAGTAACCCCACCCACGAATGATCCTAGAAGGTGTTCGCGCGCCGGATGTACCCCGCCACAGTCCTCGGGTTGTGATGGCCCGACTGCTCCATGATGCAGGCTAGGTCTGCACCCCGCTAGCGGCTGAGGTGATGTAGCTGGCGCGCAGGGAGTGTGTGCCGAAGGCCGTAGGATTGAGGCCGGCCGCGACGTAGCGCTTGACGACGTTGCCGACGGTCCGGCTCGTCAGGCGGCCGCCTCGGCCTCTACCGCTAGGATCCTCGCCAACGTTTCGAGGCTTGCGGGCCAGGGCCTGTCGCCGTGCCCGGTACACCAAGCCTTGAACGCCGCACGATCGGCTTGGCAGGCTGTCAGGTTGGCGTCTGCCTTGCTGGCGCGCCGATAACAGGCCCGCGCGGTCGGCGAGCGCCGCGGGTAACGCCGGCTCGGCCAAGGCGGCGACGATGAGGCTGGCAAAGCCGTTGTCCATTACGGTCGAGTCGGTCGATCAGCCCGCAGAGGATTCCAGCATACCGTTCCTGCCGCGCATCCGCCGGCGGGCGGGTGTCCGCCTCAGAGGGACCTTGGAACATGCGCAGCTGGCCGCGGACGTAGGGGATCAGCCGCTCCTTCTCGGCAGGGACGGTCGCCGCGTGTGCCTCAATGGAGGCGACGTAGTCGTCGATCCCCGCGCGGATCGGCGCCAGGATCCATCTCGTGCTTGGCGGCGAGTTGGCACGCGTCATCGACGAATTTCCGCCGTTGAGCGGCGGGGATTGAAAGGGATCCTGCGGGGTCATGCGGGCGCTTTGCGTGGAGCGTGTGATGTCGAGGTCGCCTCTATGAGCGAAAGAGCTGAGACGGAGTCATATCGCTAAAACAATCAGACAGAATCGATTTGATCGCCGAGCAGCTGGTAAAGGTCAAGCATTTCACGGGTTGACTTACACAAAACGGTGCTAAATCATTGCAGGATCATTCGGAGATTCCTGCGCTTGTTCTACAAACTTATGATAAAAAGAGACGTTTAAGCATGTCGGGAGAAAAAGGCAACAATTCGCAGGGTATTTATCCCTGCCACAAGCGACTCAGAGGCACGAGATTTTGCGGAGCAGCTCCGCGTTCCCGAGATGCAGCCCGGAGATAGTCTAGAATTAATTCGACCTGATGGCACGATGGTCGCGAAGCGTCTGTTAGGTGAGCGCTAAATTCCGGCATCTGTCTCGCGCCGGCTCTCAAATGCGACATCCGGCTGGACATCGGCCCGGCGATTGAACGCACCCGGTCCTATATCGGGGATTAGTGGCGAACGGGGGGCTGGGGATGGGCGGAACGCTGCCGGGGTGACGTGATCGTGTCCGCCCGGCGTCAAGCGCAGGGATAGACCTGCCACCGTCCGCACGCCACTGATGCCTCACGCGAGATCAGTCCTGTGAGCCGTATCCACGCGTGCCGCCATCGGGTCGGTCAGAGGGCGTTGATCCACGACATCAGGGTCGCCCCGTATTCGAGACGCGATTGCGGGCGGTAGCCGGCGTCGACCTCGCTGGGGTTCACGCCGTACTTCCGCTTGAACGCCCGGGAGAACATCTTCTCGGTCTCGAAGCCGCAGGCATAGCCGACGCTGGAGATGCGTCTGCGGTCGCCCGCCTCAAGGCCGGCGAGGATGCGCATCGCGCGGGCGAGCCGCCGGTCGCGGATGTAGGAGGCCACGCCTCCATCGGCCTCGAACAGAGCGTAGAGCCGGGTACGCGAGATCGCGAAGCGGGCGCAGAGCTTCTCGATCCCCAGATCGAAGCTCCGCAGGTCGTCCTCGATGAAGCGGCGGATGGCGACACCCAGCACCGTGTCGCGCTCGTAGGGGCCGTCTCCGGGCTTGGTCAGGACGGCATTCACCATCGACACCGTAGCGGCCGTGAGCGCCGTTCGCTGTCCCTCGTCGGCGGCGTCGATGCAGGCCGCGAGGCTGCGCATATGGTCGGTCATCAGCCAGGTCAGCGGGCTGGCGTCGGGACGCAGCGCGCTGCCGTGGAAGGCGGACAAGTCGCCGAGGCGCTTCTCGAACAGCCTTCGCGGCGCGATCAGTGGATGACGGGTTTGGACCCATGCGAGTTCGACCGCATCCATTGCGACATGTCGAGCACTTGCAGGTCGCCGGGCTTGAGCTCGAACGAGCGGCCATCGACCTGCAAGTCCGATGTCCCCGAGAGGAACACCCGGAAGGAGATGTGGTCGAGCGATTGCCGCGAGATCTGCTCAAGGGATCGCTCGGACCGCATCTGTGGCGCGATGCACGCTCCCAGGATGCAGGTCCCGAGGTTGTAGTTTCGGATGAAGGCGTCGTTCCCGACCACGACGTCGGCGTCGATGTCCGTGCGGTAGAGTGGGGTCGCCGATTCGATCCAGGCCTCGCGGCGGAGCTTGAGATCCGCGATCTCTCCGAATTTTCGATGTTCGATCATGAGGGTGGTCGGCGCAGCGAGAGAATTGGACGGATGAGAGGGCTGGTCAGAGGCGGATGCCGGCGCTCACGTCTTCCGGACGCAGCGGCAGCACGAACCGGACGGCGACGCCGGTGTCCGTGTGCCTGACGACGCGGGCGCGCCGCCGGCCCACGGTCAGGGCCGCGTCCAAGGGCGGCCGGAGCGCCGTCTCCAGGGCGGCACCGGTCGCGGACAGGTCGGCGATCCGGGCTGCCACGGCCGTGCCGTCCGCGAGCGTGACATCGATGGCTGGTTCGAGCGGCGTCACCCGGCTGGCGCCGCGCTGCTCCCCACGCCCGTCCTGCCGCGCGCGATGCCACGCCAAGCGCGTGGCCAGGCGAGCCCTATGAGCCGGTGAGCCCTCGACCGACAGCCGAAGGCTGCCTCTGGAGACGGTCGTGACGCTCGCCTCGACGACCCCCAGCCCGTCGACGTGGCAGATGACGCGCGAGCCGACAGCCGCGCCGGCATCCCGGATCACAACGTACCCTTCGTCGGCCTGAGACAGTCGGCAGAGGCAATCCCGCTCCGCGCCGCAGGGCAGCAGGATCCGGCCGGCCAGCGCGACAGGCATCGTGTCCATCACGAAAGCGCCTCGGCTTGCTCTACGCCGCCGACCGGCTCGTTTGCCCATCGGGCAATGTCGCCGCTGCGAGGCTCGTCGCGGCGGGCGCCGATAGTCTGCGCCCAGGCGGCGATGCGGTCGGCGACGGTCTCCCAGCCGGGCTCCAGCATCATGTCGTGTGCCATGCCCGGGACGAACTCCAGGCCGGCCCCGTGCGCCGCCGCGACCTCTTCCATCTCCCGGTGCGTGAAGAGGGCGTCCGCGCCGGCTCCGAGCACGAGCGTCGGCGACGCTCCCCACCTGGGCCGACACGGATCGAGGCCGAGCAGGTCGAGATAGGCGAGGAAGGCCTCGCCTTGGAGACGGGCCTGATGGCGGCGAACCGCTTCCTCGGGCATCCGCGCCGAGAAGAAGAGTGCGCGCGCCATGGCCGGGGTCGCGGCGATGGGGAGTGCGCCGAAGCTGGCATGGATGCACGCGACCGCCCCTGGTACGCGCCGCAGGAGCCGACCCATGCAGGGAGCGACGCCGAAATGCGGCATCGGCGCGAGCAGCACCGCACCGGCGGCGGCAGCCGTTTCCAGGTGCTTCTGGACGACGTAGGCGCCCCTCGAATGACCGACGAGGAGGACCGCACCATCGCCGCCGTGACCGCATTCCAGCGCTCGGCCGGGCTGGTGGCCGACGGGATCGCTGGACCGAAGACGCAGGCCGCTCTGCAGAAGGCCGACATCAGCGAGCGGCGCGAGGCGGTAGACAAGCCCGGCTGGCTGGTGCTGGCCGAGGCGCTGAACCGTCTGAAGGAGGCGCCGGGCGCCGCCAACAATCCGCAGGTGGTGAAGCTGTTCGCCGATGCGGGCTTCCCCGGCATCAAGACCGATAGCACCGCCTGGTGCGCCGCCTTCGTCAACGCCGTGCTGGAGCGGGCCGGGCATCGTGGCTCGCGTAGCCTCGCAGCCAGTTCGTTCGAGTCGTGGGGCGTCGGGCTGCCGACGCCCGCCCTCGGTGCCATCGCCACGAAGAAGCGGGGCAACTCGTCCTGGCAGGGGCACACCGGCCTCGTGGTCGGCGCCAACAAGGATCAGGTGTTCCTGCTCGGCGGCAACCAGAGCGACGCGGTCAACGTAGCGGCGTTCAAGCGCTCGGAGATCGTCGCCTATCGCTGGCCGGCCGACGTGCCGCTGCCGGCGCCGCACAAGCTGCCGACGACGATCGCCGGAGCGCGCTCGGGTGTGAGCGAGGCGTGAGTACAGCGGGCCGACTGCAAAGGGGCTGAGGCTTGAGCCGACCCGCCGACTGCCGGACAACGATCGGGTCCATCCGACGGCGTCGCGTCATGCCCTGCGGCCAAGCCCCGCTCAAGCTGGTTCCGCCCGTCTGACCAACATTTGATCTACCGAGCCGGCCGGGCCAGCCGTGCATCCCCACCATCAGGACCATTACCATGACCCGCATGCTTCCGCTCGCGGCGCTGGCGCTCGCCTGTGCTGCATCAGCCGCCCTCGCCGCCGAGGTCGCCACCGTCGGCGACAAGGCCGTGACCCTGCCCTGGGGCGACTGGCTCGTTGCGCTCGCCGTGTCCCTGCGCGAGCCGATCCTTACAATCCTCCTGCCGATCATCGCGGCGTACGTCATCCAGGCCATCCGCAAGGTCTACCCGTGGGCGGCCCTGTTCCTGTCGCAGCGCCGGGTCGAGATGATGCTCGAGGCGGCCGTCGGCTTCGGACTCAACGCGGTGAATGGCGCGGCCAAGGGCAAGACCCTCTCGGTCAACGTCGCGGTGCCGGTCATCGCCAAGGGCACGCAGTACGTCATCGACACCGCGCCGGCCGCGGTCATCAAGGCGGCCGGCGGCGCAGACGGCATCGCGGCCCGGATCTTCCGCAAGCTCGACCTCGACGACCACGCTAGCGAGGCGGCCGTGCTCGTCCCGGCGCAGGAGCAAGTCGCCGCCGGCACGGTGGACGCAGACGAGCTGCGCCGCATGGACGAGATGACCCGGCGCTAAGTTGAGCAGGCGGAGCGATGCGCGTGACATGGCGAGATCATTCGGACGGCAAGTCCCTGGGGCCGAGGGCGGGGCGCCTTCCCCCGGCCTCTCAAGTCTGCCGGGGGAGCTAGGGCCATGGACGAGGTCAGACCGGGCGGAATTCTATCACGCGGGCACGCACGCGCAGCAGTGGTTCCTCCGCCTAGATCTGGCGGACGTGGAGGCGGTCCAGTACGCCGTAAAACTCGGCTCTTGGGTGCGTTCGGGGGTGAAGTGGGGCCTGCGCGCCTTCTGGTTCTTTACTGCCGGGCTTACTGCCGCGCTGACCATCGGCGAAAACTTACAAAAGCTGCCTGGGATGATCTTGGGTACTCTCTCCGCTCTCCGGGGGCTTTTTGGCGGATGATCACGCGCGTTCTGAGTTGGGCCGGTCTGCTGCTCGTGGCAGGCGGTGGGGCGGTCCTCGGCGGCTGGATCACGAATAAGCAGGATCCGGTTCAATTCCTCAGCCGCAAGGTGCTGACGCCCGTCGTCCGCCCTGGCGACGATGTGAAGATCGAACTCGATAACTACCGCGTGCTGCGCTGCCCGCAGACCACGTATCGGATCATCAACAAGCCCGACGGGGAGCGGAGCGTGCAGACCTACGACAAGCCCGCCGCCTTCGGCAAGCTCGGTCGCGACAAGTACATCGCCAGCGTGCCGACGCCGCCCTCGACGCCGTTCGGCAAGGCGACGATCTACAGCTACACGGTGCGGATGTGTAACCCGTGGGAGTGGATGTTCCCGGTGCAGTACGCCGAGCCCTGGCTCGACGAGTTCGAGTTCGGACTGGAGACGAGACGCATCTCTTCCGATCAGGCGAAGAACTCGCTCACGCGGTAGCCACTATCGAACGCACGCGGCCCTGGATCGGCCAACACCGGCGAACTCTATAGCAATGGGGCGCCGAGTTGGTCGCTGCTAGCTATCACCATTGATACTTTACGCTATTCCGTGCGCCGTGGCGACGCACTCGTGCATCCGGTTAAACTGATTTTCGTCCAAGGAATACAATCTTACACGATTCGGTTGCAACCTCGTCCATACTCAAAACCTCGAAATACCATTCGGCGAAAATTTAGGGGTACCTCTTATTTTATTAGATGGTTGCTGTGAAGACACAATCCGGACCAAATCCCCAGTATTTTGATCAATCTCCGGGCTTCGATCATCAATTGTTGTTTGATAGCGGTCGGCATTAGAGAAGCTTATCTAGGCCGACAGCACGAAGACGTGCCTCGTGCCGCCGGATGATGTCTTAGACACGCTCTAGGGAAAAGTGGGGGGGCAGCCATGGCACTTCCGATTGTTTTCAATAATCAAACCTACGACACTAATTTTTTGTCTCAAGACAACGACGGTATCCAAAGTAACATTTTCGAAAATGACGAGAACAATCCGCAGCCATATAGCATAAATGGCACCATTAACGCCGTCGGAGACCCCGTTGTATTTACTTCATCCAACGGGGTGGATCAGTTCACGGCCTTTGCATCAAATTTAGACAACCCAAATCAGATCGTTTTTACCGAAAATGCCGACGGAACCGGTATCGCATTCATTGCTTCAAATGCGCAGCTTGCAGTGGGAGACACTGAGACATTTTCTGAAACGACCCTGGGTGATTATGCACCTGTTTGCTTCGCTTCCGGCACATCGATCCGCACAGCCTGCGGCGACGTGTTGGTCGAGGCCCTCAAGGTCGGCGACATGGCCGTCACCGCTTCCGGCATGTTGCGGCCCATCACCTGGATTGGCCATCGCACGCTAGACCTGCGCCGATGCCCAGATCAAGCTGCAGCTCAACCGGTCAAAATTGCTAAGGACGCCTTTGCTCCTGGGCGGCCGGCTCGCGACCTCTTTGTCTCGCCAGGGCACCCCATCTGCGTCGACGTGCTCGGCGAAGTGTTGATCCCGGCTCTGAGTCTCGTCAACGGCGCAAGCGTACAGCAGGTGTCCCGAGAGAGCATCACCTACTGGCACCTAGAACTCGATAGCCACGACATCCTCTTGGCCGAGAACCTCCCGGCTGAGAGCTGTCTCGATGCCAACGATCGCTCCTTCTTCCATGAGGGCGCCTCGTCTCCAGCTACCAGTGATGCGTCCGACGGCCGCTGCCGACCCATCATGGCCGTGGGAGTTCTGCCTGATCTGGTTCGCGACCGGCTGTCTGAGCGCGCCAAACTGCTCGGCTGGTGCAAGTCCAGCGACATGGACATCCACCTGATGGTCGATGGTGTCCGGGCCGAGCCGGTCCGCACCGACGGGCTTGTCCGCTTTCTCGTTCCAGCCGACGCCAAAGATGTGCGCCTGATGTCGGCTTGGTTCCAGCCTTCCTGGGGAGGCATCAAGGACGATCGCCGCTTGGGCGTTGCCGTTTCGAGCATTCGGATCAGCGACGGCCTATTTCTGAACCGCGAGATCGCGCCCGCCGACAAGGCGCTAGCGAACGGCTTCCACCCTGTCGAGTTCAAGGATCAATGGTCCTGGCGTTGGACGACGGGATCCGCACAGCTGCCGCGTGAACTCTGGGCGGATGCCGCTGGAGATTTCTTTCTCTCTGTCGCGTTCAATCCGGCTGCTTCAGAACGCTGGATTGAGCCTGCAAGGGCCCAACTCGTCGAAGAGTCCGAGGAATTCGGCAACGTGGTACGGCTGACTGCTTAAACGCAGTTCAGGTCGGACTTTACGGCAATCTCGATACAACCCCGCCCGGCTCAGCCGAGGCGGGGTTTTTCATCCTGGTTTTCGGCCGCCGAGAACTGAGAAGCTTGGTCCAGGTTATGCCTTCGCTCCCTCGGAGGTGTTCGATGCTAGGCCGATTCTTCTCCGCAGTACGACGACCGCGCGGCAGGGCTGATCACCGCTCTCATTCGGCTGCCGTCGCCTCGATGCCTGCCGAGGCACTCGAGTTTCCGCCGATGCGGCCCTTGATGCCGCCAGCAGCTCAGAATGATGAAATCGTTCCGGGTGTTCATGAGGTAGTGGAGCGGGACCTGAAAGCTGCTGGCTACCTACGTTGACCCTCGCCCCACATCAGCCCCGCCCGGCTCAGCCGCGGCGGCAGGATCAAATTAGTTCGTGGCACCAAGTTACGCCCTCACGCACGACGCGTGCTGGGACGCCAACAGCAACACATTGGCGCGGTATGTCTTTCGTGACGAGTGAGCACGCGCCTATGACTGACTGGCTGCCTATTGTGACGCCTTTCAATACACGTACGTTTTCTGCAATCCAGACCTTAGGCTCGATCGTAACATCAGCCGCTGGATTAATCCGGTCGCCAGT
>Ga0308158_10005188_pt1 | contig 10751 bp, 26 predicted proteins | sample PhyBR2_FD_201038 | JGI IMG/M metagenome (GOLD analysis project Ga0308158, IMG submission 201038) | Phyllosphere microbial communities from UC Gill Tract Community Farm, Albany, California, United States - DLSLB.R2 | ecosystem: Host-associated > Plants > Phyllosphere > Unclassified | place: USA...
GGGTGATCCCGGCGCGTATCTTTGGCCGCAAGGCCAGTGGCGGGAAAATCGAAGTGCTGGTCGAGCGGGTGCTCGACGATCATCGGGTGTTGGCGCATGTCCGCGCATCCAAGGCGCCAAAACCGGGCGCTGCGCTGTTGCTGGGTGACGACGACAGCATTCCTGCCACCATGGTGGCGCGTCACGATACGCTGTTTGAACTGCGCTTTGACGATCCGCGCGACGTGTTTACCATTCTCAATGCGGTGGGGCATATGCCGCTGCCGCCGTATATCGATCGGCCGGACGAAGACGCCGATCGCGAACTGTATCAGACCGTTTACAGCCAGAAGCCGGGCGCGGTTGCGGCGCCAACCGCCGGGCTGCACTTTGACGAGCCGCTGCTGGCGGCGCTGCGTGAGAAGGGCGTCGAAATGGCGTTCGTTACCCTGCACGTCGGCGCAGGCACCTTCCAGCCGGTGCGGGTCGAAACCATCGAAGAACATGTGATGCACGCCGAATACGCCGAAGTGCCGCAAGAGGTGGTTGATGCGGTATTGGCCTGCAAGGCGCGCGGCAAGCGCGTGGTCGCCGTCGGCACCACCTCGGTGCGCTCACTGGAAAGCGCCGCCAAGGCCAGCCAGGATGCACCGATCGCGCCATTCTTCGGCGATACCCGTATTTTCATCTATCCGGGATATCACTATCAGGTCATTGATGCGCTGATCACCAATTTCCACCTGCCGGAATCGACGCTGATCATGCTGGTTTCGGCCTTTGCCGGCTATCAGAACACCATGAATGCCTATCGACAGGCGGTGGCCGAGCAATACCGTTTCTTCAGTTATGGTGATGCGATGTTTATCAGTCGTAATCCGCAGGCGGAAAACGAGTCCGTCGGCAAATAAATTTTCGAGGTATACCCAAAATAATTGAAACGGCGTCAAGGCAGTATGTGAGCGACCCCCGACGGGCTTGCGAGAGTCAATGATTCGGGTGAGTGAACGCCGCCAATACAGAGGCCGTTTCAAGCATGACAGGTATTTATGACGTCAGACTGTTTCTCTGGCGTCACATCGAATTATGCTTTAATACGAGCTGAATATTCACTAAATAAAACATCAGCTTACAAGGGATATTCTTGTCGCATCGTTCGCGTTTTCGTTGTCATGTGCCAAAAACGTGACAATGCCGCTGAATTTGCTCAAATGTTCGCCGCTTAAGTGTGCGTATTTATTAACCATCTCTAGCTTCTCCCATCCACCCAATTCCTTTAGCACCATCAAAGGGGTTCCGTTCTGGACGTGCCAACTAGCCCAGGTATGGCGGAGGTCGTGGAAGCGGAAATCTGTGATTCCTGAAAGGAATAATGCTCGTTCAAAATCAGTCCTGTTTATGTACCCTTCTTTTTCTCCATCAGCGGAGAATACATACTCATTGTCGAATGGAATTTCCCTCATCACCGCGACTGCGTCATCATTCAACGGCAGTGGCCGCGCTCTTCCTGATTTCGCATTCTCAGCCGTCACAACGGCAACTCGTCGGCCGAGATCTACATCCTTCCACTTCAAAGATAAAATCTCTCCCAGCCGCGCACCTGTAAGCAAGGCGAATGAGCATACAGATTTCATCCAGTCATAGCGCAGGTTAGCGATAAGCGACTTGGCTTCACTTTTTTCTATCCATCGAACCCTGACCTTAGGCTCCCTTAAAGACTGAGCGTAAGGCTGCCTATCAAGCCATCCGCTTTTGTCTGCAAGGGAAAAACCCCTCATAATAAATGATCGGTACCGATTTTTGGTTGCGTTGGCCAGGCGCTTCCTGGTAACTACATTATGAGTGGGCAGGCTATCTACAATCTCTTCACCGGTAATAGTCGAAATAACTCTTCCCCCGAAGATGTTCAACCAGTACCGAGCGTATATTTGCTTGTTCTCATAACTTGATTGGCCCTCCGCGTCACGCAAAGCCAATACCACCATTTCCTCGAAAATCCTCTCAGGCCGCTTATCAAGATGTGACACTGCCCATAGCTCATGCTTTAGCTTGTCGTGAAGCTGCTGGGCTTTTACCTTTTCCTCCGTTCCAGAAGAGCGTCTAATTCTCGTTCCATCTGGAGCGGAGATATCAATCCAGTATTTTTTACCTCTTTTGAAGATCGGCATTTTTTTGACTCCTTACTACCGACCACAGCCAGTCTGACGACATTGTTGTTTGTCGGAGAGAATTTTTCTAGGCTTTCTTTGTTGGCTCTCCATGAATTGCCAACTCTGAACATGTGATATCGCTCTGGATCACGGTAGATGGTGTGGGGGGAGACTTTAATCTTTTTCGCATACTCCTGTAATTTCATAAACTCCGCGTCATCCTGACCTGATGAGTTGTTAGCCATGGCAACCTCTATTAATTCCGCCTTAGTACGCAATGACACACATAATTCAGCTGCAGCCAAGCCGGCGGCTTATCCGGTAGCATGGGCGCAATCTTCTTTGCGTGTTTATCGAGTAATTCGCGATACGTGAAAACGTTAGAATGGGATTGGTACTCGGTTATGACTGTCTTAGCGATGGATGCGAGGGCGTTCTCTATTGCTGTGTCCATGTGTCAATCGTCCAGCGACATCTTGTATTTTTTGAGAAGTTGTTGTGCTCGCATTATTGGTGCGATACCTAATCCATTCCTATCGTTATCCCTGTAGTTTTTAAGCAAGTCCCTGACCATCTCCAATGCTTCTGTGCGTTGAGCTATTAGTCGGTATTCCGTTTGATTTGCTTCTCGAACTTCGCTCACTGCAATAATCCTCCAATATCCGCCTTGCCAAACCCCTCAAGCGTGCAATCCGTAGCCTCACACGGCTGGCCTGTCTTTACTGCCTCGACTATTCCGTCAACGTTCATCTCTGCCGCTTCTTTGCTATCAGCTACGACGTAGCAACTGAATGCACCGAAACGGATTTCGTGAAGTCCGATCATTCCACAAACCCCCATGCAAGAACGACGATGCAACAAACCAGTAGGGCTATCGTTGCGTAAATATCAAGATGCGATCGTTTGGTAATCATGCTGCACCCCTCTGCTTGTTGGCTTTCATGCGCCGGTCATAATCCTCAGCACAGCTATCGCCTTTGCAAAAGTTACCCACTGCGACTTTCTCGCCACACCAGTAGCAGGTGCCGGTAAACTTCATGTCAGGGCGAGGGCGGTTAGATAGAGCAGCTCGAATGCTCAGCTCTTCGAGCTCCTGAGCAGCGTCGATAATGTCAGCCATGGTTAACTCCTTTGCTCAAAATAGTATCGACATCATCAGCTAGGCAGCCGGATGTCATGATTGCTTGGCCATCATGAAGAGACACCTTTACCGGTGCCGGCATAACTCCGGTTTTGCACCACAATCCGCGATGAATGACCTGTTCTAAAGCGTCCGTACTGACATGCCCATCGGTGAATCGGGCGCGGGGAATCCTGACACTGATAATGTCCATTGGTTGTACTCCAGGTGGATTTTTGGCAATAAAAAACCCCGCCGTGGCGAGGTTTTACTCTATGATGTTAGCTTTACGGGATTGGACTTATCCCTGAACTTCTAATGGCTGATTCTATCTCGTGGTTAGAAGTGTTTCTTTCGATGGCAATAGCATAATATTCACCGTCAAGAAAATACCTATCAACCTTGACATGTCTACCTGCGAATGACACCAGTTTCCCTGGTCCGCCACGTTCCGTTGGAACTGGCACTACCAAGTGCGACCTCAGCCTGTCCTCCTCAATGATGATATTTTCTCCGTTTCGCCTCAGTAGAAGATGCTGCACTTTCATCACTGACTCCTGTTAGTTAGGTATTCTGTTTTTTTCCGTTGGCATCAATCATCTGCTGATAAGCCGGTGAAGCCCCTGCCGGGAACTGCTTGCTTACGTCACGATAGTGGATCAATCGCTCTAGGAAGTATTCACGCAAGTGGGAAGGCTGTTGTTCTTCGACCTGCACCGGAATGACCGGCATGTTCATACGCTCTTTGTACGCCACGCCTGAAGCGGCCATATCCACGTTAACTTTGTCCATCTCATCTTTTGGCAGATTGCCGAGGTTATATGACATGTAATCCTCCTATTTTTGAGGATTATACTACTTACCCACCTCCGGTGCTGCTGCCGCACCGCGCAGGCAGTCGGTTAACTTCCAATACCCCGCACGGCGCATGTAGTCCGGCACCTGCTTCACCAAGTCGTGGTCAGGATTAGCTTTTTTCAGCGCGTGGACGAGCCGGCGTACCTGCATGATTAAATCGTCCGGTGCCGAAGGTGTGGCTGGCGCTGCTGCCAGCATCGCGGCGCGGCAGGCGTTCCAGCCGTCCCAGAAACAGTCCGACCAATCTTCTCCCATCATGTCATCCTCCTGCTGGCAGTTGGTTATCTACTCTGGCGCTGCTGGCGCTGGCGGGGTGGTGATGTGTAACCGTGGCTCGCCGTCTTTCGGCTCCGGCCACTCGCGCGCCATGTTAACCTTCAGTTTTTCTTCCATCGCCGCAGTAATTTCAGCATCGCTGATTCCCGCACGGCGTTGGGCGTCCCACATTAAAAACTGTATGTCTGCCCACTCGCTAAGGTCGTCAGGTTCTGCAGCAGCTTCCAGCGCTTCTTTCGACAGGTGCTTCAGTGGGCCTACCGGGCCAACATTCCCGAAAGTTTCTTCTGACCACTTAGCGTGTCTTTGCCTGATCAACCCCCGCAGCTGCAGCGACGATCCACTCTCTCCAACAACCGGCAACCGCACCGGCGTAGCCAGCTTGGCGCGTAGTTCCAGCAACTCCTCCCAGCGTCGTTCGTTCTTCTTCACCGCGTTGTCTCTGAACGTGGTCATTTCACTCAGCTTGGCCTCCAGCTCTGCGACGCGCTGGCACTGCTCGTATCCCAAGGCACGTCTCAGCTCTGCGTTTTCCCGTTCTACCCGCCGCGTGTACTCTAGGCGGCTGTCTGATTCCAGCTCCTCGATGCGCTGCGCCTGCTGCTGGTTCTCAGACATAACCCGCCGGGATTTTTCACGCTCACGTTCCAACGTCTGCTCTGCTTTGCGGAACATGTCGAGATTGTTAGCCGCTACCGACTGCTGCTGTCCGGCGTGGATGTTTAGCGCCAGAATCTCCGCCCGGAGCGCGTCTACGTACTCTTGCGAGTAGAGTGGTTTGCTGCCCTGCACATCGTAAAACGGACGGATGCTCGCCACGTCGCCAAGCTCCAGCAACTCAGCTGCTATTTTGCTAACGAACCCCACCGGCTGCGCCAGCTCTTCCAGATTTTTCGTTTCGTTGCTCACTGTGCTTTCTCCTGTGCTTCAGATGTAGTTGCGGCAGTCGCAATAAGCGATGCCAGCTAAGTTGTATGCGTCGCTTTTCCGAGCCCGGCGCTGCCGGCGGGATGGTTTTCCTTTGTCGGCGAAATAGACTGTGCGGATTGTCGATGGCCAGCCTGACATCTGCTTTCTGTTGCTCAGCCATACCGGCATGCACAACAATCTCCGCGCCGCTCTGTTGCTCTTACGCTTAGCCATGCTTGGCCTCCTCGAATTCATCCAGATACTCCAGCTCTTGTCTGGCGGATTCGTTGGTGATGTCGCCACTCTTCAAGCCTGTGCTAGTAGCACCAGGACAATCAGGGCATCCGCGACACTCGCTACCGATAGTGGGGCATGGTTTCGTATCATTTGCTGGCATCACTACCTCCATGAATCACTGTGCGAATGCCATTCCATGCTGGGGCAGTTACGACGCCTTCTTCCTGCATGCGTTCGATAAGCCACGCTGAGCGGTTGAAACCGATGCGGAAGTGCCGCTGAATAGCCACGATTCCGATCGATGCATGCAGGCGAGCAAATTCAACAGCCTCGCTGTAAAGACGATCATCTATTTCGGATGCTTTCATTTGGCCTCCCGCAGCTCGTCGGCGAATTTCAATGCACGATCACCTGACAATTTCCAATGCACATACACATCCCTATTTTCCTGCATCGACAGGTCACGACATCGTTTGGCAAACTTCTCCACTCCCCGCGCTTCGATAGCTGCAAGGGCGGCGTCAGTGGCTGGGGTTTCCGGCATCTGCATGATGAATTTCCGCACTTTCTGATATTCATCGTTGCGATAGCTACCAAAGGCGTAAATGAATGGCTTGTTGAGGTTGTGACTGTTCCTTCTGATGTAGTCTTTACAACCTTGCTCGGTAAAACAGCCGGTCACAAACACATCAATCTCCTTCATGGCGTGCCTATCCCAGCCGTCTCTAACCTCATATTTGGCCTGATAAATAGCCTCCAAGCGCCGATACTGTGTCTCTGTAGCTTCGACATAATCACCGCTCTGGTTCTCAACCCAGCAAATACGGTCACAGTCATGGTCTTCAGAGCCGATGATCTCGCGCTTGGTCATTACGGCGAAAAATGGTTGGTCAGTTATGCGGTTGTTCTGTGTGCGGATTAGCTCACCGATAGCAGTAATTTCAGAGCGCTCGCGCTTCAACTCCGCATTCTCCACAGCCAGCGCATCGCGCTCAGCCTTCAGGGCTTCATAGCTCAATACTTCGGTCATAGGTCATCCTTAGCCCGCACCACAGCATCGACAGGCAGGCAGGTGTAAGAGGGGGATAGGTCTTGCTGCAGGATGTCGGCAGCACAGTTTTGTAAGTCCGGATAAACAAAGCCCTGCGGTTGGTAGTCGCATGGCTGGAACGTGTAGCAAACGAGCAGAAATAGTCCGTACATCAGTCACTCCGTTGATGGCCGAATCGGCCAGTCATGTTGTCGTACCAGGCGCCGATATCTATCTCTTGCTGAGTGAATGGCTGGCGCTCTACAGGTCGTAAATCTGGTGGGCAAGGTGGGTAGAAAGCGGCGTTTCGTGCCGCTGTTCTCGTCATCATCTGATTAGCCCGAGCGTGAGTCTCCCCGCGTTTCAGGCAATCAAAAGCCGCAATCGCCTCTGCCGCGATAGCAGCATGTAGTTCTTGTTTGGTCATGTTTGTTACCTGGTGCGGGGAGGGTGGTTAGAACGGTGGCTCGTCGTCAAAGTCCATTGGCGGGTCTTCTCGGCGCTGATTGTTTCTTACCGACGCTGAGGGGCGCAGCTGGCTTACTGCTTCACCTTGCTTACCGCCCAGCATTTGCATCGTCCCGCCGACATTGACGTGAATCTCTGTCGTGTATTTCTCGATACCTGATTGATCGGTCCATTTTCGAGTAGTTAGCTTCCCTTCGATATAGACCTGCGAGCCTTTACGCAGATATTCGCCAGCCACTTCCGCCAACTTCCCGAACAGCACAACGCGGTGCCACTCGGTTTTTTCTTTCTGCTCTCCGGTTGCTTTATCGCGCCAGCTTTCGGAGGTGGCCAGTGTCATATTTGCCACCGCTCCGCCATTCGGTAGATAACGAACTTCCGGGTCATTACCCAGGTTACCCACCAGAATTACTTTGTTTACGCCTCTACTAGCCATTTATGCCGCCTGTTTAAGTTCTTTGAGTCGAATTCCTGTTACGTCCTTGCACTTGTTTTGATGGTCTTCGTGACCATTGAGCCGCGTCCATGTTTCGGCGTATTTGGATTGGAGTGATTTGGGGTTATTCTCAGAACTGGCGTACTGAGTAAACTCAGCAAGAATCTGGTCTGCCGTGGCCGGAGCTACGTTATGTACTTCTGCATCAGCATCAATCGCAGTTTCTTCCGTCGGTATGCAGAACGCTTGGAATGCAGCGTATTTGTACGCGATCGACATTGCTTTGTTGGTTGCTTTGTCGCCGCTATCCATGGCTTCGCCGTACGTAACGACAGTGTGAGAGCTCCCGTCTTCGGTGCTTACAAAATCGAATTCAGCGCGGACAGTTATGTAGAACAATGCGCCGCCATTCTTACTGGTTCTCTCGCATGACGTCCTTTCTGTGCAGCGCGGAAGAATAAGAAGCTTGTGCTTAACCAGTGCCGGCGCTAGTGCGTTGTAGACGGCATCAATCCCCCTGAACGCGTAATTAACTTGACTTCCTTGATGTCTATGCTTCTGTATTCCTTGCTGAGCTAACTCCGCAGCTACAGCACTGATCGCTTTATAGACCTGCTTCGCTTCCACCTTTCACCTCCGGGTTAGTGATTTTGCCGGGGTATTCACCATCCAGCTCGCTGATCCAGCTTTCGCTATATTTAACCTTCCCACTAGTCACGAGCTCCGCTTCATCCAGAACGGCATCGAACATTTCATCAGCACTCACGCGACCTCCTTTCTTTCGGTGACTATCAGTCCGTGCTCAGCCATCCATGCCATCAGCACCACCTCATCTACCAGCGCCAGCATTTCGCGCTGCGCAGCTTCGTCAGGAGCTTCAATCGTGGCGTTAATGATGTTGGCTCGGTGCTCTCCGATTCGTTGCCCTGGCATTGTGCTGATGCGAGAGCAGGTGATTTCGATATTCATTTCATCCCCCGATAGAAAAGTGAGTTAGCAAGCTGGAATAGGGTGTTATCGTTCTTCTCCTTGGCAAGTTGGGCGAGCAATTGAAGTGTTCGAGTGAAATTCATGGCTCGCCTCGCTGATTGAGAGTGTCTTTCAGCCATCGCCCAATGCAGCGCATCCGGCGAGTAATAATTTCGAGTAGTGATTCGTTTAGTTGGAAAGCACCCATGCGAGCGCCTCCCGCGATTGCAAAAATCATGGGTGACTCCTGAATTTATTTTGATTAGTAGGTGATACGGATGGCTGATACTTCGCCTTTAGCGATGGTTTCGACGCACTTCTGAGCGCAATCTGCTGGCAATCCAGCAGCTACAAGTTCGGCTACTGACTGGCGATTGATGGTGCGGCGATGCTCAACATCAGCAGCTCTCTTAGCAGCTTCATCAGCAATTCTCTTATCTTCAGCCAGCCTGGCGGCTTCTTTCTCATCTGCTTCACGTTTAATGCGCTCAGCTTCTTCTTTTGCGCGGCGTTGTTCGGCCTCGATAGCCTGCCGTTTTTCTAACTCAGCACGCTGAACCGCCTCGACACGCTGACGCTCAGCCAATTCAGCCGCTTATTTGGCTTCACGTTCTGCCCGCTCTTTTTCTGCTTTCGCTTCTGCTTCCCGGCGAGCGGCGGCTTCAAGTTCAGCCTTGGCTTTCTGCTCAGCTTGGATTCGAGCCTGCTCCGCAGCCTGGCGCTTTAACTCTTCTTCGTAAGCAACGCGCTGGCGCTCAGCCTCAGCTCTTTTTTCTTCCGCTTCGCGATCGAACTTTTCATTCAGCAGCAGGGCGATTTCGTGATCGGCTTCTACCTGCTTTGCTAGCGCTTCGGCTTGTCGCTTTGCTTCATCTTCGGCTTTGATTCGTTCCTGCTCGGCTTCCCACTCAGTTAGTGGGCGTCGTGTTTCATCACGCAGTGCGTCGCAGGCGTCAACGAACCGTTTAATTTCCTGTTCAGCAGGCCTTACGGCCTCTTTTAATCGTTTCAGGTACTCGCGCCCTGGCTTTTCAACGGCGGTCTTGCTGCGGCTTACCTGCGCAGCCAGCGAGGCAACACGGTCACGGCCTTTCTTTGTGGTCAGGTCTGGAGCTTCATTTACACTGGCCTTGATGTGATTAAGATATGCATCAAGACCGTTTGGAATATACAGCGCCGGTGCTTGTTCCGGCTTAATGTCGATAACGGTTAAATCGGTAGACTCACTCACGGCATCTCTCCTTTGATTGATAGGTATTCATTGCTGAACCAACTCGTAAATTGGCTTAGCGATGGGAATAAAAATGGGCCACCGTTAGGCAGTCCGAAGTGATGATAAGAGGGGTTATGTCTTCTTACTGGTACATCAGAAAGCTCACACGGATATGAGCTTTGGGATGGTCAGATATTGCGAGCCTTCAGCATGGCGTCAGCTGCTCGATATGAAATCCCTGCATAACGAGCTAGGTCATCATCAAGAAGCCCTGCATCCGGGTCTGAAAGAATCGCGTTAATTGCTTTTGCAGCGAAGTAATCACGCAAAGTCATGCCGTCTTCTTGATACTGCAGAACGTTGTTATGTCCGTCGTATTCCCACTGCTGGCGCGGGAAGGCTTGCCCACCTGTTTCTTTGCTCATCTCACAATCTCCACCAATCCAATAACCACACCACACCAGAAGAGGGCGCAGCCAACCAGAACCCAAAACCAAACCTTCGCGTTGTAAGTCATGCTGCACCCTCCAGTTAAAAATAAAGGCCGCGTTATGCAGCCTCTTCGGTATCAGTTTCCTGTTCGTTAACCCAATCAGGATGTTCGCCAGCACCGAGGTAAAAATCGATAATCCTCAGCAGTCGCGGATAGAACTTCAGCGCTTTCTTGCCATCCATTTCTGCAATGTCGCGTTTGCTGAATTTGCGCCATTCCTCAACAGTGTGATTCTGGCAACCGGCGCGGACATATTCGCCATTCGATATCTGCAGGTAGTAAGGCTCGCCCATAATTACGAATGTGTGATCAGGCAGGTTGGCATCGCGCAGGTTGGCATCGCGCAGGTTGGCATCGCGCAGGTTGGCATCGCTCAGGTTGGCACCGCTCAGGTCGGCACCGCTCAGGTCGGCACCGCTCAGGTTGGCATCGCGCAGGTTGGCACCGCTCAGGTTGGCACCGCTCAGGTTGGCACCGCTCAGGTTGGCACCGCTCAGGTCGGCACCGCCCAGGTCGGCACCGCCCAGGTCGGCACCGCCCAGGTCGGCACCGCCCAGGTCGGCACCGCTCAGGTTGGCATCGCGCAGGTTGGCACCGCTCAGGTTGGCACCGCGCA
>Ga0308158_10005189_pt1 | contig 10751 bp, 8 predicted proteins | sample PhyBR2_FD_201038 | JGI IMG/M metagenome (GOLD analysis project Ga0308158, IMG submission 201038) | Phyllosphere microbial communities from UC Gill Tract Community Farm, Albany, California, United States - DLSLB.R2 | ecosystem: Host-associated > Plants > Phyllosphere > Unclassified | place: USA...
TCACGCCGCTGAAGGACCGGTTCGGCGCGGAGATCCGGACGCATTATCCGATCGAACTCGAGGACGAGGTCTCGGTGATCCGCCAGGAGGGCCAGCTGGTGGCGGACGTCCCGCCCTTCATCCTGGAAATCCTGGCCCGCTACACCCGGGCCCTGCGGCAGTCCCCGGCCATCAACCAGACGTCGGGCGTTTCCGCCCGCTTCGCCATTGCGGGGGCGGAGACGGTGGCTGCGGCTGCATTGCGGCGGGCAAGCCTCAGGGGCGAGGACCACGCCGTGGCCAGGATCATCGACCTGGAACCTGCCGTGGAAGTACTGACGGGCAAGATCGAGTTCGAGTCCGGTGAGGAAGGGCGTGAACAGGGCGTCCTGGACCACCTCCTCAGAACTGCCACGGCCGAGGCTGTGAGGGCTCACTTCCAGGGCCTGGACATGGGCCCGCTGGTGGCAGCATTGGACGGGCACCGGACCGTCACCACCGGTGAGCAGGTCACGGCAAAGGAGTTCCTCGGCAACCTTCCGGCGCTGAACGGCTCTGGCCTTTACGACGAAATCGGGCGGCGCCTGGGTGCCGTGAACGACGGACAGCGGGCCGCCGCCGTCGAACTCGCACTGGAAGGCCTGTACCTCGGCCGGCGGATCTCCAAGGAATCCGACGACGAGGAAACGATCTACGGCTAGGGGCAGGACGCAGCATGGCCATCCACAAACGGTCCGCCAAATACGGCCGGTACACCGGCGGTCCGGACCCGCTGGCCCCTCCGGTAGACCTGGCGGAGGCCCTGGACGCCGTCGCGGAAGACGTGATGGCAGGGTACTCGCCGCGGCATGCCCTCCAGGAGTTCCTGCGGCGCGGCGGCCGCAACCGTGACGGGCTGGACGACCTCGCCCGGCGTGTGCAGCAGCGTCGGCGGGACCTGCTTAGCCGGCACCGGCTGGACGGCACCCTGGATGAGGTGAAGAAACTCCTGGACACGGCCGTGCTGGAAGAGCGGAAGCAGCTGGCCCGGGACGCCATGATGGACAACACCGACCGCGCCTTCCGGGAGATGCAGCTGCAGAACCTGCCGCCCTCCACGGCAGCGGCTGTGAACGAACTGGCCTCCTACGACTGGCAGTCAAGCACAGCCCGGGAAGCGTACGACAGGATCAAGGACCTGCTGGGGCGGGAGGTCCTTGAGCAGCGGTTTGCTGGCATGAAGCAGGCGCTGGAAAGCGCCACCGACGAGGACCGGGAAGCCGTCAGCGCCATGCTCCGGGACCTCAATGAACTGCTGGGCAAGCACCGGCGTGGCGAGGACACGGACGCCGATTTCCAGGATTTCATGGCCAAACACGGCCAGTTCTTCCCCGAGAACCCGCAGTCCGTGGAGGAGCTGGTGGACGCCTTGGCCCAGCGGGCTGCAGCAGCCCAGCGGCTCCTGCAGTCCATGTCCGCCGAACAGCGCAATGAGCTGATGCAGCTGTCCGCCCAGGCGTTCGGCTCACCCGAACTGATGGCCCAGCTCAGCGAACTTGATGCGGCCCTCCAGGCGCTGCGGCCGGGAGAGGACTGGACGGGTTCGGAGCGCTTCGAAGGGCAGGAAGGCCTGGGACTCGGTGACGGGACCGGCGTGCTCCAGGACATTGCCGAACTCGACGAACTGTCCGACCAGCTCTCGCAGAACTACAACGGCTCCCGGCTCGATGACCTGGACCTGGATGCGCTGGCCCGCCAGTTGGGCGAGAAGGCCGCCGTGAGCGCGCGCACCCTGGCTGAGATTGAGCGGGCCATGCAGGACGGCGGCTACCTGCGGCGCGGCGCCGACGGCGATCTCAGGCTTTCCCCGCAGGCCATGCGGCGGCTGGGGAAGTCGCTGCTCCGCGACGCCGCGCGCCAGTTGTCCGGGCGGCAGGGCAGCAGGGACACCAGGATGGCAGGCGCGGCGGGTGAACTGACCGGCTCCAGCCGCCAGTGGGAGTTCGGGGACGCGGAGCCCTGGGATGTCACCCGCACCATGACCAACGCCATCCAGCGCACGATGGCCGACGGCGGCGACCCGGCCCGTGGACTGCGCCTCGCCGTGGAGGACATCGAAGTCGCGGAAACGGAGGCCCGGACCCAGGCTGCGGTGGCGCTTTTGGTGGACGTGTCCTTCTCCATGGCTGCCGAGGGGCGCTGGGTGCCCATGAAACGCACCGCCCTTGCGCTGCACCACCTGGTATCCACCCGTTTCCGCGGCGACCGGCTGGAACTCATCACTTTTGGCCGCTACGCACAGTCCATGGACATCGGGGAGCTTACGGCGCTGCCTGCGCTGCGGGAACAGGGGACAAACCTGCACCACGGGTTGCTGCTGGCAGGCCGCTTCTTCCGCCGCCACCCGTCAATGCAGCCGGTCCTCCTGGTTGTCACTGATGGCGAACCTACAGCGCATCTGCTCCCGGACGGGGACTCGTGGTTCAACTGGCCGCCGGATGCGGAAACCATCCGCGCCACCATCGGCGAACTTGACCGCGTGGGCCGCATGGGGGCGCAAACCACGTTCTTCCGTCTTGGCAACGACCCCGGCCTGGAGCGGTTCATCCAGCGGATGGCGCGGCGCGTGGACGGCCGGGTGGTGGCACCCGAGGCAGGCGACCTTGGTGCCGCCGTGGTGGGGGAGTACCTCCGTGCCCATGTCCGCAGCGCCTACGCCGACGGCGACTGGTTCTGACCCGCGTCCAGCCCGGCCTGTGAGATGAGTTCGGTCAGCCATGGCCGGTGTTCGCGGTGGAACGTCAGGCCCGCCGGCAGGCCCTGAACCTCAGGCTCGCCGCCTGTGATGTCGATGGTGATCCGGCCACCGGCCAGGGGGGCGTTGGTGATGTGCAGGTTCCCGAACGACTGGGGCAGCGCCGGGTCCATCCAGAAGCCCCCACGGGAGACGTAGGCGTCGTACCTCATCAGGCAGGTGATCAGCATGATCGGCGTGGTAGCCGCCCAGGCCTGGGGGGAGCACGCCGTGGGGTACGGCACCGGCTCGGCCACCTGCTCCCGGCTGAACCCGCAGAACAACTCGGGCAGCCGGCCGCCGGAAAAGTCCGCGGCCTCGAGCAGGGCTGTGGCGATGCGCTGGGCCTCACCGACAAGTCCGTACCGCATCAGGCCTGCAGCAATGATTGCATTGTCATGGGGCCAGACCGAGCCGTTGTGGTAGCTGGCCGGGTTGTAGGCCCCCATGTCGGAGGCCAGGGTCCGGATACCCCACCCGCTGAACATCTCCGGCGACATCAGCCGTTCAGCCACCAGCGGCACCTTGTCGTCGTCAACGATGCCGTGCCACAGGCACTGGCCCATATTCGAGGCGCACGCATCAACCGGCCGCTTGTGGCCGTCCAGGGCAATTGCGAAGTACCCGAGGTCCGGCAGCCAGAATTCCTCGTTGAACCTTTTCTTCAACCGTGCGGCCTCGGCGGTGAGCTGCGCAGCCAGCGGCGCGTCCCCGGCGTCGTACGCCATCCATGCGCGGGACAGCAGCGCTGAGTAGACCAGCGCCTGTACCTCGCAAAGCGCGATGGGTGGTTCGGCGATGGTTCCGTCCGCGAAATTGATGCCGTCCCAGGAGTCCTTCCACCCCTGGTTGATGAGCCCCTGGTCGTTGAGGCGCTGGTACTCAACGAACCCGTCGCCGTCCTTGTCGCCGTAGGTCCTGACCCAGTCCAGGGCACGGTCGGCGTGGGGCAGGAGGGCGGCAATCCTTTCCTTGCCGAAGCCCCAGCGGCTGACCGAGGCCAGGGTCATTACGAACTGCGGGGTGGCGTCCACGCTGCCGTAGTAAACGGATTTGCCGCCAAGCGCCAGCCCGGAGGACACCCCAAGCCGGACTTCGTGGAGGATCTTGCCGGGTTCCTCCTCGCTCATCGGATCCACCACCCGGCCCTGCCGGTCCGCCAGCGTCTGCAGAGTACCCAGGGCCAGGGAAGGGTCCACGGGAAGGGCCATTTCCGAAGCCCACAGCGAGTCGCGCCCGAACAGGGTCATGAACCATGGTGCGCCGGCGGCAACGACGATCCGTTCCGGGTGCTCAGGGTCCTCGATCCGGAGCGCACCGAGGTCGTCGTAGCTGCGCCGCAGCGTGCGTTCAATGGACCGGTTTGTCATCTGGAGCCTGGGAATTTTGGCTACCCATTCCTGATGCCGCCGGTCACTCGGTGACAGCCCGTGCCCGGCGGGACGCGAAATGTTGTGCTGCCCGGCGGGTGCCACGCTCAGCCGTGTGCTCCACTGGCCGTATCCGGGAACCACGGTACGGTAAGTCAGCGCGTCGGCGGAGGCCATGGCGCCGCGCCCCCTGACCAGGACAGCCTTCCGCAGGTCCTGCCAGGCCGCGCTGATGATTAAAGAATCGCCGTCGGCGCCGCGGGTGACGTCCCAGCGGCGCTGGACCCTCGCCTCCTTCACTTCAAACAAATCGGCGAAGTCCGAATCGACGCCCACCGAGATGCTGCACCCGACGGGGTCGCCCGAGTAGTTGCGGATGGTGATTTCCTCAACCACTCCCGCCGCCACTTCCCGCAGGCGCTCCACGATCAGGGGGCTGTCCGCGTACCCGTCGGCCCTGGGAACGCGGCCAATGAACAGGGCCCGGTAGGGTTCCTTCGTCTCCGCCGCCAGCGGCTCAAGGGGCTGGCCGTTCACTGTCATCCTCCAGCCGGACAGGATGCGGGTGTCCTCATGGAAGACGCCGTGGGGCAGTTCCGGGTGGATATCCCCGTTCGCTGCGGAGATGCAAAAACACGAGCCCTCCACCAGCGTGACGGTACCGGCCCCCACAGGCCCTGCCGCTGTCTCTGCATTCCATCCAGCCATGTCCGCTCCTTCGACGGCTAAGACGGTCCCGGCGGGATAGACGCTACCCCTCAGGCAGGGCTGGCAAAAGGGGCGCACACTTGTACCTCCGCCCGGGCGGTCATAACATGCCAGCACATCCACGCCGATCGGTTTAAGGAGCCGGCCATGGGCGCCACACCACCTGAACCGTCACCAGCACCGCTGATGGTGGACCTGATCATCTCGCTGGACGGGTATGCCTCCGCCGAGGGATGGCCGGGGTGGTGGGGACTGGAGGGGCCCGAATACCTTGCCTGGCTGGACCAGGAATCCGCGAAGAACTACACCTTCCTTCTGGGCGCGAACACGTACCGGCTGATGTACGGCATGTCGGCGCAGGCAGCGGCGGACCGGTCCGGTTTTTCCGAAGAGGAGGGCGCCAGCCTCACGGGGCTGTCCGCCGTACCGAAGATCGTGTTCTCGTCGTCGCTGCAGTCTCCGCTGGGCTGGCCGAACTCGACTTTGGTTGCGGGGGATGCGGTTGAGGCGGTCCGGGAGCTGAAGCGTCGCGGAACAGGACCGCTGAGTACCCTGGGCAGCATCAGCCTGGCCCGGTCGCTGCTGGTGGCGGGCCTCGTGGACCAGTTCCGGCTGGTCGTCTTCCCCGTGATCACCGGCGCCACCGGGCGGGAGCGGATCTACGACGGTTATCCCGATGTCCGGCTGGAAATGGTGCAGAGCCGGACGTTCGACGGCCGGCTCCAGTTGCTGGAGTACGTTCCTACGGTGCTCACGGGCCCGCCCGACACCGGGCAACCGTGACCGGCTAACTTGTTCGTGGTTCGTGGTTCGCGGTTCGTGGTTCGTGGTTCGCGGTTCGTGGGGATGGGGCCGGGCGTCCGAGTACATCCCGCACGTGCCAGCCCTGCGGGTCCGCCGGCAGCTTGATACTTGAAGCTTTAACTAACAGCGCGTACGCTTACTTTAATCTTCAAGTAACTCTGCAAGCGAGGACACGTGACCGCTGTTATCCAATCAGTGCCGCTTCCGGCCGGTTTGCCCGCGGCAGCAATCCGCACCCGGGTGAATATTCCCCTGCGCTTCCCGGACGGCTATGCCACTTCCGCTGATGTGATGACCTTCCACGGACTGGCAGACGGGCGGGAACATCTGTTGCTGGCCCTGGGCGGCTGGGAGCAGGCGCTGCTGGCGGGAACCACGGCGCCGCTTGTCCGGATGCACAGTGAGTGCATGACAGGGGACGTCTTCGGCAGCGCGCGCTGCGACTGCGGCCCGCAGTTGCGGGAAGCTGTGGAACGGATCGCGTCTGTCGGGGGCTTCCTTCTTTACCTCCGCCAGGAAGGCCGGGGAATCGGTCTCTATTCAAAGCTGGATGCCTACGCGCTGCAGGACCAGGGCCTGGACACGTACGACGCAAACCTGGCGCTGGGACACCGGGACGATGAGCGCGACTACACGCCGGCAGCGCAGATGCTCCATGCCGTCGGTGCCGGCAGCGTCCGGTTGCTGACCAACAATCCGGACAAGGCCGGACAGTTGGCGGCGCTGGGAATCGGCATCGAACAACAGATTCCCACCGGCGTCCACCTTTCAGCCGCCAATGCCCGGTACCTCGCCGCCAAGCGGGATCGTACCGGCCATACGCTGGACCTGGACCAGGCCGCCGCCGGGCGCTCCGTGCAGTCCGCTGCCGGAAGCAATCCGGACCACCGCGGACTGCTTGCCCGCGTGGAAGCCATGATCCCTGGCTTGAGGGCCAGGGCGGAGGAAACCGAGCGGCTCCGCCGCCTGCCGGAACTGACGGTGCGGGAGCTGCAGGATGCCGGAGTGTTCCGGATCCTGCCGCCAGCGGCCGTGGGTGGCTATGCGCTTGGTGCCCGTACCTACGGCGAAGCGGTCAGGGCCCTGGCCAGGGGGTGCGCCTCCACAGCCTGGACCGCCGGGCATCTGGCCGAACACGCCTGGATGCTGGCGCGGTGGCCCCGCGACGTCCAGGACGAGGTGTTTGGAGCGGGGAACATGCCGCTGGCGGCCGCCACAAGCGCGCCGGTGGGTTCGGCGACGAAGGTTGCCGGCGGCTACGCCATTTCCGGCCACTGGGGTTTCGCGTCGGGCGTCATGCATTCCCGTTGGGCGCTGCTGGCCGTCGAGCATCGAGGGGCCCGGTTGCAGGCGCTCGTTCCCGTGGCTGACCTGGAACTCCTGGACGCCTGGCATACCGATGGCCTGAGGGGGACGGGCAGCAATGATCTCCGCGCGGATGGACTTTTCGTGCCCGGGTACCGCGTCCTTGACTGGGCCGAGCTCAGCGGGCCCGGCAACCCCGGAAGCCTGTTCCACAGCGACCCGCTGATCCACTCGCCCATGTCCACCCTGCTGAATCTCGTCGCACCTGCCGTCGCGCTCGGTTCGGCGGAATACGCGCTTGAATTGTTCCGTGCCCAGTTGCTGGTGCCGAAGGACAGGAACGGAGTGCAGACCCGGCAAGGTGAATCGGCCCTGGCCCAGGCACGCTACGCGCGGGCGGCAGGGGCGGTGGCCACCGCCCAGCTGCACTGGCAGGCCGCACTGTCCATCGTGTCCCCGGACGAAGACCCGGCGGCCGGACTGCCGGACCGGCAGCGCGCTTCGCTCCGCCTCTCGCTCGCCCTCAGCGCGGAGTCGGCGCAGGAGGCGGTCCGACTGGCGGTTGCCGGTTCCGGCGGCAGCGTCCACCGGCTGGCCAACCCGTTGCAACGCATCCAGCGGGACGTCGGGGTCCTTCTGAGCCACCCCACCCTGGGCATCGACCCCATCCTGGAGCAGGCAGGCCGCGGCCTGCTGGACCTCGGCTTCACGGTCCGGTCCTTCTAGGCTGCCCGGTCCGGTGCCGCGGCGGCCGGATCCGTGTCAGGATCAAGGTATGCCCCAGCGCCTGATGCTGCTCGACACCGCTTCCCTGTACTTCCGCGCCTTCTACGGACTTCCGGACACTATCCGGCGCCCCGACGGAACGCCGGTCAATGCCGTTTGCGGGCTGCTGGACATGATCGCCCGGCTGAGCCTGGACTACCACCCCACGCACCTGGTGGCCTGCTGGGACGATGACTGGCGGCCGCAATGGCGGGTGGACCTCATCCCCACGTACAAAGCCCACAGGGTGGCCGAGGCGGTGCCCGGCGGGACCGACGTCGAAGTGGTTCCTGAGGGCCTCCAAGCGCAGCTGCCCATGATCCGCCGGGTGCTGGACCTGGCCGGCATCGCCATAGTGGGCGCTGCCGAACATGAGGCCGACGACGTCGTGGGCACCTATGCGAGCAACGCCCGGTTCCCCGTGGACGTCGTCACAGGCGACCGCGACCTCTTCCAGGTGTGTGATGACGATCGAGCCGTCCGGGTGATCTACACGGCCCGGGGCATGAAGAACCTGGAAGTCATGACGGAAGAGGCTGTGGTGGCCAAATACAAGGTCCTTCCGCAGCAATACGCCGACTACGCCACCCTGCGGGGGGACGCCTCCGACGGCCTGCCCGGCGTGGCCGGGATCGGCGAGAAGACGGCGGCGTCCCTGCTGCTGAAGTTCGGAACCCTCGAAAACCTGCTGGCCGCCGCGGACCAGTCCGGCCCCGGTGTCTCCGCACCCGTCCGGGCCAAACTGTCAGCTGCTGCCGGGTACCTGGCGGCAGCCCCCGCCGTCGTCCGCCTGGTGCGCACCCTGGAGCTGCCTACCCTTGACGAGGCAGGCGCCCTGCTGCAGCCCGTCACCGGTGACCGGCGCGCGGAGCTGGAAACGCTGGCCACCGACTGGAACCTGGGCGGATCGGTGCGCCGGCTGCTTGCTGCCCTGGACCGCAAGGGGTAGCGGCTGCCCGCGGTGGAGGGCAGGAGGACCCGGAGGGCCGGCATGCCACGGTGCTGCGTCATGCAACGTCACGCGCCGCGCCCCGGTGGCCGGAACGGATGACGCCGGATGTACTGCCGTGACGGTTCGTTGCGGTGCGCGTCCGCGGGTTTCGGACGGCTTGAGCCGGCCTTTTTGCTGATGGTTTGGTGGGGTGACGATCCGCACGAGAGGCCATTCCATGACAGTCACTTCAGATCTTGCACACCGCCGGCTTCGGGATATTTTCGGAACCTTCGCCAGCGGCCTGACCGTGATCACCAGCTCCACCCCGGACGGGGCGGCCGGCTTTACCTGCCAGTCCTTCGCGTCCCTGTCCCTGGATCCGGCGCTGGTGACGTTCAGCCCGGCACGCAGTTCCACCACCTGGCCGGCGCTGCGCAAAGTGGGTTCGTTCACCGTCAACATCCTTCCGTCCGAGCACCGGCATCTTGCGGGGCAGTTCGCGCGGTCGAATTCCGACAAATTCGCAGGCGTTGGCCTTACGTCCTCGCCGCTGGGAAACCCCGTGCTGGACGACGCCCTCGCCTGGCTCGACTGCGAACTGCATGCCGAGTACGACGGCGGCGACCACACCATCGTGGTGGCCGCGGTGCGGCATCTCGACGCGAGGCGTGACGGCCAGCCCCTCGTGTTCTTCAGGGGCCGTTATGCCGCGCTCGCCCCGGCGGATCTCCTGCTTGGAGCCGTCGGCTGAGGATCATGCCGGGAGCTCTGCACAGGATCCCGGACGTACTTGCCCTTGCTTCCGGCCCATCCGGTAGTAAGCTTACTGAGCATTGGTAGTAAGCTTGCTGATTAAATGGGATGGGAGCAGGAGCCATGGGCGCAATTTTCAGTACGGCCCTGTCACTGATGCTGACGGTTGGTGGGGCAGCAGTGGCTGCAGAGGGTGGCCCCGGCGCCCCGCGGCAGTACCTGGTGGGGCACGTACTCCTCGGCGTTGGCATCGGTTTATTGATCGCCACCGCTCTGCGCATCGCCCTCAAGATGGTTCTGGCAAGGCCGGCTTCCCGGGTACCGCGGGCCCCCGCGCAGCCCGTGGCCGGTGAACCCGCTGCCGTAACTGTGCTGCCAGTTCGATCCGCCCATGCGGTCTCGCTGCGGGGCAGGCATGCTGCTTGAGATGGAACCGGTGCAGCGGGCTGTGGTGACGGCCCCCGCAGCCGGAAGAGTTCCCCTGCCCCGGCGCCGCGGCACCCGCGCCCTGATGCTGCTGTGCTCCGCCCTTGTTGCCGCCGCAGTGGTGGCCGGTGCATCCGGCATCCAGTCCACGGACACCGACGCCAACGTCCTCCGGGGTTTCCAGATCCGCGTGCTGAGTATCAGCCAGGCAGCGGCAGAGAACAGGATGGACGGGGCCCTGGCAGCCCTGCAGGCACTCGAAAAGGACCTGGGCGACGCGGCAGCCCACGGCCGGCTGTCCGCCGCGCGTTACCGCGGCATCGAAACCGCGCTCTCCGCCGTCAGGGCAGACCTCACCAGGCAGGTTGCCGCCGCCGCCCCGGCGGCACCTCCCGCCGAAAGCCAGGCGGGGACAGCCTCCACTGCCTTGGCCGACACCGCAACCCAACAAGCCCCCGCTTCCACTCCCGTGGACCCTGTGGTTCCTGCCGCCGCGCCTGCACCTGCTCCCGACGTGAAGGCGCCGGGCGCTCAAGGCCAGGACACGGCCAAGGAAGCCAAAGCCAAGGGCAAAGGCCCAGGCAAGCCCTGACCTGACGGGAAGGCGGCCCCCGCAGGGCAGAATGGATTGATGATCCCTCCTGTCGGCAACCCCCCTGCCGCTGCCTTCGACCTCGCCGCCATCGGTGCTGGCCTGGCCTTCGAAGGTTCCCTTCCCGCCCTGCGGGAGGTGATGGAACGCGGAGCCGCACCGGGAGCCGCAGTGGTGCAGGCGCCCCCGGGAACAGGTAAGACCACCCTCGTCCCGCCGCTGCTGGCCAACCTGTACGGGGGCCACGGCCGCGTCGTCGTCACCCAGCCGCGGCGCGTTGCCGCACGGGCAGCCGCCCGCCGTCTTTCATCCCTGGACGGCGGTCCGGGGGACGGCCGTGTG
>Ga0308158_10005190_pt1 | contig 10750 bp, 9 predicted proteins | sample PhyBR2_FD_201038 | JGI IMG/M metagenome (GOLD analysis project Ga0308158, IMG submission 201038) | Phyllosphere microbial communities from UC Gill Tract Community Farm, Albany, California, United States - DLSLB.R2 | ecosystem: Host-associated > Plants > Phyllosphere > Unclassified | place: USA...
TGCTCATCTGCTGTTCCCTTGCGTTGAGGGTACTGCCCGGAAGTTGCAGATGCTCACGGATCACTAAATGTTAAATCGCGATGTAAATCAATTTTTGAGACTATTTCACACTGTCATCTCGAACATTAAGCCGTCGCTCAGGTTCCGCTGTGAAACCGTCAAAAGCCCGGCAGTCCGGACATTCGACCGACAGGAGAATTCCGCTACCGCTCAGACAGGTAAGTAAATCACCGGGTGCGATTACTGGGCTCGTAACAGAGAGACTAAAGATGTTAAAAAGGCGGCCGTTATCACAGTTTGTACCGCCTCCAAGGCGGCCACGCTGATCACCGCCAAACCGTAAAGTGTCCATGCCCGACCACGAATCGACTGCACCGACGCCCTCGCCACACGCCGGCAACCTGTATGCCGATGACCGCTACATGGTGCGAAACCCGCACCAGGTGAGGCATCTGCTGCAGGCCATGATCGATCAGCGTTCGATGATCAATGTGCACCCGGATGGGCGCGACCAGTCCTTTCCTTCGGCTGTGCTGGAAGTGGACATGCAAGGCCTGATGCTGGATGCCAGCCCGGTCCCATCGATCAACCGCTCGGTGGAAACCGCAAGCACCCTGCTCTGCTTTGGCCAGGTCGACAAGGTCATGGTGCGCTTCCAGTTGCAGGACCACCACCGCGTTGAGCGCGGCGACCACACGGCCTTTGAGATGCCGCTGCCGGAAGAGGTTTACCACCTGCAGCGGCGCGAGTTCTATCGCCTGGAAACACCGGTTGGCGATTCGCCGTATTGCGTGCTGCCGGACCCGGACGGCGGCGAATCCAGCCGTTGGCGCGTGCTGGACATCAGCGCAGGCGGCATGGCACTGCTGCTGCCGCCCGACCAGAACCTGCTCAAACTCCAGAGCCGCTACAGCTGCTTGCTGGAGGTTCCTGAAGGGGCACCGATCAAGGCCTCGTTTGTGGTCTGCAACCTGCGCCAGCAGAAGCAGCCCAACGGCACCGAAATGACCCGCATTGGTCTGCGCTTCGACGATCTGCCGCGCGGCGCGGACAACAGCATCCAGCGCTACATCTTCCGCATCGACCGCCTGCGCAAGGCGCGCAGCAACGGCGATTGAATGAAGCTGCGGCGGCGTTCGCCGGTTTCAGGGCCTGTCCTCAAACCGCCCTCCCAGCCGACTATCCGCCAAACTATTGGCGGCCAATAACATGATGGTGCGCACAATTCAGCCTGAGCACGCCGCCGCACCACGCCTTTACCGCTTGGCCTCCTAAAGTCCCCCGTCGCTACGCCGATACCGGTGCAACAGCCGCAATGCATCGGCAGCCCGCCAGGACCAGGATCCGCCATGAATGACTCCCGCAGCACGTCCGCCGACACCACCGGCGGCGAGTACCTCAGCTTCACCCTCGGCAATGAACATTACGGCGTGGATATCCTCAAGGTGCAGGAAATCCGCGGCTATGACGCCGTCACCCGGGTGCCAGACGCACCGGACTACATCAAGGGTGTGATCAACCTGCGTGGCACCATCGTGCCGGTCATCGACCTGCGCCTGAAGCTGCGCCTGGATGAAGCCCGCTATGACGCCTTTACGGTGATGATCGTGCTCAACGTCGAAGACCGCGTTGTCGGCATCGTCGTGGACAGCGTTTCGGATGTGATTCCGCTCAACGCCGAGCAGATCCGCCCGACCCCGGAGTTCGGCGCCGCCGTCGATACCCGCTTCATTTCGGGCATCGGCACCCAGGACGACCGCATGCTGATCCTGCTGGATATCGAGACCCTGCTCGACACCGCCGACCTTGGCCAGCCGAGTGTTGCCGAAGAAGCGGCCTGAGCAGGCGTTTCGCAAAGTCGATCACAGTTTCATGCATGCGATTCAAGCGCGGCACCTGCAGGCCGATAGCCATTGCATGCCTGTCCTCCCCGACTGGCCTTACTTTCCCTTCCCGGAGTTTCCGATGTACAAGCATGTACTTCCGCTGTTTGCTGCCACCGTACTGGCAACCGTCGCGTTCGATGCCGTCGCCGATGCCGAAATGATCCCGCCGGAAAGCGCAGCGCGTTTCGCCGGCAAGGACGGCATGGTCTGCGGCAAGGTTGAGAAAGCCCGTTACGCCGAAGGCTCCGAGGGCCAGCCGACCTTCCTGCACATGGGCGGCATGTTCCCGCGCCATACCTTCTCGGCCCGCATCGCGGGCAGCAACCGCAGCAAGTTCGGTTTCCCGCTGGAAACCCTGGAAGGCAAGACGGTCTGCGTGATCGGCAAGATCCAGCGCGACGCATCGCGCGCCGAGATCGAAGTGGCATCGCCGGCCAACCTGAAGCTGGCAAACATCAAGTAATCCGCCTTTCGTCACGCCGGCCCCGCCGGCGTGCCACCCCGCGCCTATGACATGGCGGGGCCTGTTCCCGGAGACCGCGCAAGATGCAGTGGATCAACTCGCTGAAACTCAAGCCGAAGCTGATGCTTACTTTCGGCGTCGTGCTGTTCGTCATGTTGTTGCAGGGCATCGTCGCCTACCGCGGCCTGCACTCGCTGAACAACGTCACCACCGACCTCGCTGAAAACCGCATGCCCAGCCTCCGCACCACCGGCGAGCTGAGCGGCATGGTCAGCGAGTATCGCAATGTCTCCTACCAGAGCCTGGTACGAGCCAGTGATGACGTAAAGGCCGACGCGAAGGCACGTTCAACCGAACTGCGCCTGCAGATCGATACCACCATCGCCGCCTATCCGAAGTTGATCGACAACCCGGAGCAGAAGAAGCTGTTTGATGCCTTCGTCGCCGATTGGGGCAAGACCACCGCCTCCTATGATGCGGTCAACGAAATGCTGGAACTGGATCTGCCGGACGACGCGATCGATACCTTCGTCGGCGAGACCCGCAACCTGCATCGCAAGGCCTACGCGGCCCTGCAGGCACTCGCCGCCAACGACAATACCCGTGCCCAGGCCGCTGCCAAGCAGGCCGCGGAGACCTACCGCACCTCGGCCCTGTTGATTGTCATCGCAGTCCTGGTCGGTGGTGCTGCCGGTCTAGCGCTGATCTGGCTGTTCGCCCGTTCGCTGGTCAACGCGATGCGTGGTGCGGTGGACGTTGCCAACGAAGTGGCCAGCGGCAAACTTGACGGATCGATCGATGTATCCCGCGCCGATGAAGTGGGCGACCTGCTGCGCGCAATGCAGCGCATGCAGCGCGACCTGCGCGAGCGCATTGACCGTGACCAGATCATCGCCAGCGAAAACCTGCGCATCCGTACCGCACTGGATTACTCCTCGACCGGCGTATACCTGACCAACAACGACCTGGAGATCGTCTACGCCAACCGCGCCCTGCTGGACAAGCTCAGCGAACATGGCGAAGAGATCACCCAGTCGCTGAGTCACTACGACACCAGCAAGCCGTTGATCGGCCAGCCCGTTACCGCGCTGGAATACCGTGGCGAAGTGGACGCAAAGGTACTGGAAGCACTGGACCGCACCGGCGTGTTCAAGCGCGAAATGCGCTTCGGCGAAGCCGAATTCGCGCAGACCATTTCGGTGATCCGCGACGACAACAATGTTGCAGTTGGCCATGTGGTTGAATGGCGCGATCGCAGCACCGAGGCCCAGGTCGAGAAGGAAGTGGCGCGCATCATCGAGGCCGCTGCCGCAGGCGACCTCAGTGGCCGCATCGGCACGGCAGACAAGGATGGTTTCTTCCTGCAGCTGGCTGAGCAGATCAACAGCCTGCTGGATGCCAATGCCAGCAGCCTGGAACAGATCTCGGCCCTGCTGTCGGCGCTGTCCCGCGGTGACCTGACCGTGCGCATGCATGGCGAGTACCAGGGCGTGTTCGCCACCATGCGTGACGATGCCAACGCCACCGCAGAGCAGCTGACCGGTATCGTTGGCCGCATCAAGCAGTCCTCGGTCTCGATCAATTCGGCCGCCACCGAGATCGCCGCTGGCAACAACGATCTGTCGCGCCGCACCGAGCAGCAGGCTGCCAACCTGGAGGAAACCGCCGCCTCGATGGAGGAACTGACCTCCACCGTGCGCCAGAACGCCGAGTCGGCACGCCAGGCCAACCAGCTCGCCATCGGCGCCGCATCGGTGGCCTCGCAGGGCGGCGACGTGGTCAGCCAGGTGGTGACCACCATGACCCAGATCGAACAGTCCTCGCGCAAGATTGCCGAGATCATCTCGGTGATCGACGGCATCGCCTTCCAGACCAATATCCAGGCCTTGAATGCGGCAGTGGAAGCCGCCCGTGCCGGCGAACAGGGCCGCGGTTTCGCCGTGGTCGCCTCGGAAGTGCGTACGCTTGCACAGCGTTCGGCGGGCGCCGCCAAGGAGATCAAGGGGCTGATCGACGACTCGGTCGGCAAGGTCGCCGACGGCTCGGCCCTGGTCCGCAAGGCCGGCACCACCATGGGCGAGATCGTCGCCTCGGTGCAGCGCGTGACCGACATCATGGCCGAGATCTCCGCCGCATCGCAGGAACAGTCCGCGGGAATCGAACAGGTCAACCAGACCATCGTGCAGATGGACGAAACCACCCAGCAGAACGCAGCGTTGGTCGAAGAAGCGACCGCGTCCGCCCGCTCGATGGAAGAGCAGGCCGCGCACCTGGCGAACGTGGTCTCCGTGTTCCAGCTGGAAGAAGGCGCTGCAGTCACCGACGCCCCGGCTTACGTACGGGAACCGGCCCCCCGCCCTGCCGTCCAGGCAGCAGCGCCGGCACCGCGCCGTCGCGCCGCAGCCGCACGCACCGCAGTAGCTGAACTGGCCGACTCGGATTGGCAGGAGTTCTAAGAAACACCATCGTTGGTTGTGGCGGCAACGCTGCAAACCAGAACGGTTGAGTCACCCGAAATCCGATGCCAATCGCTGGCATCGGATTTCTCTTTTTGTGGGAGCGGCGTAAGCCGCGAAGCTGACACACCGCCGGTCGAGCTGCCGCCAGCGACTGCCAGCACCATCAGCCTCGCCGCTTGCGCGGTTCCTGCAAGCGAACGAAACAGCAAATCGGCCAGCCTTCTTCGCATACGTGAACGGATTGGCAGCTTCCGCTGAGCGTCCCCTCCAAGGCGCTCAACTCGGGCCCCAACTGGCCGATATACCGGTATCCCTTCACGCAGCGCTGATACCGCAAGGTAACCAGCGGATTCGATGACTATCTCCTCGCTCTGGAACAACTACATTTCCAATATCTCGGTCAGGCGCAAGCTGAACCTGCTGACGGCACTGATTGTGATCGGCGTCATCGCACTGTCGGTCATTGCGGCACGCATGCAGTACCTCGACCTGTATGAGACCCGCAAGGCTGCCCTGCGCGCCCAGGTGGAGATGAGCTACGGCGTACTGGACCACTACGCCAAGGAGGCTGAAACCGGCGCGATGCCGCTGGATGAGGCCCAGAAGTACGCCATTGCCGCGCTGCAGAAGATGCGCTCGGATGGTGACGTCAACTATTTCAATATCTACAACACCGAGTACGTGCTGCTGATGCACCCGTTCCGCGCCGACCTGGTCGGCAAGGACATGAAGGACTTCCGTGGCGAGGACGGTGTCCGCCTGTACTACGAGCAGGTGGAAGCTGCACGCAAGGGTGGTGGCTACGTCGCCTATAGCTGGGCCAAGCCGGGCAAGGACGGCGTAGTCGGCAAGCTGGCCTATGCCGGGATGTACAAACCCTGGAACTGGGTGGTTTCCAGCGGCGTCTACATGGACGATCTGCAGGCCCAGGCCCTCAAATTCACCGCCATCATGACCGTGGCTGGCGGCGTGCTGGTCGTGCTGGTGCTGGCATTGAGCTGGATCATCGGCAATCGCATCGTGCTGCCGCTGCGCAACGCGACCGCCGTGGCCACGGCCATTGCCAACGGCCGGATGGACAACCGGATCACCGCGCCCAGCAAGGACGAGACGGGTCAGCTGCTCAGCAGCATGGCGCATATGCAGGAGCAGCTGCGGGCCGTGATCGGCGCGCAGGCCGAGATGGCGCGCCAGCATGATGCCGGCATGATCCGTTACCGCATCGATGCCAGTAAGTTCCCCGGTGACTACGGGGTGATGGTTGAGGAAACCAACGTATTGGTCGCCAATCACATCGACGTGAAGATGCAGGTCATCGCGCTGGCGCAGCGCTACGCTGTGGGCGACCTCAGCCAGGACATGCCGTTGCTGCCGGGCGACAAGCGCGTCATCACCGACACCATGGCCGCGATCAAGAGCAACCTGGCTGCCATCAACAACGAGATCAAGCGCCTCGGCAGTGCCGCCGCAGCCGGTGACTTCAGCCTGCGCGGTGATGAAGGGCGCTTCGAGCACGACTTCCTGGCGATGGTGCGGGCGCTGAACAGCATGATGCAGGTCAGTGACGACAACCTGGGCGAGGTTTCGCGGCTGCTACGCGCACTTGCCGATGGCGATCTCACCGTCAAGCTCAGCGGCGATGCCCAGGGCGTGTTCGCCCGCATGCGGGACGACGCCAATAGCACCGTCAACCAGCTGGCCGGCATCGTCTCGGGCATCCAGCAGTCGGCCGACAGCATCAACCTTGCCGCCGGCGAGATCGCCACCGGCAACGCCGATCTGTCGCGCCGCACGGAAATGCAGGCCGCCAACCTCGAAGAAACCGCAGCATCAATGGAGGAGCTGACCTCCACCGTCCGCCAGAATGCGGAGTCCGCCCGCCAGGCAAACCAGCTCGCCATCGGTGCGGCCGGGGTAGCCTCGCGTGGCGGTCAGGTGGTGGAGGAAGTGGTCACCACCATGGGGCAGATCCAGCAGTCCTCGCGTCGCATCGCCGACATCATCAGTGTCATCGACGGCATCGCTTTCCAGACCAATATCCTGGCGCTGAACGCTGCGGTGGAAGCCGCGCGTGCCGGCGAACAGGGCCGCGGCTTCGCCGTGGTTGCTGCCGAAGTCCGCACCCTCGCCCAGCGCTCGGCGGGTGCCGCCAAGGAAATCAAGTCCTTGATCGAGGACTCGGTCGAACGTGTTGATGAAGGCTCGCAACTGGTGCAGCAGGCGGGCACCACGATGGGGGAGATCGTCTCGGCGGTGCAGCGCGTCACCGACATCATGGCCGAGATCTCGGCCGCTTCGCAGGAACAGTCGGCGGGTATTGAACAGGTCAACCAGACCGTGATGCAGATGGATGAAACCACCCAGCAGAATGCCGCGCTGGTCGAAGAAGCCACCGCCGCCGCCCGCGCAATGGAAGAACAGGCCAACCTGCTGGACCAGGCCGTGGCCGTGTTTCAGCTGAGCGCACAACCCGCTGCGGCCGCACATCCACAAGCTCTGGCACTGGCCAGCTGAGCGAACCGCGACCATGATCGATCTGGACAGCAACCAGCGTGACTTCGAGTTCAATGATCGCGACTTCCGTCGCGTCTGCGAGCTGATCCATGCCCGGGCCGGCATTGCGCTGGCCCCGGCCAAGCGCGACATGGTCTACGGACGTCTGTCGCGGCGGCTACGCAACCTGGGCCTGCGCTCGTTCAAGGACTACCTGGACCAGCTGGAGCAGCATGGCGGCGATGAATGGCAGGCCTTCACCAACGCCCTGACCACCAACCTGACCTCGTTCTTCCGCGAACCGCATCACTTCGACAAGCTGCGCGAGGAGTTGCAGGCGCGTGCCGCGCGCGCGCCGCTGAAGCTGTGGTCATGCGCAGCCTCCACCGGCGAAGAGCCCTACTCCATGGCAATCACCGCCTGCGAGGCCTTTTCTTCGATGACGCCACCGGTGCGCATCATCGCCACGGACGTCGATACCCAGGTGCTGGCCACCGCCAGCCAAGGCGTTTACGCAATCGACCGGATCGCAGGCCTGGACCCGGCAATGAAGCGACGGTACTTCCAGCGCGGCAGCGGCCCAAACGAAGGCAAGTGCCGGGTTGTCCCGGCGTTGCGCGCCCTGATCGAGTTCCGCCCGCTCAATCTATTGTCCAACCGCTACGACGTGGGCGGACCGTTTGATGCACTGTTCTGCCGCAACGTGATGATCTACTTCGACAAGCCAACCCAGCGCGGCATCCTCTCGCGCCTGGTACAGCATATGGACGATGACAGCCTGCTCTACACCGGTCATTCGGAGAACTACCTGCACGCCGCAGATCTGATCCAACCTTGTGGACGCACCTTGTACCGCCGCAGCCGCAGGAATGGCGCATGAAGAACCCGCAGCACTATCCCGATGAGGTGATGCGCTACCGCGACACGCGCTTCCAGACGATTGCCGCCAAGCTCCTGCCCACCCAATACCTGGTGGTGGACGACGACACCGCCTTGACCACCATCCTTGGCTCGTGCGTGGCCGCATGCATCCGCGATCCCATCCTCGGCATCGGCGGCATGAATCACTTCCTGTTGCCCGAAGGCAACATCGGCGACGGTGCGCCCGCACGCTACGGCAGCTACGCGATGGAACTGCTGATCAACGACCTGCTCAAGCGCGGTGCCCATCGCAAGCGCCTGGAAGCAAAGGTATTTGGCGGGGCCAACGTGCTGAAGGGCTTTACCAGCAACCCGGTGGGCACCCGCAATGCGGAGTTCGTCCGCCAGTATCTGCGCGCCGAGCATATCCCGATCGTCGCCGAAGACCTGTGCGGCATCCATCCCCGCAAGATCTGGTTCTTCCCGGTCACCGGCCGGGTAGTCGTGCAGCGCCTGCCGCACGCACATGACGCCGAAGTGGTCGCCACCGAAACCGCCATCCGTGCCCGCCTGTCGCATACACCGGTCAGCGGTGGCGTGGAGTTGTTCGAATGATGTTGCAGGCGCCCTGCCGGGTATTGATCGTCGACGACTCGGCACTGGTACGCCAGGTGCTGACCGAGATCCTTGCTGCCGATCCGGCCATCGAAGTCGTCGGCACTGCAGCAGATCCGCTGTTGGCACGCGAGAAGATCAAACGGCTCAACCCGGACGTGCTGACCCTGGATGTCGAGATGCCGCGCATGGACGGGCTGGCATTCCTGGAAAACCTGATGCGCCTGCATCCGATGCCGGTGGTGATGGTGTCCTCGCTGACCGAGCGTGGCGCAGACACCACGCTGCAGGCATTGGCGCTGGGCGCGGTCGATTTCGTCGCCAAGCCGAAGATCGATGTTGCCCGCGGACTGGACGGTTACGCGGAAGAAATCCGCAGCAAGGTGAAGATGGCGGCCCGATCACGGGTACGTGCGATCGGCGGCAGTCAGCGTCGGCCGCCGCAGCGGCCCGCGACGTCAAGCAGCCTGGGCTTCCGTACCACCGATCGCCTGATCGCCATCGGCGCCTCGGCCGGCGGCACCGAAGCCCTGCGCGTGGTGCTGGAAACGATGCCCGCCGATGCACCGGCGATCGTAATGACCCAGCATCTGCCGGCCAGTTTCAGCACCGCGTTTGCCGAGCGCCTGGACCGGCACTCGGCCATGTCGGTGCGCGAGGCCAGCGATGGCGAGGCAATCCTGCCTGGGCACGCCTATCTGCCTGCCGGTGGACGTCACCTGCGGGTCATACGCGACGGTGCCCGCTGGCGATGCCGGGTCGATGACAGCGCACCGGTCAACCTGCACAAGCCTGCAGTCGATGTGCTGTTCCGCTCGGTGGCCCTCAATGCGGGCGCCAATGCGGTAGGCGTGATCCTTACCGGCATGGGTGAGGACGGTGCACGCGGCCTGCTGGAGATGAAGCAGGCCGGCGCAACCACCCTGGCCCAGGACGAAGCGAGCTCTGTCGTCTGGGGAATGCCGGGCAGCGCAGTGCGACTGGGGGCTGCGGATGAGGTGTTGCCCCTGGACAGGATCGCCGAACGCGTACTTGCGATCAGTCGCGGCTGAGATTGCCAGCCAAGATCGCTCGGCCAGATGTCAAATGATGACCTCCGGCTCACCCAGGGCGGCCAGCACCTCGATGTTGGCTGGCAATTCACTGGCGATGAACTGCGCGTTGGCGGTGACCTCGCCAGTTTCAACCTCGGCTTGCTCACACAGAAGCTCCACGCGCTCACACACACTCCGACGCCGGCAGCGTGACCGGTGATATCGAAAAAAACGGGGTGGAATGAGGGGGGTGTGGGTGGTGGTCGCAGCGGGGCCTGCGCGGTCGAAACGCTAACGGCGAACCAGGTCACTGCGCACACGCCGGCAAGCCAATGGCATCTGTTCGCAGATCTTCGAACGTCCCAACCGCTACCGGGGTGATGCCAACCCAGAGCTGATCAAACTGAAAATGGAGCTCTCTCAGACCAGCGAGAACCTGGTGGGTCGTGCCGACGTGGTCGAGCGCACCACAATCACCGCACCGGTGCGTGGCACGGTGAAGAACGTGCGCGTCAATATCGTGGGCGGTGTGATTCAACTATGGCGGTCTGAGCGGCAAGGTCGAGTTGATCAGCCCAGATACCTTGAAGGACGAAGAGAAAGGCGCAGCCGGCTGGTCCGACAGCACCTCTTACCGGGTCACCGTACTCACCGACAAGAGTGCATTGGAAGCCGGCGGCAAAGAGCTGCCGATCATCCCCGGCATGATCGCCTCGGTGGAGATCCGTACCGATGAGAAGACAGTACTGGAGTATCTGCTCAAGCCGGTATTGAAGGCACGCGAAGCATTCGGCGAGCGTTGATCACCTGCTGCGATTTTTGTGCTGCCAGCTTGCGTGGCCCGGGCAAGCACAGCGCGACTGGGGCTCCCCAGGTACTTTCCGCCAAGAACGGTACCTCCCGGTCGCGCTGTGCTTGCCCGGGCCACGCAGGGGTTCG
>Ga0308158_10005191_pt1 | contig 10748 bp, 10 predicted proteins | sample PhyBR2_FD_201038 | JGI IMG/M metagenome (GOLD analysis project Ga0308158, IMG submission 201038) | Phyllosphere microbial communities from UC Gill Tract Community Farm, Albany, California, United States - DLSLB.R2 | ecosystem: Host-associated > Plants > Phyllosphere > Unclassified | place: USA...
CCGGGAAGCTGGACGGCGGTGCATCGCCAAACGCATCGCTGTCGTTGATGGCGATGCCCGCTTCGGTGGTGTTCGAGACGATAAAGCGCAGCTCCGGTAGTTGTGCCAGCGCCAGGTAGTCACCGTACATCGTGGCCGGGTTGATCTCGCGCTGCACGCAGGCGATGGTGCGGTATTCGCTGACGGGCGTGCCGCTCTCGTCGAGGCCGCGCACCACGGTGGTAAACAAGCCGTCCTGCACGTCGAGCAGCGGCGAGCCGCTGCCGCCGCGCGGACGCACCACCACCACGCCGGCATTCAGGCCACTGCGTTCATTGAGCAGGTCGATTTGCCAGTCGAAAAAGCCGCGCATGAAGTTGCCCTGGCCGAACTGCAAAAATTTGATCGGCAGCGCATAGGGCGCGCTGCGGCGTAGAGTAGGCATGGACGTGTGGCTCACAGTGAAATGTCGCGTTTCCAGAAGATGAAGTCGTACTGCTGCAGGCGGTCGGCCTTGGCCTGGTACTGGCCGCCGGCGGTCGCCACCACCATGTCGAACAGGCCGTTGGCCACCTCGGGCAAGGGTGTGCCTTCGATCACCGGACCGCAGTCGTAGTCGATCAGGTCGGACAGTTTTTTGGCTACGCGGGTATTGCTGGAAATTTTCAGCACCGGCACGATCGGGTTGCCGGTCGGCGTACCGAGGCCGGTGGAAAACAGCACCACGTTGGCGCCCGAGGCCACGATGCCGGTTACCGATTCGACGTCGCCGCCCGGTGTGCACAGCAGCGACAGGCCCGGTTTCGGGCTTTGCTCGCCATAGTCGAGTACCGAGACAATGGGCGAGGTGCCGCCCTTCTTGGCAGCACCGGCCGATTTCATGGCGTCGGTAATGAGGCCATCGCGGATATTGCCGGGGCTCGGGTTGTCGGCAAAGTGCGTGCCGACCGCTTCGGCGCGTGCTTCAAAGTCGCGCATCAGGCCCAGGAAGCGGCGCTTGTCGTCGTCGTTTTCGCAACGCTCGATCAGGTTCGCTTCGACCCCGCACAACTCGGGGAATTCAGCCAGGATGGACGAGCCGCCCACAGCCACCACCATGTCCGACACCAGGCCCATGGCCGGGTTGGCGGAAATGCCGGAAAAACCATCGGAGCCGCCGCATTTGACGCCGATCTTCAGGTGCGACAGTGGCACCGGCTGGCGCACGACCTTGTTCGCTTCCTTCAGCTGCGCCAGCGTGTCGGTCAGCACGGCCTTCATCATGGCCTCTTCGCTGTCCCATTTCTGCTGTTCGTAGATCAGGCAGGGCTTGTCGAACTGGGCGTTCTGTTTCGCCAGTTCTTCCTTGAACATGGCGATCTGCGCGTTCTGGCAGCCCAGGCTGAAGACGGTAATACCGGCCACGTTCGGATGGTCGGCGTAGGCCGACAAAATCTTGCACAGCGAACGCGCATCGGCGCGCGTACCGCCGCAGCCGCCGTTGTGGGTAATGATGCGCACGCCGTCGAGGTTGGGAAAAGGACGCACGACCGGTTTCGGCGCTTCCATCTCTTCACCCAGCAGCGACAGCGTGAACGACGCCAGGTCGTTGCGCGTGTAGCCGAGCGGCGCTTCCAGCGCATTCCTCAGATGCTCGACATTGCGGTTTTCGCAGAACACCAGCGGGAACACCAGCCAGTAATTGGCGGTACCCACGCGGCCATCGGCGCGCACCACGCCGGGGAAGGTGGCCCCGTCAAGGCGCGCCACGTCCGGCGGCGTCCAGCTGTACGGCGCCTGTGGTTCGAGCTCCACTTCGGCTGCGTAGTGATGCAGGTTTTCGGTGGTGACGGCTTCGCCGCGGCGGATATCGACGGTGGCTTTTCCGACTGGCACGCCATACAGGCGCAGGATCTCGCCGGTGGCAAACGCGCGCCGCGCCAGCTTGTGCTTGGTCTTGACGGCGCTGCTGATCAGGATGGACTCGCCCTCCCAGTTGACCACTTCGCCGGCCGCCAGATCGCTCAGCGCGACCAGCATGTCATCATCGGGGTGGATACATAAAACTTTTTGCATGGCTGTTCCTGGCGGCGGCTGGGCGATTAGAGCTGGAAGTAGTTCTTGGCGTTGTCGTAGCAGATACCGCGCACAATGGTCGACAGCGCATCGAAATCGTTCGGGTATTCGCCGCCTTCGACCCATTCACCGATCTGGCGGCAGACCAGGCGGCGGAAGTAGTCGTGGCGCGGGTAGGACGCAAAACTGCGCGAATCGGTCACCATGCCGACAAACACGCCCAGCACGCTGTGGTTGCCGAAGCCGACCAGCTGCTGCAGATTGCCTTCCTTGTGATCGTTGAACCACCAGGCCGGGCCGAACTGCAGCTTGCCGGCCACGCTGCCATCCTGGAAGTTGCCCACCATGGTCGAGAGCACTTCGTTCATGTTCGGATTCAGGCAGAACAGCATGGTTTTCGGCAGGCGGTCGTCCTTGTCCAGGCCATTGAGCAGGGACGCCAGGCCGGCGCTGCAGCTCATGTCCGAGATCGAGTCGTAGCCGGTGTCCGGGCCCAGCTTGGCGCGCATGCGCTCGTTGTTGTTGCGCTGGGCGCCGATATGCAGGCACATGGTCCAGCCGTAGTTGGCATAGACGCGGCCGATGGCTTCAAGCAGGCCGCGCAGGTACAGGCCGTTTTCAGCCTCGGTGAGCAGCGTGCCTTGCAGGCGCTTGGCAAACAGCGCTTCGAGTTCTTCGGCAGTGGCAGCTTCCACCGGCAGCGTCACATCGACCGCATGGTCGGAGATGCGCGCACCGCGGGCATGGAAGAACTCCACGCGCACGGCCAGCGCCGCAATCATCGAGGCAAACGAATTGACCTGCACGTCAGCTACCTCGCCCAGGCGCTTCAGGTATTCCGGGAAGCGCGGCTGGTTGATGCGCATGGCCTTGTCCGGACGGTAGGCCGGCAGCACGCGCGTTTTCAATGCCGAATTGGCGATGTCGGCGTGTTGCAGCAGGTCGTCGGCCGGGTCGTCGGTGGTGCAGGCGATTTCCACGCCGGCCTGCTCCAGCAGCGACCAGGTATCCATTTTTTCCAGCTTGGCGTTGGCCTGTTCCCAGATCGCGTCGGCATTGGCTTCGTTGATCAACAGATCGATATTGAAGATGCGGCGCAGTTCCAGATGGCTCCAGTGATGGATCGGATTGCCGATGGCCAGTGGCAGCACTTTGCAGAAGGCGCGGAATTTTTCCTGGTCGCTGCGCTCGCCGGTAATGAATTCCTCGGCTACGCCAGCAGTGCGCATCAGGCGCCATTTGTAATGGTCGCCGGCCAGCCACAGCTCGGCGATATTGCGGAACGTCTTGCGGCTGGCAATCTCGCCCTGCTGCAGGTGCGAGTGGTAATCGATGATCGGCAGGTCGGCCGCCACTTCGTGATACAGCTTGCGTGCCACCTCGGTGGTAAGAAGAAAATCCTGATTCATGAACTCGGTCATCGCCGCCATCTCCGGGAGTGCGTGCGACCCGGTTTCGCCCCGCATCGCACTGTGTTTTGAGGAGGCACCAACTTGGCGCACTCTGATATATCAGGATAATAGACGTAATATATCAGTGTAAGCAAGCGCAAAAGTGAAGCTGGTGAAAATTGGATTAGGGAAAACAACAGACGGGAACGATGCGCAGCATGCCGCTAGTTAGCGAGATGGCATCAAGATCGTGGGAAAGAAAAAATCCGGCTTCTTCCTTCAAAAACAATGAAAATTCGATAAAAATATTATTTCATGCAAGCAAACTACTGAAAAAATGGCAAGCATAAATCGACAGCGTCGAGCATTTTCTCGATACGCCGCAGATGGCGGCCATTCCCGCGGCCGAACTGAAGACACGCATCGGCACGCTGCAGTCGAGACAGGCCGATATCCAGACGGCGCTGGACCGCGTCTTCGCCGCTTATTGATGTGCTTATTGATGTGCTTATTGATGTGCTTATTGATGCGCTTATTGTCTGCCGTTCGCCAGTGCCTGCCACTGCGCCAGCTTGTCGGCATACGCCAGCGTATAGGCAGGACTGCTCGACGGCAGCGCTACGATGCGGTAGCGCTTTGCCTCGTCGCCCAGCACTTTCAGCCCCAGTTTTAACGCCGTGCCGCCGTTGAAGGCGATGGCGGCGATGGCCGGATAGCGCGCCAGCAAGGCAGGCAGATCATTGTCGTCACGCGCGCGGATGTTGCTGTCCAGGCTGCCGATACGCTGCGCCTGCGCCACTACATCCCATAGCCCGACGCCATGATCGAGCAAGGTGGCCAGGCGCGCGTCATAGGGTAGGCTTTTCAGCTCGACCTGCAGCACCTCGCCCAGCAGCATCCAGAAACGGTTTTGCGGATGCGCATAGTACTGGCTGTGTGCCAGTGATTTTTCTCCAGGCAGGCTGCCCAGTATCAGCAAACTGGTCTGCGCATTGACGACGGGTTCGAAACAGCGTTTTAGCGTGTCTTGCAGTATGGTGGCTTGAGGGGCGATATGACTCACAGCAGCGCGATGTCCTGGTGTTGATATGCTCGATGCCGGCCATTTTAACCGTGCCTGCCTGAAGCGGCCTGCCGGCTTCCGGCTTTGCCGACGGTTCCGGTGTAGAATTTCCGGCAAACCGATCACGGACCATGCACACCATCGTTACTTTGCTGATCCACTGGGTGAGAGGCATCGCAATGCAGTCAGTCGCTGGCGATTCGCCTGTTGCCTGCCGGCGTTGAGGTAACAGATTATTACGTTTTCAGGCTGTTTATCATAGGCAACTTGTCTTATCATTAATTTGCAGCCGATGCCATCAGACGCGATCGGCGCATCACTTTTATTGCTGGAGCTTAAAATGAAAACATCGATTATTGCCGTCGCCTTGCTCGCTACCCTGGCCGGTTGCGCCGTACAACCGAATTCGGCCAATGTCTACAAGGCGCGCCAGGCGCAAAATGAACAATCGGTACGCATGGGTACGGTTGAATCCGTACGCAACGTCACCATCGACAAGGGTGAAAGCGGCACCGGCGTGCTCGCTGGCGCAGCGCTGGGCGGCGTGGCCGGTTCGGCAGTCGGCGGCGGCAAGGGCGCCATCGCGGCCAGTATCCTCGGTGCAGTAGCGGGCGGCATTGCCGGACAGAGCATCGAAGCCAATTCGGCCAACAAGCCGGGCCTGGAAATCACCGTGCGCCTCGACAATGGCGACATGCGCGCCATCGTGCAGGACGCCGACGAAGCCTTCCGCCCTGGCGAACGCGTACGTCTGCTGTCCGATGGCCGCACCACACGCGTCACGCACTGATCAGGCCTCTGCTCCAGGGCCGGCGCCCCCTTCAACCAACGGCGCCGGCCGACAGCGTGACCTCCGGGTGCCAGCCCGCCACGATCATCGTGGCGGCGGCAACGTAGGCGATCACGCTCCAGACCTTGAGGCGCAACGAAATGGACATGATGTAGCTCCTTGGTGAATAAAAATATTTACTTGATTATAATTTAAATATTTTCAAATAAATAACACCTGCATCATACCCTGTGCTGTCTCAATCTTGCCAAGAAGTTGCCTCTCGGCTAGTCAGGCCAGGCCGCTACGCCGTATACTGGCGCGATGTCTTCTCCCTTCCTGTTTATTACCGCCTGCCTGATCTGGGGCTCCACGTTCTGGGCCATTACCTTGCAGCTGGGCGATGTCGCTCCTGCCGTTTCCGTGGTTTATCGCTTCGGTCTTGCGTCAGCCACCTTGTTTGCCTGGTGCGCGCTGCGCGGCGACCGCCTGCTCCTGCCCTGGCGCGCGCAGCGGCCAATGATCCTGCAAGGGCTGGCCTCGTTTGCGCTCAGCTATGTCTGCACCTACAGCTCGGAGCAATACCTGGTCTCGGCGCTGGTCAGCGTGCTGTTTGCGCTGATGGTGTTCTGGACCCCGGTGCTGAACCGGATCGCGTTTGGCACACCGATTACTGTGAGCACCTGCTTTGCGGCCGCCGTCGCCATCTGCGGCGTGGTACTGCTGTTCTACCAGTCGATCGGGGCGGCCTGGAAAGAAATGCTGGGCGGCGGCAGCGGCCATTTCCTGCTCGGCTTTGTGCTGGCGCTGGTCGCCACCATCGCCAGCACGGTCGGCAATGCGCTGGTCATGAAGGTGCGCGCCCATTCCAGCAATGTACTGCTGACCATGGCATGGACCATGCTGTGGGGTACGCTGATGGTGGCCGTCTGGGCGATTTCCAGCGGCCAGAGCTGGCATCTGCCCACACGCGCCAGCTACTGGCTGGGACTGGTCTACCTGGCCGTGTTCGGTTCAGTCATCGCCTTCAGCGCTTATTTCACCCTGATCGCCCGCATCGGCACCCAGAAGACCGTCTATATCGGCGTGGTCACCCCCGTCATCTCGGTGCTGCTGTCGGTGCAGTTCGAACACTATCGCCCTGCCCCCGTTGAATGGCTGGGCATGGTGCTGTGCCTGTCGAGCGTGGCCTGGGCGCTGACCTCCGGTGCGCGCAAGACCCGCGCGGCAGCCGCCGTTTCCACTTCCACCATCAAGGCACCATGAATACATCCTCGCTCTCCATCCGCCCTGCCCAGGCAGCCGACGTGCCTGCCATCTTCGGCATGATCCGTGAACTGGCCGTATTCGAACAGCTTGAACACCTGATGGTGGCGCAGGAAACCATGCTGCACGAGAGCCTGTTTGGCGCGCAGCCAGCCTGCGAAGCCATCGTTGGCGTGGACAACGGCGAAGTGGTGACGTTTGCGGTGTTTTTCCATAACTTCTCGACCTTTCTGTGCCGCAAGGGCTTGTACCTGGAAGACCTGTACGTCAGGCAAAGCGCGCGCGGCAAGGGCTACGGCAAGCAGATGCTGGCAGCCCTGGCGCACCTGGCCGTCGAGCGCGATTGTGGCCGCTTCGAGTGGTCGGTGCTGGACTGGAACGAAAACGCCATCAATTTCTACAAGGGCATGGGCGCTGATGTGATGCCCGACTGGCGCATCTGCCGCGTAGCGGGCGATGCGCTGGCACAGCTGGCACAGGCCGCAAAACGCGGCGAATGACACCCCAAAAAAAAACTCCACGGGCTAGCGGCACCGTGGAGTAGAACCCATTGTCAAGTGGGAGGGGGAGAATGCAATCAACGGAATCACTATAAGCCCGGCTTGCCCGATTCGCTTTGACCTTTACATTTGCTTACGGGGCATTACATTTTCACGCCAACTATTAAGAAACTTTTAAGCGAGCGTTAAGTCAGCGGTCTTAGCGGCGCGCCTGGAAGATTCATTGTGGCACTATTTGCGCTCCTGCCTTGACGCCAGATCAAGGTTTGCGCGCAAAGGCATGGCCTCGCACCATTCGCAGCTCCAGTAAGGCAAACAATCCCTGCGTCAGCAGCGCCAGCATGGCTGCCGGTATGGCGCCGGCCAGCAGCATCTGGTTGTCATTGAGGGCCAGGCCGATGGTAATGCGTTCGCCATAGCCGCCGGCACCGATAAAGGCCGCAATGGTGGCGGTGCCCACGCTCATCACGGCGGCCGTGCGCACACCGGCCAGCATGACCGGCAGTGCCAGTGGCAAATCGACGTGGCGCAGACGCTGGCTGCGCGTCATGCCCAGCGCCAGCGCGGCCATGCGCAAGCCCGGTGGCACTTGCAGGATGCCGGTGCAGGTATTGCTGACAATCGGCAGCAAGGCATAGATAAACAGCGCCACCAGGGCCGGCACCGTGCCGATCATGCCCAGTAGCGGGATCAGTATCGCCAGCAGGGCCAGCGACGGCACTGTCTGCAGCACGCCGACCAGCGCCAGCACGGTTTGCCGCAGCGGCGCAATAAAGGCAGCCAGCACACCCAGCGGTATGCCAACCAGGCAGGCCAGAGCGACCGACAGCAGTACCAGCGTCAGGTGCTGGCGCGTCAGACGCCACAGATCGTCGCCCAGCAGCTTGTCCCACCAGCCGCTGCGCGCCGATGCCGCCGCCTGCAGTTTGCCGGCGCCCTTGGCCAGCCACTGCTGCGCCACACTGGCAAAGCTCTTGCCATCGACTTCGACGGCCGCATTCATGGCAATCATGTCCTGCTCGCTGAGTCGACCTTCCAAAGCTTGCAGCGCCTGCCAGGCGGCCGGAAAGCGCCGCGGCATATCAAGCCGGTACAGCAGCATGGCGTCATAGCGCGGAAAATACTGCTGCGTGTCGGCCAGCACGCGCAGGCCATACTGGCGGATCTTGGCGTCGGTGGAATAGATATCGATCACATCGACCTGGCGCTGGGCCAGTGCTTCATAGGCGATGCCATGATCGAGACCGCGCGGACGCTGCGCCAGGCCGTAGCGCGCCGCCAGGCCGGGCCAGCCGTCGACGCGGCCGATAAATTCATGCGACAGCCCCAGCTTGAGTTCGGGATGCGCCGCCAGGCCGGCCAGGCTGTCCACCGTCTTTTCATCGCCGCGCATGGCCAGCGCATAGGTATTGTTGAACCCCAGCGGCACCGCCACGCCCAGGCCCATTTGCGCCAGTTCGCTGCGCATCTGCGCCAGCGCAACCGGCTTTTCGTGTTTCAGCACCTCGCTTGCGATCGTGCCCGTATATTCGGCATACACATCGATGCTGCCAGCCTGCAGCGCCGCCAGCACGATGGCGGTATTGCCCAGCCCCTGGCGATGTTCGGTATGCACCGCACGCGAGGCGGTGCCGGCAATGATGTCACCAAGAATATAGGACTCGGTAAAACGCTTGGAGCCGACCTTCAGCGTGCCGCTGTCAGCCGCCTGCGCAGCAGTGCTGGCCAGGCAAAGCAGGAAAAACCAGAGTATGACGCGCACGCGGCGCTCCCGGACGAATGATCAATCAGGCAAGCTTACCACCGGCGCGCGCCAGCTGCCGCCGTTCAGCACAGCCATGCAGGGATTGAAGCCCGGCGCATAGGCCAGGTCCGCCGGACGCGCGATGCGCCACAGCGCCACGTCGGCGCGCTTGCCTACCGCCAGCGTCCCCACCTCGTGCTGCAGACCCAGCGCACGCGCCGCATGGCAGGTGGCGCCGGCCAGCGCTTCCTGCGGCGTCAGCCGCCACAAGGTGCAGGCCATATTCATCGCCAGCAGCAGCGAAGTCATCGGCGAGGTGCCGGGATTGCAATCGGTCGACACCGCCATCGGCACGCCGGCAGCGCGCAGTTGCGCGATGGGCGGCATCTGCGTCTCGCGCAAAAAATAGTAGGCACCGGGCAGCAGCACCGCTACCGTACCGTGCTGCGCCATGGCGGCAACACCGTCTGCCGACAGAAATTCCAGGTGATCGGCCGACAGACCCTGGCAGCGCGCCACCAGCGCCGCGCCGCCTTGGTCCGACAGCTGCTCGGCATGCAGCTTGACCGGCAGGCCCAGTGCACGCGCTGCTTCCAATACGCGCTGCGTCTGGGCGGCGGAAAAACCGATACGCTCGCAAAACGCATCGACCGCATCGGCCAGGCCTTCGCCAGCGATTGCCGGCAGCATCTGTGAGCAGACATGATCGATATAGTCGTCACTGCGGCCAGCAAATTCGGGCGGCAGCGCATGGGCGCCAAGAAAAGTGGTGCGCACGCGTACCGGCAGCACCTGGCCGATTTTCCTGGCCACCCGCAGCATGCGCGCCTCGGCGCCAGTTTCGAGTCCATAGCCGGACTTGATCTCGATGGTGGTCACGCCTTCAGCCAGCAGCGCCTGCACACGCGGCAAGGACTGGCGCAGCAGTTCGCCTTCGGTCGCTGCACGCGTGGCGCGCACGGTAGCCATGATGCCGCCGCCGGCGCGGCTGATCTCTTCATAGCTGGCGCCGTTCAGGCGTGCCTCGAATTCGTCGCTGCGGTTGCCCGCATACACGCTATGCGTATGGCAGTCGATCAGCCCCGGCGTGACCCAGCAGCCCTGGCCGTCGACTGGTTCTGCGCTGCTGGCCGGCAGCGCCGCGGCGTGCCCCAGCCAGGCTATGCAGCCATCCTTGACCGCGATGGCGGCGTTGCGCAGCTCGCCGTAGCCATCTTCCATGGTGGCCAGGTGGACATTGCGTATCACCAGATCCCAGTCGTGCATCAGCGCTCCTCCTTACTGTGCTCAACAAGCAAGTCGACCAGCACCAGCGGCGTCGGTGCTGGCGCATCGAGCTGCCACGTATCGGCATCGCCGGCGTCCAGCAGCAGGCTGTCATGGCGCTGCAGGGCAAACTGCTGGCGGCCATCGCTCACTGTGAGTGCGCCGCCAGCGGCAAACAGCAAGGTGGCGGCGCTGGCGCGCACCAGCTGCTGCGGCGCCGTCATGCGCGTGAGCTGGTGGCGACAATAGCCGCGCCGCGTCATCACATTCAAATCAGTGGTGACGCCTGACACCTGTGCCGTGACCGCCGCTTCGCCATCAAAGCACAGCAGCGGCGCGGCCGCATCGAGGCGCACCGTGCGCGCACCGTCGATGACCAGTTGCACGCTCTCGCCAGCTAACAGCAGCAGGCTGCGCTCAACGCCGGCAAAGCGCGAGAATGGTCCGTCGGCAGCGATAGTTGCCACGCTGATGCGCCAGATAAAATCATCGAGCCCCGCGCCTGGCGGCCAGGCTGCGATTTCGGCGGTGCTGCCGCCGCCATTTTTCCACGACGCTGCCTGCAGGCTGGCAAACGGGATCAGCGTGGTCATGACAGCGCTCTCAGTTGTGCCAGCGCGCGCTTGTAGGCGGCGGTAATGGCCTCCTGCGCCACATGGCGGCCGGCGCGTACCTGCCATTGGCCGCCACACAGCACATCGCGCACCAGATTGTC
>Ga0308158_10005192_pt1 | contig 10746 bp, 9 predicted proteins | sample PhyBR2_FD_201038 | JGI IMG/M metagenome (GOLD analysis project Ga0308158, IMG submission 201038) | Phyllosphere microbial communities from UC Gill Tract Community Farm, Albany, California, United States - DLSLB.R2 | ecosystem: Host-associated > Plants > Phyllosphere > Unclassified | place: USA...
CTTCGGCTCCACCGTGCGCACGCCGATCTTCGACGTCGAGGTGCCCGTGCTGGCGCACCACCTCGCGCAGCCCGACAAGGGCTCCGGCATCGCCATGATCTGCACCTTCGGTGACGTGACCGACATCATCTGGTGGCGCGAGCTGGACCTGCCCAACCGCACGATCCTCGGCAAGGACGGCCGCGTGCTGGCCGACGCGCCCGAGGCGATCGTGTCGGATGCCGGCCGGGCGGCGTATGCGGAGCTCGCCGGCAAGACCGTGTTCAGCGCCCGCAAGTCGATCGTGGAGCTGCTGCAGGCGTCCGGTGACCTCATCGAGGTGGGGAAGCCCTTCAACCACGCCGTGAAGTTCTTCGAGAAGGGCGACCGCCCCCTCGAGATCGTCTCGACCCGCCAGTGGTACATCCGCAACGGCGCCCGCGACGAGAAGCTGCGCGACGACCTGCTCGAGAACGGCCGCCAGATGGCCTGGCATCCCGACTTCATGCGCGTGCGCTACGAGAACTGGGTCGGCGGTCTGACCGGCGACTGGCTGATCTCGCGTCAGCGCTTCTTCGGCGTGCCGATCCCGCTCTGGTACGGCCTCGACGAGAACGGCGAGCGCGACTACGACCGCGTGATCACCCCCTCGCACGACTCGCTGCCGATCGACCCGACCAGCGACGTGCCCGCCGGCTACACGGCGGAGCAGCGCGGCGTGCCCGGCGGCTTCGACGCCGAGCAGGACATCTTCGACACCTGGGCGACCTCCTCGCTCACCCCGCAGCTGGCCGGCGGCTGGCAGCGCGACGAGGACCTGTGGAACCTGGTCGCTCCGTTCGACCTGCGCCCGCAGGGGCAGGACATCATCCGCACCTGGCTGTTCTCCACCATGCTGCGCTCGACCCTCGAGGACCAGCGCGCACCGTGGAGCAACGCGGCGATCTCCGGCTTCATCGTGGACCCCGACCGCAAGAAGATGTCCAAGTCCAAGGGCAACGTGGTCACTCCCGCCGACATCCTCGACAAGCACGGCTCCGATGCCGTGCGCTACTGGTCGGCCTCCAGCCGCCTGGGCATGGACGCGGCGTTCGACCCGCAGAACCCGACGCAGGTCAAGATCGGCCGGCGCCTCGCGATCAAGATCCTCAACGCCGCGAAGTTCGTGCTCTCATTCCCGGTGCCGGAGGGCGCGCAGGTCACGCACGCTCTGGACGCCTCGATGCTCGCCACCCTCGACCGGGTGGTTCGCGAGGCCACCGCGGCGTACGAGAACTACGACCAGGCCAAGGCCCTCGAGGTCACCGAGGCGTTCTTCTGGGCGTTCTGCGACGACTACCTCGAGCTCGTCAAGGAGCGCGCCTACGACCAGACCGACGTGGGCCAGGCATCCGCCGCCCTCGCGCTGCGGCTCGCCCTGTCCACCCTGCTGCGCCTGCTCGCACCGATCGTGTCGTTCGCGACCGAGGAGGCGTGGAGCTGGTTCGAGGAGGGCTCGATCCACACGGCGTCCTGGCCCGAGGCACTGGACATCGAGGGCGACCCCGCCGTGCTCGCCACTGCGAGCGAGGCCCTGGTCGGCATCCGCCGGGCCAAGACCGAGGCGAAGGCCTCGCAGAAGACCCCGGTGGCGACCGCCACGATCGCGGCTCCGGCTGCGAAGATCGAGGCGCTGCGAGCGGCGGCCGACGACCTGCGCGCCGTGGGCCGGATCGCCGAGCTGGGCTTCGCCGAGGCCGAGGAGCTCGCCGTGACCGCGATCGAGCTCGCCCCGGTGGAGGCCTGATCATGCAGCTCGGAACGCGGTGGGCGACCGGGGCGGAGCCGCCGGCATCCGTCCCCGCCGAGCTGCGCCCCACGATCGCCGAGGTCGAGGCGCGCGGCCTGGCCGGTCACTGGACCCTGACCTGGCTGGAGGGCCGCCCCCTCGCCGAGCTGGATGCCGGGTGGGAGGTCCTGCTCACGGCATCCGGCGAGGTCATCGCCAGGCCGTTCGAGGACTGATCGCTCACACCCCGTTTCACCGCCGAGACCCCGGCCTGCAGACGTCTGCAGGCCGGGGTCTCGACGACAGTACGGGGTCTCGGCGATGGTGCGAGGCGTCAGCGGCGCGGGCGCGAGCCGATCGCGAGCAGCGCGCAGTCGAGGGCGCGGGGGTCCTGCCTGCGGGCCTGCTGCTCACGCAGCATGTCGAGTGCGATCTCCCTGCGCTCCGCGCGCAGCAGGCGGCGGTTCTCGGTGTACGCGGTGATGGCGTCGGCGATCTTCAGCAGAGCGCGCTCGGCGGTCGTGGGTGAAGCGAGGTGAAGCGTTGCGGCGGTCATGATCACTCCTGATTCGTCGTGTCGCGGCTGCTCGCCGCGGGAAGGTCGAAGATCTCGGCGCGCAGTGAGACGCGTCGGGTTCCCGGCATGCCCTCCTGGCCGCGATAGCGCTCGATGGCGGCGTCGACCGTGTCGGAGAGCTCCTGCTTGAGCTCGGTCATCTGCTCGGGGGTGAGATCGAGCATCGTGGTCATCACGAGCCCGGCATCCCGCCATTCCTCGGGCTGGTCCGAGATGGACCGGTTGAGGTAGTCCATCAGCGTCTGATGGCGCAGACGGAAGAACTCCGAGGTGACGATCTGCGCCGCCGCCCGGTTGGCGGGCGACATCTTCTCATCGGGACCGGGCAGGTTGATGCGCCCCTTCGGACGCTCCCACCACCGCTCGCGCGCGGTCCCCCGTCCCTCGACCTCGCGGATGAGATCCTTCGCGGCCAGCGCCCGCAGGTGATAGCTGGTGGCGCCGGAGGTCTCGCCGATCAGGGCCGCGAGACTGCTCGCGGTCTGCGGACCGCGCTCGCTGAGCAGATCGTAGATGCGCACACGCAGCGGATGCGCGAGCGCCTTGAGCGCTCCCGCATCGAGCGTCCGTCCCTCTTCATGCTCCGTCATAGATGCAAAGATACTCTTGCAAATATTTCTTTGCAAGGATTTCTTTGCAGAGTTTTCTCGGCACCGGGGTTCCGGGCAGGCCGTCCCTCAGCGGATGCTCGCGCGAGGAGGAACGTCACCCTGCCACGACAGCCGGAACTCCCAGGGGCCGCGCCGCAGCACACGGACGCCGTCCGGCGCCGTCTCCCGCGCGGCATCCACGGGAGTCGCCTCGAAGACCGGGCCTCCCGCGCTCTGCTGCCAGGTGCGCAGCCGCTCCGCCATCCGTTCGGCGAGAACAGGGCCATCGGACCCGAACGATCTCACGAAGACGTCGACGCCATCGCCGGCCAGACGATGATCGATCACCGCGAGGCCGTCGTCCGCGAGCCAGACCGGTGTCCTCATCCACGATGCTCCGGGGAATCCGTTCGCCTTGCTCCGTGATGCGCTGCGGATCGAACCTGCGCGCTCCGATCCGCACAGCAGTCGCAGGAAGAGAGGCAGATACTCAGATCCCATGATCTGATGCGTCACGGCACCGGACGCCTCCCCCTCCCGCGACAGCACCGAGGCCAGCCATTCTGCGTCCAGATCACGATCGGGAGCGAGAACGACATCGTCGCTCCGGATCTCCTCGGGCTCGTCGCCCTCTGCACCCGCTCCGCGCGCGCCGACGAATCCGCCGCCGAACGAGGTCCTGCCGATCAGCCTGTTGCCGTCCCATTCGAGCGCCCAGCCGCATCCGACGCCGCAGATGCTCATCGGCGCGACCACTCGACCACCTGGAGGCAGCGCGTCAGGCAACCAGGCGGGGAGCGTCCAGGTGTCGACGGTGAACTCGACCAGATCGAAAGAGCCCGCCGCGATCGCCGTCCCCGCCTCCCAGGCGTCGATGCGATCCACTCGCACCGGCACGGGCGTGGGGTGCCGCCCCAGCGAGGCTCGAGCGCGCTCGACGACCCGCTCGTCGATGTCCACCGTCCAGACGGATCCGCGCGGCGCGACCATCTCGGCCAGCAGCGCGGCGTTCGAACCCCCGGAGCCGATCTCGAGCACGTCCTCACCGGGCAGAGGCGCGGCGACCTCGAGCATCAGCGCCTGCATCGAAGGAGCAGAGACAGTGCTGACCTTGACGCCGTCATCCTCCGCGACGGTATGCGTGCGATCCGCGTAGACCTCCTCGAGAGGCACGTCCGAGACGAATGCCGTGCGTCTCACTCGCTCGAACGCGCTCCGCACCCGTTCTGAGCGGATGCTCCCCTGCTCGGTCAGCTGATCGATCAGTCCTCGTCGCGCGGTGATCTCGGCATCCATGATCCGATCATGCACGCAGGCTCCGACATACCCCTCAGGCTCAGTCCGCCGCTGCGCGCGCCGCGACGAAGGCGGCCACGCAGCGCTCCACCTGCTCCGGCGTGTGCGCCGCGGAGAGCTGCACGCGGATGCGGGCGAGCCCGCGCGGCACCACCGGGAAGCTGAACGCCGTGACGTACACGCCATGCGCCTGCATGGCCTTCGCGATGCGCGCGGTCAGCGCGGCATCGCCGAACATCACGGGCACGATGGGGTGCTCCCCCGGCTGCAGGTCGAAGCCCTCCTCCGTCATCCGCCTGCGGAACAGCTCGGCGTTCTCGCGCAGGCGCGCACGCAGATCGGCGGAGCCCTCCACCAGGTCCAGCGCGGTGAGAGTGCCCGCGACGATCGCCGGAGCCAGGGTGTTCGAGAACAGGTACGGACGCGAGCGCTGCCGCAGCAGCGCCACGATGTCGCGGTGCGAGGCGACGTAGCCGCCGGATGCCCCGCCCAGCGCCTTGCCGAAGGTGCCTGTGTAGATGTCCACGCGGTCCGACACCCCGCACAGCTCGGGAGTGCCACGGCCGTTCTCACCGATGAAGCCCACCGCGTGCGAGTCGTCCACGAAGACCAGGGCGTCGTACTTCTCCGCGAGGTCGCAGATCTCCGGCAGCTTGGCGATGTAGCCGTCCATCGAGAACACGCCGTCGGTCACGATCACGCGGAAGCGGGCATCCGCGGCATCCTTCAGCTGCTGCTCGAGATCCGCCATGTCGCTGTTCCGGTAACGGAAGCGGCGGGCTTTGGACAGCCGGATGCCGTCGATGATCGAGGCGTGGTTCAGCTCGTCCGAGATGATGGCGTCCTCGGCACCGAACAGCGTCTCGAAGACGCCGCCGTTCGCGTCGAAGCACGAGGAGTACAGGATGGCGTCGTCGGTGCCGAGGAACGCCGACAGGCGTCGCTCGAGCTCGAGGTGCTGCTCCTGCGTGCCGCAGATGAAGCGCACGCTGGCCATGCCGTAGCCCCACTCGTCGAGGGCGCTCTTGGCGGCGTCGACGATGCGGGGGTCGTCGGCGAGGCCCAGGTAGTTGTTGGCGCAGAAGTTCAGCACCTCGGTGCCGTCGGCCGTGATCTCGGCGCTCTGGGGGCCGCGGATGCCGCGCTCGTGCTTGGTGAGCCCTGCCTCCTCGATGCCGGCGAGCTCTGCGGCCACGTGGTCCTTGAAAGTCGTGTACATCTCGGTTCCTTACAGCTCGGTCCAGTCGAGGATGATCTTGCCGGTGCCGGCGGATGCCGCGGCGGCGAAGCCCTTCTCCCAGTCGCGCGCCGGGATGACCTCGGCGATGACGCGGCTGATCGAGTCGCGCAGCACGGCGCTGGTCTGCAGCATGGCCCCCATGGCGTTCCAGGTCTCGAACATCTCGCGGCCGTAGATGCCCTTGATGGTGAGCATGTGCGTGACCAGCTTGCCCCAGTCGATGTCGAATCCGGCGCTGGGCAGGCCGAGCATGGCGATCCGGCCGCCGTGGTTCATGTTGTCGATCATGGCGGGCAGCGCACTCGGGGCGCCGCTCATCTCGAAGCCGATGTCGAAGCCCTCCCGCATGCCGAGGGCGGTCTGCGCCTCACGGATGTCGTGCTGGGAGACGTCGATGGCCTGATCGGCGCCCATGGTCAGCGCCATCTCCAGACGCGGCCCGCTGACGTCGGTCGCCGTGATGAAGCGCGCTCCGGCGTGGCGGGCGACGGCGATCGACATCAGGCCGATCGGACCGCAGCCGGTGACGAGCACGTCCTCGCCGACGAGCGGGTACGTCAGCGCGGTGTGCACGGCGTTGCCGAGCGGGTCGAAGATCGCCCCGAGCTCGGGCGTCACGTCGTCGTGATGCACCCAGACGTTGGTCGCGGGCAGCGACACGTACTCGGCGAACGCGCCGTCGCGCTGCACGCCCAGGCCGATCGTGCGGATGCACATGTGCCGGCGGCCGGCACGGCAGTTGCGGCAGGTGCCGCAGACGATGTGCCCCTCGCCGGACACCCGGTCGCCGACCTTGATGTCGCGCACCAGCGGGCCGATCTCCACGACCTCGCCGTAGAACTCGTGGCCGGGGGTGAGCGGAGCGTTGACGGCGGACGCCGCCCACTCGTCCCAGCGGAGGATGTGCAGATCCGTGCCGCAGATGCCGGTGCGCAGCACCCGGATGACGACCTCGTCTGCTCCTGCGGTGGGGTCCGGGCGATCGACGAGCTCGAGTCCGGCGGCGGCTGCCGGCTTGAAAAGGGCCTTCATACTTCGATGAGACCGCATCCGAACATGAAGATCAATCGGCACTCTCTGGATAATCGATGAAGATCCACTTCATGATTGACTGAGGCCATGAACCTGCAGCAGCTCCAGATCCTGCGTGAGCTCGGCGCTCTCGGCAGCGTCACCGCCGTGGCCGAGGCGCTGCGCGTCTCGCCGTCTGCCGTCTCACAGCAGCTCGCCGCGCTGCAGCGCGGCTTCACCACCCCGCTCACCCGGAAGCAGGGCCGGACGCTGGTGCTGACGCCTGCGGGTGAGGTGCTCGCCGATGCCGGTGCGACGGCGCTCGATGCCATGGCCGCCGCGCGCACCGCCGTGGACCGCTTCGAGGCGGCGCCGTCCGGTGTGGTGACGGTGAGCGGATTCCTCAGCGCGGCGCAGGCCCTGTTCGGCCCCCTCGTGCGCGAGCTCGGCACCGGCGAGGATGCCCCCACCATCCGGTTCACCGACGAGGATGTCGCGCAGAGCGAGTTCCCCGCGCTCACCGCGCGCTACGACCTGGTGCTCGCCCACCGCATGGAGCACAGCGCACCGTGGCCGCGCAGCGGCATCCGCTCCGTGCCGCTGGCGACGGAACCGCTCGACGTCGCGCTCGCCACATCGCATCCTCTCGCCGGCCGGGAGTCGCTGACGCCCGAGCAGGTGGTCGGCGAGCGCTGGGTCACCAGTCGCACCGGCTACTCCCCCGACGACGTGCTCCGCACCATCTCGGCCGTCACCAACCGGCCCGTCGAGATCGTGCACCGCATCAACGACTACGGCGTCGCGGCTGCGGTGATCTCCGCGGGCGGGGTGATCGGGATGCTGCCGCGCTACACCTCGGTCGCGGCGGGCGTCACCGGCGTGGTGCGCCTGCCGCTGGACGGCGTCAGCACCAACCGCATGATCGACGTGCTGGCCCGCCCCGAGAACCTGCACCGGCGGTCGGTGCGCCTGGTCGCCGAGGCGCTCGAACGGGTGATGGCGGCGCTGGCCACCTCCACCTGAACGAGCGTGAGGGCCGGGACGGAAGAGCTCCGTCCCGGCCCTCGCCGGATCCGCCGTCAGCGGGTCACTTGCCGCAGGTGACCTGCGTGCGGTAGATCTGCATGTCACCGCCGGCCGCGTGGGGGGTCACGCACTCGGTGTGGGCGATGTACATCACCTGCTGGTACAGGGGCTGGATCACCTGGTCTGCGAGGATGCGGTCCTCGGCCTTCTGCCAGAGGGCGTCGGACTCCTCCTGCGTCGCCGCGGCGAGTGCGCCGTCCACGGCGGCCTGGCCCTCCGGGTCGGTGTACTGCAGGCGGTAGTTCGCATCGACGTACACCGAGGCGATCCACTCCGACGCGGCCGGGAAGGACGAGCCCCAGAGCTGGATGACGGGGCCGTCCAGCTTGTAGGAGTTGATCGTCTCCGAGAGCGCGGCGGCCGGCACCGGCTTCGGCTCGACATCGAGCCCGATCTCCTTCGCGGAGTTCGAGACCGCGAGCGCGGTCGCGGCATCCGTCGTGTTCTCGGACGAGTAGTTCAGGGGGATGCTGCCGGTGAAGCCCGACTTCGCGATGAGCGCCTTCGCGGCTGCCGGGTCGAACGTGCAGTACTGCCCGCACGCATCCTCACGGTAGGCGGAGACGGAGTTCGGCATGAGCGAGCCGGCCGGCACGGTGGCGTCCTTGAACAGGTCCTTCGAGATGCTCTCGCGGTCGACGATCATCGAGAACGCCTGGCGCACCTCGAGCGGATAGGTCTTGTCGAGGTAGGTCGGCCAGGTGAAGTACGTCTCCAGCGTGTTGCGGTCGATCGCGGTCAGGCCCTTCTCGCCGAGGGAGTTCCGGCCCTGGGCGATGAGCCCCGGCGGCAGGCTGCGCAGCACGTCGGCGTTGCCCGCGACCACGTCCTGATACGCGGTGTTCGTGTCGGTGTATACGCGGAAGGTGATCTGGTCCGCGGCGCCCTTCGGAACCCAGCCCTTGTACTTCGGATCCCTCTTCAGCACGGCCTCGACCTGCGGGTCCAGCTTCTCCAGCGTGTACACGCCGTTGCCGATCGGCTTCTTGTCGTAGGCCACCGGATCCGCGAACGCGCTCTCCGGCATCGGGCAGAACGCCAGCTGCGAGAGGATGTACGGCACGTCGTTGTTCGGCGTCTTCATCTCGATCGTGAACGTGTGCTCGTCCTCGAGCTTGATGCCGGAGAACTCCGTGGCGGTGGCCTCGCCCTCGGCGGGGTTCAGCTCGTCGTAGCCCTTGATCGGACCGTACGCGTAGTTCGAGGGCATCCCGTTCTTGCCTGCGCCGACGAAGTTGAAGGTGTCGACATAGGTCTTCGCGGTGATCGGCGTGCCATCCGAGAAGGTGTGGCCGTCCGCGACCTTCACGGTCCAGTGCACCTGGTCCTCGCTCTTGAGCGACTCGGCACCGCGCATGAAGACCTTGCCGTCCTCCTCGATGCCCGTCAGCGGCTCGCAGAGCGCCATGGCGATCTGGCTTCCGGGGTTCTGCGCTCCGGTGATGCGGCCGATCTCGCCGTTGTTGACGGCGACGAAGGACGTCTTGCCATCGCCGGCGTCGGCGGTCTGACCGAGACATCCGGTCAGCATCGTCGCGCACGCTGCGGCGGCGACGATGCCGACCGCAATGCGGCTGGTGGTGCTTTTCATCAGGTGTTCCTTTCGGATGGTGAGGGTGAGGAAGAGATCGTGGAGACCATGCCGACGCGGGACAGGGTGATCTGAGCGGCGAGATGGCAGGATGCCCGGTGCTCCGGCCGTCCGCCCGGGACCGCGTCGAGAGCGGGCACGTCCGTGGCGCACCGTTCGATCGCCGCGTAGCAGCGCGTGTGGAACGGGCATCCGGGCGGAGGGTCGATCGGCGAGGGCGGGTCACCCTCGAGCACGACGCGCTCCAGGCGCTCGTTCGGCGCCAGCTTGCGGGGAATGGCCGACAGGAGCGCTCGGGTGTAGGGATGCGCGGTGGCGCCGTACACGTCGTCGCACTCGCCCTGCTCGACGACCTTGCCCAGGTACATCGTGACGATGCGGTCGGACATGTGCTGCACGACGTCGAGGTCGTGCGCGATGAAGATGATCGACAGGCCGAGTTCGCGCTTCAGCCGGTTCAAGAGATTGAGCACCTGCGCGCGCACGGAGATGTCCAGCGCCGAGACCGGCTCGTCGCAGACCAGCAGCTTCGGCTCGACCGCCAATGCCCTGGCGATGCCGATGCGCTGGAGCTGCCCGCCGGAGAACTCGTGCGGATAGCGATGCGCGTGGTCGGGGTTCAGGCCCACCTGTGTGAGCAGCTCCCCCACGCGCGCCTCCACCTTCGACGCCGGCAGCAGCCGGTGCGTGGTGATCCCCTCTGCGATCGACTGACCGACCGAGCGGCGCGGGTCGAGTGAGGCGTGCGGGTCCTGGAAGACCATCTGCACCTGACGGTGCAGCAGCGTCTTGCGCTCGGAGTGCGACATGGCCGAGACGTCGGCGCCGTTCCAGCGCACCGTGCCGTCGCTGGGCGCCTCCAGCCCGCAGATGATGCGTGCGAGCGTGGACTTGCCGCAGCCGGACTCCCCCACCAGGCCGACGGTCTCACCCTCCTCGACGGTGAAGTCGACGCCGTCCACTGCGCGCACCTGGCCGTGCGCTCCGCGCGAGAACATCGTGTGCTTCTGCTTGTAGAAGCGTCGCACCGATTCAAGCTCCAAGAGCGACATCGGCGATCACCTCCTGCTTGTGGTGGCAGGCCGCGGCCCGCTCCGGGGCGAACACGTCGAGCAGCGGCAGCTCGGTGCGGCACTCGGCCGTCGCGTACCCGCAGCGCGGGTTGAAGCTGCAGCCGGGCGGGCGCTGCGCGATGTCCGGCGGCAGGCCCTGGATGGTGGGCAGGTCGCCTCCCCGGTGCGCGGCGTTAGGGATGGAGCCGAGCAGGCCCTTCGTGTACGGATGCGCGGGGTTGTCGAACATCGGGCCGATCGGACCGGACTCGGCGACGCGGCCGGCGTACATCACCAGCGCGCGGTCGGCGAGCTGGCCGGCGACGCCCAGGTCGTGCGTGATCATCAGCAGGGCCATCCGCCGCTCCTGCGTGATCTCGCCGAGCAGCTCCAGGATCTGGGCCTGCACCGTGGCGTCCAGCGCCGTGGTCGGCTCGTCCGCGATGAGGATGTCGGGGTCCAGGGCCAGTGCCATCGCGATCATGATGCGCTGGCGCATGCCGCCCGAGAACTGGAACGGATAGTCGTTCGCGCGGTTCGCGGCATCCGGGATGCG
>Ga0308158_10005193_pt1 | contig 10745 bp, 13 predicted proteins | sample PhyBR2_FD_201038 | JGI IMG/M metagenome (GOLD analysis project Ga0308158, IMG submission 201038) | Phyllosphere microbial communities from UC Gill Tract Community Farm, Albany, California, United States - DLSLB.R2 | ecosystem: Host-associated > Plants > Phyllosphere > Unclassified | place: USA...
CGGGTGGAATCCGCGAACGCCTGGAAGAGGCGGTCCACTTCGGTCTCACTGAGCTGATCTACAACCATTTGGTTGTAGGTTAGTCCCGCCCCGGTGGCGCGTCAATGGGTTTCGTGACAAATCACGCCGATGCCCGGATGACGGAGAGCAGCGCCGGTATCTTGGGGCGCATGACTATTTTCCTTGCCGGTGCGGGTCCGGATCCGGAGGCCTTTCCAGGCGTCTTTGACACGTTCGCAGATGAAGTCCGGCAGTGCGCCGGGCAGGACCGGACATCCCGCATTGCCGTCGCCGTGCACGGCACGGGGGCCAACCTGCAGGACCTCGTGGCAGCTTACGCGGAACCCCTGCAGACGCGGATGGCGTGCGAAATCGTGGTTGTGCCGCTGGCGCCGGGCACACCTGCGGATCCGGCCATGTTTGACGGAGTCGACGGCGTAGTGGTGGGTGGCGGGCTGACGCCCGGTTATTGGGCAGGCCTGCACCCCGTGGCCAGTGCCATTTCCAAACTCGTCTCTGCGGACGTTCCCTATCTGGGATTCTCTGCCGGGGCCATGGTGGCGCCGGGCCTGGCCCTGATCGGCGGTTACCGGATCAAGGAGGTGGAGGTCTGCGGGGAAGAATGCTCCGAAGGCCTGGATTCCGTGGAACTCCGTGAGGGCTTGGGGCTGGTCCCGTTCACAGTGGATGTCCACGCCGCCCAGGCCGGCACGCTGAGCCGGGTGGTTGGTGCCGTGGCGGCCGGGCTGGCGGAGTGGGCAGTGGCCATCGACGAGAACACGGCAGTGGTGGTGGAATCACCCGGCGACGCGGGCTACAAGGTCATGGGCACCGGCAACTGCTGGGACATCCGCGGCGCCGGCGGCGCGGCCACTACGGTCTCGGTCAGGACGCGCGACTGAGCTGAGCGGTATGCACCCTGCTATCCGCGAGAGGCGGGCTATCCGTCGAAGTGCGTCCTGGCACTGCTGCCTGACAACTGCTCGATCAGCTCACTGGCCACATCCCGGAGCTTCCGGTTGCGGTTGCTGGAGACCCTGGTGAGGATTTCCATGGCCTCTTCCTGGGAACACCGGTTCTGGGCCATGATCACCCCGCAAGCCAGGTTGATGGCGGTGCGGCTTTGCATTGCAGCCTCGAGATCGTCCGCCCTGTTCTGTGCGTTATTGATTCGAACCGAGAGGTTCAGGGTGTTGTGGGCTGCAGCGGCGAAGCCCACTGCCTTGTCGTAGACATCAGCCGTGAACATCGCCGGTTTTGTGGCGAAGAAGTTCAGTGCGGCTCTGGCATCGTCGGTGATCTCCAGCGGTACACCCAAAGTGCTGCGCACATTGTGCTCAGCCAGCTTCTGGTTCAGCGTTTGCCAGCGCGGATCCCTGTCCACGTCATCGATGATTACAGGGGCCATCTCCCGCAGCGCCCGAACGCACGGGCCGTCGCCCAACTCCTGCTCGATATGGTCGAGTTCGATTGCCCGCGCACTGCTGCCGGCAGCTGTTGCAGGTCTACGCTTTATTTTCAGCGTGACAGCGCATTCAATCGTATCCCCGGCAGCCTCAGAGACGGCGGCGGCGGCGAGGCGGGAGAGCCCGGAAAGGAACTCGACCCCGTTCTCCGAGCCCACCAGAATGCTTTGAAGTTCCTGTACAGATTCATGCTCCGCTGAACTCGACATTCGCCCAGCTTACGTGAGTTCCAGCGGCTGGGGACTGCTCCTGCCCGGCGAACCTGGAGCGAATACGATCCCGTATCAGAAATCCTCCAGGGCGCGTAGTGTCAAAGGTAGGAGATTTCGGGATTGCGCACAGGTCCAGGGGTTGAATGTACGGGCCGTTTCGCGCCAAGAGCGGCGGCCGCCAGCCGGGACCTAAACCTTCAGGCGTAATCAGGGATTGAGGCCTTATGGCCAGCAACCATCCACCAGCAGCCCGCGATGGGCACCCGAACCTTTTGCCTAAAGATTCCTTCATCCGCCGTGGCACCCCGCTGCGCCAGCCCCCATCAATGCCGGCGACAGTTACCGGCCCCGCGAACGGAAGGCGGCCATGAACGCCGACTGGACGGGCGGCCCGGACCACCAGCTGGAAGCCGACGAGCAACGGCGGGCAGTGGCCCGGCGTTTCCACCAGGGCGCGGTCCCGCTGGTCAAATTGTGGACGTACTACTTCGGCCTCGGCGGTGATGCCGACGAAATGTCGCTGGACGCCTACCTCAACGAGGCCCTGCACCTGCCGGCCGCACAGGTGGGGCTGATTTCCACTGCCATGACGGAATTAACCACCGATGAGGACGAATGACGGGCAACGAAGGCTCTCCCCGGGAGCCTGACGGCCCGGCACCGACCACCACCGATCCGTCCCTCCAGGAACTGGTGCTGGAAAGCCGGGATGTCCAGGCCTTCCTCGCGGAGCTGGCCATCCTGGCGGCTTCGCGGCTCTCCGTTCCCGGCAACACGATCCACAGCGGCGTCACGGCACTCCGGCACAGGAAACCCGAGGCGGTGGCAGCGAGTGACGCCGCCGCCAAAGCACTTGACGAGCTGCAGAACGGATTCGGCCAGGGCCCCTGCCTCACTGCGCTGTGCCGCAAGACCACCCTCCTGGTGCCCGACCTTGCCGCCGAGACCCGCTGGCGGCCCTACGTGCGGACGGCCATGGAGCATGGCGTGTCGTCCATCCTTGCGGTCCCGCTGGACCTTGCGGGGCACGCCGAAGCAGTACTGAACCTCTACTCGGGCTGCAGCAACGGGTTCAGCAGCGAAGACATAGCCGCTGCGGAGCTGTTCGCCGGACAGGCGGCAAGCTCCCTGCGGCTGATCCTCCGGATTTCCCAGCTCAGCGACGCCCGTAATGACCTGTCCGCTGCCATGCAGTCGCGAACGGTGATCGACATGGCCATCGGGGCAATCATGGCCCAGAACCGCTGCGACCGGGACACCGCCTTCAACATCCTGACGCGGACCTCGAGCGCCAGGAACGTCAAGCTCCGGGAGGTCGCCGCAACGGTCATCAGGTCCATCCCAGGGGAAGCAGGGAGCACCACCCGCTTCAAGGAATAGCAGTCATGGCGCAGCTCACACGTGATGAGATTCACGTGCAACAAAGGGCGTATTTGGTTGTGACCTCTCAATCGGCATGGGCACTATTAATGCGCAGGGCCGGAAACCATCCGCCCTTGACATCCTGGTGACGCAACGAGGCCCACCGGTGAGCACAGGCCACCGACCCTCCGAGCGCGGACAGGCCACCGCCGGCGGACAACCGGCTAGACACAGGAAAGTACTGAACAATGACGTTTAACACTGCCGAATCCGTGACGCTGAAGATCTGGGACCGCGCGTCGCTTCACGAGACCCTCGATTCCGCGGTCTCCGACCTTTCTTCCCGCCACAACACCACCACCTGCCGCATTGCGGTCCACTGCAGCGGACCGAACACCTTCACGCTGAGCGTGCGCGGGGACGAGGCGGCACTGGCGCTGTAAGCAGCCCCAAGCAGAGGACGCGGACGACGGCGGGAACCAGCCGGCGTCGTCCGCGTCCCTTTTTGCTGCCCGGGACTTAGCCTCCGGGCTTGCGGGCCTTTGGCCCCTGTTCGCCCCGGCAGGCTGCCGATGGCGTCTGGTTATCATCAACTAGCCGGCCGCGAGCACGAGGAGAATCCCTGGGCGAGGCGGAGAAGATCGAGGGCGATAGCGGTGTGGGAACCGTCGTCGACCACAAGTACCTTATGGCCGGTGTCCCGTTCCACGTGATCACCCGCGTGACCGGCAGGGACCAGACCCCGAACGGCGGGCAGCGGTTGCGGCTGGAGTTCGACGGCCCGCTCAAGGGATGGCAGACGTGGGACTACAACCCGGACGGAAACAACACCACGGTGGTGACCGCGGAGTTCGACTACAACGTCCCGGGAAGCGCCGCGGGGAAGTTCGCTGATGAACTCATTATCGAGCGCCTGCAGGAACGCGCCCGCCACCAGACGCTCGGAAACCGCAAGCTCCTGGTCGAGGCCGGTTCACGCTGACCCCGGTGGCGCCACCCTCCCACGTCGAACGGGAGTGCCGACCGGCGTAGCATTCGTCATGTACACCGAAACAACGGGAAGGGCACATGGCTACGCACCGGAAGGGCACCAGGTTCAGGTTCGAGTCGCTGGCGCTGCCCGTCATCCAGGCACCCATGGCCGGGGGACCCTCCACCCCACAGCTTGCAGCGGCCGTCAGCGCCGGCGGCGGCCTGGGTTTCGTCGCTGCCGGCTACAAGACCGCCGCGGCCATGCGCGCCGAGATCGCGGCCGTCAGGGGACAAACGGACAAGCCGTTCGGCGTGAACCTCTTCGTCCCCCAGGCGTCAGTCATCAGTCCGGCGTCCCTGCAGCAATACGCCGATTCGCTGGCCCCGGACGCTGAGCACTTCGGCGTGAGCCTCGGCGAGCCGCGGCATGACGATGACGACTGGGACCAAAAGCTTGAGGCCTTGCTGGACCTGGCACCGGCGATCGTTTCATTCACCTTCGACATTCCGGAAACCAACGTGGTGGAAGCACTGCAGCACCGCGGTATGTACATCATTGCCACGGTCACGGACCGGGAAGAAGCGCTGCGGGCGCTGGCGGCAGGCGCCGATGCCCTTTGCGTCCAGGGCCCGGAAGCCGGAGGCCACCGCGGAACATTCAAGCCTGACACGCCTGCTCCCCTGATTCCCCTCCACGGGATCCTGGGCGGGCTGTCTGATCTGGAGGTGCCCCTCGTCGCAGCAGGTGGCATTGCCTCGTCGGAGCACACCCGGGCTGCGCTCGCCGTCGGAGCCGTTGCGGTCCAGGCCGGCACCGCGTTCCTCCGCGCTGATGAAGCGGGGACCAAGCCCGCGCACCGGGCCGCCTTGTCGGCGTCGGACCATTTCACCACCACCGCGGTCACCCGCGCCTTCTCCGGCCGCAATGCGCGCGGCCTCTACAACGAGTTCATGCGCCGCCATGACGGCGACGCCCCGTACGGCTACCCCGAGATCCACCACCTCACCACTCCCCTGCGTGCCGCAGCCGCGGCAGCAGGGGAGCCGGAGTGGCTGAACCTCTGGGCGGGCATCAATTACCGGGACACGAGGGAAGGGTCCGCGGCTTCAATCCTAAAAAGCCTGGCGCCATAGGGGCATGCTGACCCATTACCGGATGTGCAGCATGGTGCTCAGCGCCGCGTCGAACGACCGGCTCTCCCAGGGCCGCGGGACGTGCAGATGTGTTTCCGCCGGCCGCCCTGCCTCGCCGGGCTTTTGGTCCGGGAACGGTCTTTGCGGGGATTTTTCACGCTCGCCGTCATCGCCGCAGGCCAGCGCGTGGGACTTTCCCTTGACGCGATCAAGGCCGCGCTGGATGAACTTCCGGTGGGGCGGGCGCCGTCCCAGGCGGACTGGACGGAAATGAGCCGGCAATGGGCCGGGCTTGTGGCGGAGCGGATCCGCGAACCTAAGGTGCTGGAAACGCCGCTGGAAGGCTGCATTGGCTGTGGGTGCCTGTCCGTGGAGCGCTGCTCCCTGATGAATGCCGGGGACGCCGCCGCAGGGGAAGGCAGCGGCTCGCGCTGGCTGCGCCGGGCCCGGCGGGAAGCCGCGGGCACGCCTTAAGGACCGACGGCGGGCCGGCCCCCTTGTGGGAGCCGGCCCGCCGTGCGTGCGTGGTGCTTTAGAGGGTGGCGGTGTCGATCACGAACCGGTACCGGACGTCCGAGGCAAGGACGCGCTCGTAGGCTTCGTTGATCTTCTCGGCCGGGATGACCTCGATCTCGGCGCCGAGGCCGTGCTCGGCGCAGAAGTTGAGCATCTCCTGGGTCTCGCGGATCCCGCCGATCATGGAACCGGCGAAGGAACGGCGGCCGCCGATCAGCGCGAAGGCGTTGACGGGGAGCGGCTCGGCGGGCGCGCCGACGTTGACCAGGGCGCCGTCGAGCTTCAGCAGGCCCAGGTAGGAGCTGATGTCGAGCGAGGCGCTGACCGTGTTGATGATCAGGTCGAAGGAGCCGGCGAGCTCGGAGAAGGTGTTCTCGTCGCTGGTGGCGTAGTAGTGGTCAGCGCCCAGCTTCAGGCCGTCTTCCTGCTTCTTCAGCGACTGCGACAGAACGGTCACCTCGGCACCCATGGCGTGCGCCTGCTTGACGGCCATGTGGCCCAGGCCGCCGAGGCCCACGACGGCAACGTTCTTGCCGGGGCCGGCGCCCCAGTGCCGCAGCGGGGAGTAGGTGGTGATGCCAGCGCACAGCAGGGGCGCGGCTACGTCGAGTTCGATGCCCTCGGGGATGTTCACGACGAAGTCTTCGGTGACCACCACGTGGGTGGAGTAGCCGCCCTGGGTGATGGTGCCGTCGCGGTCAACGGCGCCGTAGGTTCCTACGTTGCCCTTGAGGCAGTACTGTTCCTCGCCCTTCTGGCAGTTGACGCACTCTTTGCAGGAGTTGACCATGCAGCCAACACCAACGCGGTCGCCTACTTTGTGCTTGGTCACCCCGGAGCCAACCTCGGTGACGATGCCGGCGATTTCGTGGCCGGGAACCAGGGGGTACTGCTGCGGGCCCCAGTCACCGCGGACGGTGTGGATGTCCGAGTGGCAGATGCCGGCGAACTTGATGTCGATCAGGACATCGTGCGGACCCACTTCGCGGCGCTCAATGGTGGTTGCCACCAGGTCCTCCGTGGCGGACGGGGATGCATAAGCCTTGACGGTAGTCATGGTTCTCCTGTGATCTGTTGGGGGGACTTCTAAATGCTACCGGGGTTGTTCGGAGCAAACCCCGGAAAAGGGTGGGCCAGGGTGGCCCTGTTGTGCCTGGTCTTCTGAGTCCTACCTTTGGCGGACTCGACGCATACTAAGTTGTCACGGGCGGAGGAGCACCTTGATGGCCCGCCGCTCATCCATGGCCTTGTAGGCGTCGGCGGCCTGGTCAAGCGGGAGTTCGAGGTCGAACACTTTTCCGGGATTGATCGTGCCGCCCAGGATCAGGTCGATCAGCCCGGGGAGGTACTGCCGGACCGGAGCGGGTCCGCCGTGCAGGTGCACGAGCGAGGAGAACAGCTCGCGGCCGGGCAGGGCCACGTCATGCGATACCCCCACGAACCCGACGTGGCCGCCGGCGCGGGTGGCATGGATGGCCTGCATCATCGATTCCTGCGTGCCCACGGCTTCGATGACAGAGTGCGCACCCAGCCCGTCGGTGAGCTCCCTAATCTTCTGCACGCCCGCGTCGCCGCGTTCCTCCACGACGTCGGTGGCCCCGAACTCCCGGGCAAGCGCCTGCCGGTCAGCGTGTCGGGACATGGCGATGATCCGCCCGGCGCCCATCTGCTTTGCCGCCAGGACCCCCAAAAGCCCCACGGCGCCGTCGCCCACCACGGCGACAGTCTTGCCGGGGCCCGCCTCGGCCGCCTTGGCAGCAAACCAGCCTGTACCCAGGACATCGGAGGCGGCCAGCAGCGACGGGACCTTGCCTGCGTCGGGCATGCCCGGGGTAGCCACCAGGGTGCCGTCTGCCAGCGGGACGCGCAGGTACCCGGCCTGGGCGCCGCCCACGCCCTCCCGGCGGACGCAGCCGGTCTGGTAGCCGGAGCGGCAGATCCCGCAGGTGTTGTCCGAGGCAAAGAAGGACCCGACGACGAATTGGCCCGGCTGGACATTCTTCACGTCCGCGCCCACTTCTTCGACGATTCCCACGTACTCGTGGCCCATGGCCCTGGGCTCGTGGAGGACGTCGGCGCCGCGGTAGGGCCACAGGTCCGACCCGCAGACGCAGGCCGCAACAACCTTGATGACGGCATCCGTGGGGTGTTGGATGGCGGGCTTGTCCCGGTCCTCGACGCGGACGTCGCCGGGGGCGTGCATGATGGTGGCGCGCATGCTGGGTCCTCCAAAGAGTGAAAAACTGAAAGCGGACAATCCCATCAAACCCGGCCCGTGAACCGTTAGCGAGAGTCCTGCTGAAACTGGTTCCGGCAGTACCTCCTTAGCGTTGCGCCGATCGTCGTAACGTTTCCCTTATGGATAACCGAGCCGAGGTCCGGCAGTTTCTGTCTTCCCGCCGTGGACGCATCACCCCGGAGCAGGCAGGCATCGAACCGTACGGCGGCCGCCGCCGGGTGCCGGGGTTGCGGCGCGAGGAAGTGGCCCGCCTGGCCGGTGTCAGCGTGGACTACTACACGCGCCTGGAACGGGGAAACCTCAGTGGTGTTTCGGACAGTGTCCTGGACGCCATTGCCGGCGCGCTGGAACTGGACCGCGCCGAGCATGACCACCTCTACGACCTGGCCCGGGCGGCCAACACGTCTGGCCGCAAGCGGGCGGCGAGCGCGGGGGCTGCGGCCCCTTCAAAGGTTCGGCCGGAGCTGCAGTACCTCCTGGACGCCATCACGGACGCACCGGCCTTCATCGGCAACAACCGCTTGGACATTGTGGCCGCGAACACCCTGGGCTACGCCCTCTACTCGGACATGTACCGTAACCCGTCGCGGCCGGCCAACCACTCCCGGTTCATCTTCCTGGACCCCCGCGCCCACAATTTCTACACGGACTGGGACCGGGCGGCCACCACCAACGTCGCCATCCTCCGCCGCGAGGCCGGCCGAAACCCGCATGACAAGGGCATCGCCGAACTGATCGGGGAACTGTCCATGCGCAGCGACGAGTTCCGCACCCTGTGGGCCGCCCACAACGTCCGCCGCCACTACGCCGGAACCAAGTTCTTCCAGCATCCCGTGGTTGGCCTGCTGGAGCTGAACTACCAGGTGCTGGGACTCGAAGAAGACCCGGGGCACACCCTCACCGTCTATCCCGCCACGCCGGGCAGCCCCTCCGCGGAAGCCCTCAAGCTCCTGGCCTCCTGGGCGGTCACCGAAAACATTGTGGAAACGGCGCAGGCAAAGGTCGGCAGCTAAAAGACTGCCCTGTCCTGGGAGTCGGCGCCGGGCTCGTAGCCGATGAGCCAGTGGAGTCCGTAACGGTCAATTACCTGGCCGTCGGACGCGCCCCAAGGTTTGGGGGCAAGGGGGTCCACTACCCGGCCCCCGGAGCTGAGTTTGTCGAACCACTCGTGCAGGACGCCGGCCTCGGCGGTACCAAGCAGTGACAGCATGATCCCTTCAAGCCGGACACTCTTTCCACCAGGCGGGGTATCCGAGCCCGCCAGCGCAATGGCGCCCTTAAGTTCGCCGTGGGCTATGGCGTCCGGGGCACCGTCGGTCCTGCCGAAATCCCGATTCGTGTGGAGCGAGAGCTCGCCGCCGAAAACGGCTGCGTAGAAGCCCAGTGCCTCACGCGCCGTGCCGGGAAAGCTGACATAGATCCGGGGTGCGCTCATGCGCCCAGACTACAGACACGTTTGCGGAAACCAGCGCGACCACTACGGGCTGGGGCGGCCGGAAACCCGGAACAGCAGGCAACCGGACACCGCCCCGGTTTGACCGGCAACGGCACTTGTCAGGGTAGGTTCGACGGCGGCCCGGACGGCTCAGCGTCCGCCCGCCGTCGTCCAGCCAGCTCGCCGAATCGGTCCACGGCCTGCTGGGCGGCACGGTACAGGACGGGGTCCGACCACGGCGCCCGCGCCCAGGTGCCCACCGCAGCCAAGGCCTCGGCCAGCACTGCTGCGGCCGGCTGCCTAACGGGCATTCCCTGGGCCAGGACCGCTGCCCGGTCTGCCTCCAAGGTGTCCGCCATGGTCTTGGCGCTGACCCGCTGCCAGACGTCCCGGACGGCATCCACGTCCAGGAGCCGCTCCCGGAGCGGCCAATTATCGATGAAGCGGGCCACCCAGGCCTGGTGGCGCTTTTCGCAGTCCTTCGTACGCTGCCCGTTCCTCCAGTGCGGATAGAGGCTGAGCACCAGCGTGCACGGGACCAGGATTGCCAGCACGGTCATTGCCCAGGCCGCTTGACCGGTGTCGCCGTCCCCGACTGCATCTCTGTACACCCCAATCAGCACTCCGGCCGTGATACACAGCAGGATCCAGGTGACGCCCAGGATGTCGCTTCGTCGTTTCTCCGCCTTGGTGGCGTTGACGCAGGGCGCCGGTTCCGCGGCAACAACTGCCTCTTCTTCGGTGAGCCCGACATTCAGGAGCTTTTGGGTGCCGGCGTCCGGCATGCCGGATTTGTCCGGCACGTCCACATACACCGGCGGCAGGCCGGTCAGGTCCTGGGCTTGGTTGGGCGGCGCACCCACGGTTTCTCCATCCACTGATTTCCCCCGTCCACAGCCGGACTTGCCTTCAGAGTCTACGGTTACACGGGCTCCAAGCGGGTAGTCCCTAGACTGGCAGGTGAACATTTATGCCAGGACTGGACGAAGGAGCGAAAGACATGAGTGGAGTAGTGGTTGTTGGTGTGGACGCCAGCCCGTCCGCAAGGAAGGCCGCGGAAGTAGCACTGGGCCTGGCGGAGGCGCTGGGGGCGTCCCTCCATGTGGTGACCGGCTTTGAGGTTGAGAACGCGGAAACCTTTGGCGTGGGTTCGGATAAGGTGCGGATCTCCAACGCGGACAGCTCGGAGATGGTGGCAAAGTCCCTGGGCGCATCGCATCCGGGCGTGGAGATCACCCACTTTGCTGCCCGTGGCAAGCCTGCCGATTCCTTGATCAAGGAAGCCATCCGTCTGGATGCCCGGCTGATCGTGGTGGGCAACCGCAGGATGCGCGGCATCGGCAGGCTCCTGGGCAGCGTGGCCAACAGCGTGGCGCACAACGCCCCGTGCGATGTCTACATCGCGAACA
>Ga0308158_10005198_pt1 | contig 10738 bp, 6 predicted proteins | sample PhyBR2_FD_201038 | JGI IMG/M metagenome (GOLD analysis project Ga0308158, IMG submission 201038) | Phyllosphere microbial communities from UC Gill Tract Community Farm, Albany, California, United States - DLSLB.R2 | ecosystem: Host-associated > Plants > Phyllosphere > Unclassified | place: USA...
AGATCCAGGACGTCAGCGCCACGGTCGTCAACATGGCCAACGCCATTACCGAAGTATCGAAGTCGGCCAGCGTCTCGGCTGACGTGGCGCGCCAGTCGGTTGATGCGGCGCTGCAGGGTTCGACGGCGGTGGAGAACGCCATCAAGGGCATGCATGAAATCCGCGAACAGATACAGGATACGTCCAAGCGCATCAAGCGGCTGGGCGAATCGTCGCAGGAGATCGGCGAGATTACCGAGCTCATTTCCGATATCACCGAGCAGACCAATGTGCTGGCGCTGAACGCCGCCATCCAGGCCGCGTCAGCCGGCGAGGCCGGGCGCGGTTTTTCCGTGGTGGCTGAGGAAGTGCAGCGCCTGGCTGAACGTTCGGCAGCGGCGGCCAAGCAGATCGGCGCGCTGGTGCGCGCCATCCAGAGCGACACCCACGATGCCACGCGGGCCATGGACAAGTCGACCCAGGGCGTGGTGGAAGGGGCGCGCCTGTCTGACGCGGCCGGCGCGGCGCTGAACGATATCCGCCAGGTGTCGCAGCACCTGGCCGAACTGATCCAGGGCATGTCGCTGGCCACCGGCACCCAGGCGGGTTCTGCCAGCGGCCTGGCGCTCAATATCCAGCATATCCTGAGCGTGACGGAGCAGACCCAGGACGGCACGCAGCAGACGGCGCAATCGATACACAAACTGTCGATGCTGGCGCAGGAACTGAAAAATTCGGTGTCGCGCTTTCGCGTCGCCGCATAATCTTGACCGAGGCAGGCATGAAACCACCTGACAATGCAGGGCAATCGAGACCTTTCGACAGCGAACCGCTGTCGTGGGTGCTGGTGGAGATCCGCGAAGCGCTGGGCCGTTCGAAAACCGCGCTGTTCGAGGCCGGCGGGCGCGAGCGCGAAGAGCGCGCCACCGCATTGCAGCACGCGCGCTCGCATCTGCACCAGGCCCACGGCGCGCTGGTGATGGTCGACGTGGCCGGCGCCAGCCTGCTGACGGCGGGCGCCGAACAGGCGCTGGCGCGCTTTCGCGATGGCAGCCTCGAATATACGCTCGACCATGCACAGGTCGTGGCCCAGCTGTACCAGGCCATTGTCGAATACCTGGAAGACCTGGTGGCCGGCATGGCGCCCCAGCCGACCTTGCTGTTTCCCTACTACCACGCACTGCAGACCATGCTCGGGGCGACGCGCATCCACCCGTCCGAATTGTTCCTGGCGCCGCCAGCTGGACAAGGCGGCGCTGCTGTCGCGCTGGCCGAGCCGGTGATCGAGGCCGACTATCCGGCCTGGCGCGCGCGCTTTGAGAAGTCGCTGCTGCCTTACCTGAAAGCACAGCAAGACGACGCCAGGCGCGAACATGCGCTGGCGCTGCAGGCAACGCTGGCGCTGGTGGCCGATGCCCAGCGTGAAACACCAGCGCGTACATTCTGGTTCGTGATGCAGGCGGTGGCCGGGCTGGCCGCCGCAGGCGCTGCAGAAAACCTGCAGTTCAAGCAGCTGTTCGGCATGGTCAACCTGCAGCTGCGCCGCCTGGCGCAGGGCGATGCGAGCCTGCCGGAAGCGCTGCTGCGCGATGCACTGTTCCTGATTGCCGCCGCCGAATCGGCTACGCCAGAGGCGCAGCAGGTACGCAGCGTGTTCGAGCTTGGGCACGCTGGTGCACTGGACGTGGCAACGCGCCGTTACGGCCTGGTTGACCAGGATGCCTTGCAAAGCGCCCGCACGGCGCTGGCGCTGGCGCGCGACCATCGCCAGCAGCGTGCGTCAGTGCCGTTTGGCGCCGTAGCGCTGGAGGCGGCAGCCAGCATGGAGCGGCTTCAGCTGCCCGAACTGGCGGCCTTGCTGCAGCAGATGGCGCAAACAGCGGCAACGGATGATGCAGATGGTGCGCTGGCGCAGGAGATCGATGCAGCGCTGCTGTTTGCCGAGACGGGCCTGGCGCAGCTGCGCCGCCTGCCGCCCGACTTTGCCGGCAACGCGCGGGCCATGAGGGCGCGGCTGCAGGCGCTGCATGAGGGGGCTGCACCCGGCCCCGCGCAAGGGGTGCTGTCGCGCCAGATCGAAGACGAGCAAAGCGCCGCTGCCCTGGCAAGCCGGATGAAGTCTGGCCTGCGCCAGGTGGAGCAGGCGCTCAACGATTTCCATGCCGATGTCTCGCGCCGCGGGGGACTCGACGCACTGGCGCCCGGGCTGCAGTCGCTCCAGGCCGGCCTGGCCCAATTGGGGCAGCATGCTGCCTGCGATGGCGTGATGCAGGTCGACGCCACCGTGCAGGCGCTGGCAGCGCGCAGCGCGCCACCGCTGCCCGCCGGCCAGCAGCTCGACGCCTTTGACGCGATTGCGCAAAACGTCAGCGCGCTCGGTTTTTTTGCCGATATGCTGGGCCGCAATGCGCAGGCGGCCAGGGCGCGCTTTCACTTCGATGCCGCCAGCGGCGCCTTCCGCGCGCTGCCGTTTGAAAAAGTGGCTGCTGCCGGCGCCGTGCCGCTGCTGGACCAGGCATTGATGCCGGCAGCGGCGCCATGGGCCGAACCGGCGCCGCCCGGCAGCCTGGACGCCGGCATGCTCGATGTCTTCCTGTCCGAGGCGCGCGACGTGCTGGCCCAGATCGACGCCATCCTGACCCAGCCGCGCGAGCAGGCAGGCGCCAGCGAACAGCTGGCGCTGCTGCGCCGTTCTTTCCATACCTTGAAGGGCAGCAGCCGCATGATCGGCCTGGCGCAGTTTGCCGAGGCGGCAGGCGCCATCGAACAGGTCATGAATACCTGGCTGGCCGAAGCACGCGCTGCCAGCGACGACCTGTTTACGCTGCTCAAATACGGCTGGTACCAGCTCAGCGAATGGGTCGCCGAACTGGAAGGCGGTGGCGCACTGGAGCGCGAAGCGGGCATGCTGGTGGACGCGGCCGTGCGGGTATGCGCCGGCGGTCCATTCGAACTGCGTAAGGCGCGCCCTGCGCCGCCGGACAATGTGATCGGTTTTCCTGCCGCGACCAAGCCGGCCGCGCACGAGGCGCCGGACGAGCATCTCAAGCACGTGGGCGAGCTGCGCATCAGCTTGCCGCTGTACGGCATTTATCTGGCCGAGACCGACGAACTGCTGCGCGTGCTGACGCGCGACTTCGGTGAATGGCGCCACGAACAGCGCGCCGTCAGCGCCGAAGCGCTGCAGGCGGTCCATACGCTGGCAGGGTCTTCGGGCACTGTCGGCTTTACGGCGCTGCGCGATGTGGCCCATGCGCTGGAAATTGCGATTGAAACCGTGGTGCCGCCAGCGGCCGGCTTGCAGGAAGCGCAGCACGATGTGCTGGAACAAGCCACTGCCGCTATCGCGCAGATGCTGCAGGCGTTCGCGCAGGGCGAACTGGCGCCGGCGCAGCCTGCACTGGTTGAACAGCTCAATGCGCTGTGGCGTGAGTTGACGGCGCCGCCGGTGGCTGACCCTGTGGCTTCGACACCTGCTCTGGATGAAGCGCCAGTATCGCCGCTGGACACACTGTTTGCCGACGCCTACGCCAGCATCATGCACGATGCAAGCGAGCCCGCCAGCCCGCTCGATGCCCTGTTTGCCGCGGCCTACGCCAGCATTGTGGCCGGTACGCCAGCGGCTGCCAGCGAGCCAGCCGTACAGCCGCAGGCAGAGGCAGAAGCATCGCCGCGCATCAAGCTGCCGCCGGCGCCCGATACCAGCGCAGTGGACGATCTGTTCGATTCGTTTTTTGACGCCTTGCCGCAAGCGCCTGCCGCAGCACCTGTCGCTGACTCCACGGCTGAACCTGCCACCGAACCGGCGAACCAGCCGTTGCAGGATGGCGCAGCGCTGCTCGCTGCCAGCGCCGGCATCAGCGATGAGCTGGACCTGGACCTGCTGCCGGTCTTCCTGGAAGAGGGCGCCGATTTGCTGCCGCAGATCGGCCAGGCGCTGCGCCACTGGCAGCAGCAGCCGCAGGACAGCAGCCAGGCGCAGATGCTGCTGCGCACCTTGCATACGGTCAAAGGCAGTGCCCGCATGGCCGGCGCCATGCGCCTGGGCCAGCATGCGCACGAGATTGAAACGCATATCGAAAACATGCTGCACGCCGGCACCGCTACTGCGCAGGCATTCGAGGAACTGCTGGCGCATTACGACCATGCGCTGCATCTGTTCGAGCAGTTGCAGCAGCCGTTTCTGCCACTGCCCGGCATGGACGAGGCGCCGCCGGAACCGAAGGCGGCGCTGGTGCGCGTGCGCGCCGATATCCTGGACCGCCTGGTCAACCAGGCCGGCGAAGTGTCGATCACGCGCTCGAAGATGGAAAACGAAGTGGGTCTGCTGGGTGCCTCGCTCAGTGAATTTTCCGACAATCTGGCGCGGCTGCGGCGCCAGCTGCGCGAAGTGGAAATGCAGGCCGAGTCGCAGATCGCCTCGCGCATGGCTGTCGGTAGCGAGCGTGAATTCGATCCGCTGGAATTCGACCGCTTCACGCGTCTGCAGGAGCTCACGCGCATGATGGCGGAAAGCGTCAACGATGTCGCTTCCTTCCATGAAAACCTGAGCCATGGCGTGGGTGTCATCGGTAACGATCTGTTGCTGCAGTCGCGCCTGACGCGCGATTTGCAGCGCGACCTGATGCAGATGCGCATGGTGCCTTTTTCCAGCATTGCCGAGCGCCTGTTCCGGGTGGCGCGCCAGAGCGCCAAGGAACTCGACAAGCGCGTCAACCTCGATATTCGCGGCGGTGACGTGGAGATCGACCGCAGCGTGCTCGAGCGCATGGCCGCGCCCTTCGAGCATCTGCTGCGCAACGCTATCGTGCACGGTATCGAGCCGCGCGCGGCGCGCGCCGGTGCAGGCAAGGATGAAACCGGCGAATTGCTGGTGCAATTGAGCCAGCAGGGCAATGAAGTGGCGATTGCCTTTTCTGACGACGGCGCCGGGCTCGATCTGCAACGCGTGGCATCGCGTGCGCGCAGCAAGAATTTGCTCGATGCCGGGGCCGAACTCGACGAGGCGCAAGCCATGGAGATGATTTTTGCGCCAGGCTTTTCCACCGCCGACAGCCTGACGGAACTGGCAGGGCGGGGCATGGGCATGGACATCGTGCGATCGGAAGTGCTGGCCCTGGGCGGGCGCATTGAAATGCACTCGGAAGCAGGGCGCGGCATGCGCCTGACGGTGCACCTGCCGCTTACGCTGGCCATTACCCAGGTGGTGCTGCTTGCCGCCCACGGCCAGACGTATGCGCTGCCATCGGTGCTGGTCGAGCAGGTGCTGCACCTGAAAGGCGACGCCTGGGCCCAGGCACAGGCGCAAGGCCGGATCGAGTCGCACGGGCAGAGCGTGGCATTGCAGCACCTGTCTGCCATGCTGGGCGAGGTCGCGTTGGCGCCGGTCGCGGCCAGACACGCACCGGTGCTGTTGCTCAGCAATGGCAATGACAGGCTGGCGCTGCAGGTGGACGAGGTGCTGGGCAACCGCGAAGTGGTGGTCAAGCATGTGGGGCCGCAGCTGGCGCGCATGCCCGGCATTGCCGGCGCTACCGTGCTGGGCAGCGGCGACATTGTGCTGATTCTTAATCCGGTGGCACTGGCGCAGCATCTGCAGCATCATCCTGAGCTGCTGTCGCAGTACGCGCTTGCCGCTGCCGGCAAGCGCAGCGCCGCCGGCGCGCAGGCGGCACCGCGCGTGTGCATCATGGTGGTGGACGACTCGCTGACAGTGCGCCGCGTAATGCAGCGTTTGTTCGAGCGTGAAGGCTATCGCGTGCTGCTGGCACGCGACGGCGTCGATGCAATCGAGCAGCTCCATGCACTGGATGCATCGGCCATGCCGGCGCTGCTGGTGGCCGATATCGAAATGCCGCGCATGGACGGCTACGACCTGGTGCGCCAGCTGCGCAGCAGCGCAAGCACGCGCACCCTGCCGGTCATCATGGTCACCTCACGCAGCGCCGACAAGCACCGCCAGCACGCTGTCGAACTGGGTGTCAACGCCTATTTCGGCAAGCCGTTCCAGGAAGAGCAGCTGCTGGCCGAGGTGGCGCGGCTGGTCAATGCGTAAGCCGGTGGTGATATCGGTTAGCACCGGGATGCGTAGGTCGGATTAGCGCAAAGCGCGTAATCCGACACTGCGCCGTCACTGCGCCGCCACCGCTGCCGTCGCCGCGTATCAGGCCCCCACCACCTTGACCACCGCATAGCGCTCCAGCGTTTCCTTGCGCGCCTCGTCATGCTGCACCAGCGGCAGCGGGTAATGCTGGCCCAGCACGATCTGCTTTTGCTCCAGCAGCATGCGCGGTACCAGCCATGGGGCGTGAATTTCCTTGTCGCCCAGTGCTTTCAACTGCGGCAGGTAGCGGCGGATAAAGCGCCCTGCGCCGTCGAATTTTTCCGACTGGGTAACGGGATTGAAGATGCGGAAGTAGGGCTGCGCATCGCAGCCGGACGAGGACGCCCACTGCCAGCCGCCGTTGTTCGAGGCCAGGTCGAAGTCGTTCAGGTGCAGTGCAAAATACGCTTCGCCGCGGCGCCAGTCGATGCCCAGGTCCTTGATCAGGAAGCAGGCCGTGACCATGCGCAGGCGGTTGTGCATATAGCCGGTCTGGTTCAGCTGCAGCATGGCCGCGTCCACCAGCGGGTAGCCGGTACGCCCGTCGCACCAGGCGGCGAACAGTTCGTCCGCTTCCGGCCCCGTCTCCCAGGCAATCGCATCGTAGGCTGGCTTGAAGGCGCTGCCGTCCACATGCGGGTTCTGGTACAGGATCATGGCGTAGAAGTCGCGCCAGATCAGTTCTGCCAGCCACACCGGTGCGCCATCGCCGCCACCGCCGCGCTCCATCAGGTCGGCGATGGTGCGCACCAGATAGCGCAGCGAGACGGTGCCGAAGCGCAGATGCGTCGACAGGTAGGATGGTCCCTTCAGTGCCGGAAAGTCGCGCGCCACATCGTATTTTTCCACGCGCGACAGGAACTGCTCGAACAGCTGCGCGCCGCCCGACATGCCCGTTGGAATCGCCAGCTCGGACAGATTGCTCGCTTCAAAACCCAGTTCCGTTAGCGCTGGCAGGGGCTGGGCCTTGCCGCGCGGCGGCGCCAGATGTGCCGCATGCGGGGCGATATCGAACGGCGCCAGGCAGGCCGGCTCGGCCCGCATTTTCTTCAGCCAGGCATTCTTGTAGGGCGTATAGACGGTGTAAGGCTTGCCGCCCAGCGTCAGCACTTCATCTTTTTCAAAGATGACCTGATCCTTGAAGCTGAACCACAGCCGCGCATCGTCCGTCAGGGCCTGCGCCACGGCAGCGTCGCGGGCAATGGCCTGCGGCTCGTAGTCATGATTGGCGAATACGGCGCCGGCCCCGAGTTCGGCGGCCAGGCGCGGTATGGCGGTGGCGGCATCATCGTGCAGCACGATCAGGTCGCCGCCCAGCTCGCGCAGCTCGTGGGCCAGTTCGGCGATGCTGGCATGAATGAAGTCGACGCGGCGATCACGCCGTGGCAGGCTGTCCAGAATCGCCTTGTCATAGACGAACACGCAGTGGACGGCCTGGCTCTGGCGCAGCGCATGGTGCAGTGCCGCATGGTCAAAAGCGCGCAGGTCGCGGCGGAACCAGACCAGGGAAGTAGTAATTGTCATTATTTAACGATGTTGTTTGGTTTGATGGTTTTTTGTAATGCAAGCGTCAAGAAATGACAGTTTTTCGCCATAGGCCGGCCATTATGGCCACGCGCGCCGTGCCTTCGGCGTCGCCGCGGCGTTATTTCAGTGTAAACTAGCGCCTGACTGTGCGGTGACTGTCCCTGACTTGCGTGCGACGACAAGGCGGCGGTCAATTCTATAGTGATTGTCGGCAAATGCCGCACGCGAACTCACCGCGCCATGAAAAAGAAACACAGCAGGGGCAAGCGGTATGTGCAGCGAAGCCCACGGAGAGAATATTGCGTATGAAAAAGACCAAGATTGACCACACGCTGCCGGGACATCGTTTGATGCAAAGTGCCGGCGAGGGTGCGCAGAGCGGCTCATCCACGCTGAACCTGGCCAATCATTTCCTGATCGCCATGCCGGCCATGCAAGACCCGATTTTCGGCGGCACCGTCGTGTATGTGTGCGAGCACAATGAAAATGGCGTGCTGGGCGTGGTGATCAACAAGCCTACCGACATGACCATGGAAGTGCTGTTCGAGCGTATCGACCTGAAACTGGCGGCCGGCAGCGACGCCCCCATCGTGCATGAACCGATCATGTTCGGCGGCCCGGTGCAGGACGACCGCGGTTTCGTGCTGCATACGCCAGGCGCGCGCTATTCGTCGTCGCTGACGGTGACCGAGGAAGTGGCGTTTACCACCTCGATCGACGTGCTCGAAGCCGTTGCCAAGGGCGATGGGCCGGAGCGCATGCTCGTGTCGATCGGCTACGCTGGCTGGAGCCCTGGGCAGCTGGAAGAGGAAATCGGCCGCAACGGCTGGCTGACGGTAGGCGCCTCGGCCGATATCCTGTTTGATTTTCCGATTGCCGACCGCTATGTGGCGGCCATCAAATTGCTGGGCATCGATCCGTTGATGCTGGCCTCCGAGGCCGGCCACGCATGAGGTGCCGTCATCAACCTGCAAAACGGTTGCTGAATGCACCTGATTTTTAGAAAAAGACTTTGATGACCGACGCCATCGATACCATCCTTGCCTTTGATTTTGGCCTCAAGCGCATCGGCGTGGCTATCGGCAATACCATGATTTGCCAGGCCAAGCCACTGAGCGTGATCACGGCCACGGCCAACGAGCCGAAATTTGCCGCGATTGCCGCGCTGATTGCCGAGTGGGGGGCTAGCCGCATCGTGGTGGGCCTGCCCAGCCATCCGGACGGCACCGAACATGAAATGAGTGCGCGCTGCCGGCGCTTTGCCAACCAGCTCAACGGGCGCTTTAACCTGCCGGTGGAGCTGGTCGACGAGCGCTATTCTTCAGCCGTGATTGCCGCCAAACGCGGCGATGTGATCGACGACAAGGCTGCCGCCATTATCCTGCAACAGTATTTTGACGCGAACTTCTGAACCCATGTCCACAACTCTGAACCCTTCCCAACTTGACGCCGAGGCCCTGTACTCGGTGCTGCTGCAGCAGGTGCAGGCCGGCCTCGATGGCGTGGCCAATGTCGCCATAGTCGGCATCCATTCGGGCGGCGCCTGGCTGGCCGAGCGCCTGGCGCGCGACCTGGACCTGGCCGACCGCCTGGGTGTGCTCGACGTGTCTTTCTACCGTGACGACTTCGCGCAGAAAGGCCTGCACGCCGATGTCAAGCCGACCCAGATCAACTTCGAGGTGGCCGGCGCCACCATCCTGCTGGTCGACGACGTGCTCTATACAGGCCGCACCACGCGCGCAGCGATCAACGAGCTGTTCGATTACGGCCGTCCGGCCAAGATCATGCTGGCCGCGCTGGTTGACCGCGGCGAGCGCCAGTTGCCGGTGGCTGCCGATTTCGTGGCCGCCTTTACCGCCGTGCCGCCGGGCCAGGCGCTGGTCCTCAAGCAGGCCGACGCCGGAACTTTCACGCTTACCTTGGCTTAACTACCCACCATGCTCAATCCGCAACTGAACAAACACGGCGAACTGCAACATCTGCTGACCATCGAAGGCCTGCCGAAGTCCATCGTCAACCATATCCTCGACACTGCTTCCTCGTTTGTCGGCATCTCCGACCGCGACGTCAAGAAGGTGCCGCTGATGCGCGGCAAAAGCGTTTTCAATCTGTTCTTTGAAAACTCCACGCGCACCCGCACCACCTTCGAGATCGCTTCCAAGCGCCTGTCGGCCGATGTGATCAACCTCAATATCCAGGCTTCCTCGGCCAGCAAGGGCGAATCGCTGCTCGACACCATCGACAACCTGTCGGCCATGCACGCCGACATGTTCGTGGTGCGCCATGCGCAGTCGGGCGCGCCGTACCTGATTGCCAAGCACCTGATCGACACGAAGCAGCCGCATGTCCACGTGGTCAACGCCGGCGACGGCCGCCACGCGCACCCGACCCAGGGCCTGCTCGACATGTACACCATCCGCCACTACAAGAAGGATTTCACCAATCTGACGGTAGCCATCGTCGGCGATATCCTGCACAGCCGCGTGGCGCGTTCGGATATTCATGCACTGACAACCCTGGGCGTGCCCGAAGTGCGCGCCATCGGGCCGCACACGCTGCTGCCGGGTGGCCTTGATCAATTGGGCGTGCGTACCTTCACCAATATGGAAGAGGGCCTCAAGGGCGTGGATGTGATCATCATGCTGCGCCTGCAGAACGAGCGCATGAGCGGTGCCCTGCTGCCGTCGGCCCAGGAGTATTTCAAGAGCTATGGCCTGACGCCGGAGCGCCTGGCGCTGGCCAAGCCGGACGCCATCGTCATGCATCCGGGCCCGATGAACCGCGGCGTCGAGATCGATTCGGCGGTGGCCGACGGACCGCAGGCAGTGATCCTGCCGCAGGTCACTTTCGGGATCGCCGTACGCATGGCGGTAATGAGTATTTTGGCTGGTAACCAGGGCTGATGGCCGAGGAACGAGAAGCAAGCATGACGACACTACATATCAAGAACGGCCATCTGATCGATCCGGCCAACGGCATCGACGCCCTGCAGGACCTGTTTATCGCCGACGGCAAGGTGCTGGCCATCGGCACCGCGCCAGCCGGCTTCGCCGCTGACACCACCTTTGACGCCGCCGGCCTGGTGGTGGCGCCCGGCCTGGTCGACCTGTCGGCGCGCCTGCGCGAGCC
>Ga0308158_10005199_pt1 | contig 10738 bp, 5 predicted proteins | sample PhyBR2_FD_201038 | JGI IMG/M metagenome (GOLD analysis project Ga0308158, IMG submission 201038) | Phyllosphere microbial communities from UC Gill Tract Community Farm, Albany, California, United States - DLSLB.R2 | ecosystem: Host-associated > Plants > Phyllosphere > Unclassified | place: USA...
CGGCCGCTTCGATCGGATCACCGACACCGACGCCGAGGTGGCGTTCAACATCGCCGACGCCCACCAGGGTCGCGGGGTCGGTTCGATCCTGCTGGAGCATCTGGCCGCGGCCGCGCGCGAATCGGGAATCCAGCGATTCACCGCCGAGGTGCTTCCCCAGAACCGGTCGATGCTGCAGGTCTTCCAGGCCGCCGGCTACGAGGTCTCCCGCGGTTTCGATGACGGTGTCGTGGCCGTGAAGTTCGACATCGATCCCACGGCACGGTCCATTGAAGTGCAGGCCTCCAGGGAACACAGGGCCGAGGCCCTGAGCGTGCGCACGGTCCTCCACCCCACCTCGGTGGCGGTGATCGGCGCCAGCCGCAAACGCAACTCCACCGGACATCTGCTCATCCGCAACATCACGGCCGCGAAGTTCACCGGCGACCTGTGGGTCGTCCACCCCGAAGCCGATCAGATCGCCGGCGTCCAGGCCTATCCGAGCCTCGCCGATCTGCCGGGCAAGGCCGACCTCGCGGTCATCGCCGTGCCCGCCGAGTCCGTCACCGAGGTGGTCAAGGACTGTGCCGTGCACGGGGTCAAAGCCGTGCTCGTCATCTCCTCCGGATTCGCCGAGACCGGTCCCGAGGGGGCCGAACTCCAGCGCCGCATGGTCGCAACCTCCCGCGCCTACGGAATGCGCGTGGTCGGGCCGAACTCCTTCGGATTGGTCAACGAGGCCGCCGACATCTCGCTCAACGCCTCTCTGGCCCCGTTCCTCCCGGCTTCCGGAACGCTCGGGCTCTTCAGTCAGTCCGGGGCGCTGGGCACCGCCCTGCTCGCGGCGGCGAAGACCCGCGGACTGGGCATCTCCACCTTCGTCTCCGCAGGCAACCGCGCCGATCTCTCCGGCAATGACCTCCTCCAGTACTGGGAGGAGGATCCGGCCACGCAGACCGTCGGTCTCTACCTCGAATCCATCGGCAACCCGCGCAAGTTCTCGCGCATCGCCCGTCGAGTCTCGCGCGTCAAACCCGTCGTCGTCATCAAGTCCGACCTCACGGGCCGGGAGCTGCCGCCCGGGCATATCGTGCGTACCTCTTCCCTGGCGCCGAACACCCTCGACCAGGTGCTCGAGCAGGCGGGAGTGATCCGCGCGGATACGATCCACCAGCTCTTCGACCTCACCCAGGTGTTCTCGACCCAGAAGCTGCCGGCGGGCCGCCGGGTCGGGGTCATCGGCAACTCCGCGGCGATGAGCACCCTGATCATGCAGCGCGCCCGTTCCGAAGGTCTGCGCGTCGACACCGAGCCCGTGTCCCTGCACCCCGAGGTCGATGCGGAGACCTTCCGGACCGAACTCGATGCGATGTATGCCCGCGACGACGTCGACTCGGTCATCGTCACCTTCACCCCGTCGGCCGGTGCGGAGGAGACGGAGATCGCCGGCCTGCTGTCCGAGTCGGCCGCACGCTCGGGGAAGACCACGGTCGCCTGCTTCCTCGGCATCCACGGTGTCCAAGACGAACTGACCACGTACCTCACCGATGAGGCCGGCAGCCGGGTCTCCCACACCGTCCCCAGCTATATCGGTCCCGAAGATGCTGTGTGGGCTCTGGCCAGGGCCACGGACTATGCCCGGTGGAGGGCCGCCGACCACGGGCGCTACACCGAGCTCGACGACATCGATGACAAGAAGGTGCGGACGATCATCGACGCAGCCCTGGAGGGGGCACAGCCGGGCTCCCCCGTCAGGCTCGAACGCGACGACGCCCGCGACCTGCTCAGCGCCTACGGAATCGAGGTGCTTCCCTACGTCACGGCCTCCTCGGTGGACGAAGGAATCGCCGCGGCTGAGAAGATCGGGTATCCGGTCGCCCTCAAGGCCGTGACCACGGTGCTGCGGCACCGGATGGAGCTCGGCGGTGTGCGCCTGAACATCGACACCGCAGAGGAGCTCGCCGAGGATTTCACCGCGATCCAGGAGACCATCCGGCAGCTGGCCGGTGAGGATGAGCCGCTCGTCGACGTCCAAGCTATGGCCCCGCATGGTGTCCCCTGCGTCCTCCGCGCCGGTGAGGATCCGCTGCTCGGTCCGCTGCTGGCGTTCTCTTTGGCCGGGGACACCACGGAGCTGCTCGGCGATGTCGCTCATCGGGTTGCCCCGATCACCGACAAGGAGGCCGGGGACATGATCCGGTCGATCAAGGCCTCCCCGCGGCTGTTCGGCTATCGCGGTCTGCCGCCGATGAACATCGAACCGCTGCGCAATGTGCTGGAGAGGCTCGCTGTGCTGGTGGAGAACCATCCGCAGATCCTCGAGCTCGTCATCCACCCGATGGTCGCCACAGAGACCGAGTCGCATGTGCTCAGCGCCCACGTCGACCTCCTGCCCGACCCGACTCGGATCGACAGCACCCGTCGACTGCTGAGCTGAGACGGATCGGAGCAGACGCCCGCCCAGCTGAAAGGAGAATCCACACCCGCCGCAGGCCGTCTTCGAATTTCACTGTCACAGCGGCATATTGGCGCGTCCTATACCAATTCGCAGACTTGACGGGTAGTGTCTGTATCCGTTCACCACGAAATGTTATGAATTCGTGTTTTAATGAATGGCCGCTCCGGCGGCCATTGTCTGTGGCCAGTCACTGGTCATCCACCGTCCCAGGCGCCCGCGTTCAGCAGGTGTCCCATGAGAGCGAGGCCTCACAGTCATGATTTCGCGCAGAGACGTCGTCACCGACTCCGCGATCGCCGTAGTCGCCGAACAAGGAGTCCGCGGACTCACCCATCGGGCAGTCGATGCACTGGCCGAACTGCCGGTGGGGTCGACTTCGAATGTCTACCGCACCCGCGATGCCCTGATCACCGGAATCATGGAACGCATCGGAGAGCTCAACTCCCAGCAGCTCGAACGCCTGCCGGAGCTGGTACGTGCTCCGGGCGCTGACCCGATCGAGGTCGCCATCGACTTCTGCATGAACTGGCTGACCACGGACCGCAACCGGTTCTACACGATGATGATGCTCAGCCTGGATCCGGCTCTGCCGCCTGAGGCAGTGATCGCCAAGGAGAAGAACCTCCGCGCGATCAGGGAATTCATCATGCGCTTCGCCGGCATCGACGCCGAATACGCGCAACGGGTCAACAGCTCGGTCGCGGGCATGATGGTCAGCGAACTCGTCGCCGGCACGGCTGAGCGCTCGCATGTCGAGGCATACCTCAAGGAGTTCTTCCAGTGGCTGCGCAGCGGCCGCGACGATGCCTGAGCTCCGACACGAACCCTCCGGGAACGCCCGATTGAGCAGGAGTTCGCAAATCGAACGCTAGAATCGACGGGTGCCCTCCCCCGCTGAGGTCTAGCCTCGGCGCGGGCGGGTGTTCGAATCGAACAGTTCGTGCGTCAAAGGAGTTCCATGCCCGAAGGCAGAGTCATCGAAGTCGACGTCTCCTCAGAGATGGAGAGTTCGTTCCTCGAATATGCGGTCTCGGTCATCCACTCCCGCGCACTGCCCGACGCCAGGGACGGCCTCAAACCCGTCCAACGGCGCATCGTCTACCAGATGGGCGACATGGGGCTGCGCCCCGACCGCGGACATGTGAAGTCCTCGCGCATCGTCGGCGATGTCATGGGCAAGCTCCACCCGCACGGCGACACCGCGATCTACGACGCCCTCGTGCGCCTCAGCCAGGGCTTCATCATGCGTGTGCCCCTGGTCGACGGCCACGGCAACTTCGGCTCCCTCGACGATGGTCCCGCTGCCCCGCGCTACACCGAGGCTCGACTCACGACCGCGTCGATGCACATGATCGCCGGGCTCGACGAAGACGTCGTCGACTTCGTGCCGAACTACGACAACACGCTCACCCAGCCCGAGGTCCTGCCCAGCGCCTTCCCGAATCTGCTCATCAACGGCGCCTCGGGCATCGCCGTCGGCATGGCCACGAACATGGCCCCGCACAATCCCGGCGAAGTCATCGCCGCCTGCGCCCACCTCATCCGCAATCCCGATGCCGGACTCTCGGAGCTCATGCGCTACATCCCCGGCCCGGATCTGCCCACCGGCGGACGGATCATCGGCCTCGACGGAGTGCGCGAGGCCTATGAGACCGGTCGCGGCACCTTCCGCACCCGCGCCACCGTGTCCATCGAGAACATCAGTGCCCGCCGCAAGGGAATCGTCGTCACCGAGCTGCCCTACCTCGTGGGACCGGAGAAGGTCGTGTCGAAGGTCAAGGACGCGGTCGGGGCGAAGAAGCTGTCCGGAATCGCCTCGATCGATGACTATTCGGATCGCAAGAACGGCATGCGTCTGGTCATCGGCGTGAAGAACGGCTTCAACCCCGAGGCGGTGCTGGCCGAGCTCTACCGCCAGACTCCCCTCGAGGAATCGTTCAGCATCAACAACGTCTGCCTCGTCGAGGGACAGCCGCGGACCCTGGGACTGCGCGAGCTGCTCATGGTCTACCTCTCCCATCGCATCGACGTGGTGCGCAGGCGCACGGTCTTCCAGCTGCGCAAGGCCAAGGACCGGCTCCACCTCGTCGAAGGTCTGCTCATTGCGATCCTCGACATCGATGAGGTCATCCAGCTCATCCGCTCCTCGGACGATGCGGCCACGGCCCGCTCCCGCCTCATGGACGTCTTCGAGCTCTCCGAGCTGCAGGCGACCTACATCCTCGATCTGCAGCTGCGTCGGCTCACGAAGTTCTCGCGTCTCGAACTCGAGGCCGAACGCGACGAGCTGAAGAAGACGATCGACTACCTCGAATCGCTGCTCGCCGATGAGGCGAAGCTGCGGGAACTCGTCGCCTCGGAACTGGAGTCCACGGCCGAGGTCATCGGCTCTCCGCGACGCACCGTCCTCATCGAAGGCTCGATGAAGGAGCTGACGGCCAAGGGCAAAAAGGCTCCGACGAACCTCAAGATCGCCGATTCTCCCTGCCGGGTGCTGCTGTCGACCTCCGGACGCATTGCGCGCACCTCGGATGCCGCTCCGCTGGCACGTGAGGGTCGCCGCTCCAGCCATGATGCGCTGGTCTCGGAGATCGTCACCACCACTCAGGGCAAGGTCGGCGCCATCACCACCACCGGTCGACTGCACATGGTCGACGTCGTCGATCTGCCCGCCCTGCCGCCGGCCGCGGCACGGCCCAATGTCGCCGGCGGTGTGAAGATCGCCGAATATGCGGCGCTGGAGAAGAACGAGAAGATCATCGGTCTGATCGACCTCGACCGGGAATTCGTCCTCGGCACCGCCGACGGCGTCGTCAAACGCGTGTCGGTGGCCGGTCGGCCGAACAAGAACGAGTGGGAAGCCATCACCCTCAAGGGAAAGGACTCCGTCGTCGGGGTCGCCCAACCCGAGGACATCGACGATTCCCTCTCCGTATTCGTGACCTCGAATGCTCAGCTGCTCGCCTTCGACGCCTCCGGTCTGCGTGCACAGGGCTGGAACGCCTCGGGTGTGGCCGGAATCAAGGTGGCCGCCGAGGCGAAGGTGATCTTCTTCGGAATGACTCCGAAGGCGGCGAAGACCGACGAGGACGGTGCCGCGGATGCCGAGCTCGGCAGCTTCGCGGTCGTCACGATCGCCAGCGGTGAGAACTTCTACGGCGCCCCATCGTCGTCGATCAAGGTCAGCGAATTCTCCGAGTTCCCGACTAAAGGGCGAGCCACCTCCGGGGTGCGCGCCCACAAGTTCCTCAAGGGCGAGACCGAACTGTCACTGGCCTGGGTCGGCGACTCTCCGCAGGCTGCTGCCACCGCCGGCGGTGCACGCACGCTTCCGGCCGAACTGTCCCGTCGCGATGGGACGGGATCGCCGTTGGAATCGAAGATCGATGTCATCGGCACCCTGCCCCGCCTCGGCGGTGCCGAATCCGCCGACCGTTCCCCGGCGGCCGACGGCGACGAATCGGCTGAGGCATCAGCCGAAGCTGACGCTGATTCTGCATCCGGCACCGGCGAAGAGAAGCCGAAGTCCGGCGGAAAGCGATCAGCACGCAAGGAGCAGCAGGGGCAGCAAGGACTGGCGACCAGTTTCGATGAGCTCGATCTCGACCTCGATGAGGCCAAGGACGAGATCGCGCGGTCGAAGTTCGACACCGAAGGCGCCGTGATCGTCTCTCATGACGATGACGACGAGGACGACGACTCCGCCCTGTTCTGAGCTCGGACCGGCCCTGACGGAGAGCCCTGCTCTGGCGAACCACTCGGCCCGTCGGCCGTTTCAGCAGCTGAGCCCAGCACCCCGGTGCTGGGCTCAGCTGTCTGCCGCCTGTGCTGTCAGCGACCGCTGCAGCCGCTCACTGGTCTGAGTTCTCGGGATCGTCGTCGAGGTCGAGGCGCATCTTGGCTGCCGTGCCGCGCTTCATCTCACCGATGGCGGTCTCGCCGAGTCCATGCAGCGAAATCGAATCGCGCGGTTCGAAGACGTAGTCGTCCGAGGCCGAGAGCACTCGTGCGGTCTCCTCGTCGGTGAAGATCGTCCCGGGATCGGCCACGGCCGTCAGGCGGGCGGCGAGGTTGACGCTGGAGCCGAAGATATCGCCGAGGCGGGAGAGCACCCGTCCCCAGACGAAGCCGACGCGCGCCTGGGGCAGGTCCTCGGCGGCGGTCACGCGCTCCATCAGCGTCATGGCGATCTCGGCCCCGGCCAGAGGGGTCGACGCGGCGAAGAACACTTCATCGCCGACGGTCTTGATGACCCGTCCGCCGCCGGTGGCGACGATGTTGTAGGCCATGCCCTGGAACTCCTGGACCATGTCCGCCAGCTGCCGTGGCTCCATCTTCTGCGACAGGCGGGTGAAGGAGACGAGATCGATGAATCCGACGGCGCGGGCCAACGGCATCGAGGAGTCGTACCAGCCCTGCCTGTTGTCCATGGCCAGCCCGTCGGAGACATTGACGTTGAGACGGCCCATGACGTCGGCGAGGTTGCGCCGCCAGGAGTAGGTGAGCATCTTTTGCAGCGGGTCGATCATCTCTTCGACGACGGCCAGGGCATCCCGGCGTGCTTCCGGGTCGGTCAGTCCCTTCTCCTCGGTGAGGAATTCGACAAGGGTCTCCATCTGCCAGACGACGAGGCGGTCCGTCGTCTGGCCGATCGCCCTGGCCAGGGACAGCGCGGTGGTCTGGTCGATGAGACCGTCGGCGACGGGCTTGGCCCAGATCCGCAGGGCGTGCGCATCGCTGACGGTGTAGGCCTTATCCGTCGGCTTCGCCTGGGACATGCCGAGGGCCCGCCACATCTTCCGGGCCGAGACCGTGGAGATCCCGCCGAGTTTCGCGGCCTCCCGTCGGTCGAGGACGCGCTTGCCGTCGAGCAGGATCTCTTCGAGTCGTTCGGCCGCGGTTCGGGTCTCATAGATCGTGTCGTCGAAGTCGGGACCGTCCGCGTCGAGAGCTCCGTCGGCGTCGTCCTCGTCGATGATCGGCAGCGCTGTGGTGCGCGGATCCTCACGCAGTCCGCTGAAAAAGTCCTCATCGACGTCGATGTCCGGGTCGGCCGCATCCGCATCCGCGTCGGCAGCATCCGCGGGGGCAGCATCCGCGGGGGGTGCGCCAGGATCAGCCGTGACCTCGTCGGCGAGCTGCGCGCCGACCTCTCCTGCCTGAGGAGCGGACCCCGTCAGGCCGCCGACAGGCTCGTCATCGCCGTCGACGTCATCATACGGATCGCCCGCACTCGACTCGGCCGCCTCCTCGGGGAGGGTGTCCGGGGAACGATCGTCCGCCTCGGCGGTCGACGAGGTCTCACCGTCGTCCTTCGGCTCCGGGCTCGGCGAAGAATCAGGGGCGGACCGGCTATCCGACTCCGTCCGGTGTACGGCATCGGACTGGGACTGAGCGGTCGGCTGCGATGCGTCGGCGGACCGGGGCGCGTCGCTGTGCGACTGGGTGCCGGCGTCGGCCGGCCGAGTCTCTGCGGAGGTGCCTGCGGCTTCTCCGACCTCGGGTGTGCCCAGCCGTTCCGGTTCGACGATGTCGAATCCGGCGGTGAAGTCCGAAACCGCCATCAGTCTTGGCTCCTCTCCGCAGCGGTCGGGGCCGCGGCCGGACGCAGATGGTGGACGTCTCCGGCGCTTAAGCACACCTGATCGTCGATGATGAGGTCGGCTCCTGCGTCCAGCCCCGTGGCGGTGCCGATGATGTCGGAACCGTCAGGCTTCTCCACCCGAACCCGCGACCCGAGCGTCACCATATGATCACGCACTCTCCGCGCTGTGCGGCTGTCGCGGAAATCCTCATCTCCATAGTCGATCAGCTCTCTGTAGCAGGGGATCAGTGTGCCGAGAATCGAGACTAGCAATGCTTCATGATCAATTTCTGAACCGTCGATTCCGGTTTCGATCGCTATTGAGCTCGCGTCTTCGCGCGGCAGATCAGCAGGCTCCAACCGGGTGTTCAGCCCCATCCCCAACACGATCTGCGGTCCGCCGGCCAGGGGTTCGACGCGTGCGAGGATCCCGCACAGCTTCCTGCCCTCGGCGGTGAGCACGTCGTTGGGCCATTTGATCGCGGCGGGCACTCCCGCCTCGGTGACGGCGGAGTGCACGGCCTCACCGGCGATGAGCGGGATCCATCCCCATTGGGAGAACCCGGCCGGGGGTGTGAGCAGAATCGACCACGTCAGCGACCGGCGGGCGGGCACCGTCCAGGTCCGGCCCAGTCGGCCGTGTCCGGCGTTCTGGAAGTCGGTGCCGCGGATGGTGAATTCGGCCACGGGCGAACCGGCGTCGGCTCCTTCCCGGACCACTCGCGCAAGTTCGTCATTCGTCGACGTGCAGCTATCGTCCCAGACCAGCGGCGGGAGCGAGAGACCTCGGTCCGCAGCGGTGCGGCGCACTGAGTCGACGTCGACGAGGAGGGAATTGTGTTGGCTGTTCACCAGACCACTCTAGATTCTTTTGGTGAGAGTGCACAACGAAGTCTCACGTCATCGTTATTGTGGAGACATGACGGATACCCCACGGACCACAGCCGAGCGCATCGACGCATTCACCCAGCGCCGAGAAGCAGCCCACACGGGCAATCAGCGCTCGGTGGACAACCAGCACAAGCGCGGCAAACAGACCGCCCGTGAACGCATCGACGCTCTCCTCGACGCCGACTCCTTCCAGGAGATCGACGAATTCGCCCGCCATCACAATCACCAGTTCGGGATGCAGGACAACCGCCCCGACGGTGACGGAGTCGTCTGCGGATTGGGCACGATCGAAGGCAAGACCGTCGCGGTCTTCGCTCACGACTTCACCGTCCTCGGCGGATCCCTCGCCGAAGCCAACGGCCGCAAGATCGTCAAGGTGCAGAAGCTCGCTCTCAAGCTCGGCTGCCCGATCATCGGCATCAACGACTCGGGAGGCGCCCGGATCCAGGAGGGCGTCGGATCGATTGCGCTGTTCGCCGAGATCTTCCGCCTCAATGTCGCCTCGTCGGGAGTGATCCCCCAGATCTCGCTCATCATGGGTCCCTCGGCCGGCGGCGCCGTGTACTCCCCCGCACTGACCGACGTCACGATCATGGTCGATCAGATCAGCCACATGTACATCACCGGCCCCGACGTCATCAAGACCGTCACGGGAGAGTCCGTCGGCCATGAGGAGCTCGGCGGCGGACGGACGAACAACACCGTGTCCGGAAACGCGCACTACCTGGCCTCGGATGAGGACGATGCGCTCAACTATGTGCGCGATCTGCTTTCGTTCCTGCCGCAGAACAACCTCGACCCGGCCGATGCCGACGAGTTCGAGTCCGATCTGTCGGTGACTCCCGAGGACGAGGCGCTGGATACGCTCATGCCGGATTCGCCTTCGCAGCCCTACGACATCCTCGACGTCGTCACCACGATCCTCGACGACGGCGATTTCCTGCAGGTCTCCGAGCTCTTCGCTCCGAACGTCGTCACCGGCTTCGGCCGCGTCGAAGGTGTGAGCGTCGGCGTCATCGCCAACCAGCCCATGCAGCTGGCCGGCACCCTCGACATCGACGCCTCGGAGAAGGCCGCACGCTTCGTGCGCCTCTGCGATGCCTTCAACCTGCCGATCCTCACCTTCGTCGATGTGCCCGGGTTCCTGCCGGGCACCGACCAGGAGTACGGCGGCATCATCCGCCGCGGCGCCAAGCTCATCTACGCCTACGGCGAGGCCACCGTTCCGCTCGTCACCCTCATCACCCGCAAGGCCTACGGCGGCGCGTACTGCGTGATGGGGTCGAAGCAGCTCGGTGCCGATATCAATCTCGCCTGGCCGAGCGCGCAGATCGCGGTCATGGGCGCCCAGGGTGCGGCGAACATCGTCTATCGCCGTAAGCTCAAGGCCGTCGAAGAGGCCGGAGAGGACGTCGAAGCGGCGCGTGCCGAACTCATCCAGGACTACGAGGATGCGCTGCTCAACCCGTACCTGGCCGCCGAGGAAGGCTACATCGACGCCGTCATCAAGCCGAGCGAGACCCGCAGCCGGATCGTGCGTTCCCTGCGTGCGCTGAAGAACAAGCACGTCGACGCTCCCGCGCGCAAGCACGGTAACATCCCCCTATGAGCGATGATCTGCAGACCGACGCCGAGGCGGACCTGCCCGGCGAAGTCGACGCCGAGGTGACCGGCCCCGGCGAGGACGCGGCCGCCGAGGAGGGCGCGGCCACAGCCTCAGACGGGGCGCTGCGGGTGCCCTCCGTGGAGGGACGCTCACAGGTGCGCGCCGATGACGGCGAACCGATCAGCGACGAGATGGCCAGTGCGGCGGCTGTGGCCGCGGT
>Ga0308158_10005200_pt1 | contig 10736 bp, 6 predicted proteins | sample PhyBR2_FD_201038 | JGI IMG/M metagenome (GOLD analysis project Ga0308158, IMG submission 201038) | Phyllosphere microbial communities from UC Gill Tract Community Farm, Albany, California, United States - DLSLB.R2 | ecosystem: Host-associated > Plants > Phyllosphere > Unclassified | place: USA...
CATGCTCGGCAGGGGCGTTCCCGGTAAAGCCTCTGCCGAGCATGGCTCGGCACTACGCGGTCGCTATCAGGCGCCCTTGTAGCTGCAGCCCGAGGTGCAGGTTTCGTGCACGACTACTTCGCTGAGCAACGGCAGTGCAGGCTTCAGCTTTTCCCAGATCCACATCGCCAGGCGCTCGCTGGTGGGGTTTTCCAGGCCGGGGATGTCGTTGAGGTAGTTGTGATCGAGCTGGTCGTACAACGGCTGGAAGGCGGCCTTCAGCTCACTGAAATCCATGATCCAGCCGGTCTCCGGGCCGGGTTCGCCGCTGACCCGCAGTTCCACGCGGAACGAATGGCCGTGCAGGCGCGAGCACTTGTGGCCGACCGGGACGTTGGGCAGCCGGTGGGCCGCTTCGAGGGTGAAAACCTTGAAAATATCCATGGGCGTAATTGTAGGGTGCCGCCGCCGCTGCGCGTATGCGCCAGTGATGCCAGTCATATTTTCATATCCATCCTGATGAAGCGATGTAGCGGATGGTTATTTGCGAATGCAACAAAGTGATTGGCCGGACATTTGGCTGTCATGAGGTACTGGCGGCGTTGTCATTCACCTCCCCCGGATTCCATGCCTATTCGTTCCGTGCTCGCCTTCGCGGTGGCTGCTGCCATCGCTGCTCCTTCCCTTGCCTTGGCTGAAACCGCTGCAGATGGCAGCAAGACCCTGGATGCGGTGCGGGTCACCGGCTCCAACATCAAGCGCACCGATACCGAGACCGCCAACCCGGTGCAGGTGATCGAGCGCCAGCAACTGGAACAGACCGGCAAGGCCAGCGTGGCTGACCTGCTGCGTTCGATCTCTGCCAATACCGGCAACGCCAGCAATGAAACCAGCAACAGCGGTTGGGCCTCGGGCTCGGCCGGCATCGGCCTACGCGGCCTGTCGCAGAAGAACACGCTGGTGCTGCTCAATGGTCGCCGTCTGGCCAACTACGGTTTCCCGTCCGGCGGCCTCTCGGACACCTTCGTCGACCTCAACGCGTTGCCGCTGGTGGCGGTGGAGCGCATCGAAGTGCTGAAGGACGGCGCCTCGGCGGTCTACGGCTCTGACGCAGTGGCGGGCGTGGTCAACATCATTACCCGGCAGAATTTTGAAGGCGCCGAGGTCGGCGTCAGTGGCGGCACTTCCGAAGCCGGTGGGCTGGATCAGCAGAACCTCAAGTTCGTCGGTGGCATCGGCGATCTGGACCGCGATGGCTACAACATCCTGGTGTCGCTGGAAGGCTATAACCGCGACCGCCTCGATCAGGACCAGCGTGACCTGACCCGCTCGGGCATCTATACCGACCAGGCCGGTGGCCGCTGGAACGGTTGGTCGGCCAAGGGCGCGCGCTACCTGATCGGCGGCAAGTCGGTACCGATGCTGGACGCGGCGGGCAACTGCCCGGAAGGCACGGTGTTGACCGCCAGTGCACCGATCGACGGCCTGGCCGGTGACACCTGCGCCTTCAACCAGGCGCCGTACACCACGTTGATTCCGTCGACCAAGCGCTGGCAGGCGTACGTCAACGGCACGCTGCGCATCAACGATTCGGTGGAAGCGTTCGCCGATGTGATCTACAGCGACATCAAGGGTGTGTCGTGGTTCGGCTCCAGTCCTTTCTTCACCCTGGAAAGCGGCCGCTTCGCGCTCAACGCCGACACCGGCCTGGCCGAGCCGGTGCGTTCGACCCTGCCGGCAGGCAATCCGTACAACCCGTACGGCGTGGATGTGCCGATCGAATACACGTTCTTCAACCTTGGCGGCACCATCAAGACCAACCGATCGCGTTCCTATCGTGGCGTGCTCGGCCTGCGCGGGCAGACCGAGAACTGGGACTGGGAAGTGGGTGCGTTCCAGGCCGCCAGCAAGCAGCGCGAAACCGTCTCTGGCGGCTTTGCCAATCGCTGGGCGCTGTACGACGCACTGGCCAGTGGCAGCTACAACCTGCTTGATCCGTCAGCGACTGATCCGGCCGTACTCGCTGGGATTGGCCTGAGCACATTGCGCCCGGCTGAATCGGTGCTCAAGGGTGTCGACGCCAAGGTCTCCGGCACCCTGGGTGAAACCTGGGCGGGACAGATTGGCTTTGCCGCCGGTGCCGAATGGCGCCAGGAGAAGCTTGATTCCGACAATCCCTGGCAGATCGATGCAGGCCTGCAGGTGCGTCCGGCAATTGCCGAAGTACACGGCCAGCGCCAGGTCAGCGCCGCCTACGCAGAAGTGAGCGTGCCGCTGCACAGCACACTGGAACTGCAGGCAGCCGCGCGTGCCGATCATTACAGTGATTTCGGCAATGCGTTCTCGCCCAAGCTCGGCCTGCGCTGGCAGCCGCTGGATTGGTTGCTGGTGCGCGCTGCTGCATCGCGTGGTTTCCGTGCGCCATCGCTGTCCGAGAACTCGGCATCAACCAGCATCGCCTATGGCTCGGTGGTCGATCCGCATGATCCGGATGTTGCAGGCTCGCGGCAGAACCCGACCTTCTTCACCGTCGGCAACACCAACCTGGATCCGGAGCGCACGCGCAGCTTCAACGCTGGCTTCGTGCTGTCGCCGTGGCAGAACACCAACCTCAGTGTCGATTACTACCGCATCAAGCTGGACAACCTGATCGGCACCGGCAACACCACCACGCTGGTGGCGGAGAACGATCCGGCCAATGTGCTGCGTGATTCGCGCGGCAAGCTGCTGGCGGTCTACAACCGTTACCAGAACCTGAGCGAGCTGGAGACGTCGGGCATCGACATCGAACTGCGTCAGCGCTGGCAGACAGCAGCTGCAGGTGACTTCGGCCTGTCCTCGGCGCTGACCTATGTCATCGATTACAAGCGACCGCAGGTGATCGGCGGCCCGTTGGTGGATTACGCCGGTTCCAACCTCGGCCCGTCGCTACCGGATACCAAGGCCACCACCACGCTGGATTGGGCCTTGGGTGATTGGCGCACAGCGCTGACCTGGTATTACACCAGCAGCTATGACCAGCAAGGCAGTGCCGCGGCCAAGGCCGTGCAGAAGCAGGTGGCCAGCTACAGTCAGTTAGATCTGTACCTGGGCTACACCGGCATCGACAAGCTGACCGTGTACGCAAAGGTGCAGAACATCGGTGACCGCCAGCCGCCGTACGACGCCACCTTCCCGGGTGTGCGCGCACCGTACGACTTCAGCCAGTACGACCTGCGTGGGCGCTATTACACGCTTGGCTTTGATTACCGCTTCTGACTGAAAGCCCCTCTCCCGTCGGGAGAGGGGTTGGGGTGAGGGCAGCTTTGCGCCGCTGGAACCTTGGAGGGAAGGCCTCTGCCGAGCATGGCTCGGCACTACAGGTGCTGCTGCCCGCAGTTATCCGCAACAACGTTCATGCAATCGGGGAGTGCTACATCCATGTCGTTCCGCTTTTCCCATCTGCTGCCAGCGCTGCTGCTGGCAACGCTTATCGGCCTCTCGCCGGCCCATGCCCAGAACAGCTACTACTTCCCCACCGCGCAGCAGTTCGATGCGAAGGTGCCATCGCCACAGCAGTTCCTGGGTTATGAGATCGGCAGCCATTACACCCGCCATGATCAGCTGGTGGCCTACTTCAAGGAACTGGCGCGGGTTTCGGACAAGGTCAAGGTCGAGATCATCGGCCAGAGTTACGAACAGCGTCCGCTGCTGCTGGTCACCATCACTTCGCCACGCAACCACGCGCGCAGCGCCGAGATCGCCGCGCAACGGCAGGCGCTGATCGATCCCGCACAGCCATTGCCCGGCGCCGATGCACCGGCGGTGGCCTGGCTCGGTTACAGCGTGCACGGCAACGAAACCTCCAGCGGTGAAGCGGCGATGCTCACCGCTTACTACCTGGCCGCCAACCAGGACGCGGAAACCGCGCGCTGGCTGGATCAGGCTGTTGTAGTGATCGATCCTGCACAGAACCCGGATGGGCGCGACCGTGCCGCCAACTGGCACAACGGCTGGGGTTCGCGTCCAGCGTCGGCGGATCCGGCCGACAAGGAGCACGTTGAGCCATTCCCCAGCGGTCGCGTCAATCATTACTTCACCGATCTCAACCGTGATTGGCTTGCATTGGCACAGACCGATAGCTGGCCGAAGGTCGCCCAGTTCCACCGTTGGTATCCGAACATCCAGATCGACTTCCATGAAATGGGCAAGGACAGCACGTATTACTTCGAGCCGTCGCCGAAGAGCATGGAAAGCCCGCTGCTGCCGAAGTCGTCGTACGAGGCGAACAAGTGGCTGGCACGCTTCCATGCCAAGGCCCTGGATGATCTTGGCTCGCTGTACTACACCGGCGAGAATTTCGACAACTTCTCGCCGATCTATGGCTCAACCTATCCGGATTTCCACGGTGCGGTCGGCGTGACGGTGGAGCAGGCCAGTTCACGAGGCTTGGTGCAGGAATCGGTGAACGGTCCTTTGCATTTCAACTTCACCGTCCGCAACCAGGTGGCTACCGGCCTGGCCAGCGTGCGTGGCGTGGTGGAAGACCGTGACCGTCTGTTTGCGCTGCAGAAGGAGTTCTTCCGCAGCGCTTTGAAGCAGGCGGCGGCCTATCCGGTGCACGACTGGGTGTTTGGTGATGCCGCTGACGCCACGCTGACCCGCAAGCTGCTGGCGGTATTGTTGCAGCATCGCATCGAGGTGCATGCGCTGGCGCGGGATGTGGAAGTGGACGGCAAGCGCTTCCTCGCGGGCTCGGCGTACGTGGTGCCGGCACGGCAGCCGCAGTTCCGCCTCGCCCATTCGATCTTCGAATTCACCCCGGCGGTGAAGGGCGATGTGTTCTATAGCGGCACTTCGTATGCCGTCGCGCCTGCTTATGGTCTTCGCTATGCGGGTAGTCGTGGTGCCTTGCCAAGCGGCGCAGCGGTGGATGCGGTGCCGACGTCACAGGGCGGTATCAGCGGAGGCCGTGCGGGTTTTGCCTATGTGGCCGATGCGCGTGATTTCGGCAGTTTCCGTCTGCTGGGTGGCCTGCTGCGTGACAACGTGCGGATGCGCACCGCGCACCAGCCGTTCACTGCGGCTACGGCGAATGGCGATGTGGCGTTTGGTCATGGCGCGGTGGTGATCCCGGTTGCGGGGCAGAGCCTGGAGGCAGAGGCATTGCAGGCCAAGGTATTAGCTCGCGCACAGGAGGCTGGCGTTACGGTCTACGCGTTGGCCAGCGGTCGCGCTGCCAGCGGTATCGACCTGGGCAGCGACAATGTGCGGGTAGTGCGCACGCCGAGCATTGCCCTGGTGATGGGCGAGGGCGTGTCCGCAACCGAGATTGGCTCAACCTGGTTCTCGCTGGATACCTCGCTGGGCCTGCCGTCCAGCAAGCTTGATCCTTCGCAGCTGGCCAGTGTTGATCTGGCGCGCTACACCTCGATTGTTCTGTCTGGCGGCACCTATACCAACGTCAGCGATGCCGGCGTGGCTGCGCTCAAACGCTGGATTGCCGCCGGCGGCTCGCTGGTGGTGTATGGCAGCGGCGCGCGCTGGGCCATCGACAAGGGGCTGGCCGAAGCCAAGCTGCGCGAAGGGGACAAGAAGGATGAGGCTGAGCGGTTGGATTTCGGCACGGTGCGTGATGTGTTCGCGCTGGGCCGGGTCAGCGGCAACATCCTGAGTGCCGATATCGACCCGACCCATCCACTCGGTTTCGGCGTGCAGCAGCGGCGCATCTGGGTCAACAAGGAAGGCGGGCTGGTGTTCGAGCCGGTGAAGAATGCTTTCCTCAATGTGGTGAACATCGACCGCGCGCCGGTGGTGAATGGTTATCTGTCCGAAGCCAATCGTGCGCGCGTTTCGGGTTCGAGCTATCTGCAGGTGGTGCCGACCGGGAGTGGCAACGTTGTGTTGTTTGCCGACGATCCGGCGCACCGCAAGTATTGGCATGGCACCGAGCGTTTGCTGCTCAATGCCTTGTTGCAGGCGAACCACCTGAACACGCCGCGCCAGCGCGGGGAGTGAGGCTTTAGCCCTGCAGTGCTCATAGCCCCTCTCCCGCTCGCGGGAGAGGGGTTGGGGTGAGGGGGCGGTGCGCAGCACCGTGCTGTTTTGCTTTTCTCGGCCAAGCAGCGGTTATCGCAGAAGCCCAAAGCCGCCCTCATCCGCCCCTGCGGGGCACCTTCTCCCGTAAACGGGAGAAGGGATTTGCTAAAGCTAAAGCTAAAGCCACAGCCAAAGCCAAAGCCAAAGCCAAAGCCAAGGCCAAGGCCAAAGCCAAAGCCAAAGCCAAAGCCAAGGCCAAGGCCAAGGCCAAGGCCAAAGCCAAGGCCAAAGCCAAAGCCAAAGCCAAAGCCAAAGCCCAAAGCGCGTGGCCACCGCCTGTTAGGGCAAGCGCGGTGCCCGATTCTCGACGCGGCAATGACGGGCCTTCCCTTCTCCCGCATGCGGGAGAAGGTGCCCCGCAGGGGCGGATGAGGGGGGCTGCTGCTACTGATCTGGCCTTCGTACAAAAAAAGAAAGCTCAATACCTGGAAACCAGAAAGGCCGACGCAATGCGTCGGCCTTTCTTTAGGACTCATCCATTCCAGCAAAACGCTGGAATCAGGCGCTGGTACGGCTCTGACCACGGCCACCACCGCCACGACGCTGGCCACCACCCGGGTGCGCATCACGACGCTGCTGGCCATTGCCGGCATTGCGCTGGCCGCCCGGCTTCTGCGGTTGGCCACCACGACCGCCGCGCGGTGCATCGCCGTTCGGGCGACGGGCGGCATGACCGCCGTTGCCACGACGCGGGGCCTTGTGGCCACCGGGATGCTCGGCCTTGCCCGGTGCGCTGTTGCCCCAGCGGATCGGGGTCTGCGGCTCGAAGCCCGGCACGTCGCGGATGTCCATGTCGCGGTCGAGCAGACGCACGATCTGGCGCAGCAGCTTGGCTTCGTCCTGCGCCACCAGCGACACGGCTTCACCGGTGGAACCATTGCGGCCGGTACGACCGATACGGTGCACATAATCTTCCGGCACCATCGGCAGGTCGTAGTTGATGACCTTGGGCAGCTCGTTGATGTCGATGCCGCGGGCGGCGATATCGGTGGCCACCAGCACGGTCACGCGGCCGGCCTTGAAGTCTGCCAGTGCGCGCAGGCGCTGGCCCTGGCTCTTGTTGCCGTGGATGGCCGCGGTCTTGATGCCGGACTTCTCCAGGAACGTGGCCAGCTTGTCGCAGCCATGCTTGGTGCGGCCGAATACCAGCGTCTGCACGCGGGAATCCTCGGCCAGCAGGTGCAGCAGCAGCTCACGCTTGCGGGCGCCATCGACCGGGTGCACGCGGTGGGTGATGGTCTCGGCAACCGTGTTCTTCGGCGTGACCTGGATCTGCTCCGGGTTGTGCATGAATTCCAGCGCCAGCTGCTTGATGCTGTCCTCGAACGTGGCCGAGAACAGCAGGGTCTGGCGGTTCTGGCGCGGCAGCTTGGACAGGATGCGCTTGATCGAGGGCAAAAACCCCATGTCGAGCATGCGATCGGCTTCGTCCAGCACCAGGATCTCGACGCCGGACAGGTCAACGCTGCGACGCTCCAGGTGGTCGATCAGGCGGCCCGGGCAGGCGACCAGCAGGTCGACGCCACGGCGCAGCATATCCAACTGGTTGCCCATGCCCACGCCGCCGTAGATGCAGGCGCTGGGGATGCGCAGGTACTTGCTGTAGCCGCGCAGGCTGTCATGCACCTGGGTGGCCAGTTCGCGGGTGGGGGCCAGCACCAGCGCACGCGGACGGCGCGGGCCGTTGCCCACGGTCTGCGGCGAGGTGGCCAGGTGCTGCAGCAGCGGCAGGCCGAAGGCGGCGGTCTTGCCGGTACCGGTCTGGGCACCGGCCAGCAGGTCGCGACCGTCCAGCGCCAGCGGAATGGCCTGCTGCTGGATCGGGGTCGGGTTTTCGTAGCCCTGCTCGGCGAGCGCGCGCAGCAGGAAGGGCGCAAGGCCCAGGTTTTCAAACGACATGGAGTACTCCGAAACTTGAAGAACGCGCGCCCAGGAAGGCTTGCGTTGCTGATCATTGAAGACCAGCTGATCTCGGAGCGTTCCCGTAAACCGCGCTGCAAGATCTGGGATGCAACCAACGCGGTGCGCTGGCTGGAATGCGTGACGATAGGCGTCGGAGTGGGGGCGGGCGGGCGGATGGGCCAGATGGCCGCTGATCCTGCACCGCCGGCGGTCCCTGAGGGAAACGGACGGCCGCTGGCAGACCGCGCTAGTCTAAGGGATTGTTACCGCCGGTACAAAAACGCCTGTTCAGCATTCCCCTGGAGAGGCTGGTGGCGCCGGACTTATTCATTACAATTGAAACTTATTTCTCCGCAGACTGGACATTCCCATGAAGCTTGGTTCCCTGAAGGAAGGCGGCCGCGACGGCACCCTGATCGTGGTTTCGCGTGACCTGACCCGCGCCGTGCGGGCCGCTGGCATTGCCGCCACCCTGCAGCAGGCGCTGGAGGACTGGTCCAATCTGGCACCGCGCCTGAACGCATTGTCCGAGCGGCTCAATGCCGGCACCGTGGAAGGCGAGTTTGCCGTGGACATGCAGGCGCTGGCCGCGCCGCTGCCGCGCGCCTACGAATTCGTCGATGGCAGCGCCTACCTGCCGCATGTGGCGCGGGTGCGCAAGGCGCGCGGTGCCGAAGTGCCGGAGAGTTTCTATACCGATCCGCTGATGTACCAGGCCACCAGTGCCGGCTTCTATGGCCCGCGTGATGCGGTGAAGGTGATCAGCGAAGACTATGGCATCGACCTGGAAGCCGAGATCGTGGTCATCACCGACGACGTGCCGATGGCGGTGACGCCGGCACAGGCTGCCGGCCACATCCAGTTGGTGGGTCTGGTCAATGACGTCAGCCTGCGCAACCTGATCCCGGGCGAACTTGCCAAGGGCTTCGGCTTCCTGCAGTCCAAGCCGCGCTCGGCGCTGAGCCCGGTGTTCGTCACCCCGGACGAGCTGGGCGCCGCCTGGCAGGACAGCAAGGTGCACCTGCCGCTGGTCACCCATATCAATGGCAAGTGGTTTGGCGCGCCCGAAGCCGGCGTGGACATGCAGTTCAACTTCGCCCAGCTGGTCGCACACGCTGCCAAGACCCGTCCGTTGTCGGCAGGTGCCATTGTCGGTTCGGGCACCATCGCCAACGAAGACACCAGTCTGGGGGCTTCCTGCTTTGCCGAGCAGCGCACCGTCGAGGCGCTGCGTGATGGCAAGCCGTCCACGCCGTTCATGAGTTTTGGCGACGTGGTCCGCATCGAGATGCTGGACCGTGACGGCGTCAGCATTTTTGGTGCGATCGAACAGCGCATCGAGCAGGCATCGCGCCCCTGAGGCGGTATACAACGTGTTGGCATCGCGTTGGTGGTGAAGGAGTCCTCACCACCAACGGTTATTGTTGTGGCGCACGGGAAGGGGGAAATCCGACATGGAAGCAGGGCTGACGCTCTACAGTTACTGGCGCTCAAGCGCCGCATACCGCGTGCGTATCGGTTTGAATCTGAAAGGTCTGGCGTATGCCGTCACGCCGGTCCATCTGGTACGTGATGGCGGCCAGCAGCACGCGGCGGACTACGCCGCATTGAACCCGCAGGAACTGGTGCCGACGTTGCGCCATGGCGAGCGCGTGCTGACCCAATCGCTGGCCATTCTTGAATACCTGGATGAAGTCTTCCCGGAACCGGCGCTGTTGCCGGCTGATGCCGGTGGCCGTGCGCGCGTGCGTGCGCTGGCGCAGCAGGTGGCCTGCGACATCCATCCGTTGAACAACCTGCGGGTGATGCAGTTCTTCGATCACGAATGGAATGTGCCGCAGCCCGAGCGTGACGAATGGACGCTGCACTGGATGCGCAAGGGCTTCACCGCGCTGGAGGCGATGGTGGCAGGCTCGTTCGACACCGGCCGCTATTGCCATGGTGCCGAACCGGGGCTGGCAGATTGCTGTCTGGTCCCGCAGTTGTACAACGCCCGCCGCTTCCATCTGGACCTGGCTCCGTACCCGACATTGCAGCGGATTGAAGCGGCCTGCCTGGCGCTGCCAGCATTCGATGCCGCCCGCCCGGAAAACCAGATCGACGCGGTCTAATCAGTCCCAGCAATCAGTGCGGTCCAATCCGTTGTGGGAGCGGCGTAAGCCGCGAAGCTGATATCCCATCCGAAACAGCAGTTCAACCTTGTGCGCGCCGAGGCAGGCCTGCAGCTCGGAGCCAACAGGAGCTTCGCGGCTTACGCCGCTCCCACAAAAATCGGTGCCGTTTCTCTGCCGCTCGCTGTGTGGGCCAGGCCGATACAGCCGAATCCGTCAAGCTGTTGTGGGAGTGGCGTAAGCCGCGAAGCTGACATCCCTTGCGAAGCAGCAGCTCAACCAAATGCCCATCGAAGCAGGCCTGCAGCTCGGGGCCAACAGAAGCTTCGCGGCTTACACCGCTCCACAAAAATCGGTGCCGTTTCTCCGCCGCTCGCTGTGTGGGCCAGGCCGATACAGCCGGATCCGCCAAGCTGTTGTGGGAGCGGCGTAAGCCGCGAAGCTGACATCCCATCCGAAGCAGCAGCTCAACCCTATGCGCGCCGAAGCAGGTCTGCAGCTCGGTGGCATCAGTGGCTTCGCGGCTTACGCCGCTCCTACACGAGGGACTTGCCGCAGGTTTGGATCCCCCCAAACAACAAAGCCCCGCATCGCGGGGCTTTGTCGTGGGCTATGCCGCTGGCTCAGAAGCCGTGCGTGATCGCTGCTGGTGCCGATACCGCGAAA
>Ga0308158_10005202_pt1 | contig 10735 bp, 5 predicted proteins | sample PhyBR2_FD_201038 | JGI IMG/M metagenome (GOLD analysis project Ga0308158, IMG submission 201038) | Phyllosphere microbial communities from UC Gill Tract Community Farm, Albany, California, United States - DLSLB.R2 | ecosystem: Host-associated > Plants > Phyllosphere > Unclassified | place: USA...
GATCGGCATGGCGCGCGCTCGATCCCGCGAGCCGACCCTGGATGGGTACTGCCGACCACCGCGAGCCCGTCGCCGGCGGGTATCTCGAACGCCTTCCACTAGCGCTGGTCGCCGCCGGAATCGTCGAGCAGGCCGAGATCTGGCATCACTGGCGCGGCGAAGGCGACCCGCCATTCCACCGCGATAGCCCGGTGCTCGCGCGCCGCGCCTTCCGCCTCGACCACGACCACGCACCGTTCGCCTCCTCCGAGATGATCGACTTCGTGCGGACTTTTGGCGCTCCACACATCCTCGTCGTGCTGGGTCTCGGCGTAGCGCCCGAACTCCTCGCGCTCTGTGCGAACAGCATCATCCTCTACAATTCGATCGACGCGCCCTCGTTGCGCGTGCCGCCCGAAGTCAGCGAGCATTTCGATCTCGTCATCACCGGCGCGCAGTGGCAGTCGGACGAGGTCGAGGCGCGCCACCCCGGCATGCGCACCGCGATCCTGCCGGTCGGTCCCGAGTTCGCCGCGATCGACCAGTTCCGCCCGCTCGGCACGCCCAAGGATGTCGACCTCATCTACGTCGCCGCCGCGCAGCCTTATAAGCGCCACGACATATTGTTCGACGCACTCGCGCAACTCCCGCGCGACGTCCGCGCACTCTGCGTCTTCGGCTACGGCGAGGATGCCGACGCACTCCGCCAACGCGCACGCGACCAGAACCTCTCGATCGAGTTCGTCGGACCACCGGGCGTCCCCATCGATGAGGTGAATCGCCTGATGAACCGCGCCAAGTTCGGCGTCGTCTGCGGCATCGACGACGGCGCGCCGGCGATCCTCACCGAATACATGCTCGCCGGCCTGCCCGTACTCGCCAACGCGGAATTACGCTGCGGATTGCAGTTCATCCTGCCCGAGACCGGCATGACCGCTTCGACGACCGGGTTTGGCGATGCGATCCTTACAATGCGCAAAACCTACGCCCAATTCCGGCCCCGCGACGCCGTATTGGCGCGTTGGACTTGGCAGCATAGCGTTGTGCGTTTGGGTGCGATTATCCAGCAAATACATGATGCAAAGCAATTACATTTGCATAGTCAGGTCTGAGGCGTGGGCTTAGGTTCGATCAACAACGCGGATGACCGCGGATTCGCGGATTGGAAGAGCGTGCACGGTATCGGACCTACTCCCACCCTCGCCACGACCGACGATACGAGCCCGCCGCCGTCGCTGATCTGCTTCTCGCATCTCCGCTGGGATTTCGTCACCCAGCGCCCGCAGCATCTGATGAAGCGGTTCGCGCAGAACCAGAGCGTGTTCGTGTGGGAAGAACACATCCCCTGCGACCATCCGCTGCCCTTCCTCGAACACCACCCATTTCCCGCCGACAACGTGATCGCGCTGCGCCCGCGACTGCCCCACTGGTGGAATGCCGAGCAGGTCGAGGCGGGGTTGCGGCTGCTGCTCGACATGCTGGTCGCGACGAGCGTTCGCGCCAAGCCGGTACTCTGGTTCTATACGCCGATGATGCTCCCGTTTGCCGAGCATCTGGAGGCTGCCGCGGTCGTCTACGATTGCATGGACGAGCTGTCTGCGTTCCGCTTTGCCGACCCAGCCCTGCTCGACCGCGAAGCGCGGCTGCTCGCGCGCGCCGACCTCGTCTTCACCGGCGGCTACAGCCTCTACGAAGCCAAGCGCGGCCGCCACCGCGATGTCCACGCCTTCCCCTCGGCGGTCGACGTCGCGCATTTTGCACGCGCGCGGACGGGCAACATCGAACCCGAAGACCAGCGCAACATCCCCGGCCCGAAGCTCGGCTTCTTCGGCGTCATCGACGAACGCATCGACCTCGCGCTGCTCGACGCCGTCGCCGCAGCACGGCCCGACTGGTCGTTCATCATGATCGGCCCGGTCGTGAAGATCGACCCCGCGCATTTGCCACGCCGCGCCAACATCCACTGGCTCGGCGGGCGCGGTTACAACGAACTTCCCGCCTATCTCTCCGGCTGGGACGTCGCGTTGATGCCGTTTGCGATCAACGCCGCGACCCGCTTCATCAGCCCAACCAAGACGCCCGAATATCTCGCGGGCGGCCTGCCCGTCGTCTCGACCCCGATCGTCGACGTGATCCGCCACTATGGCGACGCCGCCGCAGTAACGATCGCGTCCGACGCGACCGCGTTCGTCGCCGCGTGCGAGGCCGCGCTCGCGCTCTCTCGCGAAGGCGCATGGCGCGACGAAGCCGACCGCCTGCTCGCCACGCAATCCTGGGACCGCACGCAAACCGCCATGGCAACCGAGATCGATCGCGTCCTCCACGCAAAACGCACCTTCCGCCCCGCGCCGAAACGCGAACGCTACGACACGCTGATCGTCGGCGCAGGGTTCGCCGGCGCGGTCCTCGCCGAGCGTCTCGCCAACGACAGCGGCCAGCGCGTGCTGGTCGTCGACCGCCGCCCGCACATCGGCGGCAACGCGTACGATGAACATGACGAGGCCGGCGTGCTGATCCACCGCTACGGCCCGCATATCTTCCATACCAATTCCGCCGACGTGTTCGACTATCTGTCGCGCTTCACCGACTGGCGCCCGTACGAACACCGCGTGCTCGCCAGCGTCGACGACAAGCTCGTGCCGATGCCGATCAACCGCACCACACTCAACGACCTCTACGGCCTGTCGCTCAAGGACGATGCGGAAGCCGCCGCCTTCCTCGCCAGCCGCGCGGAATCGGTCGAGGACATCCGCACTTCCGAGGACGTCGTCGTCGCCGCGGTCGGCCGCGATCTCTACGAAACATTCTTCCGCGGCTACACGCGGAAGCAATGGGGCCTCGACCCGTCTGAACTCGACCGCGCCGTCACCGCGCGCGTGCCGACGCGCACCTCGACCGACGACCGCTATTTCACCGATAAGTTCCAGGCGATGCCCGCGAACGGCTACACCCGGATGTTCGAGGCGATGCTCGATCACCCCGGCATCACACTCGATCTCGGCGTGGAATATCGCGACGTGATCGACCGCGTCGACGTCGACCACATAGTCTTCACCGGCCCGATCGACGAATATTTCGACTTCCGCTTCGGCAAGCTGCCCTATCGCAGCCTCCAGTTCCGCCACGAGACGCACGACGTCGCGCAGTTCCAGCCCGTCGCCGTCGTCAACTATCCGGACGAAGCCGTGCCGCAGACGCGCATCACCGAGTACAAGCATTTGACCGGCCAGCTCCACGCGAAGACCAGCATCAGCTATGAATTCCCGAGCGCGGAGGGTGATCCGTATTACCCGATCCCCCGTCCCGAGAACCAGGCGCTGTTCAAACGCTACGAGGCACTCGCCGATGCGGAGGAAGGCGTGACCTTCGTCGGCCGGCTCGCGACCTATCGCTACTACAATATGGACCAGGTCGTGGGGCAAGCGCTCGCCACCTATCGCCGCATGGTCGCTAAATCCGTCGTCCTCGAGACCCCCGTGATGGCCGCCGAATGACCCGCATCTGCCTGCTGACCGACAGCCTCGCCCCGTCCGGCGTCGGCGCGCACATGATGACGCTCGCCGAAGGATTGGGCGGAGACGAGATCGTCGTCGCCGCGCGCCCCGGCACGGGCCTGCTCGAACACGCCGCCGCCAAGGGTTATGCGGTCAAGGCGCTCGACGACGATGCGAACCTCGCGCGCTGGCTCGACCGCGCTGCGCCCGACATCGTCCACGTCCACGCCGGCATAGGCTGGGAAGGCCACGCCGCGGTCCGCGCTGCGCACGCGGCTGGCGTCCCCGTGATCCGCACCGAGCACCTCCCCTACCTGCTTACCGACACCGCGCAGCGCGACGAGCACCGCGACACCTCGGCCGCGCTCGCGCGCCTGATCTGCGTGTCGGACGCAGTCGGCGACAGCCACCGCGCAGCCGGTATCGATCCAGCACTCGTCGCGACGATCCACAACGGCGTCGGCGCGCACAAACCCTCGCGGTCGCGCGACGCCCTCCGCAGCGAATGGGGCGTCGGCAATGCCCCCGTTCTGCTCATGGTCGCGCGGTTTGCCGAGCAAAAGGGTCACGCGCTCCTGCTCGACGCGCTGCCCGCGATCCGCGCCGCGCACCCGGACGTCATAGTGCTGCTCGCCGGCGAAGGCCCTCTCCTCACGCAGACCGCGCGCGCCATCGCCGCCAAGGAGCTGGCCGGCACCGTCCGCATGCTCGGCGCCCGCAGCGACGTCGCCGACCTGATGACGCTCGCCGACCTGCTCGTCCTGCCCTCCGCATTCGAAGGCCTGCCGCTGGTCGCGCTCGAGGCGATGGCCGCCGGGCTCCCCGTCGTCGCCACCGTCGCACCCGGCAATGCCGAAGCGATCGAGGACGGCGTCACCGGTCGCCTCACCGCCGCGGACCCGGCCAGTTTCGCCGATGCGATCGTCACATTGCTGGCCGATCGCGAAAGTATGCAAACAATGGCCAGCGCCGCGATCGAGCGCCAGCAGGACCTTTTCTCGGCCGATCGCATGATCGCCGACACGCGCGCGGTCTACGCCGCCGTGCAAGACCACAACACAAAGGGAGACGGCGTGGAGCGGACACGGATCGGGTTCATCGGCGCGGGCGGCATCGCCAACCGCCATTTCGGCGTGCTGGAGCAGTTCGACGACGTCGCGATCATCGCGGTCGCCGATGTCGACATGGCCCGCGCGACCGAAGCCGCCGCCCGCTTCGGCGCGCGCGCATTCGACGATGCCGCGGCGATGCTAGCCGCGGTTGACCTCGACGCGCTCTACATCTGCGTGCCGCCGTTCGCGCACGGCGAACCCGAACGCCTCGCGATCGAGCACAAGCTCCCGTTCTTCGTCGAGAAGCCCGTCGCGCTAGACCTCGGCACCGCGGAGGACATCGCCGCCGCAGTGGACCGGCTCGGCCTCGTCACCGCGGTCGGCTATCACTGGCGCTACCTCGACACCGTAGACGAGGTGAAGGCGCTGCTTTCCGCGACCCCCGCCCGCCTCCTCTCCGGCTATTGGCTCGACTCCACGCCCCCGCCGCGCTGGTGGTGGAAGAAGGACGCCTCGGGCGGCCAGATGCTCGAACAGACGACGCATCTCGTCGATCTCGCGCGCTACCTCGTCGGCGACGTCGTCCGCGTCTACGGCCAGTCGGGCCATGTCGACCGCGCCGCCTTCCCCGGCCTCGACGTCGCCACGACCAGCACCGCGATGCTCACCTTCGCCAGCGGCGCGATCGCCAATTTCGCGTCGACCTGCCTGCTCAACTGGAACCACCGCGTCGGCCTGCACCTGTTCGGCGAAGGCCTCGCGATCGAACTCACCGACCGCGACGTGATGATCGACATCGGCCGCGGCCGCCCGGTCCGCGGCACCGGCAGCGACCCGGTCGTGCTGGAGGATCGCGACTTTATCGACGCGGTGCGCGGGGGCGAGAACCGCATCCGATGCCCCTACCCCGCCGCGCTCGAAACGCTCCGCCTCGCGCTGGCGATCGAACGCTCCGCCGTCGAAGGCCGCGCGATCGACGTCCGCGAGCGGGAGGTGATCCATGTCTGAGTGGCGCCACGTCCGCTCGCTCGGAGTCGAACGTCCCGGTCAGGCGTATTTCTTCGGCTATGACGAAGCGCCTCCGGGCGACGGTCAGGTCCGGCTCGACCTGCTCTACACCGGGTTCTCCGCCGGGACCGAACTCACCTTCGTCAAGAACAGCAACCCGTATCTCCACTCACGCTGGGACGCAGGGCGCGGCGTGTTCGTCCCCGGCGAGCCGAGCGCGCACTATCCGGTGCCGTTCCTCGGCTACATGGAATGCGCGCGCGTCAGCGACAGCCGGGTCGACGATTTCGCCAACGGCGACGTCGTCGGCACCGTTTTCGGCCACAAGACCGGCCACACCGCGGACCCGTTCAACGACCTGCTGACCAAGCTCCCGCCGGAGCTCGATCCGATCCTCGGCATCTATATCGGCCAGATGGGTCCGATCGCCGCCAACGGCATTCTTCACGCGGACGTCGAATTGCTGGGACCCAACGTCGTCAACCTCGGCGACGGCATCCGCGGCCGCCCCGCTTTGGTGATCGGTGCAGGCATCGTCGGCATGTTGACCGCGCTGTTCGCGCAAGCCGCCGGCGCCAGCGAGGTCGTGATCGCCGACCCGTCCCCCTTCCGCCGCCTGCGCGCCGAATGCCTCGGCATCACCGCGATGACCGAGGACCAGGCCTGGGCCTACGCCAAGGCACGCTGGCTCCACGGCGGCGACGATCGCGGCGCGGACGTCGTGTTCCAGACCCGCGCCGATGCCGCCAGCCTCCACGCCGCGATGCGCGCGCTGAGACCGCAAGGCACGGTGATCGACCTCGCTTTCTACCAGGGCGGCGCCGACCGGCTCCGGCTCGGCGAGGAATTCCACCACAACGGCCTCTCCTTACGCTGCGCGCAGATCAACCGCGTCCCGCGCGGGCTAGGCTTCCAGTGGGACCGCCGCCGCCTCGCGAACGAAACGGTGAAGCTCCTCCTCGCCCGCGGCCCCGAGATCCGAGCGCAGCTCATCACGCATGTCGTGCCCTATGACGACGCCCCCGCCTTCATCGCCCGGCTGGTCGGCGAGCGGCCCGAATTCCTCCAGATCGTCTTCAAGGTCGGCGATTGAGTACCGTACTCACTGCCGACGCCCGCCCGATCCGCATCCTGTTCGTCTTCGCCTGGCTCGTCGTCGGCGGCGAGGAAACGGAGGTGCGCTTGCTCGCCCAGGCGCTCGACCCGACGCGCTACCGGATCGAGGTCGTCGCGTGCTTCCGAAAAGACGGCATGCCCGAGCAGACGCACGCGCAGTTGGAAGCGATCGGCGTGCCCGTAGATCGCACACCCTACGCGCTCGGCTTCGACGAGACCGTCGCCTACCTCGCGAGCAAGCTGCCTGCGTACGACGTCGTCGTCTCGTGCCAGAACGTCGCCGACATCTATCCCGCGCTCGAACGCATGCACCTCCGCCCGCCGCTGATCGAGCATGGCGGCCTCGTCTCCGAAGCGCTCGCCGGCCCCAAGCATTTCACCGCGCGCTATGTCGGCGTCTGCGCCTCGATCCGCGACGCCGCCGCCGGCCGCATGCCCGGCCGCGAACACCACGCGATCGAGATCCCATCGATGGTCGACACGCGCGCCTTCGACCCCGTGCGCCGCGCCCCCATCCGTGCGACGCTAGGGATCGCCGAAGACGTACCGTTGATCGGCTGGCTAGGCCGGCTCGACCCGAAGAAACGTGTCGAGGACTTCATCGAAGCCGCCGCAGTCGTCCATGCCCGCCACCCCCGCGCGCGCTTCGTGGTGATCGGCGGACCGGACGCCTTCATCCCCGAATACGCCGCCGCCCTCCGCAACCGAGCGCATGCCCTTGGCCTCGACACCGCGCTGACCTTCCTCGGCGACCGCGACGACGTGCCCGACCTGCTCGCCGCGCTCGACATCTTCGTCTGGCTCTCGCGCGGCGAAGGCATGCCGCACGTCATAGCCGAAGCCGGCGCCGCACGCCTCCCCGTCATAGCAACGCGCGACAACGGCTCCGAACAACAGATCGTCGACGGGGTGAGCGGCCTGTTCGTGCCCCATGAAGACCCGCCCGCGGTGGCTACCGCGATCACGAAACTCATCGAAGAACCGGCACTCCGAACCCGCCTCGGCACCGCCCTCCGCGCCAAGGTCGACAGCGAGTACGCCGTCGCCGCCGTCGTCCCCCGCTGGGAAGCCCTGTTCGCCGAAGTCCTGACCGACCGGCCACCCCTCCCCCGCCCGACCGGCCTCTTCCGCAGTTTCCTGCAAGGCGGCTTCGAATCCTCTACCCACCGCCGCGCGTACGACCGCAAGCGCGTCGACGTCATCGCCGCCAGCCATCACGACACCCTTGCCGCGCATGACTATAGCGAACTCGCCAAGCTCGGCATCCTGACCGTCCGCGACGGCCTGCGCTGGCATCTGATCGAACGCGAGCCCGGCCGCTACGACTGGTCCAGCCTCGACCGCCAGCTGGAAGCCGCCAAGGCGGTCGGCACCGAAGTCATCTGGGACCTGCTCCATTACGGCTGGCCCGACAACATCGACATCTGGACGCCGACCTTCGTCACGCGCTTTGCGGCCTTCGCCGCCGCCGCCGCGCGCCATATCGGCCCGGCCGCGCCCGGCGAGACCCGCTTCTACGCCCCCGTCAACGAGATCTCGTTCTTTGCCTGGGGCGGCGGCGACGCAGCCTATCTCAACCCCTTCGCACGGGGTCGCGGCTACGAACTCAAGGTCCAACTCGCCCGCGCCTCGATCGCCGCGATGGAAGCGATCCTCGCGATCGACCCCGCGGCGAGGTTCGTCCACGCCGACCCGGTCATCAACGTCATCACCGATCCCGCCCGCCCGAACGACGCCCCCGCCGCCGAAGGCCACCGCCTCGCGCAATACCAAGCCTGGGACATGATCGCCGGCAAGGCTTGGCCACAGATCGGCGGTCGTCTGGCGCTCCTCGATATCGTCGGCGTCAATTTCTACCACAACAACCAGTGGATCCACGGCGGCCCGCCGCTAGCGTACGACCACCCCCTCAGCCGCCCCCTCCACGCGATCCTCGCCGACGCCTATGCCCGCTACGGCCGCCCGATCTTCATTGCCGAAACCGGGATCGAGGGCAGCGCCCGCCCCGCGTGGCTTCGCATGATCCTGCGCGAGGTGAGGATCGCCCAATCACTCGGCGTGCCGGTCGAGGGAACATGCCTCTACCCGATCCTCGACCACCCCGGCTGGGACGACGACCGCTACTGTCCCAACGGCCTCCTCGCCTGCTCGCCGATCGTAAGCAACCGTATTCCACATGCCGCACTCGCAGACGTCATTCGGACTCGGCCACTTTTAGTAAATCCAGAGAGTGCCTGAACTAAAGTACGCTCGTATCTTCAAGGCAAACCTTCAGCATGTTTAGGTTTTTCAGCAAAAACTCGATTCTTGTGTAGCAGACTGCCGCCAGCTCTCTCGAAAGTATTTCAAATATACAATATTATTTAAGTCGACGCTGGGGTAGCTCAGCACAACTGCTCATGTCTCAGATTAATAAGTAATTCCCATATTTTGCGAAATTTCTCTTAAGCTGGATTTTGAACTTGAACGTCGAGATGGTTCGCATCGACACCTGCGATGTTCTGAGGACGGCAGATCGTAATTCCAGTAGCGCGCCACCTTTCGAATCAGGTTTCAATTCCTTTTTAGTAATAAGTATTACTCGAGCGGCTTCGGCTGCCTTGCAAGCGGAAGCCTTCTCTCGCTTACCCCACTCCAAAGCGACCGCTTCGCAACCCAGTGGGACGAGCGTTCAAGGCACCAAACGACGCGTAAACAAACGTCTATTTGTCTTTGAACGCTGGATTAAAGTCTAACAGCGGACGGGGGCTTTCTACTAACAGCAGCCTGTTGGGCCCATGCCCCAAAGCCTGAACGAACGTCTGCTTACGATCATCGCCTTCCGAAGGCGGCCGGGCTGCAATCCACCAGAAATGCAGACGTTCCGCATCGCCGGATGATGTAAGCCGCGCGCCGTTAGAAACCTACGCCTTCACTCGCCTCAGCTTTCTTCGTCAGGCCCACAATCGAATCTGCCAGCGGCGAGATCGGCAAGTATGGGATTGCCGAAGACGACACGGCGGTCTTCGGGTACTTCGCCGAGATCATCCGGATGCCATGTGAGGACGCCCGACCTGCCACCCTGCGCACGCTCGATTCGTGAAAGCTGAGCTGCGGACACACCAGAGTGCCGCGAGAGCTCGGCTAACGACAGCCGAGAGCCTCGCGCTCGAGGCGCAGGCGCTGACAAAGCTGATAAATCTTCGTGCCTTGAAGGCTACCGTCGAACAAGAGCGCTGGACGACCACTGTCACCAGCGATCGCCACCTGCGGCCAATCGATTTCCAGTTCCTCCATGATCCGGTCAAGCGTGGAGCCTTGCGGCCAGGTGTGTCCGTTTTCGATCCGCGACAAGGCTACCCGGCTTATCCCGACCCTGCAGGCTAGTTTATGCTGGCTTATCGGGTCTACAACACCGCGCACCCCGGTACGATGATCCTTGAGGATCTGCCCCAGGTCGGCGCGCAGGTGGCTGAAGCCTTTTGGCAGTCGCATTCGGGCGAGGGGACGTTCCGTCTTCATGAAAGACCAATGATGGCGACTGTATGTAGATTTCGGGCACGCCCGGTGACGGCCGTCCCAAAACGTCGCTATGGCCGTCGCCCGGATCATATTGGCACAACCTGTCGATGCGCAAGACGCATTAGCCGAGCTTGTACGCCTGCTGGCACTACAGGCAGCGGCCGAACATCATGCGCGCATGCAGGATTCCCGTGCGGCAAGAGCTGTGAAACAATAAGCCATGCTCACGACCACGCACCGCCGCATCGCACTCTATGGCCGGCACTCAACCGCCATGCAGTCGGCGTCGTCGAGCGCCGATCAGGTCGCGTCCTGCGCGCCGCTGGTCGGCTATCTTGGCGGCACCGTGACAGCGACGTGGCTCGACCCGGAATTGTCGGGGTACCGTCGCGACCGTCCCGGGCTCCGGCAGTTGCTGCGCGCAGTGGAAACGGGCGAGATCGACATCATCGTGTGCGAGGCCCTCGATCGGCTGGCGCGCGATGCCGAGGACGTGGCCTGGCTGGGCAAGAAGCTCGCCTACCACAGGGTCCAGCTACATACAGTGAGCGAAGGCCATGTCGACGAGATCAAATTTGCGGTCGC
>Ga0308158_10005207_pt1 | contig 10728 bp, 7 predicted proteins | sample PhyBR2_FD_201038 | JGI IMG/M metagenome (GOLD analysis project Ga0308158, IMG submission 201038) | Phyllosphere microbial communities from UC Gill Tract Community Farm, Albany, California, United States - DLSLB.R2 | ecosystem: Host-associated > Plants > Phyllosphere > Unclassified | place: USA...
CCAGCAGCGTGGCACCTATGGCGGCCACCATCATGCCGACGAGCAGGATGACGAACAGCCGCCCCGCCATCGACGACAGGAACAGACGCAGCCGCTTCATTCCAGCGTCACCGCACTGGCGAATACGTAGCCCTCGTTGCGTACCGTCTTGATCAGGCCATCGGCCCCGGCGTCTCCCAGCTTCTGCCGCAGGCGGCTGATCTGCAGGTCGATGGCGCGGTCCTGGGATTCATAGCTGCGTCCGCTGCTCAGCGACACCAGCTGCTCGCGCGACAACACCTTGTTGGCATGCGCCACCAGCACCCGCAACAGGCGGAACTCGGCGCCGGACAGCATCACCACGCGCTTGGCCGGGTCGATCAGATGGCGATGTTCGAGGTCGAACACCCAGCCGGAGAACACCGCCCGACGCATCGCCAGTGGCTCAAGGTTGGCCGGTAGCGCCTCGGTGCGACGCAGCACATTGCGGATGCGCGCCAGCAGCTCGCGCGGCTCGAAGGGTTTGGCCAGGTAATCGTCCGCGCCCATCTCCAGGCCCAGAACGCGGTCAATCGGCTCGCTGCGCGCGGTCAGCATGATCACCGGCGTGGTCGAGCGCACGCGTAGTTCGCGGCACAAGGCCAGGCCATCTTCGCGCGGCAGGTTGAGGTCCAGCACGATCAGGTCAATGTGCTCGCGCGCCAGCACCTGGCGCATCTGGTTGCCATCGGCCGCCGTGCTCACCGCGTAGCCTGCCCGGCCCAGCTGTTCGGCCAGCAGGTTGCGGATGTCACTGTCGTCGTCTACCACCAACAAGCGGTGCAAGGTCTGTTTTTCCGTCATGGCTCAATGATCCATGCTAGCGGATCGTCGTGCGCGCCCGTGCATGTATCCACGAGTATCAACACCCACGCTTGATACACAGCGACACATGGCTGGCTGAACCTGATACACGCCGACACATACTGTGCCTTGAGGCTGAACAGGGCGCTGACCACACTGGCATCAACGCCGCACGCTGCGGCCCAGCCTGAGTGCCTGATCACCGTGAAGCTGCTGCCCTCCTCCCGCCGCAACCGCCTCCTGCTTGCCGCTGCCATCGTCGCCCTGATCGCCGGCGGCGTGTTCTGGGCCACGCGCAAGCCCGCTACCCCTTCAATGGCCACCTCGCCGGTCAGCCGCGGCGACCTGGAACAGACCGTCGATGCCACCGGCGTGATCGATGCCTACAAGCTGGTCAGCGTTGGTGCGCAGGCTTCGGGCCAGATCAAGGTGCTGAAGGTGCAGTTGGGTGATGTGGTCAAGCAGGGCGACCTGATCGCCGAAATCGATTCGGTCACCCAGGAAAACAGCCTGAAGAACGCCGAAGCCGCGTTGGAAAACATCCGCGCCCAGCGTGCGGTGCAGACCGCCTCGCTGAAGGAATCAGAGCTGGCCTTCGCCCGCCAGAAGGAGATGCTGGCCGCCGAAGCCACCTCGCGCGCCGACTATGAGTCGGCCGAAGCCAACCTGGCCAGCACCCGCGCCCAGATCCGCGCGCTCGATGCGCAGATTCGCCAGCGCGAAACCGAGCTGGGCACCGCCCAGGCCAATCTCGGCTATACCCGCATCACCGCGCCCATCGATGGCACCGTGGTGGCGGTGGTGGCCGAAGAAGGCCGCACGGTGAACGCCAACCAGTCAGCGCCAACCATCGTCAAGCTGGCGCGGCTGGACCTGGTCACGGTCAACGCAGAAATCTCCGAAGCCGACGTGGTCAAGATCAAGCCCGGCATGCCGGTCTATTTCACCATCCTTGGCAACCCCGATCACAAGTACCAGGCCACGCTGCGCACGGTGAACCCGGCGCCGGCCTCGATCAGCACCGACAGCACCAGCTCCAGCAGCTCATCCTCATCCAGCTCCAGCACGGCGGTGTACTACAACGCCTTGTTCGACGTGGAGAACCCGGACGGCACCCTGCGCATCGACATGACCGCGCAGGTATCGGTGATGCTGGCCCAGGCCAAGGACGCGCTGCTGATCCCCACCGTCGCACTTGGCCCCAAGGTGCCCGAAGGCGGCCGTGGCCCTGGCGCGAATGCCGCCAATAGCGAGCAGCGCGCCGCCCGCAGCAAGCAGGAAGGCCAGCGCCAGCAGCGCCGCCAGCCGGATGCCGCCGCACTGGCCAAGAGCAACAGCTACGTGGTCCGCGTGGTCAACAAGGACGGGCAGCCTGAGCCGCGCACGATCAAGGTCGGTCTCAACAACGGATCCAACGTCGAAGTACTGGAAGGCCTGAAGGAAGGCGAGATGGTCGTGGTCGGCGAAGTCACCGCCGGCGAGAAATCCAGCAGCAGCAACCAGCGCGGCCCGATGGGCCCGATGATGGGTGGTCCGCGCCGATGAGCCAGCCGCTGCTGCAACTGCGCGACCTGCGTCGCGAGTTCCCGGCCGGCGAGGAAACCATCGCCGTGCTGAAGGACGTCAACCTCGACATCCACGCCGGCGAGATGGTCGCCATCGTTGGCCAGTCCGGCTCGGGCAAGTCGACGCTGATGAACATCCTCGGTTGCCTGGACCGCCCCACCGTCGGCTCCTACAAGGTGGCCGGCCGCGAGACCGGGCGCATGCAGCCGGACGAGCTGGCCGAGCTGCGCCGCGAGCATTTCGGTTTCATCTTCCAGCGTTATCACCTGTTGGGAGATCTGGATGCGCGCGGCAACGTGGAAGTGCCAGCCATCTATGCCGGCACCCCGGCCGAGGCCCGCCGCAGCCGCGCCGAGGCGCTGCTTGCGCGGCTGGGCCTGAGTGACCGCATGGGCCACAAGCCGGGCCAGTTGTCCGGCGGCCAGCAGCAACGCGTGTCGATCGCGCGTGCGCTGATGAACGGCGGCGAGGTGATCCTGGCCGACGAGCCCACCGGTGCGCTGGACAGCGCCTCCGGCGAGGAAGTGATGGCCATCCTCGGCGAGCTGCATGCCGAGGGCCAGACCATCATCATCGTCACCCACGACATGCATGTGGCCGAGCACGCCCAGCGCATCATCGAGATCCGCGACGGCGAGATCATCGCCGACCGCCGCAACGACAAGGTGCCGGCGCTGCAGAAGCAGCAACGCCCTACCCCACAGCCCAGCACCGGCAATGCCTTCCAGGCCGCACGTGATCGCTTCGTCGAAGCTTTCCGCATGGCCTTGTTGGCAATGAACGCACACCGCCTGCGTACCTTCCTGACCATGCTCGGTATCATCATCGGCATCGCCTCGGTGGTGTCGGTGGTGGCGATGGGCAATGGCTCGCAGCAGCAGATCCTGCAGAACATTTCCTCGCTGGGCACCAATACCATCGACGTCTACCCGGGACGTGGCTTTGGCGACATGCGTTCGGGTCGCGTGCAGACGCTGAAGAGCAGCGATGCCGAGGCCTTGGCCACGCAGAGCTATATCGACAGCGTCACCCCCAGCGTGTCCAGCTCGGTGACCGCACGGGTCGGCAACAAGGCTGCCTCGGCGCAGGTTGCCGGCATTGGCGACCAGTACTTCCGGGTCAAGGGCATGACCCTGGTCAGCGGGCGCTACTTCGACGAAAGCGAAGTAAAGAGTCTGGCCCAGGTGGTGGTGATCGACGAGAACACCCGCAGCCAGCTGTTCGGCAGCGACGACCCGCTGGGCCAGGTGGTCTTGCTGGGCAATGTGCCGGCCCGCGTGATCGGCGTGGCCAAGCGCCAGTCGATGGGCTTTGGCGGCAGCACCAACCTCAGCGTATGGGTGCCCTACACCACGGTGATGGCACGCATGCTCGGCCAGACCTACCTGAGCAGCATCACCCTGCGCGTGAAGGACGACACGCCGATGGATGCCGCGCAGTCGGCCATCACCAAACTGCTGACCCTGCGCCACGGCACCGAGGATTTCTTCCTCAGCAACACCGCCGAGATCCGCGAGACCATCGAATCCACCACCAAGACCATGACCCTGCTGATCGGCGCCATCGCCGCGATCGCGCTGGTGGTCGGTGGCATCGGCGTGATGAACATCATGCTGGTGTCGGTGACCGAGCGTACCCGCGAGATCGGCGTACGCATGGCCGTGGGTGCGCGCCAGAGTGATATCCGCCAGCAGTTCCTGATCGAGGCAGTGCTGGTATGCCTGCTCGGCGGCGTGCTCGGCATCGCGCTGGCGCTGTCGATCGGCTGGGCGTTCCAGACCTTTGGTGCCAGCTTCACCCTGATGTTCTCCACCGGCTCGATCATTGCCGCCTTTGCCTGCTCGACCCTGATCGGCGTGGCGTTCGGCTTCCTGCCGGCACGTAATGCTGCCCAGCTCGACCCGGTCGAAGCCCTGGCCCGCGAATGAAGATGACCATGAACCTATTGCGCCCCCTGCTGCTCTCCACCGCGTTGACCGCCGCCTTGGCCGGCTGCGCCACCACCCCCAGCGCCGACCCGGCCGCCGAGCTGCGCGTGCCCGCCGTCTATGGCCGCGGCGATGCCGCCGCCAATGCGCCGGTGCAGGCGATTGCGCACGAAGTCACCGCGCCGGTCGCCGACGTACACGCCGATGCCTGGTGGCAGGGCTTTGCCGACCACCGCCTGGACCGCCTGATCGAAGCCGTGCTGGCCCGCAATACCGACATGGCCTCGGCCGGGCTCAAACTCGAACGCGCTCGCGCCCAGGCCGGCCTGGCCACGGCCGACCTGTGGCCGCAGGCCAATGGCTCGGTGAGTGCCAGCGGTAGCCGCAGCATCGACAGCGGCGACGCCTGGTCGCGCAACCACAGCGCCAGCGTCTCGCTGGGCTGGGAGCTGGACCTGTGGGACAAGCTGCGTGGCCAGCGCGACATCGCCCAATGGGAGGCGCAGGCCACCGCACAGGACCTGCAGAATACGGTGCTGAGCCTCGTCGGCCAGAGCACCGATCTGTACTGGCAGCTGGGCTATCTCAACCAGGCAATTGCGACGGGCCAGGCCAATCTCGAACGCCTGCAGCGCACCGCGTCCCTGGTGCAGACCCAGTTCGATGCGGGCGGCGTATCGCGGCTGGAAGTGCGCCAGGCGCAGCAGAACATCGAGAGCCAGAAGGCCGCGCAATCGCAGCTGGAACAGCAGCGGGTGGAAACTCGCAACGCGCTGACCGTCTTGCTGGATGGCCAGCCGTGGCCGCTGGCCGATGAGCCGCAGAACCTGGATGTCGCGCAGAGCCCGGCCCTGGCCGAAGGCCTGCCGGCCGAGCTGCTGGCACGCCGCCCCGACCTGCGCGCGGCCGAACTGCGCCTGCGGCAATCGCTGAAGAACATCAAGGTCACCGCCACCAGCTATTACCCCAGCCTGAGCCTGAGCGGCGCGGTAGGCAGTTCCAGCACCTCGCTGGGCGATGTGCTGACCAATCCGGTGGCAACCCTGGGCGCGGGCCTGAGCCTGCCGTTCCTGAAGTTCCGGCAGATGCAGCTGGACATCAAATCCGCCGATCTTTCCTATCAGATCGCCGCCAATGATTTCCGCCGCACGCTGTATACCGCGCTGTCGGAGGTGGACAACGCCTTGTCGGCGCGCACCCGGCTGGCCGAGCAGGTAGCTGCCGCGCAGGCGTCGTATGACGAGGCGGTGGAAATCGCGCGCCTGTACGAAGTGCGTTACCGCGCCGGCGCCACCGACCTGCGCACCTGGCTGGAAGCCGAGCAGACCCGCCGCAACGCCGAGCTGTCATTGGCGCAGACCAAGCGCAGCCAGCTGGTCAACGATGTGACGCTGTACAAGGCGCTGGGTGGTGGGGCCCAACAGCTGCAATGAAGCCCGCTTAAGCCCCTCTCCCGTTCACGGGAGAGGGGTTGGGGTGAGGGGAAGCTTCTAGCAAGGAAAAGTCAAAAACTCCCCTCATCCGCCCTTCGGCCACCTTCTCCCGCAGGCGGGAGAAGGGACTTCGCTTGGCATCGCTTGAATCTGCAGTACTCCGAGCCCCCTACTGCCCCGGCGCGTGCACCCCATGCCGCTGCAGAACTTCCCGCACCTTATCCAGCGGGATCGCCTCCACCGTCTGCCCATTGCCACTCACCGTGGTCGCCATGAACAAGGCGTTGTAGACCGATTCTTCCACCGCATCCACGCTGGCCTGGAACACCGCACTCATCTGCTCGTTGGCCAACTCGGTGGTCTGCAACTGCGCGGCATCAAACCCGCGCCGCACCGATGCTGCGGTTGAAAATGCCAGCACATAGTCGCCACTGCCGTTGGAGGCAGAACTGCCGGTACGCCCCAGGCCCATCATCCCGCGCGAGGCCAGGCGCCGCAGGTTGCGGTCGGACAAGGGCGCATCGGTGGCCACCACAATGATCACCGAGCCATCGCCGCGATCATCGGCAAGCCCGCGCACATTGCCCTGCGCGGCAACCGCATTCTGGAACGCGTAGCGGTCCAGCTCGCGACCGACCGGCGCGCCTTCCACCTGCAGCACGCCGCCAAAATTGGCCTGCACCAGCACGCCCACTGTCCAACCGCCCAGGCTCTCGGGCAGCTTGCGCGAGGAGGTGCCGATACCGCCCTTCCAACCGAACGCCACCGTGCCGGTGCCTGCGCCCACGCTGCCTTCCTGTACAGGGCCGCTCTTCGCACCTTCCAGGGCTCGACGCACAGCATCGGCGGTCACCGGCCGGGCGCGGATGTCATTGAGGCCACCGTCATTGGTCTCCCCGACCACCACGTTCAAGGAGCGCACCTGCTGCATGTCCGGCTGCGCCAGCATCCATTCGGCCATCGCATCGGCGGCCTTCCACACACACAGCGTGCAGGTCAGCAGGATCGGGGTTTCCAGCTCGCCCAGTTCGTTGACCTGGGTGCTGCCGACAAATTTGCCGAAGCCGTTGCCAACGTGCAGCGCCGCCGGCACCCGCGAGCGATAGACGTTGCCGGGGTGCGGCAGGATCGCGGTAACGCCGGTGCGCACCGTATTGCCCGTGCTCAGCGTCACCTGGCCAACGCGCACGCCGGCCACGTCGGTGATCGCGTTGTTGCTGCCGGGCGCGAAGATGCCGGGGGCGACGCCCAGATCACGGGCGCGTACGCGCAGGCTGTCACGGGCGGCGGTGTCCTGCGGAGCGGCGTCGTGGGCCGCGACGCCCAGGGCACAGAGCCCCGCCAGCGCCAAGGTCAATTGAAGGAAAAGACGAGGCGGCGTGCGGGGCATGAGGTTCCTTACAGGCGTTGGCGGACGGCCTCGAACAATGCCACACCCGTCGCCACGGATACATTGAGGCTTTCGATATCGCCCGGCATCGGGATGCGCACCAGTTGGTCGCAGGTTTCGCGGGTCAGGCGGCGCATGCCGTCACCCTCGCCCCCCATCACCAGCGCCACGTTGCCGCGCAGGTCGAGCTGGTGGATGGTGGCGTCCACTTCACCGGCCAGGCCGTAGACCCATACGCCCAGCTTCTGCATCTCCTTGATCGTGCGGACCAGGTTGGTCACCGCCACCACCGGGATGCGGTCGGCAGCGCCGGCACTGACCTTGCGCACGGTGGCATTGACCGGCGCACTCTTGTCCTTGGGAATCACCACGGCGGTGACACCGGCGGCAGCGGCGCTGCGCAGGCAGGCACCGAGATTGTGCGGGTCCTGCACCTCGTCCAGCACCAGCACCAGCGCCTTGCCTTCGGCGGCTTCGATCAGGCCGGACAGCTCGTTCTCGGCCCACAGCTTGGGCGCGGCGTAACGCGCAACCACGCCCTGGTGGCGGACCTGGCCGGCGACGCCGCCCAGCGCCTGGGCGTTGACCTTGCGCACGTCGATGCCCTTGCGCAGGGCTTCTTCCTCGATTTCGACCAGACGCGGGTTCTTGGCGCCGGCCTCGATCAGGACCTCACGGACGTTTTCGGGGTCTTTCTCGATCGACGAAGCAACGGCATTGACGCCGACGATCCACTGGTTCTGCTTGCTCATGGGCGTCACATGGGGACTTCTGGGGGTGGCAATGGTAGGCCGATTCGGCCCCGCCCGCAGCTGCCACCGGCCTGCGGGGGACGGGAAAGGCGGCTCCGCCATGGCGGAGCCACCTCCTGCATCAGTACTTCTGCTTGACCCGTTTGGCCGGCTTGCCGCGTTCGGGCAGCGGCGGCAGGCCTTCGTCCAGCGGCTCGCCATCCAGTTTTTCGATCAGCCGGAAGTCGATCTTGCGCTCTTCCATGCTGGCCTTCAGCACCAGGATGCGGACCCGGTCGCCGAGCCGGAATTCGTTGCCGCGACGGTCACCGCTCAAGGTCTTGCGGATCGGATCGAACTGGTAATAGTCGTGCGGCAGTTGGGTCACGTGGACCAGGCCGTTGACCTTGGAGTCGTCCAGTTCGACGAACAGGCCGAAGCTGGTCACGCCGCTGATCACGCCATCGAACTGGCCGCCGACGTGCTTTTCCATCCACGCGGCACGGAAGCGCTCGTCCACCTCACGCTCGGCCTCGTCGGCACGGCGTTCGCGCTCGGAACACTGCAGCGCCAGCGCTGCCATCTCGCGCGGGGTATAGGTGTATTTCTCGCGCGGGCCGCCGGTCAGCGCGTACTTGATGGCACGGTGCACCAGCAGGTCGGGATAGCGACGGATCGGCGAGGTGAAATGCGCGTAGGCCTCCAGCGCCAGACCGAAGTGGCCGTTGTTGTCGGGCGAATACACCGCCAGCGACTGGCTGCGCAGCAGCACCGACTCCAGCAGCGCCGCATCCGGGCGCTCACGCACCTTCTTCAGCAGCTTGGTGTAATCGCCCGGCTGCACCTTGCTCCAGGCCGGCAGGCTCAGCTTGAACTCCTTGAGGAACTCCAGCAGGTCGGCGTACTTGGATTCCGGCGGACGCTCGTGCACGCGGAACGGTGCCGGGATATGGGTGGACAGCAGGTAACGCGCGGCTTCCACGTTGGCCGCGATCATGCATTCCTCGATCAGCTTGTGGGCGTCGTTGCGCACCATCATGCCGGCCTGGGTGACCTCGCCGCGGTTGTCCAGCACAAAGCGCACTTCCGAGGATTCAAACTCGATGGCGCCACGGCGCTCGCGCGCCTTGGACAGGATGCGGTAAAGCTGGTGCAGGTTCTGGATCTGCGGCAGCAACGGGCCGATGAAGGCCTTGGCGTCGGCATCGTCCTCGCCCACCGCGCCCCATACCTGGGTATAGGTCAGGCGCGCATGCGAGTTCATCACCGCTTCGTAGAATTTCGAACCGCTGACCTGGCCATCGCGGCCCACCTGCATGTCGCAGACAAAGCACATGCGGTCTTCCTTCGGCCGCAGCGAGCAGATGCCGTTGGACAGCGTCTCCGGCAGCATCGGCACCACGAAACCGGGGAAATACACCGAGGTGGCGCGGCGCTGAGCCTCGTCATCCAGCGGCGTGCCGGGGCGCACGTAATTGGAGACGTCGGCGATGGCCACCACCAGCCGGAACCCTTCGCGGTTCGGCTCGCAGTACACGGCGTCATCGAAGTCCTTGGCGTCTTCACCATCGATGGTGACCAGCGGCAGGGGACGCAGGTCCACGCGCTTGCCGATCATCGACGGTTCCACCGTCATCGGGATGGCGGTGGCTTCGTCCAGCACCTCCGGCGGGAACTCGTACGGCAGCTCGTGGCCGTGGATGGCGGTTTCCACTACCAGCGACGGGGTCAGCTTGTCGCCCAGCACGGCGATGATCTTGCCGATCGGCGGACGACGCGAGTCCGGCGCATGGGTCAGTTCGCAGACCACCAGCTGGCCATCCTTCGCCCCGCCGGTTGCATCGACCGGGATCTGGATGTTGCGCTGGATGCGTTTGTCGTCCGGCACCACGTAGTAGATGCCGGCCTCCACGCTGAAATGACCGATCAGGCGATTGACGCCGCGCTCCAGCACGCGTGCGATGGCGCCTTCGCGGCGGCCACGGCGGTCGATGCCGGTGACATTGGCCAGAGCGCGGTCGCCGTGCATGACCTTGCGCATCTCGTAGGGCGACAGGAACAGATCGTCGCCGCCCTCGTCCGGGCGCAGGAAGCCGAAGCCTTCCGGGTTGGCGATGACCACGCCCGGAATCAGGCTCAGCTGGCTGACTGGTGCGAAACCGCCGCGGCGGTTCTGCACCAGTTGGCCGTCACGCACCATCGCGCCCAGGCGCTTGCCCAGCGCTTCAGCGCGGTCCGGTTCGGTCAGGCCCAGGGCTGCGCCGATTTCCTCGGCGTTCTGCGGACCTTCGCAGCGGTCCAGCAACTGCAGGATGGCCTCGCGGCTGGCGATGGGCTGCGCGTAGCGCTCGGCTTCGCGTGATGCATAGGGATCATCGAAGGCCGCCACCGGCGGACCCGACTTGCGACGGCCGCGCACGAAGCTCTGCGGCGCGGCATCGTCGGTGAATTTGCGTTTGCCGGGTTTGGCGGCGGCGCGGGGGCCGGCCTTGCCTGGCTTGGCCGCCGACTTCGCCGGCGCGGACAGACTCTCCGGCATCCACGGCGGCAGCTTGGCTCTTTTTGCTTTGGGGGCTTTGCCCGGCGCCTTGCCCGGCTTGCTGCCGGTGGCGGACTTGCGGGCCTTGTCGGCCCCAGTGGTCTTTTTGTTTTTCATCAGCCTCCATGGTACATGGCCGCAGGTGTACAGGGTGCGTACACGGCCACTGCAGATGTTTGTGAAAAAGCGTTGACAAATATGCGCATCCTCTTCAAACTGCGCGGCCTGAAGTGCCCAGGTGGCGGAATTGGTAGACGCACTAGCTTCAGGTGCTAGCGGGGGCAACTCCGTGGAGGTTCGAGTCCTCTCCTGGGCACCA
>Ga0308158_10005209_pt1 | contig 10725 bp, 9 predicted proteins | sample PhyBR2_FD_201038 | JGI IMG/M metagenome (GOLD analysis project Ga0308158, IMG submission 201038) | Phyllosphere microbial communities from UC Gill Tract Community Farm, Albany, California, United States - DLSLB.R2 | ecosystem: Host-associated > Plants > Phyllosphere > Unclassified | place: USA...
GCGCCCAGATGCCGACCCGGTCGCCCTTGCGGATGCCGAGTTCGCGCAGCGCCGACGCGAGGCGCTCGCTGTCGTGCAGCAGCTGCGCGAAGGTCCAGCGGCGCCCGGATGCCGAGTCCACCAGGGCCTCGCGCTCGCCGAAGCGGGCAGTCGTCTCACGCAGCATCCCGCCGATCGTCTGGCCGAGAAGCGGGGTCGTGCTGGTTCCGGATGCATAGGAAGCGCCATTGCTCATCGCATCAGGATGCTCCCGGGCAGGCGACCCGTCCACCCCCATACGGGGGTGATCAGCGCACCAGCAACGAGTGCCGGGCGCCTGTTTCGTCTCATTGCAGGATCACTGCGCTCCGACATAGCGGCAGGCCGTTAGCGGTCTTTCGCGTAGCGGTAGAGGGCAGCCCGCCGAACCGTCAGTGTTCCGAGAGTAGTCCCGAACACAGCGGATGCCCCTGCCGCGAGAATGGGGGCGAGTTGCTCCGCGAACACCACGATCGCATCTCCGGGGGCGATGGCCGACACTACTTGCCAATACGCTATGGCGGCCACCGCGCTCAAAGCGGGGATGACCCAGATGATGGTCTCAATCACCGCCTGCAGCGTTACATCCGTGCGTCGTGCACCCGCGGCCAGGTTGCCGGCGATCTCGACTCGGCGAAGCCAGACTGCCAGGAATCCGATGGTCAGAGCCAATAGTGGCGGGGCCCAGGGAACGAGAGCCGTTGCTCGGTTCTCGAGGAGGAGCGAGGTCGGACGCCCCGTCCCGAGCGTCGGGTTCAGGGGCAGCGTGCGCGGCTCCGCACCCAGTGCTCCGTCGGTAGCCAACAGGTAGAGCGGTTCCAGGTGCTCATCCGGCGGCCACGCGCGCACCCAGCATTCATCGAACCTGCCGTTTGCGGGAACGGGTGACAAGGCTGCACCGGACAGGGATGGCAACCGTCCGTCATCAGGCCACTCGAACGATCCGGCGACACGGATCTCTCCCCCGGAGGCGCCCGGGATGGTCGACGTCGACATAGGCCCTAGCTCCTCCGCGACACTGCGGTCGAGCACTACACCACCACGTTCATCGAGGGTCGACTGGACGACACTCGTCAGGTCTCCGGCATATTCGATCAACACTGGTTCCGTACGGGGCAGGACGGCGATCGGTAGGGTGAGGTCGGTCTTGCGCATGGCAACGGCTCCCTCGACACCGCGGATCTGTCGCAGGCGCAAGCACCCCTCGACGCTGATGTGCGATGGAGCTGAAACGACGGCTATGTCGCCACCTTTGTCGCGGAACTGCTGCTGGGCGGTCAATACGGCCGTGACGGCAGAGACATCGAGTGTGACGGGCGTTGCGACTGCCAAGCCCAGACATGTGACCCACAATAGAGCGCGAGTCGTCCCCGAGGTGGCGTTCCGAATGGCCTCACGCCATGTCTCCCGGAGCCTCATCCCGCCCCCAGATCGATGACCTCGTCGCATTGCGCGATGAGGCGTGCGTCATGCGTAGCCACGATCGTCACACGATCCGGAGCGACCATCTCTGTGATCACCTCTATGACTGTCGCCGCGCTTCGTGGGTCCAGCTGTGCGGTGGGTTCATCGACGAGGATGGCGTCAAAGTCGCAGGCCACGGCGCGGGCGAGCAGTAGCCGCTGTGACTCTCCACCAGAGAGTCCACGAAACAGGCTCTCCTCTCGTCCGGCCAGCCCAAAACGCGCCATCAACTGCATTGCGCGCTCTGCCCCTTCTGACCGAGTCATGCCTCGTAGGAGGAACGGGTAGGTGACCAGGTCGATAGCCGTGCGGCGTGGAGGCCCGATCGGGTTCTGGAACACCCAACCGATTGAGTGAATCTCATCACGGTGGACACGACCGGCTTGCGGAATGAGGAAACCGCCTAGTACTGACAGCATCGTCGACTTCCCTGACCCAGACGGTCCGACCAGCCCGATCAGGCGCCCTGGTTCCGCTGTGATCGTCATGTTGTCGAACAGTGATTCCCTACCGGCGAAGCGATGGGTGATGCCTTCAGCCCTCAGTTGCATTCGAGTCCAGATGGTGCAACGGCATCGACCTTGGTGGGCTTGACGCCGACAGGGAATGCTACGGCAGTCTGCCCGAGTGTCGAGGAGACGATGGTCACCGGGACGGCCTTCGCTCCGTCGGCTACACAGCCCTGCCTTCCGATGATGCCGAACACGGCGGAGGGCGGCACCATGGCCACCTTCAACGACTGTGCCAGCCGCAGGGTCGCTTCCACTTCCCCACCATCAGTTGCGCCCTCGCCCTGCATGATTCTTGGCTCGCTCGCGAACAGATTCGGCTCCAGGACGGTGCCTGTCTCATCGACTGCCGCTGTCGTAGCCCCCAACGTCAGGGTCCGCGCCCCGGCGGTCAGGCTTTCTGGCATTGAGGCGTGAAGTTGGGTCAAACTCGGCACTCCCGTAGCGACGATCGTCCCGGGGCTGATGGATGCTCCCACGGCAACGGGGCACTTTTCGATCGTGATCTGCGCCTCAGGAAGCTGGATGATTCCATTAATCTGGAACCCGATTCCCGTTACTCCGATGCCCTTGTCGCGCTGGAATGCGCGCCACGCCGAAGAAGTCTTCTTGTCGAAACGGCTGGTGTCCGAGGAGTTGAATCCCTCTTCTCGTAGAAATGTCTGCAGGGCGAGAACGTCTGGACCTCGCTCACCTCCGTGAAGGTCACGCCATAGCGGTCTGGAGGTGTGGAGGGCTACAAGCGCTCGGTCGTTCACGGACATGGGTACAGCGCCGGATGACCACACGTGGCCCGGAGCACAGTCCAACGTGGTGACCACGCCATCAGCGCCAGCGATCATGTCCGCTCCTGGCGTCCACTCCGGTTTGACTTTCACTTGACGGGGATCATCGAAATCAGAGAGCTCAACCGGGACGGTGCGTGTCGCAACTTCAGGTGCGTCTGCTGATGGCGGTACTGGTCGCGGAATGCAGAGCGCTCCGACCAAGACGCCGCCTGACAGCAACAGAATGCCTGACAGCAGTGCTCCAGCCGATCGTCGCATCTCTCCCCTCCCGATGATGCTGTACCCCAGTTGCGGCAGAAGCCTATACCAGGCGCTGAAGTCGACTGGGTGTTGCTTCCTAGACGATCGTCTCCCTATGATCGCCTCAAACGCAATCTGGGGATTGCGAAAGAATTGGGGGAGAACAGTGTCATTGAAGAAGAAGGTCGGATCAGGGTTCGCAACGCTGGCAATCGCCGCCGGCATCGCCATCGCCGGTGCAGTACCCGCGCAAGCCGCGGAAGTCACCTGGAGTGGTTGCCGCTTTTACCCGGAGCAGGTCGGGGCCTACATTGTGGGCACGACCAATGTCACCTGCACCCAAACGCAGGCCGTGATGAAGAGGTTCCTCGTCAGCACCGGCACCTACTCGACCTACCGGAGTGGCTGGGTCGGGATGTCGAAGTCGGCGTTCACAGAAAACCACACCGGCTACCTCACGAACCGAGGCAATGCAATCAACACCAGCAGCAACATCTACTGGTTCTGAGATGACGATGCGACGCGCCGCCGCCGCAGTGTCACTGCTCCTATCCCTTTGCGCGCTGACCTCATGCGCAGGGACCGGAGCTGGACCTGCTGAAAGCGGCGGGCCTTGGGCTAAGACCATCCTCGCAGCAGAAAAGACCGCGTCGAGCGACTTTGCGAAGAAGGTCTTCTCCGATGGCCAGATCACACCGGCCGAATACCGGGAATCGCAGACCCGGTGGAGCAACTGCATGGAAGATCTCGGCTACGCGGCGCAGGTGCTGGCGAATCCGGATGGATCCGTCCAATACAAGACGGATTCAAACAAAGACAACGTTGACGGTGAGCCTGCAGCCAACGACTCTTGCTCTCGGAGTTCTGGACTCGCTGACATCGAGGTTGTCTATACGGCGATGCTTCAGAATCCGAAGAACATCGACCAGAGCGACCAGATCGCGAGATGTTTCGTGAAGCACGGCGTCGTTGATGCGCCGTTCAGCGGGGATGACTACGAGAAGGCGATGAAGGATCTCGCAAAGGGAGGGGAACCACCCTGGGACATGAGCAGTCCTGACTACTTCACCTGCACCAGTGCGCCAGCGGGCTGACAGGAAGCACCATCGCTCATCGCTTCACGATGCTCTGGCCCAGTGGACGGGCAGCCCGTACGGGGGATCAGCGCACCAGCCGGTAGCCCATCCCCTGCTCGGTGAGCAGGTGCACCGGATGCGCGGGATCCGCCTCGAGCTTCTTGCGCAGCTGCGACATGTACAGCCGCAGGTAGCCGGTGTCGGCGACCTGATCCGAGCCCCACAGCTCGCGCAGCAGCTCCTGCCGGGTGACGAGCGCCTCGGGATGCCGGGCGAGGTGCTCCAGCATCCGCCATTCCGTCGGCGTCAGATGCACGCGCGTCCCGGCGCGGGTGACCGACTTGACGGACAGGTCGACGACCACGTCACCGAAGGCGACGGTCGCCTCGCCGGACTCGGCTGCGGCGCGGCGCGACAGCGCGCGCAGCCGGGCGAGCAGTTCGTCGATCTGGAACGGCTTGGTCACGTAGTCGTCTGCGCCGGCATCCAGCGCCTCCACCTTGTCGGCCGAGCCGGTTCGGCCCGAGACGACGATGATCGGGATGGCGGTCCATCCGCGCAGCGCCTGGACCACCTGCACGCCGTCGAGGTGCGGCATCCCCAGATCCAGCAGGACGATGTCGGGATGGGTCTGCGCGGCCGCGGCGATCGCGCCGGGGCCGTCGACGGCGGCGACCACCTCGTACCCGTGCGCGGCGAGCGTGATCCGCAGCGCGCGCACCATCTGCGGGTCGTCGTCGGCGACCAGCAGCTTCATGAGACGACCTCGGGCTCGGACGGGGCCACAGGCAGGGCGATGACCATCGTCAGGCCTCCTCCCGGCGTGTCCTCGGGGGTCAGCGTACCGCCCATCCCCTCGGTGAATCCGCGGGAGAGGGCCAGGCCCAGGCCGAGCCCGATCGTGTTGTCGGAGTCGCCGAGACGCTGGAACGGGGCGAACATGGTCTCCTGCCGGTCGGCGGCGACCCCGGGGCCGCGATCGATGATGCGGATCTCGGCGACCGCGCCCAGTCTGCTGGTGGTCACCACCATCCGGCTCCCCTCGGGGGAGTGCCGGCGCGCGTTGGCGATCACGTTCACCAGCACGCGCTGCAGCAGCACGGGGTCGGCGAGCAGCGGCGGCAGATCCGGGTCGAGGTTCAGGTCGATCTCGGACGGGCCCGAGCCCAGCTCGTCGATCGCGGAGAGCACGGCATCCGCGGCGTCCACGGGGCTGAGCGAGACCGCCAGCACGCCGGCCTCGACGCGGCTGACGTCGAGCAGGTCGGTGACCAGGCGAGTGAGCACCGACAGGCTCTCGTCCGCGGTGGCGAGCAGCTCGCCGCGGTCGGCGTCGCTGAGCCGTCCCGCGCCGCGCAGCCCGCCGATCGCGGCCATCGCCGCGGCCAGCGGTCGACGGAGGTCATGGCTGATCGCCGAGAGCAGCGCCGCCCGCACCTGGTCGGTGGCGGCCAGCACCTCGGCGTGGCGGGCCGCCGCAGTCAGCTCGGTGTGCTCGATCGCCGCAGCCAGCTGGGCGACGATCGCATCCAGCAGCCGGCGAGCCGGCGCATCGAGCTCGTCGCCGTGGAGTTCCAGCGTCGCCCGCGGTCCGCCCTGCTGCTCGCCGACGGGCACGAGAACCGGAGCCCGATCCGGCAGCGGCTCGCCGTCCGTGGCGAGCACCGACCCGTCCGGTGCGATCAGCCGCACCCCGCTCAGCCCGAACGCCTCGCGGGCGCGGCTCACCAGCGCCAGCGGGGCGCTCTCCCCACGCACCACGCTGCCGGCGACGGTGGCCAGCAGCTCCGCCTCGGCCGACGCCCGCCGTGCCGCCCGTGCCCGCCGGGCCGCCTGGTCGACGACGATGCTGACCAGCACGGCGATGATCACGTACAGCACGAGCGCCAGCGCGTGCAGGGGCTCGGCGATCGTGATCGTGAACAGCGGCACCACGAACAGATAGTCCAGGGTCAGGCCCGAGAGGACGGCCGCGAAAAGGGCCGGACGAAGCCCGCCGATCAGGGCGACGATCACCACCAGCAGCTGGTAGGCCAGCACGTCCGAGGTGATCGACTCCTCCGTCCGCAGCGAGAACAGCAGCCAGGACAGCAGCGGACCGCCGACCAGGGCGACCGCCCAGCCGAGCACCTGGCGGCGCCATCCCAGCGCGCCGCCGGAGACGCGCGGCAGGGTGAGCCGGCCGCCGGCCGCGGAGTGGCTGACGATGTGCACGTCGATGTCGCCGGAGCTGCGGATGATCCCGGCGCCGATCCCCGGACCGGTGAGCGCTGCGGCGAGCCGGCCGCGCCTGCTCACCCCGATCACCAGCTGGGTCGCGTCGACCGACTGCGCGAACTCGACCAGGGTCGCGGGGATGTCGTCGCCGACCACCTGATGGAACGTGCCGCCCAGAGAGGCGACGAGCTGCTGCTGGGAGCTGAGCGCGCCGGGGTTCACCGTGTGCAGGCCGTCCTGGGTCGACACATGGACCGCCATCAGCTCGCCGCCGGCCGAGCGGGCTGCGATCCTGGCTCCCCGCCGGATGAGCGTCTCGCCCTCCGGACCCCCGGTCAGGGCCACGACGACGCGCTCCCTGGTCTGCCAGGCGGAGTCGATGCCGTGCGCCTCGCGATAACTGCGCAGCGCGCTGTCGACCTCGTCGGCCAGCCACAGCAGCGCCAGCTCGCGCAGCGCCGTGAGGTTGCCGAGCCGGAAGTAGTTCGACAGCGCGGCATCAACCCGCTCCGCCGGATACACCTGCCCAGCCGAAAGCCGGTCGCGCAGGGACTGCGGGGCCAGATCCACGACCTCGATGTCATCCGCGGCGCGCACCACGGCATCCGGCACGGTCTCCTGCTGCGCCACCCCGGTGATCTTCTCGACCACATCGTTCAGCGACTCGATGTGCTGCACGTTCACGGTCGTCAGCACGTCGATGCCCGCGTCCAGCAGCTCATCCACATCCTGCCAGCGCTTGGCATTACGGGAGCCGGGCGCGTTGGTGTGCGCGAGCTCATCGATCAGCGCGACCTCGGGTGCCCGGGCGAGCACGGCGTCGACGTCGAGGTCCGTCAGCTCCACGTCGCGATGGCGGATGCTGCGCCGCGGCACCGTCTCCAGTCCTGCCACCTGTCCGGCGGTCGCGGAGCGGCCATGGGTCTCGACGATCCCGATCACGACATCGCGGCCGGCCGCGGAGAGCTGGTGCGCTTCGGCGAGCATCTCGTAGGTCTTGCCGACGCCGGGCGCCGCGCCCAGCAGCACCCGCAGCCGCCCGCGTGCCATCAGCCCTCCTCGCTGCTCGAGAGCCGGTCGAGGGCGAGGTTCAGCTCCAGCACGTTCACGCGCGGCTCGCCCAGGAATCCGAGGTCCCGTCCTTGGATCCTAGACTCCACCAGTGCGCGCACGGCGGCGTCGGTCAGCCCGCGCGCGTCTGCGACGCGTCGCACCTGCAGCAGCGCGTACTCCGGGCTGATCTGCGGATCCAGGCCCGAAGCGGATGCCGTGAGGGCATCCGGCGGGATCAGTGACGGGTCGACGCCCTCGAACGCCGCGATCGCGGCGCGGCGCTGCCGGATCTGCGCCAGCAGGTCGGGGTTGGAGGGGCCGAGGTTGCTGCCGCCGGACGCCATCGCGTCATAACCGTCCTGGCCGGACGCCGATGGCCGGGACTGGAAGTACTGCGGCAGAGGCGTGCCGTCCTCGGCGGTGAAGGCCTGCCCGATCAGGGCGCTGCCGACGGTCTTTCCGTCGACGGTCACGACGGAGCCGTTCGCCTGCGCGGGGAAGGCGAGCTGCCCGATCCCGGTCACAGCGAGGGGGTACAGGATGCCGAGCAGCACGGTGAACACGAGCACGGCGCGCACGGCGACGAGCGCAGTGCGACCAGTGGTGCGGAGATTCGACATGGGAGTCCTTTCCGAGCCCGGTCAGAAGCCGGGGATGAGGCTCACGACGAGGTCGATGAGCTTGATGCCGATGAACGGGGCGATCACGCCGCCCAGGCCGTAGATCAGCAGGTTGCGCTGCAGCATCTGCGCCGCGCTGGCCGGACGATAGGTCACGCCGCGCAGTGCGAGCGGGATGAGGAACACGATCACGATCGCGTTGAAGACGATCGCGCTGAGCACGGCGGATGCCGGGGAGTGCAGCTGCATGATGTTCAGCACGCCCAGACCGGGGAACGCCGTCATGAACATGGCCGGGATGATCGCGAAGTACTTGGCGATGTCGTTCGCGAGCGAGAACGTGGTGAGCGCGCCGCGGGTGATGAGCAGCTGCTTGCCGATGCGCACGATGTCGATCAGCTTGGTGGGGTCGGAGTCGAGGTCGACCATGTTGCCGGCCTCCTTCGCCGCCGAGGTGCCGGTGTTCATCGCCACGCCCACGTCGGCTTGCGCCAGCGCCGGAGCGTCGTTGGTGCCGTCCCCGGTCATCGCGACCATCCGGCCGCCCTCCTGCTCGCGGCGGATCAGGGCGAGCTTGTCCTCCGGGGTCGCCTCCGCGAGGAAGTCGTCGACTCCGGCCTCCTTCGCGATCGCCGCGGCGGTGAGAGGGTTGTCACCCGTGATCATCACAGTGCGGATGCCCATCGCCCGCAGTTCGTCGAACCGCTCGCGGAGGCCGTCCTTGACGATGTCCTTCAGGTGGACGACGCCGAGGATCCTGGCAGCCGGGGCTGCCGAGTCCTTCGAGGGGCCGGCGGTCGCCACCACCAGGGGCGTGCCGCCGCTCGCCGCGATCTCGTCGGCGCAGCGCGCGGCCTCGGCAGAGGCATCCGCGGCATCCGCTCCCTGCGACTCCAGCCAGGCGCGGATGGCCGAGCCGGCGCCCTTGCGGATGACCGTCCCGTCGGGCAGGTCGATCCCGCTCATCCGGGTCTGCGCCGTGAACGGCACCGACACCGCACCCTCCGGCGAGGAGACCCGGATGCCGCGGGCGGTCGCCAGCTCGACGATGGAGGCGCCCTCGGGGGTCGGGTCGGCGAGCGACGACAGTGCGGCTGCGCGCAGCAGCTCTGCGGCGTCCGTGCCCGCGACGGGGCGCACGTCATCCGCGCGGCGGTTCCCGTACGTGATCGTGCCGGTCTTGTCGAGCAGCAGGGTGGACACGTCGCCGGCGGCCTCGACCGCGCGCCCCGACATCGCCAGCACGTTGCGCTGCACCAGCCGGTCCATCCCGGCGATCCCGATCGCGCTGAGCAGGGCGCCGATCGTGGTCGGGATCAGGCACACGAGCAGGGCGATCAGCACGGGGATGCCGACCGGTGAGGCGACGTAGCCGGCGAGCGGGTTCAGCGCCAGCACCACCACGAGGAACACGATCGACAGGCTCGCGAGCAGGATGTTCAGCGCGATCTCATTGGGCGTGCGCTGCCGGTTCGCGCCCTCGACGAGCGCGATCATCCGGTCGACGAACGTCTCGCCCGGCTTCGAGGTGATGCGCACGACGATCCGGTCGGAGAGCACGCGGGTGCCTCCGGTGACGGCGCTGCGGTCACCACCCGACTCGCGGATGACGGGCGCGCTCTCGCCCGTGATCGCCGACTCGTCGACGGTGGCGATGCCGGCCACGATGTCGCCGTCCCCGGGGATCGGCTCGCCGGCCTCGACGATCACGACGTCGCCGAGATGCAGTTCGGACGAGGCGACCTCCTCGGTGGAGGCGTGCTCTGCCAGCGGGTCGGCGGGGTCGTACGCCGTCACACGCCGGGCCGTGGTGGTGGTCCGGGTGCGACGCAGGCTCGCGGCCTGTGCCTTGCCTCGTCCCTCGGCGACGGACTCGGCGAGATTGGCGAACAGCACGGTCAACCACAGCCAGACGGCGATCCCCCAGGTGAAGCCCGCCGGGATGCCGGGCGTCGGCGCCTGCAGGAAGGGTTCGGCGATCGCCAGTGCCGTGGTGAAGGCGGCGCCCGCCCAGACCAGCAGGATCACCGGATTGCGCAGCAGGGGCGCGGGGTTGAGCCGGCGCAGAGCGCCGGGGACGGCGGCGATCAGCTGGCGCCAGCCGAACGCGCGCGGGGGTGCCGCGGGCGCATCAGGATGATGCGCGTCGTCGTGGTGGTGGACGGGGGTGTCGGTGAGGGTCATGTCAGACCAGTCCTTCGGCGAGCGGCCCGAGCGTGAGCACGGGGAAGTAGGTGAGGGCGGTGATGACGATCGCCACCGCCAGGAGGAGCCCGATGAACAGCGGGCGGTGCGTGGGCAGGGTGCCCGTGGTGGCCGGCACGCTCCGCTGCTGCGCGAGGGCGCCGGCGAGGGCCAGCACGAGCACGATCGGCAGGAAGCGTCCCAGCAGCATCACGACGCCCAGCGACGTGTTCAGCCACGGCGTGTTCGCGTTGAGGCCCGCGAAGGCCGAGCCGTTGTTGTTCGCGGCCGAGGTGAAGGCGTAGAGCACCTCGCTCAGTCCGTGCGCGCCCGGATTCAGGATGCTGGTCTTCTCCACGTCCGCGCGGATGCCGGGGATCGCGAAGCTCAGCGCTGCGCCGCCCAGCACGAGCATCGGGACGACCAGGATGTACAGGCTCGCCAGGGTCATCTCCCGCTGTCCGATGCGCTTGCCCAGGTACTCGGGCGTGCGCCCCACCAGCAGCCCGCCGACGAACACGGCGATCACGGCCAGCACGAGCATCCCGTACAGGCC
>Ga0308158_10005211_pt1 | contig 10723 bp, 10 predicted proteins | sample PhyBR2_FD_201038 | JGI IMG/M metagenome (GOLD analysis project Ga0308158, IMG submission 201038) | Phyllosphere microbial communities from UC Gill Tract Community Farm, Albany, California, United States - DLSLB.R2 | ecosystem: Host-associated > Plants > Phyllosphere > Unclassified | place: USA...
AAACAAGCCTACCACACCCCGCCCCAAAACACAAGCCCCTCGCCTCACATTTTCTTCACAGCTTCAGCAGCTATTTAACCAAACCCCTTAATTAACCAACACCTTCTTCTTCTCTTAATTTAACCATGACCCATGGTAGCTGTGTGTACCATCTGCACACTTTGCATGCAGGACCCGACACGGATACTGGGTGTAGGAACGCATGGTGCGTGGGGTGCTGCCGCAGGCAGCATGTACGTCTTGACCGATGCTGTGTTTCGACCGGAAGGATGGTACGTGAGTACCTTCGGAGGGAGGCGTTTACGCTCTTCTGTTTTTAGCCCTGCGACAGGTGCTCTCTGTGTTCGCAGGTGTTTGCTGCAACCCTGCGGGTTGTGCCCAGCTGCGCTGGGTGTCGCTGTGCTCCGGGCTGTGCCCTGACGCTGTGCGTCGGGAGCGTGCCGCTCCGGCTTCGCCTGCCACTGACAGGGTTGCTGCTGCGCTCCGGCTTCGCCTGCCACTGACAGGGTTGCTGCTGCGCTGCGCTTGCCCTGCCGGTGGCAGGGTCAGCCGGTGGCTGCCAGCGTGAGGGTTTGTGTGGGGCTGTGGAGTGTACTGGTTTTGCAACCCTCCGGGTTGCTGCCAGCGGAGCTGGCCGCCGCCGAGCCAGCGGAGCTGGCTGCAGAGCTCTGCTCTGCTGATGAGCGGTGCTCATCTGACGAACAACGTTCGTCACACCCCTCTCTTCTTTTCTGGAACAGCACGTCATGTGAACAACAGCTCACACTCTGCCCACACTCTGCCAACAGCAACCTGCTACCATCTGTAAAGTGCGGTACACTCAACCTCACCAACGAGTGCCTGCAGGATGCGAAACGGAAGAAACGTGTTCCTCCACGAAGTGGAGGGGAACGCGCCAGCGTTCAGCCCGAAGGGCAACACGATTCTGCAGAGAAGCATCCAACCCTCCGAAGGAGGGTTCAGCACAGGGGGACAGCGCAGCTGTCCGGAGGGCACAGCCCGACCAGGGAGCGAAGCGACCGCCCTGTGCGGCAGGCACGGTCTCTACGCAGTAGGCATTCTCCAGAACAGTCACCTCCCCTCTCAGGGTGACCAGACGCGAAGCGGCTAGCCGGTACTTACTGTACCATCTCGGTAACGTGACGTTCCCTCTTTCTTGTGAGGGTGCGAAGCACAAACATTCGTTTGTTCACGGCACGTGAGCGGTGTTAGTAAACTTCAGTTTACGTGAGGGTGTTCACCTGTGGTGAACTTAAGCATTCTTATGTGTGCATTACTGGTCATGTGGTCCTGCCAGGCAGGTATGTTCCCGTGTGTAATACGGGATGTGTAAATGTGTATTTACACAGGAGCTTTTTCTTTATTATTATTCTATGGAGGTTGAGTGGTGATGTAAGTGTTTATTCACCACGTTGTTATAAAAGATGGTTGATTTCATGGGGCTAAACGGCAATGTTCGGCACTTAGGATTCACGGTGTTCGTGCAGCCAGTGTGAATAGCACTATTTGCAGGGGTTTTACACCGATATACACATGAGCAATGGATACCCTTTGCATACCCTCTGTTTAGGGCGTATTCCCCGCTGTATCAGGCTTTCTCACTATGTACGAGGCGCCTTTTACCCCATGTTTTTGGTCGTGTTAGAAACGCTTACAGGAGGGCGTTTTGAGAAAGGAGTGATGATGAACTGCAATGATTACCATGCATACTCTGCCCACCAACCCTCTCATTCTTCCCCTATGATTCCCTCCCCTTCCTCTGGTCTCCCCTTCAAGACGAACCCTCTACACACATTCGTTTCTTCCCCTGATGCTTCTTACATGATGGTCGCATATCACAGTGTTACCTCTCTGTGCTATACAGTGCTTTTCTCTATACACTCTCCCTTGCATTCCTCAAAGAAGAGCATTGATTATGTACTACGTTCTTATGGAGAAGTTCCTATAACAGAGAAAAGGAGCGCTTGTATCTCCCCTGTGTTAGATGAGTCAGTGTCTGCGTGTTCTTCTATGGAGAGGTTACGCTTTATAGCTTTTCTCTATGGGGGTTTGCATCTTAGCGAGCATGTGCAGCACATCATTGTTTCGCTTTACGAAGATGCTAAATATGTTGTTTGTGTTGGCGGTCCAGGTTGCATTATTGCAATTGATACGACGGTTATTCTATTCACTGGTCAGCTCGTACAAGTGTCGAATGAAGTATGTGAATGGTCGTCTGATGGTCTGATTTCATCTTCTGTGAATGCTTATGAGAAAACTAATCAAGCAGTCCTGGATGGTTTTGATGACCGTTTTGCTTTCTTGATGGAGGCTTCAGTGAGTGGTTTTGAAAGCTGCAACCTAATCGTTATAGGGTCTTCGAAGAGCTCGATGAATGGTTTTTTGGAAGGCTGTGACGCTTCTTTTACTTCTAATTTGAATAGCTTTTCTTTACTGGAAGAGGTTCCTGCAGAAGATTTTGATTGCTGTTTCGAGTTCTTTTCGCGTGATGAATTGGACAGTTCGTTGTTGTTTGAAGATGAGTATGGTTGCTATGTGTGATGGTTTTGTTGGTGTGTTTTTGTTCATGGTTGGTTCTTTACGGAAGGTTGTATGATGGCTGGTTTACAAGCAAGGGATGAAGGTTACACTAAGCCTGGTGTCCCTGATGAGTTGAAATGGCAGCCTGTGATGAGAGGTTTTCCTGAAGATGTGGAGGTTCTCACTGAGTATGGTTGGGTACTGATGAGCAACCTCTACCGTGCTGGTGTGAACGGTACACGGAATGACTCTACGCCTCTTTTCACTAAGGAGAAAGACTGGACTGAGGAGCATAAACCTTTGCGGGAGAAATGGTCTGAGAACAAGACAGCTTTCCAGGAGCCTTACGATTTTGCTCACCATAATGAAGTTGATTTCACTAAATGGGTGGTGGGTGGCATGTTCCCACGCCTGGCTACTTTGACTCCTGACCATGTGGTGAAGAACCGTGCACAGCATGGAACTATTGTTTTTGAGCGACCTGATTTCGCTACACGTTTCAGTTACCAGAACTTACAGCTGGTTCATTTCAAACGACGTGGAGTTGATTTAGCGGTGCCTCGCTACACTGATGTGTTAGTAAAGAATCGATTCCAGTCTCACTGGTCGTTCAACGTGGCGGATGATTTCTGTGTTGTGAAACGAACTGACGGTGCTTATAAACACATGGTGAACAGGTACACTCCTGCTGGTTCGCTGTACGGTGATGTGGATGTTGAACGTGTGCTGGAGCTGGTTTCCACTCATGAGTTGAGGGCTTTGATGACAGAGGAATACCCTGTGAAGATGATGTCCGGTGGTAAACATGCTAACCGTGAACGCATCTGGGAGGTGTACCCTTACCCTGAAGTGAGGGATGCTGAGACAGGTCGTTACATGAAAAATCCTCGACAGAGAAACAGTGTTGAATGCTTCAACTTTGTGCTGCCTCCTGGTTCATCACACACTCTGATTGTGCGTCGTGCCGGCAAACAGGTAGAAGGGGAAAAGCCTCAGACGTTATGGGTTGGGTTCCCTGTAGTAGTTGGTGATGGTTATGACAAGAACCGAATCCATGTGGACAGAGTGCAAGGTCTGTACAGTTCATGACCTCTCATCCCTGCAGTAGAGTCTTCACATAGAGTGTTATCTTATGATGAATGATTTAGCTTTGAAAGTAATTACTGAGCCTGCTGATGGAACAAACCAGAGTGTTTATGATGTGGCTGCTTCTCACAGGGAGGTGCATCTTGTTACTGGTTGCTTGTGGAATGAACCTTGTATCGATGGTTTCATCGGTGAATCATTGCATAATAAAGTACACTATTTTGATACGTGTGAGTGTCTTACTGGACGTGTTAGCACTTCTGGTGTGTCAGCTTGTCTCCTGTGTCAGGTTTGTGTAGAGGGAGGAAATGAATACTCATGTCTTGCTGTTAACTATATTAGGAATGGTATAACATCCAGGTTTATATTCCCTTTTCTGGGGTCTGGTTTCATTGACGGAACCGATTTTTACTGTATAAGTTATTTTGTTTTCTTTGCAGTTCCAGGACTGTTGACAGAGGATAACATGATTAGCTGTTGAAAACCGTTCAACCATTTCAGCTTCCATAACGCTTTACCAGAACTACGAAAGACTACCCACACATTATGACAAACAACCCTTTCAACCCGAAACCACCTAAGCAGATCAACCCACGATTCTCTTTAGGTGGTTTCGGTAATGGTACTGAGACAGAGGACTTCTCTCCTAAGAGTTCTGTGCCTGAACGAATCAAACGACCAGCACCAAGACCTATTGGTGAGCAGGTCGACACACCAGCACCTTCTTTCCCTGAGCCTTCTGCTACTCCCCGCGTGTCACCTAACAGTATGTTTGCTGGTGAAGAGAACGATGATTTGAATCTTGATTTGGGTGTCAATGAAAACGAATCAGAACTCCGTCCAGCATCTAAGACTGTCCCAGTGGTGAAGTCACAGCCAGCTGCTCAAGCTCCAGTGGCACGTCAAGATGCTCCAGTAGTCCCTCCTCTTCCACCTGTTATTCAGGTGGAAGAGGATGACATCAACTTGGATGTAGGTGTCAACGATAAAGTTGAGGAACCATTAGAAGCTTATGTTCCGCCAGTGGTTACACCTGCTATTCCAGTAGTGGTAGCTGCTGAGGTTGAGCCAGTGGTTGAGGAGTTCGAGGAAGAAGAAGAGTTACAAGAGTCTGCTCCTGCTCCTGTGCAGGAGGCTGTTGTGGCACCACCTGTGCGTAAAGCTGCTGAGGTGAAGAAAGAAAAAACTGTCCGTTCAGTGAACCCTTTGTTTGCTGACCCGACTCCTGAGGTTGAAGATTCTGATGATATCAATTTAGATGTTGGTGTCAATGATGCTTCTGCTGCACCAGTCAAACGTCAGATTAATTCGTTGTTTGACTTCAAGAACGACAAACAGGCTAACCGTAAAGATGACCCTGACCGTCTTCCAGGATGGAAGAAACCTGGTCCGTTGATGGACACATCTGATGGGGAGGAGTTCAAGAAAGAGAAGAACAAACGCTCCAGTAAGAAGAATCAGAACACTGGTCGCAGAGGTTTCCAGATTCAGGAACGTGACATTACTTTGCTCCGCTTCTTGACTAAATACCAGTTCTCTTATGTGGATGCGATTGCTCGTGTACTGAATTCAACTCCTCAGTCCATTAACAATCGTTTACGCACTTTGGAGGAGTATGACTTAGTGAAACGGCAGGTGATTGCTGCTGGTAGCACGTTATGGCAGACCCGTAAAGCTGGTATCGAGCTTTCTGGTATGGCTTTCACTGAGAACAAGAAGGTCATTCCTTTGGGTACAATCCGCCACACTATTGGTCTTGTAAACTTGGCTGCTGAGCTGGAACGTGAAGCGGATGACAGCAAAGACATTCTTGGGTTGGCTGAGAAATTCGGTGAGCCTTTCCCTGTGATGAACCGTTGGCCTGGAGGTATTCGCCTGTATGGTGAGGAAGCTTTGGAGTCAGATTTGACTTACGGTGAGATGACAATTGCTGAGCGTGAGATTCGCCAGGGGCAGAAAAGATACCGTGGTGGTCGCAGTTCTGCTGAGATGAGAGACCTTGTGGACTTCTCAATTTTGAACCCTGAAGGACCTGAGCTTGAAGAAGGCAATGAAGGTTTGTTCGTTGTTTACGGTACTGGTGGTAAGACGGGTGAACATGTTCCTGACCTTGTGGTGACTCGTCCTCGTAACGCAGATGGTACGCCTAACCATTTCGCGGTGGAGCTTGAGCTCACTCCTAAGTCTCCTTCTGACTGGAAAAGAATCCTTCGTTCGTATCGTGATGCTGGTGGGATGTACTCCCGTTTGTATTACTTCACGCCGGATAAACCTATTGCGAACATGATTAGAAACGCTGATAAAGAAGTTGGTTTGGGTGACAAGCTCATCATTCGTAAGTACACTCCGAAGAACAAACGCCAACCATTCTTAGGTTGATTATATGAAGAAAGCCCACCAGAAACGTTTCTGGTGGGCTTTCTTCATATGCAGATAGAGTTAGTGGCTGAGTCCCCATACAAGTGCGTACAGGATGAGTGAGATGATAGGAAGCATCACTACACTGAGTAGCACTCTGAGGTATTTGTGTCGCAGCCACCATTCCCCGAAAGATTTTGTGATGGTTGGGGGTCTTACAATGTGACGGTTGATTGCTCTGGACATCTTCTTCAGGCTGGCTTGGTCGAGACTTGTTGCAGCTAAGATTTTGCCGTTTTTTGATAAGCTCATCACAGGGTTGTTTTCGTCATCATCAGAGACTAAAGGAGCGTTGATGCTCCAATGGTCAGGTATGATGTCTTCATTGATGAAGGTGTTATTCAATACTGTGTGCAGACCACTGAAGTTCTTTTCTGTGAAATCAAGAGAAATGATTTCGTTATTTTCTTTCAGGAACACAAAACGGTCAGGTGTGACAAGGTTGCCTTCAGCATCCTTCTCACCAGGTACGACAAACCACTCGTCAGGCTGCACAGGAAGGGTAAATAACGGCGTTACAGCCTCTTCAGGAGTGGTTGGACGGTCAGTGTTTTTTAGGCTCTTAGAATCGCTCTGAGGGTTTTTGCTTTTACCGGCTTTAGCTTTTTGAGCTGCTTTATTGGCAGCTTTTTTCTTGGCTGCAGCTTTCCTTTTACGGTTCTCTGCAGCAGCTTCAGCGTTAGAAGAGGTCTGTGGGTCAGTCATGGTAGAAGTATCTTATCATGGTTAGTTATTTGGCGGCGGTGAGAACTGTGGGTGGGCTGGTAGGAGTTTTCATCCCAGCAGGCCACTCTCCAAGGATGGGGATGAGCCATTCTAAATCTAAATCAGACATTGTATCAATGTCCAGTTTGAGGAGTTCCTTATGGAAGATGCCACCTTTTTGAGCCATGTAGGTTGTGAATCCCATTACGACGTTCTTCACGAAACGGCTGGATAGTCCAGTTTCGGTGACAATCTCACGATAGTTTTGCTGTTCTTCGTATGGCTGCATTCCAAAGAAACGTAAGATGATGTCTCTCTGTTTCGAACCTACACGCATTTGGATGAACACTTCTAAGAAGAACTTTCGTTTCGAATCAAGTACTGATGCATCTTCAATTTCTGAAACATTAGCTGGTTCGGAAGCGGACAAGGTGGATGATGATCTTTCGTAGACGCCTTCTTCTTCAGCGTCAGCAGGTTCGTTTGACTGCATGGCATACAGTTTACTGGTCAACTGTCGGGATGCTTCAATGTGTTCTAAAGTGAATTGGTTTGACCTTTTGGTAGGTACTTCAACTACTTCAGGTGTTTCTTCTTCCCCAGTTTTGCCCCATTTGTTACCAGGCTTTTGGGTACGATCATTCAATGACTCAAGAAGTTCAGTATCTGTAGGTTCTCTTTTTAACTCTGTGGTCAGTCGTGAACGCACAGCAACAATACGACGGTTTCTTTCTACAATTTCGTAGGGAATGAAGAAGTCATGTTCCATCACTTCGAGTTTACGTCGGATGGTTGTGACAACCCACTGTCCAAGGTAGTTAGTGGCACTATGCTTAGTTGAGGTTGGCTTGTACGACAGCAGACCTCGGATGAAGCCACTGATAGCTTCCTGAAGGATGTCTTCGTAGGATACACGTGAGGACCACGCTTTGCGTCGTGAGAACTCTTTTGAAGCCAAATTTTTGATAAGAGGCAAAGCTGAAAAGATTAGTGTTTCTTGAGATTTTTTACCTGTTCGAACTTGTTTACGTAGTTCTGTCAATTCACGTCGTTCAGTTTCATCGGAGGGTTTGTAGGCATCACCAAGCGAGCGAATCTTTTCGTTCGCTTCATAACCTGCTTTAACAACAGGGACATGCTCAGCTAAAAGCTCTAGAGTTAAAGGTTGAGCGTATGTCTTTTGTAGGATGGGAGAGACGTTCAAGGGTAGCCTTTCTGGTTAGTATCCTTGACGAATGAAGTTTGTAGGAATGGCAATTGACACTCCTCTTTGCTTCAGGAACATCTGGAATTCATCACTTGGACGGTTCTCGAAAGAGAATCTTCCAGTGTTGCGGTCGAACCGGAAGATGGTTGAAGTCTGGATACCCAAACCATTCTGGTTTACTGTGTCGGAAACTTCTTCAATCTGGGAGATGACGTGACGGCCGTCGATGAGGGACATTTGAACAATGATTTGAACAGTAGAAGCGATATCTCTCAGAATGGAGGTTTCGCTTTTCACGCTGTCGCTTTTCAATGACAGTGAGAGCATCTTGTTGATTGATTTCTGAGGTGAAGAAGCGTGAACTGTAGTCATGGAACCATCAGCTCCTGAGTTGGCTGCTGTAAGGAATTCAGCCATTTCAGCACCACGAACCTCACCTACGATGATACGGTCAGGTCGCATACGGTTGGCCTGACGCACTAACCATTCTAATGAGATGCTGTTGTTGAGGTCTTCTCCAGGTCGAGCTTGGTGGGAGCGAAGAGCCACTAAATCAGATACGGGAAGGCTTAGTTCTTCAGTGTCTTCAACGAGGACAATGCGGTCAGATACATCAAATTCACGACTCATTGCTTCAAGCAATGTTGTTTTTCCTGAACCGGACAGACCTGAGAACACAATGGTGGCACGTCCACGGGCCACGCTTTTCAGGAAGTCTCCCATGTCTCGTGTCAATGCACCTGAAGCAATCATGGCGTCAACTGTGTACTGAGTACGAGCTTTTTTGGCGATAGTGATTTTAGCGTTGTCAACTGCTGGAGGAGCAACAATGTGGACACGAGCAATCAATGGTGGGCGTGTTGGGTTGACACTATCTGGAACTACAAGTTGACCTTCGATAAGATGAGGTGTTTCACCAATTCGGTCACGTGTGTTAGTCAAAGGCAGCAAGAAGCTGTTGATAATAGCGTGATAGGTGTTAGTGTCGATGAAGTCAATGGTGTTGTCAAGGAACCTTTGACCACTTCTTTTGAAGCCTACAGACTGTGGTCCGTTGATGGTTACTTCAGAAGAAGTATCATCTGTGATGAGTTCGAAAAGTCTGTGGATGGAGCGCTGCAACTCTTTAGGAAGGTTGTTGATTGCGTATTCTCTACGCTTCTGTGCCTCTAATTCAGCACTGGTTGCATTTTCACCATCAAAGGATAGAGTCTCAATGCTTGGAGCTGCATCGACTGGCTCAGAAACTACTTCAGGTGCAGGCGGAGCAACCTCAGCAAAAGCAGGCTCAGAGGCTACAGGAGCCGTTGGAGGGCTTACAGGAGCGGTTACTCGCGGAGGCAGTACAGACGCCCCAGGAAGCGTCCTGGGGGCTACTGGAGTAGTTTCTGCGGCAAACTGAGGTGCAGCGTCGTCTACAGAGATGTACTCTTCTCCAGAGCTAAGATGTGGAGTCTCAACAGCAGCAGCTGGAGTCTCTTTCGGATTGTTACCGAATGGACGTGACGGTAAACGAGACATAAAACAAGCCTTCCCTTGACAACTAAATGGCAAGGGAAGTTATCGGCTCATACCGAAGCTTGTTAGTTAAAGGTGTTAGTGAGGCGAGAGGTAGAAGTAATCGTGTAAGTAAGAGTGTCAATTCCTAAGAATTTAAGGAATACTGTATTGGCTTGCTCTTGCACAGTTACTGTCAAATACCCACCGTTTGCCAACTGTCCGTTGGTGGAATAAGAAAAGGTTGTAATCTTGAAGTTACATTTAGAAGAAGGAGCTACAACTACTGAACCTCCACCGGGCTGGCAAATAATGAACGGTACACCTTCAGCTTTGGCTCTGTCTGCATAGATACCTGAACGGTTTGCATCATACAGCTTGATGACAGAGGCACGAGCTTGAGCGTTAGTTAGTCGAGGCTTACCCCCGTCAGTCTGGTTCTTAGAAAGAGCTGTTGTACCTTGTGTAGCAGCATCTAAGCTTGTCTGTAAACTTGCTCGGTTAGATGCCACAATGCTTGTGTCTACAGCAAGACCTACAGCAGAAAGGAACACTGGCATCATGAACATGTACCAGATAAGCATGTTCCCTTTTTCGTTGAGGGAACTCTTGGCGCGCTTACTAATAAACCCTGCAATGTTTTTGAATGCCATTATCAGCCTCGTCTACCTGTCTCGGAAACATAGGTAGCTGTGACAGAAATAGGCTGCCCGAATACACCGTTCAGACCTTCCAAACCTTCAGGTACAGGAGCAATAGGAGAGTAAGGGTACTTGATGTTACAGCTTACTGTTTGACCTGCAGTTGTAGCAGAGTCAGGAGTACAGTCAACTACTGGTTTTGATGAACAGAACGAGAGGGTGCATTTTTTGCCATCCCACATACTGGAAATGATAGTGTTTTCGACAGTTTTACCCGTGTTGTTACGGATGGCATTTGTTCCCTGTCCTCCGTAGAGAGCGGTTAGACGGGCACCATCACGTGCGATGTTTTGTATCTGAGCTCTCAACTGGAAGTATGAAGACAGGTTGATTAACGCGAACAGTAGGAACAACGCAATTGGGAACATGAAAATTGTCTGAACGACATCTCCACGCTCGTTCAAACGACTCTTGATGAGATTCTTAATTTTAAACATAATAGATTCCTAACACTCCACATTTATTATCGGGTTTAACCGAGGCTTGTGGTGATGTTGGTCAAGGTTGGAGCTAAGAAGATAACAAGGAAGGCTGGCATCATGAAACCTGAGATAGGCACGAAAAGCAATGTCTGCAGACGTGCAATCAT
>Ga0308158_10005213_pt1 | contig 10720 bp, 10 predicted proteins | sample PhyBR2_FD_201038 | JGI IMG/M metagenome (GOLD analysis project Ga0308158, IMG submission 201038) | Phyllosphere microbial communities from UC Gill Tract Community Farm, Albany, California, United States - DLSLB.R2 | ecosystem: Host-associated > Plants > Phyllosphere > Unclassified | place: USA...
GGGGGGCCGGCTACGGCGGGGCGGCAGCGCATTCCATCGTGGTGAACCCCTCGGGTGAGACCGTCCACGTCGCCATGAGCACCGGCGGCGTTTACCGCTCGGCCGACGGCGGCACCTCCTGGGAAGCGCGCAACAAGGGGATCTCGGCCTACTTCATGCCGGACCCCAATCCGGAATTCGGCCAGTGCGTGCACAAGATCGCCGCGGATGCCGCCGTCGAAGGCCGGCTCTACGCGCAGAACCACCACGGCGTGTATCGGACGGACGACAACGCGGACAGCTGGAACTCCATCGCCGAGGGGCTGCCTGCGGACTTCGGCTTCGTCATGCTGACCCATCCCCGCCGCGACGGCACCGCCTGGGTGGTACCGCTGAAGGCCGACGGCGAACGCATCCCTCCTGACGGGAGGCTCGCCGTCCACCGCACCGACGACGCCGGGAACACCTGGAAGCGCCTCAGCGGCGGGCTTCCGGAGCACGAATACAACAGCGTCCTCCGGGACGCGGCGTCGGTGGACACCGCCGAACCTGCCGGGGTGTACTTCGGCACGCGGGGCGGAACCGTCTACGCGAGTGCTGACGAGGGCGAGACGTTTATGGAGGTGGCCGCCCACCTGCCGGACGTCCTGTGCGTCCGCGCGGCAGCGGTGGCCGGTGCCTGAAATCTCGGTGCTGCTCCCGAGCGTCCTGCAGCCCCTGGCCGGGGGGCAGTCCGTCCTGACTACGCCCGCTGACGGACCGGTGACGGTGGCAAGCCTGCTCGATGCGGTGGCCTCTGACTATGCGGTGCTGGGCCGGCGGTTGCGCGATGAGACCGGCGCGCTCCGAAGGTTCGTCAACATCTATGTCGACGGCGATGAGGTACGGCGGCTGCGGGGACTGGATACCGAGGTGATGCCCGGCCAGGAGGTCCTGGTGATCCAGTCCGTCGCCGGCGGCTGACCGGCCACCCCCGCACGAACACGCGCTTTGGCTGGCGCGCTTCCTCGGCCACGGAAGTTCGAGCCAAAATCGTTGACAATTTCGTGGGCGATCCGTAGCGTCGGTCTCGTGCAGTACTGAACGGCTGCATCCATTCCTAGCGATGATGCGACAGGAAGGTACAGGGTGGCTGCGAGCCTGAGCCTCAAGGACGTCAACCTGCACTTCGGCGGGGTCAAAGTGCTGCAGGATGTCAGCTTCGACGTCGAGCCCGGCGTCATCCTGGGCCTGGTCGGGCCCAACGGCGCGGGCAAGACGTCCCTGTTTAACTGCATCAGCGGCCACTACAAGCCAAGCTCCGGCTCGATTTCGGTTGATGGAACGGAGGTTTCGGGCAGCGCTCCGTCCCGGCTGGCCCGCTTGGGCCTGGCCCGTACCTTTCAGCATCCAGCCCTGCAGTTGAACGCAACAGTCCTGCAGAACGTGCTCCTCGGCGCCCACACCCGGCTGCCCGGCGGCCCTATGTCCTGGGCGCTCCGGTTGCCCCGCACCGTCCGGGCCGAGCGGGAAGTCCGCGCCGAAGCACTGGAACTCCTTGGCAGGGGAGGTTTGGGCTGGGCGGCGGAGCTGCCGGCCGATGAACTCTCGCACGGCCTGCACAAAGGCATCGAGTTGTGGCGGGCGCTCCTTTCACGGCCCGCACTCCTCCTGCTCGACGAGCCTGCAGCTGGACTGTCCCACGGCGAAGTGGAACAGCTCATCGCAACAGTTAGGCGCCTGCGCTCGGAGCAGGACATCACCATCATCATCGTGGAACACCACATGGGACTGATCTCCGCGCTCACGGACCAGGTTGTAGTGCTGGACCACGGGCGCAAGCTGATGTCGGGCACCGCAGCCGACGCGCAGTCCGATCCACGGGTAATTGAGGCTTACATCGGGAAGGACGCCGCCGATGACGCTGCTTGAACTCAAGGACGTCACCGCATCCTACGGGCCGGTGCAGGTGCTGGACGGGGTCTCACTCAGCGTTCCGGAGGGCGGCTCGGTGGGGATTCTCGGTGCGAACGGTGCCGGCAAGACCACTACCCTGCGGTCCATCAGCGGCACGGTCAGGACCGGAGGGACCATCAGGTTCGACGGCCGTGACATCCGCGGCCTCCGGTCGGACCAGGTGGCGGCCTTGGGCATTGCCCATGTACCGGAAGGCCGCGGCACGCTGGGGCAGCTGAGCGTCCGGGAGAACCTGCTGGTGGGTGCCTATCTCCGCAGGGACCGGAAGGCCATCGAAACGGATATCGACTACTGCCTCGATCTGTTTCCGCAATTGCAGGACCGGGTGGGCTCCCGGGCAGCGGCCCTGTCCGGCGGTGAGCAGCAAATGCTGGCCGTGGGCAGGGCCTTCATGGCCAAGCCCAAGCTGCTGCTGTTGGACGAGGCATCGCTGGGACTGGCGCCGGGCACGGCGAAGACGGTATACCAGGCCATCCGCCGGCTGCGGCTCGAGTCCGGCATCGCCATGCTGGTGGTGGAGCAGAACGCAAACCTCGCGTTCTCACTGGTCGACACCGCGACCGTCCTGGAAACAGGCCGCAACGTCCTTACCGGCACGTCGGCCAAGCTCAAGGGCATGGACGAGATCCGCCGCGCCTACCTGGGGGGTTGAACGGGCATGGGAACCTTTATCCAACTCGTGGTCGACGGCCTTGCCACCGGTTCCATCTACGCGGCCCTGGCCCTGGCAATCGTGCTGGTCAACCAGGCCACGGGCCTGATCAACTTTGCCCAGGGCGGCCTGGCCGTGCTCTCCGCCTATATTGCCTACGTCTTCGTTCAACTCGGCCTGCCCCTGATCCTCGCCATCCTCATCGCCGTGGTGCTTTCCTTCGTCCTCGGCGCGCTGGTGGAGCGTTTCCTGGTCCGCCGCTTCGAACGGGGCGACCCCGACACCGCAGTGGTGGTCACGATCGGACTGCTCACCCTCGTCACCGGCATCTCCGCGGTGCTGTGGGGCTACAACAACCTTGCGTTTCCGTCACTCTTCCCCCTGACCAGCGTGGAGATACTGGGGGCGGTGGTAAGCGTCAGGTCACTTGCCACCGCGGTGACCATCGTCGTCATCATGGTGATCCTGCAACTGCTCTTCCTCCGTACCAAGCTGGGACTGGCCCTCCGCGCCGTCGCCGACAACCCGGCGTCGGCCGCTTTCTCCGGCCTCCCCGTGGGCCGGCTGCTCATGGTGGGCTGGGGGCTCGCGGCGACCCTCGGCGCCATCGCCGGAGTCCTGGTGGCACCCCAGCTGACCCTGACGCCGGGCATGCTGGACACCGCCCTGGTCTACGCGCTCGCGGCCGTTATCCTGGGCGGCCTGAACAGCCCCATCGGCTGTGTGGTGGCCGCGGCGGCGATCGGTGTCCTGGAGAACCTGGTGGCCGTCTACATCCCCCTCATCGGCCACGACCTCAAGATCGCGGTGCCCTTCGCACTGATCTTCGTTATCCTCATCGTTCGCCCACAGGGCCTGTTCGGCAGAAAGGTCGTGGTGAGGGTCTGATGAGCACCGCTGCCGCCACCTTACGCCCACGGCGGGTACGTCTTGCCCTCGCCGCCCTCGCGGCGGTTCTGCTGGTCGTCGCCCCACTGATCCTGCCGGCGTTCGCCAACCAGACACTGGTCCGCATCGGGGTCTATGCAGTGGCGGTGCTGGGCCTGAACATCGTGATGGGATACACCGGCCAGGTCAACCTCGGGCAGATCTTCTTCGTAGGCCTGGGCGCCTACGTCACCGCGTACGGCGTCAACCATGGCTGGAACATCCTGCTGGTCTTCGCAGCGGCCTGCGCCATCGCCGGCGTGGTGGGGCTGCTGGTGGCGCTCGCGGCCGCACGCCTCGGCGGCCTGGCCATCGCAATGGTGACCATCGCCCTGCCCATCGTCGGCGTCCCCCTGGCCAAACGACTCTCCGAGTTCACGGGCGGCTCCCAGGGCATCTCCGCACGGTTCACCGATGCCCCGGACTGGTCCGGGCTGGCCAACGACCAATGGCAGTTCTACATCGTGCTGATTGTGACGGCCGGAGCATTCCTGCTGGCCCGGAGCCTGGTCCGCGGCAAGTACGGGCGGGCCTTCGCAGCGGTCCGCGAAAATGAGGCTGTTGCTGCCTCGATGGGCATCTCGCCCTACCGAACCAAGGTCCTGGCCTTCACCATCGCATCCATTTTCGGCGGCGCCAGCGGCTTCCTCTACCTGGCAGCAGTGCAATACACCTCTCCGGAAACCCTCAGTTTCGGGCACTCCATCAGCCTCCTGGCCGCCATGGTCATCGGTGGGGCCGGCAGCATCGCCGGTTCGCTTCTGGGCGGGGCCTACTACGTCTTCGTTCCGCAACTGACCAACGCCATCGATCCCAACCTCACCACCGTAAGCCAGGGCGCGATCCTCCTCGCAGTGCTGTTCCTGCTGCCCGGCGGCCTGGTCAGCCTGCCCCGGGCGGTGCGCAGGCTCACCCGCCGTGCCGCCCCGCGCCGTTCCACCGCCCAAACTGCACCCGGGACTTCCCCGCAAACCGCTCCCGCCCATCGTCCGGTACCGGATGCTGCGCCGGAGGGACACGAACAAACAGAGAGGCAAGATGGACCATGAAGATGAGAAAGAAGCCGCGCGCGGTACTTGGCGTCGTTGCCGTGGCGGCCGCCGTCGCGCTCTCCCTGTCCGGTTGCAGGGGCGACAGCGGCGGGCAGGGCGGAGGATCCGCGTCCTCCCCGGGGATCACTGACTCGGCGATCACGCTTGGGATCACCACTCCGCTCAGCGGTGCAACCGCCGGGCCGGGCAAGTGCACCGTTGCCGGCGTCTCGGCCTACTTCGGTGCCGTCAACGCCGCAGGGGGCGTGAAGTTCGGCGACGGCAAGACGCGCACTGTGAACATCAAGTCCTATGACGACGCCTACGACCCGCAAAAGTCCCTGGCGAATTTCCAGCAAATGGTGTCCGACAACGTGTTTGCTGCCACCGCCGGCCTGGGAACGCCCACCAACCGGGCGTTCCGCGACGCCGCCATCAGCCAGAAGGTCCCGCAGGTGCTGGTGATGACCGGCGACCCGCTGTTCAGCGACCGGAAGCAGAGCCCTTGGCAATTGGGCTTTGTGCCCATTTACCAGAATGAGGGCGCGGCCTTCGGAAAGCTCCTGGCGAAGTCGGGTGCGCAGCATAAAGTTGCCATCCTGTCGCAGAATGACGACTACGGCAAGGGGTACGTGGCGGGCTTCAAGGACGCGATCAAGGGGGCGTCCAACATTTCGGTGGTGGGGGAGCAGACCTACGAGGCCACCGACACCTCGGTGGATGCGCAGCTCACCCAACTCGCTTCCTCCGGGGCGGACGTCTTCTTCAACGCCATGTCCATCACGCCGCTCACCATCGCGGCACTCCAGAAGGCACAGCAGATCGGCTGGAAGCCCAGCTGGTTCCTGCCGTCCAACACGTCCAGCCCAACGGCGATCCTTGAGCCGGGCGGGGGCGCCGCCTACCCGGGTATCTACTCCGTGTCGTTTGCCAAAGCCCCCCAGAGCCCGGCATTCGCCAAGGACCCCGACGTCGTGAAATTCCTTGACGAACTGAAGAAGTACGGGAACTACCCGGACATGCCTGCGTTCCCGCACTGCATGTGGAGCTACATGGTGGGGGCCACGCTTGAGCAGGCGTTCAAGAACATGAAGGAGCCCACGCGGGACAGCTTTATGACGGCGCTGCGGGACATCAAGGACCTGAAGGCGCCGCTGATGCTGGAAGGGACTTCGGTGGACACCACGGTGGACGGCCAACCGGCGGTGTCCTCGGTGGTGGTGCAGAAGTACAACGGCAAGGGCTATGCAACTGCCGAGAACTTTGGCTGATCAGGGCAGATCAAGGCCGATCAGGCCCGGGACGCGCTGGGCAGCGGCTTGGCGCGTTCCGGGGATTCCAGGCTGTCGATGAGCTCAAGCCCGCGCCGGGCCCACGCGATTTCCCCGTGGGCCCGGTCCACCAGGCCCTCGTAGGTGAACCGCTTGAAGGCGATGGTCCGTTCGTGGTCGGCCGGGTCCGTCACGGCCAGGCGGCGCACCAGCATTGGGTTGTCCACCTGGGCGATGCGCTGGAGTTCACCCTCCCATTGGGCAAGCTCGGCCTCCCACTGTTCCTGGTGCCGGCGGAAGAACGCCCGGGCCGTCTCCGGTGATGCCGCCTCAAGGTAGGCGGCCCGCAGGTGCGCGGGGTCGCGGACCCGGGCGTACTCCAGCGGGGTCTGCATCCAGTCGAGGAAGGCCTGGTTCCCGGCTTCCGTCACGTGGTAGACCCGTCGGGTGGCGCGCTGGCCCCTGGGCTGCTCCTCGCCCTCGATGAGCTTCTCTGCTTCCATCTTGCGCAGCTCAGGGTAGATCTGGGAGTCGGGGGCATGCCATACGTGGCCCACGGACATGGAGAACTGCTTCTGCAGTTCATAGCCGGACAGCGGGCCCACGCGCAGCAGGGCCAGCAGCGCGTACCGAAGGCTCATGCGGTGCTCCTCCAAGGGCTCAAGGAAAGTGCGGGGGCGGCTGCGCCCCCGCACTTCAGGGTCCCCAGCCTAGGCCGACTGGTAGTTCGTCCGCCACCCGCCGTGATAGGTGGCGCGCGCAACGGTGGAGTAGGGGACGGGGCTGACCACGGCCCGGACTTCAGTCTGGACATGGGGTTCGACGGCGGCCTTGGCAGTTCCACCGTTCGGCTCGCCCCAGACGACCTTGAGTTCCGTGCCTTCGGGGACGTTGGGATCGATTGTTGCCAGTGAGAGCGCACGCCGTTCGTTGGCGCTGTAGCCGGTGAACATGGAGTAGCCCACCACCGTGCCGTCTGCGTCCACCACAGAGTCATAGTTGGCCGAGCCGTAGTTGGCCAGGGGCAGGTCGAAGAACTTGTAGCTGGGCCCCTCCACGTTGAACAGCGACGCGAAGATCGAGGTCACGTCCTCCGCGTCCCAGGCCAGGGTGACCTTCCTGCGCTGCGTGGCGGGATCGATCCGCTCGAGTGCGTCCCGGCCGATGAAGTCGTGGTCGAACTTCACGAACGAGCCGTAGCCCAGCTCCCAAGGGGTCAGGTAGTAGTCCTCGATGTTCCCGGACACGAACGACCCCGCCAGGGTTCCCGTGGCCTCGTAGCCGTCCGCGGGCAGCCATTCGCGGTAGCCGCGCTCCGCTTCGCCGGTATAGATGGCCGGGAGCGGTGACGGAATCCAGCCGGACTCCAGGGTGTTGGACGGGTACGCCCGGGAACCCACGGGCACCAGCCCGAACTCGGCGCCCGCCTCAACAATTGCATCCCGGATGCGGTCGTGGTCCGCGTACGGGCCCCAGACTTCAAGGCCGGGGGCGCCGGCCATGCCGTGCCGCAGGGTGCGGACGGTGGTCCCGGCGATGGTCATGGTGGACATGTTGAAGAACTTGAGTTGCTCCAGAGCTCCGCCGTTAAGTTTTTCGATGACCTGCCAGGCGTTGGGTCCCTGGATCTGGAAGCGGTAGTACCGGCGGGTCACGGGGTGGCCGTACGGCCGCGACGGGGACCGCCGGTCCACGGTGATGTCCAGGTCCCGGTAGCCGCCTGTCTCGCCGTGGTAGAGCAGCCAGTTTGCGGCGGGGGAACGGCCGACATACACGTATTCGTCGTCCGCCTCATGGAAGAGGATGCCGTCGCCGATGACGTGGCCGGACTCGGTGGTGGGCACGTACTGCTTGGCCTTGTTCACCGGGAATGTGGCGGTGGAGTTGATGGCGGTGGCGGTGATCAGCTTGATCGCATCCGGGCCCTTCAGGAACAGGTTGTCCATGTGGTGGGACTGGTCGTAGAGGACGGCTGTCTGCCGCCAGGCGGTCTGCTCCTTGATCCAGTTCTGGAAGTCCGCCGGCACTACCGGGTAGATGTAGGAGCCGATCTGGGAGTTGCGGAGGAGGTCGACGGCCCCATTTGATGCGTCGAGGACTTCCTGCAGATTTTTCGGTGCCACGTTGAACCTCTTGTTCTGTATCGGATTGTTGGTGGGTATCAGAAGACGATGGTCTGGTTTCCGTGCCGGATGACGCGGTCCTCGGCATGCCACTGCACGGCGCGGGAGAGCACTGCGCGTTCCACGTAGGCGCCCCGCGCTTGCAGGTCCAAGGCTGAGTGCCCGTGCGTCACGCGGGCCACATCCTGCTCGATAATGGGTCCCTCATCCAGGTCCTTGGTCACGTAGTGCGAGGTGGCGCCGATCAGCTTGACTCCCCGCTCCTTCGCCTTGCGGTAGGGCGCGGCGCCCACGAACGCGGGAAGGAAGGAGTGGTGGATGTTGATCAGCGGCACTTTCACTGCCTCCAGGAACCCCGGGGACAGGATCTGCATGTACCGGGCCAGCACCACGAAATCCACGTTCCCTTCCAGCAGCTTCAGGATCTGCGCCTCGGCCCCGGACTTGTCCGGACCGGCAGAGGGGACATGGAAGAACGGGACGCCGAAGGAGCGTACGTCCTCGGCAGTGTTTGTGTGGTTGGAGATCACCATGGGAATGGTTACCGGCAGTTCACCCCTCCGGTGCCGCCAAAGCAGTTCCAGCAGGCAGTGGTCGGAAGTGGAGACCAGGATGGCCATGCGCTTGGGGATGGATCGGTCCGTCAGCGTCCAGGACAGCCCCAGCGGCGTGAGGGTCCTGCCGAGGTCCGCCTCGATGTCGGGCATCGCCGCGGCCAGGTCCGGCCGGTTGAAGACCACGCGCTGGAAGAAGTCGCCCGATGACGGATCACTGGAGTACTGGTCCAGGGAGACGATGTTTCCCTGGTTCCGGGTCACCAGGGCGGCCACCGCAGCCACGATCCCGGGCTGGTCCGGCCCGTGGACAATCAGGCAGGACTGGTCCTTGCGCGATTCTGTGTGCAGGGCCATTGGTTGCCGTCCCTAGCCCGCTTCGGCCATGAAGTGCCGGACCCAGTCCGCCGTCGCCAGCAGGCCGCCGAAGGTGTAGAAGTGCAGTCCCACCTGGGGGTGCAGGTGCTGGTCCTGCCCGGCTGCGTCCCCGGCCAGGACGGCGGCCAGATCGTTGACGAACCTGTCCGGCCCGGCGTCTCCCATCAGGTTGGTCAGTGAGAAGCCGTATTTCTTGACGATCATCGCGTTGGCTCCCACTCCGAACCGGCGCGCAAAGCCGAGGAGGCGCTTGATCCCCGCCGGTCCGGGTGTTCCCACCCGGATGGGCGCCTTGATGCCCCTGGCCCGGACCTCCTTGATCCACCCGGCAACCGGCGCGGTGTCGAAGGCAAACTGCGTAATGATGAAGGCGTCGATGTTCTGGGCGGCGAGGGCCGCTGTTTTGTCTTCCAGCGCCCGCCAAAGGGTCTCATTGGGGATGTCGGGATGGCCCTCGGGGTAGCCGCCGATTCCCACCTCCCGGACGCCGAACTCCTGCAGGATCCCGGTGTTGACCAGCGCCAGCGAGTCCGCGTACGGGCCCTCAGGTTCGGCAGGGTCGCCGCCCACCACGAACACGTGCTCGGCGGCACCCGCCTCCTGGAGGCGCTGGAGGAATTTTTCGAGTTCACCCCTTGATGCCAGCCGGCGCGCTGAAATGTGCGGCACCGGGATGAATCCCAGGTCCCGGACCGCCTTTGCCGCGGCCACCCGCATCTCCAGGTCCTCGTTGCCAAGGAAGGTGACGTTGATGCGGGAGTGAGGCGGAATTTTGTCTTTTGCTGCGACGAGGGCGGGGATGTCCTTGCCGGTCATTTCCAGCGAGAAATCCTTGATGAGTTCCAGTGAGGCTGCCCGGTTGGGGGCGGGCACGATTCGAGTCGCCATCAGGTCATCCTTTCGGCGGGTGCAGCGGTGCACCCGCCTCCGACATTACCTATGTCCATAGGTAATGTCGATAGTTATCTAGAAAACCTTGGCCCTTCTGCCGACCGCGCGCCTAGCCTTCCGCCGCCTCAGGTTCCAGGTGGGCAATGGCGCGGGTGTCCTGGAAAGCCCGGACCCCCTCGATGCCCTGCTCCCTGCCCATGCCGGACTGCTTCATGCCGCCGAACGGGGCCCGCAGGTCCAGCCGCGTGGCGCCGTGGTCATTCACCCAGACATAGCCGCAGACCAGTTTCCCGCCCACCCGCTCGGCGGCGGCGGGATCAGCGGTCCAGACGGAGCCGCACAGCCCGGCCCATGTTCCGTTTGCCGCCTGCACTGCCTCCTCCTCGGTGTCGAAGGGGCTCAGGGGAATGACGGGCCCGAACTGTTCCTGGGTGACGACGCGCAGCGAGGGGTCCGGATCGATGACCAGTGCGGGGCGCAGGAAGTTCCCGCCCTGGAGGTCCGGGTCCGTGGGAAGGGTCCCGAATTCCCTCACATCAGCACCCGATTCCTTGGCTTCCTCGATAAGTTCGGCCACGAATGCCTTCTGTGCCGGTGAGTGCAGCGGACCCATCGTGGTCCCCTCATCGAGACCGTAGCCGATTACCGCTTTTTCAAGCCGCTGCGCAAGCCCGGCCACCACTTCGTCCAGGCGCGATCGGTGGATGTAGATCCTTTTTGCGTTCATGCAGATCTGGCCGGTGGTGTCGAAGATGGCAGCGTAGAGCCGGTCCAGGTGCATGTCATCAAGCACTGCGTCCGCGAGGATCACGGCCGCATCGTTTCCGCCGAGTTCAAGCGTCACCCGGGTCAGCGACTTCGCGGCCATCTCCATGATGCGCTTGCCGCCGCCCACGCTTCCCGTGAAGCAAACCTTGGCGATATCGGGGCTGTTGATCAGCGAAGCCATGTCCGCGTC
>Ga0308158_10005214_pt1 | contig 10714 bp, 9 predicted proteins | sample PhyBR2_FD_201038 | JGI IMG/M metagenome (GOLD analysis project Ga0308158, IMG submission 201038) | Phyllosphere microbial communities from UC Gill Tract Community Farm, Albany, California, United States - DLSLB.R2 | ecosystem: Host-associated > Plants > Phyllosphere > Unclassified | place: USA...
TGCGATCCTCTCAGAACCAGTCGTTCGCCTGACGTTTGATCCAGTTGACCCCGCGGTCATACAGCCGATGCGCATCGTCTCCGACCTCGGCAGCTTTTCTGCTTGCCGCTGCGGCGGCGTCCCTGCCGGCAGCCGTGGTCGCATGCACGCCGCGATCGATCGCGTTGCCGGCAGCCTGCGCCTGGCGCCGCGCGTATTCGGCTAACTCATGCGCGCGGGCCTGCGCGGCGTCGGCCGTATCGCTGGCGGCTTTTGCGGCAGCATCGTAGGTGCGTTTGGCTGCGGCGCGTGCTTCCGCTGCCTTTTGCAGCGCATACTGCTTGGTCTCCTCGGCTTTGCGCTCGGCAGCCGCAACCAGCGCATCGGCGCGGCGCTGCGCTTCGGCGGCGGCATCCTTGGCCGCCTGCGTGGTCGTGTCGACCGCCTGGCCCACTTGCCGCTTGCCTGACTCATAGGCGTTACCGACGGCTTCGCTGGCGGCGTTGGCCTTGCCGCCGATCCAGTTGCCCCATTCAGTCCAGACGCTGACTGTCGATTCGAGCACGCCGCGCGGCTTGAAGTAGCTGAATGGCTCGGCATTGAGTACAAAGTCCACTTTCGAGTCGTGGATGAAGTGCGACACGAAACCGACTACGCCGGTGCTGGCCGGTGTATCCCAGGCCGACACCTGCCACTCTTCGAGCTTCACATATTGTGTGTAGCCGTTGACATGATCGCCGCCCATGCGGACACCCTGTCCTTGTTTGACTGCGGTGCGATGACGCCGGATTTCTTCTTCCATGCCTACCGGACCGATACGCCTTGACCAGGACTCTTCGCGCCGGCGCTGGCCCGGCGACTGGATACCCTGACGATGCATGGTGCCATTGGCACTGTAGAACACCTCGAGATGCCGCTTGATCTGGGATTCCACCGTGCCTGACAGTGCGCCACATGCAGCCATGTACTTTCGGTAGGCGGTAAGCGTAGCGGGATCGCAGAAAAAGCGTTCTTTGAACAACTGACTGCGCCACTGCTGGACCTCTTCGTACGAGCGGATGCGGACGCCACTAACAACCGATTCGCGCATCATGTCGCGCATCGGAACGCGCGAGTAATTGTCGGAAATGCCTTGCGCATCCGGCACATAGCCGCCGCCGACGTCAGAGTGTACGCCTGGATACACTTTCTCCTCCCACGCCCCCGCGAGCTTGCCGTCTTTGCGAATCAAGTCGACCGGGAAGGCGAATCGGACTTCGTGGGCCGCGACATAGTGGACGCAGCGCTCGACGCGGGGGGAAACGATCAGGTCCCGCTCCTGGAACGGCAGGCGAGCGTTGGTCGATGGCACGCCAAACGAGGCCACAGTATCGAACACGCCCATGAACTGCAGACGCAAGCGGTAGCTGTGGAAATACAGGTCGTCGCCACGCTTGTCGCACTGGCCGATCACGCGGTTGGAGAACGCACGTGACAGCGCAGCCCCGCGCGAAAAACCGAACAACGACATCGTGATGATCTTGATCAAGCGGTGCTGGCTAAGCGCATTGTTGACTTCCGCAAAACCTTTTTCAGTGGCGCTGGCCGCATAGGTGGCCAACTCCCGGCCAGCCGCCTGCGCATTTGCAATCAACACTTCCTTAAGCCGTTCATTGACTGAATCGTTGCCCTGGCGTAGCCGCCGGTCGCCGCCCGAGCCGGACATGCCACCGAGCTTGTCTTGGACCCATATGCTGGTTGAGTCGAGCCAGCCAGTAGCTTTGCCGTTGTAGGGTGTGCCGACGCCCGCGATATAAATCGCATATGTCGACTTCACGTCATCCTGGATCGCGGCATCAAACATGCGCCCAACATTGCTCCAGCTACTGCTCTCGGTATCCTTTTCACGATTATTGCCGGTGCCGTCGAAAAACAGCGACAGGTGCACGACATCCCGACAATCCTGGAACGGCGATGGCGGGCTCACGGCGACGTCGCGGTTAGTTGCAACGCATGCGACAGCCGCGTTTTCAGCCACGGCCGTACTCCTGCGCCATGGCGATGCCGCGCGGGGTCCTGCCGAGAATGCTGACAGATGCAATCAACTCGACGGTATCGTCTGGATAAATATGGACACCAAGGTATTTAGCGCCCTGAACGATATTTTCGAGGCGCAGCGGATTTTTGTTCATGACCGTTTCGCCATTGCGCGGCGTGCCTTCCGGACCGTCGAGCCGCCAGGTCACTTTTTTTGGTCCCAGATCGAAGGACACACCCGTTATCATCCCGCCGCCGGTGGACGGATAGGCGTCACTGCCGCGACCGACTTTGCCGTCGATAAAGACATCAAAGATGGGACGGTTCAAATAATTGTAAAGAATTACGTTTAACACAGCCTTCATGGATCTCGCCTCACAAGAATTTGCAACAGGAAGAACAGCGATTGCGCCGAGAAACTGGCGCCGGCTGGTTCCTGAAAACGGGACGTTACTGTCTTTCATTTCATCCTTTCAACACTCAATGGCGCAAGCCCATCATTACGATTCAGTCGGTTTGGATGGCGGCAGCAATTTAATCGCTTCGTCGAACTCAAGGTCACCACGCTTGACGCGCGTCATCAGGGCGGTGATGCGTGGGTCGCTATACCAGCGTTCTCCATAGATCAAGGTCATACAGACATAGTTGACCAGATCGCGCATCCCGATCAGGCCAATGGCGCGTGCGCCGGCCAATGCCTGTTTCACATAGGCATAGCGCGAAGCCTCCGGGACATGCCGAAGCAGATTGGGCTGGTTCAGATCGACAAAATACAACACATGATCCGGCACGCCAGCCTCGACCAACTGGTCGACCTGATTCTGCGTCAGGAGCAGCGGCGCCGGCAGGCGCACCGGCGGTGTGGCGCCGACATCGACCGCGTGCTGCTGGCCGTCGCGATCCCAGTACCACCAGCCGGCCAGTCCGCCAAACAGCTGTGCGCGCTGGCTTGCATCGATCACCGGTCCCTTGACGTGCAATGTGGCGTCGTCCGGCTGTCCGACCAGCGTACCGAGGATCGCCGGGTCCCAGAATCCAAAGAACATGTCGTAGTCATCCGGCAGGCGGATTTCGGTGAACTGCTTGAGCTGCGCGAACAAGGCATCGAACGACAAGGTACTGGCGACGACGGTCAGGCTCGGCTCGAGCGGCGCAGGCCGGTCGAGCCAGCGGGCGATCCATTGCCAGGCGACGCCGCCCTGCCCAGGTGACGCCAGTTGAACGAGGTGCGGCGACTGCGCCGCCAGCGGACTGCCTTGCGTCGCGCCCAGCAGGCAGCGCACTGCGGCGCCGGGACCATCGATGGCGCCGGGCAGCGTGGCGTCTTGCGCGCTGTCGGCGATGGCATACCAGCGCCAGTCGGGATGCTGCGCGGCCAGCGCTGCCAGCGCGGCGATCGTGGGTTGCGCGACCATCGTCAGACCCATTTACTGATAAACGCGGTGCGCTGTTTGGCACGCTTGGCCAGGCACTCGACGCACAATGGCTTGGCCGGCGCAGCCGAAGTACGGCCTGCGGCGACCAGCACGGACGCGCTGCCCAGCGCGCCCAGCAGCCAGCGCCGGGTAATACGCGTGGTGTTTTTTAACGATATCTTCATTCCCAAAGCCTATGTACCTTTATTGATGAATGCCGTGCGCTGCGCTGCGCGCTTGGCCAGGCACTCCACGCACACGCCCTGCGGCAGGAACGGCAGCTTGTAGTTCACTGCCTGGCCGCCCGTGAAGCTTTTCTTCGCGGCGTGGATCGTGATCTTCCCCGGACACTGCACCGTAATGTTCCCGCCTTCGATCGTGATATTCGCCCCGCCCGCCGTCGACAGGCTGATGCTCTTGGCCGCCGCCCAGTCGACATGCGCATTGGCGCTGATGATGTCGACCTGATCGCGCGCCTGTACATTGAGCACATCGCCCTGCGCCTGCAGATCCACCGCGCCCTGCGCCGCGATCAATTGCAGGCCGATGTTATCGTCGCCCGCCTTGACCGCCCCGCCCAGCATCCCGATCGCCTGCCCGCTATGCATGCGCAACTGGCCGCCGGTGACGAACTGCGTATCCTGCCCGCTCATCAAGGTAATGGTTTCACCATTGGCCAGTTGGATATCCTGCCCTGCCACCACGCCCAAGCCCGCCTTGGCGGCGATCGCAATCACCGCCGAACTGCTGTTTGGCAGCTTGCTATCCTCCGGCGCAACCGGCTTGGCAGGCATCTCGCCGCGCGCCGCGTCCACGCTCTCGTTGCTGAGCATGCCCGAGATCGCTGTGAGCATTGCCGGCAGCGGGGCTTCCTTGTCGTCGAGCTTGCTTGACTTGGCTTTGGCCGCGCCAAGGTGGCTGGCGAACGCCACCGTCTGATGCGTCGTGGCGGCATCGCTGAACGTTTCGCCCAGCTTGACCGCCTGTTTCAACATGGCGATCCCCGCCACATTGTCGCCGGCCGGCTCGCGCGCATCGGCGCCATGGGTGATGTTGTAGCTCGTCACCAAGAGGCCCGTGGCGGCGCGCACCGCGCCATAACCGTCCGTGCGCAATTCGGCGCCCAGCCCGCGCAGGCTGCCGCGGTAGTTGTCGGCCGTATGGATCAGGTGGCCCAGATTCAGTTCGCTGGCTGCATGGCTGCTCTTGAGCTGGATACGGCCCTGACTGTCAGTGTCGTCGAACACGAGCTGGTTGTAGCCATTGCCGCCGAATTCCTTGCTGCGGATGCCCCACTGCGCGGCGCTGTTGCGGTGACCGGCGCTGGCCGCCGCCGCACCGTGCCACAGCGGCCCGTTGCCACCCGCCAGGTTGCCTTGCGCCGAGATGGCGTGATCATTGGCTGCGCCGAAGATCGCCGTGTCGCTGTCCTGTTCGCTCTTGCCGCCTGGCGTCGGCAGCGTGCCGCCTTCGCCCTGGCCGTTGTACAGCGCGCCGACGATCAGCGGCCGGTCGATATCGTTTTCAAGAAACTGCACCAGTACTTCCTGCCCGATGCGCGGCAGGAACTGGCTGCCCATGCCGCCGCCAGTCGAGCGCTGCGCGACGCGTACCCAGCAGGTCGCGTTGGCGTCTTCCTGCCAATGGAAGCGAATGCGCACGCGCCCCAGGCGGTCGCAATGGATTTCATCGGCGCCGCTCGCGCTGGCGCCGCCGCCGGGCCCGACCACGATCGCGCTCTGACTGCCGTGGGCGGTCGGCTTCGGATGGTGGCGCAAGCCGTTTTCGCCCACCACCGGACGCCACGGGGTAGCGGCCGCGATGGCATCGACCAGGTTGGCGTAGCCGCTGGTGCTGGCCTGGGCGATGACGGCGGCCAGTTCAGGATCCTGCTCGGGCAGTGTCTGCTCCAGCAATTCTGGGATCGGCCCGAACAATTCGGCCAGTCCCTCCCTGGCGGGCTTGGGCAGGTTGTTCACCCCCACGCTCACGACGCGCAGCGCGACATATGCCGGATCGGCATCGTCGCTGGCGGGGGCGCTGGCTTGCAGCGGCCCTTGCGTCAGGCTGAAACGGGTGCCGGCGCGCAGCGTGCGCACCGTCGAGCGGGCCTGCCACAGATGGCGGCGCGCTTCGTTGGCCTGCATCTGCAACAGCGCGTAGCGGCGCGCCTGGGCGCCGTCGGCGTAGAAATACTGGCCGGGCGTGTCGAAGCTTTCCAGCAGCGGCGCGTTGGGGCCACCCACGGCGCCCGCGGTCGGTACGCTGGCAGCCACGGCTTTCTTGGCCTTGTAGTCGTAACTGAGCACAGTGGAAAGGCCCACCCGCAGGCTGCGCCGTGCACGCAGCGATTGCACGCTGTCCTGCGCTTCGCCGGCACGTGCGCCATGGAAGCGAATGCCACCGCCAGCGCTGCTGCTGGCGTCCTCGGGGGTTGCGCTGGCCTGGCTGCTGTCGCCGAACAGCACTACGCCGTGGCCCTCCTCCGTCTCTTCGATGCGCCAGCTCAGGCCTTCTTCGGTCAGCAGCCGCGTGACGAAATCGAGGTCGGATTCGCGGTACTGGCAGCAATAACTGCGCGCCCCGGCATCGGCCATGAAGGCTGCCGTTTCATCGCTCCAGCGCCATTCGGCGTGCGGTGAGTGTTCCTGAAACACGATGTCGACGATTTCCATCACCGTCTTGTCTTGCCATACGCGGCTGTTGCGCACCTGGCCAAGGCGCCAAAGCCACGGCTGCAAGCGCAGCCGGTAGCGCGCCAGGCCGCCAAAGCTGCCCAGCATTGCCGCTTCGCTGACCAGGCCCGTGAAGCGGGCACGCGTGCCGTCGACCAGGCTCGTCTCCAGTACGGCCGACTGGCCCAGCAGTGACGCGAGGTCAAGCGCGGCATCGGTGGCGAGCACGATCACGTCGCGGGTGCCGATCGCCTGGACGCCGTCATCGGCGGCAAACGCTTCGACCATCAGGCCGCTACTGCCCTCGTCATCGCCCAGTTGCAAGGCGTACAGCCTGGTGCGGCTGGAAAAGCCGGCCAGCGCGGCAAGCACGTCGTCGACCAGCGCCACACTCATCGTTTCACCTTGCAGGCGGCAGCCGTGGCGCGGCCATCGCAGGCACGCTTGCGGCACGCGGCCAGCTCGGCCTTCGGCTGCTTCTTGCAGTACGCCAGTTCCTGATCGAGGCTGGCGCGGGTCTTGGTCTGGGTGGCCGGCTCGGATGCCTGGGCATGCGCAATCAGGGCCGAGAGCAGCATCACGTCGCCATCCGGCGCCGCCACAGGTTTCGGCACCGCCTTTGGTGCGGGTTTCACGGCCGCCACGCGTTTGACCGGTGGCTTTGGCTTGGCCGGTGCGCTTGCGCGGTCGGTCTTGCTGGCGGCAACCTTGGCGGCAACCGGCGCAGCCGCGGCCGCGGCAAGCGCACCGGCCGGTGCTTCCAGCGCCTGGCTCAGGACGTCGCCGGTGGCGCCAGCCGCAGGTGGCGCTGGCGGCTCGGCAGCGAGCATTTCGCTCAGGCTCGGTTGCGCGTCCGGCAGTGGTGCCGAGCGTGCCTGGTGGTCTTCCTCGATGATCGCCGTCGCTGGTTCAGCCGCTGCTGGCGCAACGATGCCATTGGCAGCCACATCGGTCTGCGCAACGACTTCTGGTGTCGCCGCAGCAACGATCACCGGCGCCGATGGTTCGCGCTGCTGGCCATACCACAGCCCCGCGCCACCAGCCACGGCCGCCACCAGCAAGCCCGAGAACGCCCACATCCAGGGCGCGCGCGAACCATGCCTCGCTTTGGGCGACGCCGCCGCCGAGCGCTTGCCGCCGGACGCCTCCAGCGTCGACAGTATGCGATTGCGCTCGGCTTCGGCTTGCTGCGCAGGGGTCAGCAAACTAGGCGGTCCATTGCTGAAAGTCTTGTCTTTTCGTTGCAAAATTCAAGCTCCTGATCGTTGTTGCAACACTTTACGCTAATAAATTGACTAACGCGATACCCCACACAATTGCCAACAGTCAGTTGCGCAGAAGACTGCACAGTTGGGTAGAATGAGCCGTTCTTATCAGACTAGTAAGTTGTACTTGGAAGAAATACCGCTCGTTGGGAACCTGGCAAACGGTCTGTCGCCGGGGATCGACGAACGGTCAAACACGGAGTCAAAGTGTTGTTACTGGCCATTGCCCTGTATTTTGTTCTGGCCTGCCTGATTGGCTGGCTGGTGTTTTTCCCTGCAGGGCGAGGCATGGCGATGCAGGCAGCAGCGCGTATGGAATCGCAGCTGGGCGCATGGCTGGCGGGCGTGAAGCGCATGCGCGTGCCTGCTGCGCGGTCGGCTGCGGGCGCAGTGCCCGCAGTGCCCGCCACCCCGCGCCGCCCCGCCCAGTCGGCAGTTCGTTACTGGCCCTGGCTGCTGGCGGCGGCGCTGCTGGCGGTGCCACCGGCGCTGGTGTTCCTGTCCGGTGGCGGCCATATGCTGGAGGGCTACGAAGTATCGACCCGCGAAGTCAATACGCAGGTGGCGTCGCTGCTGCAGGGCGAACAACTGGCGCCGCCGGCGACGCTGCCGCCAGCCGTGTTTGCGACCGCTGACGTGGCCGTTGAGCGGCCGCTGCTGCGCACGGCCAGCCGCAACTGGGCATTGCTGGACCCCGAATTCACGCAGCGCTTGCTGCTGGTGTTCAAGATCATGAAAGAGCAGCACGGTTATGACATGGCGATCCTCGAAGGCTATCGCAGCCCTGAGCGCCAGAATGCGCTGGCGTCGATGGGCACCAGTGTCACCAATGCCGGCGCCTGGCAAAGCTGGCACCAGCATGGTCTGGCCGCCGACTGCGCCTTTCTGCGCGACGGCAAGCTGGTGATCACGGAAAAGGATCCGTGGGCCATGCGCGGCTACGAGTTGTACGGCCAGGTGGCCGAGTCGGTGGGCCTCACCTGGGGTGGCCGCTGGAAGATGATGGATTTCGGGCACACCGAATTGCGGGTGCCCGGCGTGATGAAACGAAAGTCTTAGGGAGACATGATGGCAGGTCCCGTAATTCGTTTGGGCGACAAGACCTCGCATGGCGGGGTCGTGGCGAGCGCATCGATGGTCAGCGACAGCGGTGGCGTGCCCATTGCGCGCGTCGGCGATACCGTTGTCTGTCCGCTGCACGCCAGCACCCCGTGCCTGATCGTCAGCGGCGATCCGACCATGATCGTCGATGGCAAGCCAGTGGCCCGCCACGGCGACCTGACCAGCTGCGGTGCGACGCTGATCGCCAGCCAGCAAAGCACCGTGGACCAGGTCTGACCATGCCACCTGATTACTTGCAAAGGCAGAACCGATGCGTCCCTGGCTGAGCCGAACCCTGATCGTTGCCGCTGCGTTCAGCGCCTGCTGGCTGGGCGCCCTGTGGTACTGGCGCTCCACCACACGCATGCCGGACACCGGGGATATCGTCATCTGGCTGGTGTTGATGCCGCTGTTCCTGCTGCTCGTGCTGTGGGCAGGCCGCAAGATCATCGCCGCTGTCAGTGCGCGTTCGGCTGCAGCCGCTGCCGTGGCCGCCGCGACGGCGTCCCAGGCCGCGGCAGCGCCTGTGCCCGATGCCGCGCAGCCGACCGCGCTGGTGGTCCTGGCTGGTGCGCTGAACATGCCGCACGGCGACAACGTCGACGCGCTGAGCGAAGCGTTACGGTCGCGCCAGGCCAATCTGCAGCTCGACCCCACGCTGCTGGACGAGCGCGGCTACCCGATCCTCAGTGGCCGCGCGGCCAGCGTCGATAGCCTGGCGCAGCAAGAGACGATGGATGAATGGCTGCAACAGCACCATCCCGATCATTTGCTGGACGACGAACAGTGGCGTGCGCTTTCGCTGGGCAGCGTTGTTGCTACCGAACTGGCGTATGGGCTAGGTCCGCACCCGGCGCTGCCGGCTTATCTCGATGCGCTTCAGGCCGGCAAGGCGACCCCGCCCCTGCCCACGCTGCAACTGGTGCTGCTTCTGCCCGCCGAATGGAACCCACCACAACGCGCCGTCGCCGCCGATTGGCTGCGCAACATCATTGAACTACATGGCTGGCCGCAAGCCCACGTGGCCACCGTACTGGCCGATGCCAGCGCAAACGTCACAATGGGGCCGCTCGCGCTGGTGGACTCGCTGTCCAAACACGCGCAGCAGGCCGAACAACCGTTCCTGTGCATGCTGCTGGCCTGCGGGTCGCGCATCGGGGAAGGGAGCGTGCAGGCCTGGGCCGATCAATTCATCCTGCTTGACAGTCGCCACCCGAACGGGCGTGTGCCCGGCGAAGGCGCAGCTGGCCTGCTGCTGGCCGATCGCGCCCAGGGTGCCCTGTTCGACGCGCCCGACGCGGCGCTGCTATACCCGGCCGCCAGTGGCGTGCGCGCCAGTTCGGCCGACGGCCGTGGCCGCATCGACAGCACCCTGATCACGCAGCAGGCGACTGACCTGCTGGCCAGCGCCGGCATTGCTGCGAGCAGCGTCACGCTGGTCAGCGCTGACAGCGACGCCCGCGCCAGCCGCGTCGGCGAAACCCTCGGTATGGCAACCAACCTGCTGCCCGACCTCGATCCGGCCAGCCAGGTCGTGACCGTGGCGGGGGCTTGCGGCGATGCCGGCGACGCCTCGCTGCTTGCGGCGCTCGTGCTGGCCCAGCATCACGTGCGCAGCGGCGCCGGCGCCGCGCTGTGTGTCAGCAACCTCGACCCGGTCCAGCGCAGCGTTGCGCTGCTGGGGCCGCAACCGGCACCGCAACTTTCACCCTCACCGGCGCCGGTCGCCGCATGAGCCAATTGATCCTTTCCCTTCAACTGACGTCCGTCGCGCCCATTCTATGATGCAACGATTCTGGCACACCCTTACCGCTCGCTTCAGCCTGGCCGCCATCGGCTTCGCAGCCTTTGCCCTGGCGCTGTTGATCGCCGCCGCCGTGTTCGACGTCTCGTACGTCTGGGTCGGCGCCGCGCTGCTCGCGGCCCTGCTGCTGTACGGCGCCGTCTGGCTCTACAAGCGCCAGATGCGCCTGCGCTCGGGCGCGGCCTTCGGCGGCATGCTCGAACAGCAGGCAGCCGCGCCAATGGCCAGCGCGGCGCAGCGCGAAGAGAACGAAGCGATCCGCCAGCGCATGGTCGAGGCGATCGGCACGATCAAGACCTCGAAGCTGGGCCAGTTGTCGGGCGATGCCGCCTTGTACGAACTGCCCTGGTATATGGTGATCGGCAACCCGGCGGCCGGCAAGAGTACCGCGATTGCCAGCTCGGGCCTGCAGTTCCCGTTCGCCGACAGCAAGATCGTCCAGGGCGTGGGCGGCACCCG
>Ga0308158_10005216_pt1 | contig 10710 bp, 7 predicted proteins | sample PhyBR2_FD_201038 | JGI IMG/M metagenome (GOLD analysis project Ga0308158, IMG submission 201038) | Phyllosphere microbial communities from UC Gill Tract Community Farm, Albany, California, United States - DLSLB.R2 | ecosystem: Host-associated > Plants > Phyllosphere > Unclassified | place: USA...
CCGACGCCGGCATCTTCCTATGGGCGCGGCTCCCGGATGGCATGGACACGGTCAGGCTCGCCCGCGCGGCGCTGGCGCAAGGCATCGTGCTCGCGCCCGGCAACGTGTTCAGCACCGGCGGTGCGTGGAGCGACTATTTGCGGTTCAACGTGTCGATGTGCGACGACGAGGCTCTGTTCGCGTTTCTGGGTGACGCCTGCCGGTCGGTGGGTTGAGGACAGCCTAGCGCGATCGATGCCGGAACGGATTGTCTGCCATGTGATCGACGGATACGCGAACCTTGAGCGCGACGTGACGGCACGCCGCTCGGGTTGCGGGAAAGTTCCTTGGCGGCGCGCTCACGCTGTTTCAGACGGCCTCTACGCACGCTGCAGGCTCGGCTGCGGACGTTGCGGTCGATGATCGTCACCGCCTGGAATGTCGCGATCACGGTTGGCGGGTATGGGGTCGAGACGCGGGGGGCCGGCGTGTTGCCGTGGAGCCTCTGCATCCTGTCGGTGCCATGCTTGGTGGTCGTGTCGATGACCCGGCTGCATGGTTTCTTGTCCCGCCGCGCTACGTCAATCCTGCAAGGTATAGCGAAAGCGATCAGGGTGTGACCGGATCGCCAGCCCAGACCCTCGCTAGCGATGCCCCATCGGCACGTCTGGGTCCGCGTCATCCGCGCGTGGTATAGGCCCTACCGAGATATCGCTATCATAGAGGCCCCTCCCGGCACGCTTGCGCACGCGGATTTTAGCGTACGCACAAGGATCGCGATGGTCAGGACAGGAGCGATTTTCGTCAATGAGACCTGGATTTAGGCATTCGCAGCCTTTCTTGCAGGAGGACTAACAGTCTGGTCACACAGTTGTTGATCTATATTGCTGATTATTGAATACTATATTCGAGATCAGCTGTGATCCCCCGCTGGAGGTAGTGCTAATTATGTCACAAAGCGGAAATACTGATAAGAAAAGTAAAACTGCTTCGCGTCGGATTCGGGCGTAATCAGCAGTCGCCGTTCCGCAAACCTCTGTAACGGAACGAGATGCTCCACCGTTCCTAGTCGTTTTGGATCTAAATTACGACGTTCCCGCCGTTGACACGATCTCTCTGAATGGTAGCCCTATCATAAGCGGCAACGACCGTGTGCACTCTGGCCTGATCAGGGCGGCCGGAATTAGGGGAGGGACTATGATCAAATTTCCGCGCGCGTTGGCGCATTCGGTATCTACCATCGCCGTCGTGGCCGGGCTGGCAGCCTCCAACACCGGCAGCGCGCAGACAGGTCCGGCGCAGGCGGGTCCAGCGCAGACGGCCCCCGCTCCTACCGGCCAAACGGCTCAAACCCCCAGCGCGCAGACGGCGCCCGGCGCGACGCCCGCGGCCGACACGCTTGGTGAAGGCACGACCGAAGACATCGTCGTTACCGGTATCCGCGCCAGTCTCAACCGCGCGATCGACATCAAGCGCACGTCCGCAGGTGTCGTCGACGCCATCTCTGCCGAGGATATCGGCAAGTTTCCCGACACCAACCTGGCTGAGTCGCTGCAGCGGATCACCGGCGTGTCGATCACCCGCGCCAATGGCGAAGGTTCCCAGGTCGCAGTGCGCGGGTTCAGCGGTGGCTTCAACCTCGTGACATTGAACGGCCGTCAGCTGGCGTCGACGAGCATCGATACGAGCACCGGCAACGCCTTCGCGGTCGGCACCGGCCGTTCCTTCGACTTCCAGAACCTGGCGTCGGAAGGCGTCGCAACGCTGGAAGTCTACAAGACCGGCCGGGCCAACATCCCGTCAGGCGGCATCGGCGCGGCCATCAACGTCGTCACGCGCCGGCCGCTCGACTCCCGCGAGGACGGCTTCTCGGGCTCGATCGGCGCCAAGGCCTTGTATGACAGCTCGGTCGAGAACGCGGAGGCCAATCTCAAAAAGGTCACTCCGGAACTGTCCGGACTGATCAACTGGAAGAACCCGAGCGAAACCTTCGGCGTCAACCTATTCGGCAGTTACCAGCTGCGTGAATCGACCTCGGTCCAGTCCAATCCGAACTATTGGAACATCGTGCCGCTCGCCGATTTCATGGCGCGCAACGGCGTTTACACCGATGCGGCGACGAAGATCACGAACACGCCGACCACCGCCTATGTACAGATCCCGAACGACAGCCGGTACCAGTTCTCGGAAAACCGTCGTGAGCGGCTCAACGGCCAGGCGAACATCCAGTTCAAGCCGACCGACCGGCTCGAGATCACGATCGATGGTCTCTATGCCCGGAACAAGCTGAGCGACGAGCGGAGCGAACAGACCAACTGGTTCCAGCGGCCCTTCACCGAAGTCACGTTCGACGACAACAAGCAGATGCAGACTGCTGTAATCCTGGCTGAATCGAAACAGGCGGACAAGGGCTACGAGCAGCAGCGGTTTGCGACGAAGACCGAGCTCTACTCGTTTGGCGGCAACGTGAAATGGAACTTCACGGACGTCCTGTCGCTGAAGCTCGACGCGAACCATTCGAAATCGACGACCGATCCGGACAATGCGAACGGCACGTCGGCAACGACGATCTCGATTGGCGCCCCGGTCCGTGCGACGCATAAGGTCGACTTCACCAACGGCTTCCCGCAACAGTCCGAAACGCTGAACGACTGCAACGCCACCAACGGCGGCCGCGGTGGTAACTGCAACAACATCCTGGATATCGGGGATGTCGGCACGCAGATCGCACGCGAAATCTTCTCCGAACAGCAGTCGCGGGTCAATCAGTTCAACGGGGAATTGGGCTGGGATCTCGGCAACGAGAGCCGCTTCGTGTTGGGTGGCAATTATGTGGATGCGAAGACCCGCTCGGCCAGTTCCAACACGCAGCAGCTTCTGGGTGACTGGGGCATCACCGACACCGGTCTGGTCAGCCAGCTCGCCGGCGACCTCGTCAGCACCTATTGCCTGACCTGCAAATTCGACAAGTTCGACCCGGCGTCGACCGGATCGGCGCTGGTTGCGTTCCGCGGTAATGCGGTCGACCTGTTGAACGTCTTCTCACCCTATTATGCGAATGTCCCGGGGCGTGGCCGGGTGTTGCAGGGCGCCACGGATGATACCGTCGGCGAGAAGACCTGGGCTGTCTATGGTCAGATGAAATGGGCCGGCGACATCGGCGGCCGTCGCGCGAACGCGCTGATCGGCGTTCGCTACGAGCAGACCCGGGTCGACTCGCTAGCTATCCAGTCGATCCCGACGGCGCTGGAATGGCAATCGGACAACGACTTCGCCATCCTCGGCGGAGCGACCGGTGGCGCCGTCAACGTCAAGGCGAAGTATAATAACCTGCTGCCGTCGCTCGATTTCAACATCGAAGTGCTCGACAATGTGGTCGCGCGTACGTCGTTCAGCCGGACGCTTGCGCGAGCCGACTATGGCAATCTCTTCGCCTCGGTCACCGCAAACGCCCCCAACCGCCCGACCGCGCTGGGTGCGGGAGCAGCGCCGGCCTCACGCCAGAACCCAGCGCTGTTGCCGCTGATTTCGGACAATTTCGACGTGTCGGTCGAATGGTACTACAAGCCAACAAGCTTCGTGTCGGTCGGCTTCTTCAAGAAGAACGTGCGAAACTTCGTCGGTAACCAGGTGACGAGTGGCAATCTGTTCGGGCTGCGCGATCCGGGTTCGGGGGTGGCGGGATCACGCTCGGGGACGGCGCTCGACTATCTGCGCACCAACGGGATCGCCCAGACCGACGAAAATCTGTTCGCCTACACCGCGTTGCTGCAGAAGAATGCCGGTAACCAGGCAGCGGCAACGGCGGCTTTCCAGGGCGCGCTCGATCCGGCAACGGGTAAACTCAACGGTGCATTCTACAACCAACTTGCACTCGACGTTAACCTTGTCGGCGACGTCAACGATCCGCTGGTCAATTTTGCGATCAGCGAGCCGATCAACAATCGCGAGGCGGACATTCACGGCTTCGAAGTCGCCTGGACCAACTTCTTTGGCCAAACCGGCTTTGGGTTCGCCGCCTCGTATACCAAGGTCAACGGCGATGTGAATGTCGACCCCTATGCCGATCCGAACGTCAACATCTTCGCACTAAGCGGCTTGGGCGACAGCGCAAACTTGACCGCCATCTACGACAAGAACGGAATCTCGGCCCGCGTGTCGTATAATTGGCGCGATAAATACCTCGCCGCTACCAACCAGGGTACCAACCGCAACCCGCTCTTCACCGCGGCGTTCGGCACCCTGGACGCGAGCCTGAGCTACGACGTGACGCAGAATATCTCGGTGTCGCTCGAAGCGGTCAATCTGACGAGCGAGCCGTTCCGGCAATATGCCCGCACCGAGACCAACCTGGTCTATGTGCAGGAGCTCAAACCGCGCTTTTATCTCGGCGCGCGCTACCGGTTCTGACGAAGGCGGGCGTGGATCTCGGTCCACACCCGACACTATAATGGGCCGCCGCGACGTCGTGCGGCGGCCTTTTTCTTTTGTTGGCCGCCATCGCGCTGATAGACCTGATCCAACAACAGGACCGGAGCGGATGAACCCCGTACAGATCAATAATATCGACCATGCCAATCTGCGCGTCAGCCCGAGAGCAGGTAGTGCGTTTGGCGACGCCGCCAATCAGGCACTGATATTCCCGGCCGAGTTCGAAGAGGCACAGCGCGAATTCGCGATCATATTCCGTCGCCGCGACGAAGGGTTGCAGGCCTACGCCTTGTTGGGACTGGACCGCGACGAGAATCTGTTTCTCGCCGGCGACTATTGGACGAGCCGCTATGTCCCAGCCAGTCACCAGCGTGGCCCCTTCTCGATCGGAATGGTCCGCGCATCCGGGGACGAAGTGGGCGAGCCGATGCTGCACGTCGATCTCGACGATACGCGGGTCGGCGATAGTGCAGGCCTGCCGCTGTTCCTCGAACATGGTGGCAACACACCGTATCTCGATCATGTCACCAGCGTGCTGCGGCTGCTGTACCAGGGAATCGAAACCGCGCCGGCCGCCTATGCCGCGCTCGACGAGGTAGGTCTCCTCACGCCGGTGACGCTGACCGTCGATGTCAGCGAAGAGCGCCGCTATACCATTCCCGACGTGCTGGTCGTGGACATCGAGCAGCTTGCTGCGCTGACCGGGGAACCGCTCGAGCGGCTGCATAGATCGGGTGTGCTGCGCCTCGCCATTCTCGCCGCGGCGTCGCTCGGCAACATCCAGCAGTTGATTGCCCGCAAGCAACGACTGCTGAGCCAGATCGGTTAATCGCGGTGGCGGATATCACACGCCGTACGCGGGTGATCGAGGGGGCGGACGCGGCTGGCGTGCCCATTGCCGATCTGATCGCCGACGGCCTTCCGGTGATCCTGCGCAGGATCGCGCGCGACCTGCCGCTGGTCGCGATCGGGCTCGAGGGTGCAGAGCCGGCGATGACGTGGCTCAAGCAGTTCGACGCCGGGCGTCCGGTTACCGCGTATCTCGGCGATCCGGCGATCGGCGGCCGCTTCGGCTATTCCGACGATTGCACCGCGCTGAACTTCAAGCGGGAGAGCGGTTCGCTGTCCGGCTATCTGGATCAGATCCTCGCCAGCCTCGACGATCCGGATGCGCCCGCCATCTATATCGGTTCGACCGACATCGATCTGTATCTGCCCGGCCTTCGTGCGCAGGCGGCGTTGCCGTTCGGCGATCCGCAACTCGTCGAGAACCCGCCGCTCGTCAGCATCTGGATCGGCAATCAGACGGTCGCCTCAACGCATTACGACATGTCGAACAACCTGGCGTGCTGCCTCGTCGGCCGACGGCGCTTCACGCTGTTCCCGCCGGATCAGGTTGCCAACCTCTATCCCGGGCCGCTCGAGCCGACGCCGGCCGGACAGGTGGTCAGCATGGTCGACCTCCGCGCCCCCGATCTCGATCGCTACCCGCGCTTTGCCGAAGCGCTGGCGCATGCCGAGGTCGCCGAACTCGAACCGGGCGACGTGCTGCTCTACCCGGCGTTGTGGTGGCACAATGTCGAGGCGCTCGACGCGTTCAACGTGATGATCAATTATTGGTGGAACGCGGTGCCGCGGTTCATGGATACGCCGATGAACACGCTACTCCACGGGCTGCTGTCGCTGCGCGACCGGCCCGATCACGAGAAGCGGGCATGGCGCGCGATGTTCGACCATTATGTCTTTGGCCCTGTCGATCAGGCCAGAGCGCACCTGCCCGAGCACGCGCACGGCGAGCTTGCACCGCTGGATGCGCTGTCGGCGCGGCGTTTGCGCGCCAAAATTCTCCAGCGCATCAACCGATAGGAGCCGATCATGGTCGAGCAGCGCATCAGGAAAGTGGTCATCGCCGGCGGTGGCACCGCGGGCTGGCTCACCGCCGCCGCCCTGTCACGCCAATTGGGGCAGCTGCTCGACATCACGCTGGTCGAATCCGAGGAGATCGGCACGATCGGCGTCGGCGAAGCGACGATCCCGACGATGCGCTCGTTCCATGCGATCCTGGGGCTGGACGAGCGCGAGTTCATGCGTGCGACGCAGGCCACGTTCAAGCTCGGCATTGCGTTCGAGAACTGGGCACACGAGGGCGATCGGTACATCCATTCGTTCGGCGACCTCGGGAAATCGACCTGGATGGGCGACTTCCACCATTTCTGGCTGGCCGCCAAAGCCGCCGGCGATCCGAGCGAGATCGGCGACTATTGCCTCGAGCTTCAGGCGGCCAAGGCGGAGCGGTTCGCGTTGCCGTCCGAAGGCGAGATCAACTACGCCTATCACCTCGATGCAGGCCTTTACGCCCGGTTCCTGCGCGCCCGCAGCGAGGCGAACGGGCTGAAACGGATAGAGGGACGGATCGCCAGCGTCGATCGCGATGGCGAAACCGGCTTTATCCGCGCGCTCGTCCTCGACTCCGGCGAGCGCGTCGACGGCGACCTGTTTATCGACTGCACCGGCTTTCGCGGGCTGCTGATCGAAGGCACCTACGCCGCCGGTTACGAGGATTGGTCGCAATGGCTGCCGACCAACAGCGCCTTGGCCGTGCAGACCGCTTCGACGGGTCCGGCGCATCCTTACACGCGCGCGATCGCGCATGACGCGGGCTGGCGCTGGCGCATTCCGTTGCAGCACCGCGTCGGCAACGGGCTGGTCTATGCCAGCGAGCATCTGTCCGACGACGAGGCGCACGCCCGTCTGCTCGGCGCGATCGGCAGCGCGCCGCTGACCGAGCCGCGGCTGATCCGCTTCCGCACCGGTCGCCGGCGGCAGGTATGGAAGGGCAATTGCGTCGCGCTCAGCCTTGCCAGCGGGTTCGTCGAACCGCTCGAATCGACCAGCATCCACCTGATCATGACCGGCGTCCTGCGGCTGATGAAGAGCTTCCCGTTCGGCGGTATCGCCCCCGCGGTGGTGACGCGGTTCAACGATCAGGCGCAAGCCGAGCTGGAACACGTACGCGACTTCATCATCCTCCATTATCACCTCAACAATCGTCCCGAGCCGTTCTGGGCGGCGCGCAGAGACATGCCCATCCCCGACACACTGGTCGAACGGATCGCGCTGTTCGCCGAAGGCGCGCAGGCGTATCAGGGCGGTGAGGACCTGTTCCGTGTCGCCAGCTGGGTGCAGGTCATGCTCGGCCAGCATCTCGTTCCACACGACCACCATCGCCTGGGCAGCATCATGGGTGGCCCACAGCTCGCCAGCGTATTGACCAAGATCCGCAGCGACATCGCCGGCATGGTCTCTGGCATGCCGACGCACCAGCAGTTCCTGGATCGCTACCTCGCGCCACCGATCGCGGCCGGGTCCGGGATCCGATCGATGAACTGAACCGCTCGGAACGATGCGGTCGAGCACCCTATCCTCCTCCCGAGCGGTGAGCCTTGCGATCTGCAGCGCAAGACGGGGCGCAACACATGCGAGCTTGATCGCCGTCCACGCCATATTCGACCAGAACAGCGCCAGATACGCCCCCTTCGTCATACGCTTGTGAAGGAGGACGCTAAGCCCAGATCGACAGCATGATGGGGGTGAGCACTAGACGTAAAAGCGGGCAATCGGGGCGGACGATACCGGATCGGATAAGGCGGCATCTAAGCACCCGGCGAGCCCTCACCTCTAGCGGGCTTGAACCTGCCCTATCCCGAGCGACCTCTCAGCGCTTCGTGCAGATGCCCCGCGGCATCGCCTGACAGGATCGTCGCCGTTGGCTGGGCGACGACGCTGCCCGCGGGCACGTCCTCCAACAACCAGACATTGCCGCCGATCGTCGCGCCCCGACCGATCGTCACCCGGCCGAGAATCGTCGCACCCGCATAGATCACCACGTCGTCCTCGACGATCGGATGCCGCGCCAGCCGCTCGCGCGCCGAGACATCGGTCACGCCGAGGGGGCTGCGGGCCCCCAGCGTGACGTGCTGATAGATCTGCACGCGGTCGCCGACGATCGCGGTTTCGCCGATGACGACACCGGTGCCGTGGTCGATAAAGAAGCTGCGCCCGATCGTCGCGCCGGGATGAATGTCGATACCGGTGCGGTTGTTGGCGAGTTCGGAGATGATCCGGGCCACGATCGGCGCTCCCAGACCGTAGAGCGCGTGGGCGATCCGGTGATACAGGATCGCGACGATTCCAGGGTAGCAGATCAGGATCTCGTCGGCGCTGCGGGCCGCCGGATCGCCGAGAAACGCCGCGCGGACATCGTCGTCGACCAGTTCCCGGATCGGCCCCAGTTCGGCAGCGAAAAGCCCGACGATCATCGCGGCCTGACTGACGTCGAACGCGAGAAGCGCCTCGCCTTGCCAATAGTCGAACTCGTTCTCGATCTGTCGCTGCAATCCCGACAGCGCGCGTCGCAAATGCGTCTCCACGAACGCATCCTCCATGCTTTCCGGCCCCGCAAACGCGCCAAGCCGCCCAGGGAAAAGCGCTGCAACCAGGTCATCGATCATGCGCACGGTCTCGTCCCGCGACGGAAACCGCGCGACATTGTGCCCACCAATGGCGTCCAGTCGCCACGACGTCCTGGCCGCGCGCAATTCGTCGAGGGTGGGTGCGAGATCGAGTGATGCATCCGATGCAGTCAACGACATGATCAAATCCTTGTTAGGCTCAGCGCAAGTCCGGGTATCCGGCGCGTGCGGCATTTGACTGAAGCCTCATTATCGGTACCGAAATGGCTTCGTCGGCTGGCGCGGTGCCCGCCAGGAACAGGCATGCCCGTACGGCGGCCAGTTCCGGGTCGAGCATCACGTGCCGAAGCGCGCATTCGAGCGCGACGACCGTGGCGGCGCTGGTCGAGGCGGCGGTCACGAACGGCAATGTGGGCGACTCCGGACTGCTCATAAGGATTCGCAGTCGCGCGGTCAGTTCGGGCTCGAACCGGGCGATTGCCGCGTAGGTGACGCAGTCGATCGCGGCGATGTCCGCATCCCCCGCACCGACCGCGACGATGCTGCCACGGTGCGATCCCGTCGCGATCACGGTTTGGAAAAAGCCGCCGGTAGCCGATGACTGCCCCGCGATCGGCGCCAGCGTCGCTCGAAACAGATTCATGCCGGTATTGGAGTGCGCATCGTTGATCGCCGCGCGGGCGCCGCGAAACGCCTCGATCGACACCCACTCATCATTTGCGCGCGCGACAAGGATGCTGGTGTGCGTCGCGCCGACGCAGCCCGGCGCATCGTAGACCGGAAGTGCGACCACCCGGAGTGCCAGCGTCGTATCTACGGCCAGCGGATAGCCACAGGCCTGCGCCAATACAAGCCGAGGATCGCGCCAGGTCGCCTGCACGTCTTGCGTCCGATCGAGGTGGGGCGGCACGTCCTCCACGCCCCGCTCGCGAAGCAGGCGCGAGATCGCGGTCCAGAGCTGATCGTTGGCGTTCCTTTGTGCTGGATGATCGTACATGCCCAGCGAAGCAATCCGATGGGTCACGATAACGGTATCCGGTGCGATGGATGGATCAAGTCGTCATGCGGATGGAACGCGAACCGTCGCACGATCTCGCCATATCCCCGGTAGATCGGCGCGCCCTGTGCGGCAAACCGTGCTCGGTGGATTCGATGATAGGCCGGCAAGTCATGCCAGGCGAGTGCCGGGCGCTCATGATGCGCCGCATGCAGATTATTGTTGAGAAATAGCAGCGCCAACAGGCCGCCCTCCTCCACGCTGGCCGCTCGACCGGGACTGCCAAGATCTGCTCGGTGTTCGGCGTAAGACCGCAGCATCGTCAATGCCATGCCGGGATAGACGAACGTCACGCCATACCGGATCACGCTCAGCCCGACATGATCCAGCCACCAGAGCACTGCGATGACCGCCGCGAGATGCGGTAGCCAGTCGCGAACTACCAGCGCCGGTTGGTGGATCGCACCGCGCCCTTCCCCGGCCAGAAAGCGCAGAATCAGGATCGGCGGGCCGAAGACCATCTGCCCGAGCAGCGTCGATTGCAGCCTACCAAATACTGCTCCCAGACCACCGGTCTCGCTACGATACCGGGACTCGGGATCATGCTGGGGATCGGTGATGACCTCGGCCGCGTGATGAGCGCGGTGGCTGCGACGGTAGAGCCGATAGGGTAGCCAGAGCGACAAGGGCACAGAGCCGATCGCGTCGTTGATCGAGCGATTGCGCGTCGGGTGCCCATGAATCGTCTCGTGCTGCAACGATCCATGCCAGGCAAGCAACCAGCCGCCGACAAGGACGAGCAAGGGCCACGGAAGGACGGCATGAAACGCC
>Ga0308158_10005218_pt1 | contig 10704 bp, 10 predicted proteins | sample PhyBR2_FD_201038 | JGI IMG/M metagenome (GOLD analysis project Ga0308158, IMG submission 201038) | Phyllosphere microbial communities from UC Gill Tract Community Farm, Albany, California, United States - DLSLB.R2 | ecosystem: Host-associated > Plants > Phyllosphere > Unclassified | place: USA...
GCTTCCGGTCGATCCTGGCGCGCGTGATTGCGCGCAAGTGGCTTGCCGCAGGCTCGGTGATTGGCCTGTTTGTGCTTGCTGTAGTGGGCATGGGGCTGGTGAAAAAGCAGTTCTTCCCCATTTCCGATCGGCCGGAAGTGCTGGTCGAAGTGCAGATGCCCTACGGCACGGCCATCGAACAGACCAACCTGGCCACCAGGAAGGTGGAGCAGTGGCTCGCTGGGCAGGAAGAAGCGAAGATCGTCACGGCCTACATCGGTCAGGGCGCGCCCCGGTTCTATCTCGCCATCTCGCCGGAACTGCCGGACCCGGCGTTTGCCAAGATCGTGGTGCGTACCGACAGCCAGGAACAGCGCGATGCCTTGAAAGCACGGCTGCGTCAGGCGGTGGCGGAGGGCTTGGCGCCCGAAGCGCGGGTGCGTGTGACCCAGCTGGTGTTTGGGCCTTACTCACCTTACCCGGTGGCGTATCGCGTCAGTGGTCCGGACCCGGACGTCATCCGTGGCATTGCGGCCAAGGTTGAGCAGACCCTGCACGCCAGCCCGATGATGCGCACGGTCAACAGCGATTGGGGCGTGCGCACGCCAACGCTGCACTTCACGCTGGATCAGGACCGCCTGCAAGCGATGGGAATGACGTCGGCCTCTGTCTCGCAGCAACTGCAGTTCTTCCTGAGCGGGGTGCCGGTCACTGCCGTGCGCGAGGACATCCGCACCGTCGAGGTTGTCGCTCGGTCAGGCGGGGACACACGCCTGGATCCTGCGCGGATTGCGGATTTCACGTTGGTCGGCGCTGCGGGCCAGCGCGTGCCGCTGTCCCAGATCGGCACGGTGCAGGTCCGGATGGAAGAGCCGGTGCTGCGCCGCCGTGACCGGGTGCCTACCATCACCGTGCGCGGTGACATTGACGATGCGTTGCAGCCACCGGACGTATCGGCAGCGATCAGCAAGCAGCTTGAGCCCCTCATTGCCTCGCTGCCCGAGGGCTACGCCATTGCCCAGGCTGGTTCCATTGAGGAATCGGGCAAGGCAATGAGCGCCATGCTGCCGCTGTTCCCGATCATGCTGGCGGTGACCCTGCTGATCATCATCCTGCAGGTGCGGTCCATCTCGGCAATGATCATGGTCTTCATGACCAGTCCGTTGGGGCTGATCGGCGTGGTCCCAACGCTGCTGCTGTTCCAGCAGCCGTTCGGCATCAACGCGCTGGTGGGGTTGATTGCGTTGTCAGGCATCTTGATGCGCAACACGCTCATCCTCATCGGCCAGATTCACGAGAACGAAGAAGCCGGGATGGAAACCTTCCACGCCATCATCGAGGCGACGGTTCACCGAGCGCGCCCGGTGATCCTGACGTCCCTGGCAGCGGTGCTTGCGTTCATTCCGCTGACCCATTCGGTGTTCTGGGGAACGCTTGCCTACACGTTGATTGGCGGCACCATCGCCGGCACCGTGATGACGCTGGTCTTCCTGCCGGCGATGTATGCCATCTGGTTCAAGGTCCGAGCGGAAAAGACCCCCGTTGCCTGACATTGGCCCGGACCGCTTTTATATGGGAGTGATTCATGAGCATTGCTGACAAAGACCGCATCGTGGTGACCGGAATGGGCGTAGTCAGCCCACTCGGCTGCGGGGTTGAAACCGTGTGGTCCCGTCTGTTGGCGGGGCGCTCCGGCATCGGATCGCTGGGTGCTGATCTTGCGGCCGGAACCGGCAGTGAAGTCGGCGGACGTGTGCCTGACCGCGTTCAAGACCCGGAGGCGGGCTTTGATTCCACCGGGATCATTGCGCCAAAAGATCTCAAGAAGATGGATCGGTTCGTTGAGTTTGCGCTGGTTGCCGCGCATGAAGCGCTTGAGCAGGCGGGCTGGCATGATGCCGATGAACGCGGGCTGCTGCGAACCGCCACCGTGATTGCCACCGGGATAGGCGGGTTTGGATCGATCGTCAATGCGGTCCACACCACCGACAGCCGCGGGCCTGGTCGATTGTCGCCGTTCACTGCGCCCACCTTCCTGGCCAACATGGCGTCTGGGCAGGCATCGATCCGCTACGGGTTCAAGGGACCGCAGGGCGCGCCCGTGACGGCGTGCGCAGCGGGCGTCCAGGCGATCGGCGACGCAGCGCGCCTCATCCGGGCCGGAGAGGCGGACATCGCGCTGTGCGGTGGGGCGGAGGCCGCGATGCACCGGGTCAGCCTGGGGGGCTTCGCGGCGGCCAAGGCGTTGAGTACCTCTTTCAATGACACCCCACAAGCAGCGTCTCGCCCCTTCGATGCGCAGCGGGACGGGTTCGTCATGTCGGAAGGGGCAGGGTTGCTGGTCATTGAGCGGCTGGACCACGCCCTGGCGCGTGGGGCCAAGCCGCTTGCCGAACTGGTTGGCTACGGCACAACCTCTGATGCCTACCATCTGACGGCCGGTCCCGACGACGGCAGTGGCGCGCGGCGGGCGATGGAGATTGCGCTGGCGCAGGCGGGCATCACGCCGGCGCAGGTGGATCACATCAATGCGCATGCGACCTCTACGCAGGTCGGTGATCGGGCAGAGCTCGCGTCGATGCGGGCGCTGTTTGGTTCCCGCTCCGATCTGCTGATCTCTGCCACCAAGTCCAGCACGGGCCACCTGCTCGGAGCGGCTGGCGGCATCGAGGCCATCTTCACCGTTCTTGCCCTGCGTGATCAGGTTGCGCCCGCGACCCTCAATCTCGAACATCCTGACGCGCTGGCAGAAGGGCTCTCAATCGTCGCCGGTCAGCCACAGAAGGCAGATATCGAATTTGCCCTGAGCAACGGGTTTGGGTTTGGCGGCGTCAATGCCAGTGTGCTGTTCCGACGCCTATGAACGCGGCTGCCTCAAGCTCCTTCGCAAGCAAAACCACGCTGCGCTGGGAGAATGCCAGGGCGCAGAGCCGACGGTGCATCCTGGACGCGGCCGCTACCGTGTTCGCAGAGGAAGGGTTTGAGGGCGCAACGATGAGGCGCATCGCTGCTGTCTGTGGCGTCACCAAGGTCACGATCTACGCGCATTATCGTGACAAAGAGCGCCTCTACAAGGCGGTCATGGACAGCCATCTCGCAGCGATGGCGTCGGGTAAGCCCGACATGCAGGGAACGGCAGGCCTGGGCGACGCGCTGATGCGCATCAGTAGTGGTATCGGACGACTGGCGGCAGATGCTTCCTGTCGGGCATTCTGCGCCTCGTTGTCGCGCTCCATTTACGCCAGTGAGGTCTACATCGAACATTGGAACGCGATGCTGGAGCCGTATCTCACGTGTGCGGAGCAAGCGTTTGCGAAGGCTTCAGTCCGCGCGAGCAATGCCGGTGACGGCGAGAAGTTCCTCACGCTCCTCCTTGCAGGGCATGGCCTGCCTGGTGGGGCAAGGCCCATGGCCGAGTGCGGTGCAACCGTCGCGCTTTTTGTGCGGGCCTATGACGCCTTCGGGCAGTGACCCGTATGGCTTAGAATCGGCCTGAAACCTGCCATCGGATCGTCAAGGAGACGTGCCTGCAATGATAAGGATATCCATGCCCACTTTCCTCGCCGCTGCGTTTTCCGCTGTCGGCTTGACGACGTTTGCAGCAGCGACCGAGGCGCTGCCCAGCGGATTGGAGGTGGCGCTCCACCGCGTAGCGGCCGTCGCGCAGGCGCCCGCCTCGACGCAGGCAGCAGAGACATTGTGGGGAACGCCGTTGGATGCGCCCGTGGTGCTGCATGACCGCACCACCGGAACACGTTGGCGTTTGAATGCCGTCACTGGCGGTGTGGAGTCTGTTGCGCTGCGCAAGGATCAACCGCCCGCGAACACCTGCATCGACATCGACGGTACCTCCAACGTGCTGTTGGTGCTGCCTCTGCCCGTGGACAACGACGGACTCGCGACCCTGTTCTGGCATGAACAATGGCACTGCGTGCAGACAGCGCTTGGACTCTCGGCGTCTGAAGGCGATACAGCGCATCTGGATGACGAGAGTGGCCGAACGGCAGTGCGATTGGAGCTGCGTGCGCTCGGGCAGGCGCTGTCCGCGAGCGATGATGGCGATCGCCGAAGACATATCGCGGCCGCGTTGCGGTTCCGGGCGCTTCGATCTGGCGAGGTGGCGTCGGGCGCCCGCGCGCTCGCCGAAGAGGCGAAGGTTGAACGCAACGAGGGCCTTGCCGAGTACACAGGCCGCAAGGTGGCGGCCGCTGCCAACGGAGAGAGTGTGCTGCCCGCGTTGGTGAGGTCGCTGGCTGCGGCAGATGCCTCGGCAAGCTATGTCCGCTCGGCGGCGTACGTGACCGGGCCGGCGTACGGCGTTCTGCTGGATCGTTGGTCCCCGGGCTGGCGCAGCGGACTGTCGACCACGTCCGACCTGCCCGGGCTGCTGGCCGATCAACTCGGTATGCCGCCCAGCGCGTCCGATCTCGAGGATATCGGGCGCGGTTATGGGATGGACGAGGTGCGTGCGCAGGAGCAGGAGCGCGCAGCGATCCGGGCGCAACGCAGTGCTGTGTATCGCGAACGGTTCCTCGGAAGCGATGCCGTTCGGCTGCCACTGAGCAAGCCCTCCGCGTCGTTCGATCCGCGCACGCTCTTTCCGCTGGGCGAGGTGGGAACGGTCTATACGCCGCTGACGGTGCGCGACGAATGGGGCGAGCTGACGGCGGAATCTGGTGCGTTGCTGTCGAAAGACTGGAGGCTCGTGACCCTGGGCGGCGGCGCGCTTGCTGATGGTGCCTCGAACTGGACAGGACCAGGCTGGAGCCTCGTTCTCAGCGAGGGCTGGCAACTGGAGAGGGACTCTGACGGGTGGCGTCTGACGCGCCGGAAGGAAGACGGTAACCGCAGGTAGAAGAGGTGCTGGATCGTCTGCGACCTACCGCATCTCCACCACCACCTTGCCCTTGGCCCGGCCGCTCTCAACGTGGGCCAGGGCGCCTTGGGTCTGCTGGAACGGGAAGACCCGGTCGATGACCGGACGGATCGCACCAGCCTCCACCAGCGAGGTGATCTCGCTCAACTGCTGGCCGCTGGCCCGCATGAACACGAAGGTGTACGTCACGCCCTTCTGCTTGGCCTTGCTGCGGATGCCATGGCTGAGCAGGCGCATGACCTGCTTGAGCGGCCAGGCCAGCGCGCGCGCACTGGCAAATGAATTCGGCGAACGTGCCGATGCGATCATCGTCGGGACGCGCATACACCTCATCGCCGGGGTTGAAGTGGTGCACCCCGGCACCGACACTTAGCACCGTGCCGGCCATATCGTTGCCAAGAATCAGCGGCAGGCGATAAGGCAGGATCAGCTTGAACTCCCCGGTGCGTATCTTGGTGTCCAGCGCATTGACGCTGGCCGCGTGCACGCGGATGAGCACATCGTCATCGCGCAGCGGAGGCTGTGGGGCGTCGCCGATGCGGCCGGTCTCCTTTTTGCCATAACGGTCGACGAGGAAGGCTTTCATGGGCGGTGTGTCTCTGGTGGAGGGATGCCGTCAGGCTGCGGGGCAGGGAACGTGGTGGGCGCATCAGTTATCGAGGAACGCTAGCGCGTCCCGAACGAACTCGTCGTGATACTGGAATATCCCGCCATGACCGGCGTCGTCGTAGAGGACCAGCGTTGCATCGGGAATGCGGTGGGCCAGATCGCCACTGTTGGGCGTGGGGACCATGATGTCGCTGTCCCCATTCGCGATGAGCACCGGGATACGGATGTCGCCCAGGTCCTGGGGCGATTGCCTGCCCCACGCGGTGATCGCCTTCAGTTGCCGCAGGAACGCCCCGGGTGAGGCCGGCCTGTCGCGATCATTCGTGCGTTCCTTCAACCGTTGCAGGAACGCGGTGGCCGCCTGTCGGCTGCGGGCGCTGCCGGTGAAGAACAGGTAGTACTTGGGATCGCGCCGCGTCAGCAGGCCCTTGAGGATCAAGGGCCAGGACACGCGGCCCACCCGGTCGATACCGCGGCCACCCGCCGGCCCGGTACCGGTCAGGATGAGCCGCCGCACCAGGTCGGGCGCGTCCAGCACCACCTGCTGCGCAACGAAACCGCCGAGCGAGAAGCCGAGCAGATCGACGCGGCCCAAGCCCATCGTGCGAATCAGCGCGATCGTGTCCTGCGCCATTTCCGCGACGGTTACCGGTGCTTTGCCACCTGATCCTCCAATGCCACGGTAGTCGATGGCGATGACGCGATGCCTGCTGGCCAGGCCATCCACGATGTGCGGGTCGAAGTTGTCGAGCACCGCGCCCCAGTGGTTGAGCATGACCAGCGGGGAGCCGTGCTGCGGCCCCAGTTCGCGGTACGCGAAACGGGTGCCATCGACCTCCAGCGAGCGGGTCGGTGCATTCTCGAACGAACGTCTGGAGTCGGGGGGCGTGCTGGGAAGCGTCATGGTCGCGTACCTGTGGGGTCAGGGCTTCACTCGGTGGGGCGATAGCGTTCCGCCGCCTGCGCCTGCCGGATGTCCGAGAGCAGGCCCTGACGCGATGCGTCCAGCGTGTCCCAGCGTTCGGCCACATGCAGCGGTGGAATCGTGACGGTCTCGCGGCGATCAAAGCCGACCAGCGCCGCATCAACCAGCTCGCCGACATCCATCACCTCCGGCAACGTGTTGATGTCGATACCGGCCCGCTGCCAGATCTCGGTGCGCGTCGTCGCCGGCAGCACAGCCTGAACGTAGACCCCCTTGGGCGTCAGCTCCAGGCTGAGCCCCTGCGACAGGAACAGCACGAAGGCTTTGGTCGCACCGTAGACGGACATGCCGAACTCCGGCGCCAGCCCAACCACCGAGCCGATGTTGATGATCGCGCCTTCACCGGCGTTGGCCAGTCGCGGTGCAACCGCAGCGGCCAAGCGGGTCAGGGCGAGGGTGTTCAGCGTGATCAGTTGTTCGATGCTGTCGGCCGACTGCTCGGTGAAGCCACCGGATTGGGCGATGCCGGCGTTGTTGATCAGGATGCCGATGCGCGCATCCTCGCGGAGGCGGGCTTCAACGGTGGCCAGGTCGCTGCGCAGGGTGAGGTCGGCCGGAAGTACATCGATGGCAACGCCGGTGTCGTGGCGCAGGCGCACGGCCAGTGCGTCCAGCCGCGCCGTGTCGCGCGCGACCAGTACCAGATCGTGGCCGCGGCGAGCAAATCGTTCGGCGTAAACGGTGCCGATGCCGCTGGAGGCGCCGGTGATGAGGACAGCAGGAAGCAGGCTCATGGTGTGTCTCTTGACATGTAATGGGGGAACGGGGATGCAGCGCGGCGATGGCGACGGGGTTACTGCGCGAACGTGTCGGTCAGGGCGGGGTAGTCGGTGTAGCCTTCCGCGCCGCCGCCATACAACGTGGCCGGGTTAAGGGCGTTCAAGGGCGCGCCGGTTTCCAGGCGTTCAACCAGATCCGGATTGCTGATGAAGGCACGGCCAAAGGCGAACAGGTCGGCCTTGCCACCGGCGAGATGCGCGTTGGCCAGCTCCAGGTCATAGCCGTTGTTGGCCAGGTAGGTGCCGGTGAAACGGCGGCGCAGGCCGTCGAAGTCGAACGGGGCGACATCGCGCGGGCCGCCCGTCGCGCCTTCGACCACATGCAGGTAGACGACGCCCAGCGCGCTGAGCTGATCGACGATGTAGTCGTACTGCGGCTGCGGATCGCTGATGGTCGCGATGGCGTTGGCCGGCGAGACCGGCGAGAGGCGCACGCCGGTGCGATCGGCGCCGATCTCAGCGGCTACGGCCGCAGTGACCTCCAGCAGCAGGCGTGCACGGTTTTCGATCGAGCCGCCGTAGGCATCGGTGCGCTGGTTGGCGCCGTCCTTGATGAACTGCTCGAGCAGGTAGCCGTTGGCACCGTGGATTTCGACACCATCGAACCCGGCGGCGATCGCATTGGCGGCGGCCTGACGGAAGTCGTTGACGATGGCCGGCAGTTCGTCGATCTCCAGTGCACGCGGCTCGGACACATCGACAAAGCCGTTGTGGACGAAGGTCTTGGTGTGCGCCCGGATGGCCGAGGCGGACACGGGCGCGGCGTTGCCGGGCTGCAGATCCACGTGGGAGATGCGGCCCACGTGCCACAGCTGCACGAAGATGCGCCCGCCGCGCGCGTGCACGGCATCGGTGACCTTGCGCCAGCCATCGATCTGATCCTGCGTGTAAAGCCCCGGCGTGTCCTGGTAACCCTGGGCCTGCGCCGAGATCTGGGTGGCCTCGGTGATGATCAGGCCGGCCGAAGCGCGCTGGGCGTAGTAGGTGGCGGCGAACGGACCGGGCACAAGACCGGCCCCGGCGCGGTTGCGCGTCAACGGTGCCATCACGATGCGGTTGGCCAGGGTCAGCGGGCCAAGGGGGTAGGACTGGAAGAGCGTCGAGGTCGTCATGGTGGGTGCGGGGTCGTGAGCGGTGAGGGATGGCGCGGGCGGGCCGGCAGTGGCGTCGCCTGGAAGTGACGCAATGATGATGACCGTAATCTTAGATGTCAATGGTTTGATGATGGTGATCATCTATCCGTGGTAAAGTGCGCGTCTATCGAGGCAGAACGGCAAGAGACCACCCGTCATGAAGGTCACCAAGGCACAGGCGCAGGCCAACCGGGCGCACATCGTCGACACCGCTTCCACGCTTTTCAGGGAGCGGGGCTACGACGGTGTGGGCGTCGCAGACCTCATGGCGGCCGCCGGCTTTACCCATGGCGGCTTCTACAAGCACTTCGGCTCCAAGGCCGACCTGATGGCGGAGGCAGCAAGCTGCGGCCTGGCGAAATCGGCCGATGCCGCCGCCGACATGGACCTGGCGAGCTTCATGCGCTACTACCTGTCCCGGCAGCATCGTGACGCGCCAGGCCAGGGCTGCACCATGTCGGCGCTGTGCACCGACGCGGCGCGTCAGCCGGATCCGGTCAAGTCGGCCTTCGCTGCAGGTATCGAGGCGCAGCTGGCCGTCTCTCCCTACCCGGAAGGGCGGGCCGACGGCCCCACGTCCGAACAGGCGCGTGCTCGGCGCATGGCGTTGATGGCCCAGGCGGTCGGCGCGATGGTGTTGTCCAGGTCCTGCCCGGACGACTCGCCGCTGGCGGACGAGATTCTGGATGTGTGCCGGGAAGACGTGCTGGCGCGGTTGGGTGGTGTGCCCAACGGCTGACGCGTGCTGGCCCAGATCCGCAACGCGCAGCACGTGGCGCGCAACGCGTGTCCTGCCACTCGCCCGGTCGCCTCATGTCGTCGTGCGCGCGCCTCGTGCGCTAGCGATGGAAAAGCGTGCACGTCGCCGCTCACTGGGCTCACCGCTTGGTTCGCCTGGCCGGGCCTGAAAATCGGACGCTGCGTCTTGTACCACGCCGGTGGCGGCCCATCATCACGCTCCCTCTACGTCTCCCAGCTTCAACTGAATGCCGGTCATGGCGCTGGTGAAAAGGCCGCTATAGTCCGAACACCCCAGACAAAGGAGGCACTGCAATGTTTCTGACCACAAAACAAATGACGACGGCGCGTACGCTGGCTGTGGCAATCATCGCTACCGTAGGCCTCAGTTCCTGCGCCACGTACAAGGACGAGTTCGCAACGATCAACTCACGCCTTGATCAACTCGACACGAAGGTGCAGGGCGCGGCCCAGAGCGCCGAATCGGCCAATCAATCCGCTCAGCAGGCCAACCAGCGTCTGGATCAGATCGAAGGCCGTGTGCAGCAGCTCGAACAGGCGCCCCGCCGCAAGCCACGCGGTTGATCGCTCGTGCTCCGTGTGTGAGCAACGTTTGAATCGACAACGGGTGGCCTACGCAGGCCACCCGTTGTCGATGATCATGCAATCGTCATTGCAAGGAAGTGTCCCATCCGTACGCACTCTTACCCCGTAGTCCTGGCCCTTCGCGGCGCACTGACCATGGCGCTGGCGCTGGCAAGCATCGGCGTGGCAAACGCCGAGGATGCAGCTGCGCAGCCGACAGCCGCTGTCGATGAACTCCCGCCAGGCCAGGAAGTATCCAACACCGTGATCGAACTCGCGGGCTGGGTGGTTGCCACCAAGGACAGCCAGGGCTATCCGTTCGCCATCATGGACAAGGCCGCTGCCCAGGTGCTGGTTTTCGATGGCGAGGGCCGGCTTCGCGGCGCGGCGTCCGGGCTGTTCGGCTCGGCCACCGGTGACCATACGGCCCCCGGTATTGCCGGTCTTGCGCTTCGCGAGATTCCGGGACGGGACCGTACGACGCCTGCAGGTCGCTTCGTGGGCGGGTACGGCCCGTCGATCGATGCCGGTCGCGTGCTGTGGGTGGATTACGAGTCCGCCGTCTCCATCCATCCGACGGCGATGGGCGTCCCGGCCGAAAGGCGCGTGGAACGTCTGGCATCTCCCTCGCCGGACGACAACCGCGTTACCCATGGCTGCATCAATGTGTCGCCAGGGTTCTACGAGAAGGTCATCCAGGCGACGTTCGAGCGGGGCGGGGTGTTCTACGTCCTGCCGGACAAAGCGTCGATAGCGGAGACCTTCCCGGAGTTCGCGAAGAGCCGTGCGGCGACGCAGGGCGACGAGGGAACCCGGGCTGGCCCTGCCGGCAAGTGAGGAGCGCATCGCATCACGGTGCATGCCGTTCGAAGTGTGCTTCAAGCACGTTGATGTCTGCCTCAACAACGACAGCAGCCACGTAGCCATCCGGCCGGATCAGCAGCCACTCACCCGGCTCCAGACCGTAGGCCTCGGCGAAGTGTCCGGCCGCATCACGCAGATCGCCGCCCTGGCCGATGA
>Ga0308158_10005220_pt1 | contig 10703 bp, 7 predicted proteins | sample PhyBR2_FD_201038 | JGI IMG/M metagenome (GOLD analysis project Ga0308158, IMG submission 201038) | Phyllosphere microbial communities from UC Gill Tract Community Farm, Albany, California, United States - DLSLB.R2 | ecosystem: Host-associated > Plants > Phyllosphere > Unclassified | place: USA...
TGATGCCCTGGCCTGCGATCATCAGGTTGAGCTCGCCGGGCAGCACAGCCGCCGCCACGCCGTTCGAGTCGAGATGGTCGATGCGCCCGGTGAACAGCCACGAGACGGTCGCGAGACCGGTGTGCGGATGCCGAGGCACCTCCATGCCGCCCGTCACGGCGACATCATCGGGACCGTAGTGATCGAGGAAGCACCACGCCCCGACGAGCGAGCGGCGCTTCTGCGGCAGAGTCCGGTAGACCGTCATCGCCCGGATGCCCCCGAGCGGCACCTCGCGAGGAGTGAGCACCTCGACGGAGGTGCACGGCTGACCCGGCTCCAGCACGTTGAGCGGCGGATCCTTCTCGAGATTGGTCATCGCGGCTCCTCGGCGGGCTCGGCTGCGGTGGGGATGCAGCCAGCGTAGTGGCGGATGGCGAAGATGGCACTTCGGATGGCGCGAGGTCAACCCCCTCGTCGTCACCGGTCGCAGGGCGGACTCTGAGGGGATCACGTGGACGTGATTCGTCTCGTCCACCCGACGTCAGGAGTCGAGATGAGCACACCCAACCCGGATCCTCGCGACCGCGAACCCGCAGCCGTTTCCGTCGAGCGGGGACCCACCCACCGCGAAGAGGCCCTCGAACGCGAGCAGGAGCGGTTCGGCGGGTTCAAGTGGGGCTCGGCCTTCTTCGGCTGGCTCACTGCCACCGGCACTGCCGTTCTGCTGACGGCGCTCCTGAGCGCGGTCGGGGCGGGGCTGGGCCTCGGCGTCACGGAAGGCGACGTCGAAGACGCTGCCCAGGAGATGGGAGCGAACGCCCAGACGGTCACCATCATCGGCGCCATCGCCCTAGCCGTCGTTCTGTTCGTCGCCTACTACTGCGGCGGCTATGTCGCAGGTCGGATGGCGCGATTCTCCGGAGCGAAGCAGGGTCTCGCGGTCTGGATCTGGGCGATCGTCATCGCGATCGTGGTGGCCGTCATCGCCGCCGTGGCCGGTTCGCAGTTCAATGTCCTCGGTCAGCTGAACAGCTTCCCGCGCATCCCCGTGGACGAGGGCGCCCTGACGGCCACCGGCATCGTCACCGCGATCGTCGTGGCCCTCGTCAGCCTGGGCGGTGCGGTTCTCGGCGGGATCGGCGGCATGCGCTACCACCGCAGGGTCGACCGCGTAGGACTCGGCCGGTGATCCGCAGACCCGGAGGAGCGGCTGCGGACACCTCCGCCGCCCGACAGAAAGGGAACCCATGATCGATTCGTACAAGATCAACAGCCTGTTCGACGCAGACGTCGTCGACGCCGATGGGTCGAAGATCGGCACGGTGAAGCACGTGTACGTGGATCCGGATGGCGGTCAGCCGCTGCTCGTCGGTGTCACGACCGGCTGGTTCGGCAGGTCGGAGTCGTTCGTGCCGCTGCGCGACGCCGACTTCGACGGCGAGGTGCTCCACGTGGAGTACGACAAGGACGTGGTCAAGCACGCTCCTCGCATCGATGCCGACGGCACTCTGACCGACGACGACATCGACCGCATCCAGGACCACTACGGCGATGGAAGCACCGGGGAATCCGGTGACGAGCACTCGAGACGTGCCGACGACCTGGCACGGCGTCGCTCGCACGAGCACGACACTGCTCCGGACGCCACCCGAGCAGGCGAACCCGCCCCTGTGGGCGATGAGCGCCCTCCGCGGAAGCGGATCCGCGTGCACAGGTACGTCGTCACGGATGACCGGACCGGCACCGCTCCCCCGTCGTCACGAGACGACGGAACCCTCGATCGTGACCCGGCTGTCGAGCAGACCCGCTACGAGACGGTGGAGGAGACGCGCGCGGACCGGGTCGACGACTCGAGGGCCGGCTCAGCGGACGAGCGGCCACGCGATCTCGACGGCGATGGACTACGGCGACATCGGGAATGAGGGCGGCGTCACGAACACGGAGGTGCTCTGCAGCGCCGCCCGTCTGGCGTCCCTTCTGGGCGACCGGCGGCGGAGTTCGCCGTCGTGCAGCTCGAGCACGCGGTCGGCGCGCGCGAGCATCGCCGGATCGTGCGTGGCGACCACTGCTGCGGTGCCGCGCTCGTGCACGAGACGGGCGATGAGATCCATGATCTGAGCGCCGGTCTCGCTGTCGAGTTGAGCGGTCGGCTCGTCGGCGAGCAGGATGCCCGGCTGCATGACGAGGGCGCGCGCGATGCCCACACGCTGCTGCTGTCCGCCAGAGAGCTCGCCAGGGCGCTGCTGTGCGTGCTCGTCGAGGCCGACGTCGCGGAGCGCTTCGGCGACGCGGCGGTCACGCTCGGCCGGGTCGACCCGCCGGATCCGCAAAGGCACCTCGACGTTCTCGGAGGCGGAGAGCACCGGGATGAGTCCCGCCGTCTGGAAGATCGATGCGATACGCGAACCGCGCAGGGCGGCGACATCTGTCGTCGGATCCGCGAGGTCTGCGCCGTCGATGAGCACCCTCCCCGAGGTCGGGCGGTCGAGACCGCCCAGCATGGTGAGCAGCGTCGTCTTGCCCGCGCCGGAGCGCCCCGCGATCACCACGAGCTCACCCGCCTGCACCGCGAGCTCGGCGTCACGCACGGCGACGACGTCACCCCCAGAGCTCGGGAAGACGCGCGACAGCGACTCGGCCTTCAGCACAGCGTCCATCAGGCATCCTCCGTAGGGTCGCTGCGTCGTGCGGCGGACTGTGCCGGCGCGACGCGCACGTGGTCGGGCTCGAGGCTGAGCTGCACCCGCTCTCGCAGGTCGAGCGCGGCGACGAAGTCGGCCGGAAGCTGCATGCGCCCGGCCCTGTCGAGCAAGGCGTACTCTTTCGCGGTTCGCACTGCTCTGCCCTGGTGATCAGTGGCGTCGCTGCGGAGGGTCTCGGTCGAGGTGCGGCCGTCGCGGATGCGCACCGTGCGCTCGACGTGCTCTGTGACGCCCGCGTCGTGCGTGACGATCAGCGTCGTCACGCCGCGTTCGCGGTTGACGGTCTCCATCGCAGCCAGCACTTCGGCGCTGGTCTGCTCATCGAGCTCTCCCGTCGGCTCGTCGGCGAGCAGGACGCGAGGCCGGTTGGCCAGGGCGACGGCGATCGCGACGCGCTGCCTCTGCCCGCCCGACATCTGTGCGGGGCGCTTGTCGGCCACATCGGCGGCGTCGAGCAGTTCCAGCAGCTCGTCCCCCGCCACCGCGCGCTCGGCGCGGGGCACGATGCCCGCGACATCGTGCACGATCGCGATGTTCTCCCGCGCGGTCAGATACGGCAGAAGGTTGCGGGCTGACTGCTGCCATACGAAGCCGACGCTGCTGCGCCGGTATGCCAGGCGCTCGGCGCCCTTCATGGTGACCAGATCGTGTCCGGCCACGCGAGCCGCGCCCGCGGTCGGCTGGTCGAGCCCGGCGAGGATGCCGAGCAGTGTGCTCTTTCCTGACCCGGAAGCTCCGACCAGGGCGACCATGTCGCCTGTGTCCATGCGCAGGTCGAGCCCCTGCAGGGCCTGCACCTCCACCCCCTGCGCGGTGAAGATGCGCACGAGTCCCTCGCACACGATCGTGCCGTCGGTCATGTCGTCCATCCTCTCGCCACGTTCATCATTGCTCGACCCGCTCATCGCCGTCTCTCACCGCGGTCGCCGTGGCCAGGCGCGATGCGAGCGAGGTGGCCGCGATCACAGCGGCAGCCGATACGAGTGCGAACCCGACCACGACGAGGACGGGCCAGATGCCTCCGAGCGCAACGGGGGGCTGAGACGGACCGCCGACGAAGCCACGCAGGTCGAGCTGCGGTATCACGAGCCATGCCATCGAGATGCCGACGCCTGCGCCGAACGGTAGAGCGAGCAGCAGCGCGGGGGCGACCTCCCAGGTCACGAGCCGCCTCTCCCCTCGTGACGGATGACCGAGGGCGCGCAGGATCGCGAGCATCCTGGCCCGCGGCACAGCGCCGAGCACGAGCATGGCGATCACCGCGACGGCGAGCAGCACGGCGACGATGCCGCTGGCAGCCAGCAGAGCGCCCTGCACGACGGAGAACGCCGGGTCCTGCTCGTGCACCGCGGCGGCCCTGGTCGGCGTGGTGAAGGCGGCGTCGCCTGCCACCTCGCCGACCGCGGCCGCTCCGACCTCGTCGGCGTCGGCGTTCGGGCTGACAGACAGATAGAGCTGAGACAGGCCGATGTTGCGCTGGCCGAGTGCGCGCGCGTTCTCGGTGTCGACGATCACCCATTGCTCGGCCGTCCCGAACGGCACCTGTGCGGGAGCGACCGCCACGACGTGCACGGTCCTGCCGGCGACCTCGAGCTCGATCCCCGCGAGGTCGCCGCGGGAATCCACTCCCAGACGCTCCAACAGGGTCTGGGACGCGACGACAGGAACCCGCTCGCCGTCGGCGGGCTCTGCGAGCGATTCCGGAAGCGGGAGCGCAGCGGGAAGACCCTGCTGCATCTTCGCGAACTCCGCCGTGTCGATCGTGTAGACGTGGGCTCGCTGATTCTCCGAGGCCGTCTCGGCCTCCACAGCCGAATCGCCCTGCAGCGCGGCCATCTGGGCGACCCCCTCGAGCTGAGCGACGCGCTCGGCAGCGTTCTCGGTGATGTACGAGGCGTCGACGCGAACATCGGCTCCGACGTCCATCGCCGCTGAGCGCTCGATGCCGCGCGTCACGGTGGAGGCGAATGCGACAGAGAAGACGGCCACGCCGAGACCGATGACGACGGCGAGCACGGGTGCAGCTCTCACGAGCGGGTCGCGTCGCGCCCGTGCAGGGCCGAGGAGCGCTGTGAGAGACGCCCGTCGGCGGCCCCGCCGCTCGGCGAGCAGCAGCACGGGCGGCAGAACCCGCAGGCACAGGATGCTGGCGGACGCGCCGAGGAGCACGGGCAGCGCGAGCAGCAGCGGGTCGGCTTCTGCCCCGCCCGGTCGCGCGGCGATGAGCGCCACGAGCGCGACCGTCAGCGCGAGGAAGAGCAGTTCGGCGATCAGGCGTGGTGACCCGCGGCGCGCGGTCTCGCCGAGGTCCCGGCGCTGATGCCGCTCGGCATCGGTCAGCACGCTCCATGGCAGGACGACGGCGGGCACAGCCGCGAGGACCGCAGGGATCAGCAGCACCCACCCGGCGAGCAGGCCGGGCTCGACTGCTGCCGTCGCCGAGCCGATCATGGCGCCGAGGACGCCGAGTGCGGCGCCTTCGCCACCCAGAAGAACGATGAGCCGAGACGTCGACGCCCCTCGAGCACGCAGCACGCGCACCGGGCCGACGCGTCGGACGGCGATCAGCCGGGTGACGAGTGCGAGCACGACCAGGGCGACGGCGACCGGTCCCACAGCCGCGACGGCGACCACCGCCGTCATCGCCTGACCGCGGGTCACGCCGTCGCCGATCACGCGCGGCAGCCCCGATGAGAACGACAGTCCTCTGTTGTAGAAGCTGTCGGTGGCCATCGGCAGCTCGATCGGGTCGGCGGTGAGCAGTCTCAGCTCAGCTGCCACGGCCGACGCGTTCGCCGCCGTGATCCGATCGGTGTCGAGAGGGATCCACGAGGTGACCTTGACGTCGCGCACGCGATCCTCGAGCGCGGCGACCTCGTCGATGTGCATGAATGCCGCACCCACCAGGATCTGGTCCCCGGTGGAGCTCACCTCGAGCACAGGACGCAGCGAGCCGGGGATGAACGCCCAGTCCGGTGCATCCGGATCGACGGCGGTGACGGTGCCGGTGAGCAGCACCGTGCGGCCGTCCCACAGCCGCTCGGTGCCGATCGGCCACGCCAGCTGCTCGGCGACCTCCGTCGTGAGTGCGACCTCCACTCTCACCGACGGGTCGGTGACCTCCGGCAGGCGTCCGTCGGCCACGGCGATGCGGCTCTGGAACCCCACTTCGGACACGAGCGAGATCTTGTTGATGGGCACAGGGTCGGTGCGCGCAGGATCGGGATCGATCGAGAACTGCGGATCGATCGCCATCATCAGCCGTGGCTCGCCGAGCAGGGCGCGCAGCGGCGCCGGCTGCTGCCGGCCCGCCTCATCGATGGTCGAGAGCGCCGACCCCCAGACACCTGCCTCCGGGTCGGAGCTCGCATCGAATGAGGGAAGCCCGGGTGCAGTCGCCGCCAGCCAGCGGCTGATCTGCGGAAGCGCGGTGGTCGCGTTCTGGATGGTCGCGGTGCGGCCCTGCTCGAGCATCAGCGGCGCGGCGACTCCCAGATACGACAGCCCGGCGATGACGATCAGGAGGAACATCGACAGGGCCGGGGTCGTCGCAGCGCCACGCAGCGCGAGCCGGATCGACGAGGTCATGACGCGACCCCCAGCACGATGGGCAGCACAGCGCTTGCGACTCCGGCTCCCAAGGCCGCACCGGTGACCACCGCGTAGAGCGCGATTCCGGCGCTCTCGCCCATCCGCATCGCACGCAGCGCGGTCGGCGCGAGGCCGAGCGCGCCCAGCACCATGGCCTCGTCCCGGCGGGCGCGAGCGGTGGCAGAGGTCGCGGCGATGAAGCCGATTGCGCCGAGCAGAGCCGCGACGAGAGCACCGATCGTGAGCATCCTCGGCGCGACGGAGGTGACCGGGGCAGCACTGACCTGCGCTGCCGTGAGTATGCGCATAGGCTGCACCGTCTGCGCGCGGACGAGCTGTGCGATACGCGGAGGATCATCGCTGCTCAGCCAGAGCTCGTTCGCCGGCCTCTCGAGCCCCAGTCTCTCGAGCGCGGTCGGCTCGGTGGCGACACCGAGGCCGGAGCCGACCCCCGGCAGCGAGTCGACGACGCCGTCCACCACGATCGACACCGGCTGATTGATCGAGCGCATGCGCGCGGTGAAGACCGTGCCGTGCTGTGCACCGAGGCGGTCGGCGAGACTCGCGGTGATCTGCGCGGGAAGGGTGTCGCCTGACGCGGTCGGCAACGGCGCCGTGAGGCCGACGACCGCAGCGGGTCCGGCCACGAGGGTCGCCGTGTCGGATCCGACGGTGAGAGGTGTGTGGAGGATGTCGGCCGCCGAGCCCACCCCGTTCCAGTTCTCGACATCGGCCGCCCTCATGTCGAGCTCGTCGACCGAGATCAGGCGTACGTCGGCGCCGAGCATCGCACGAGACGTGCGCTGTTCTGCGACATGGGACGCCAACGGCGCCATGACCGCGAGAGCCGCGGTGGCCGCCGCCAGCGAGAGGCAGAGGATCGCGACGGCGACGGTGTTCATGCGTCTGGCCACCTGACGCAGAGGCAGGATCGGCGTGATGCCTCTGGAGGGGCGCAGCAGGCGCTCGCCGAGAGCAGCCAGCGGGCCGGCCGCCAGCGGGGCGAGTGCGCAGGCGGCGATGAGCAGCAGAGTGGGCGCGGCCGCCGCGAGGGGCTCGGTGGCGCCGTCCGATCGCACGACGCTGCGTGTTGTGAACAGCTGCCAGCCGGCCAAGGCGCCGAGAGAGATCGCGACGCCCGTCGGGAGCAGCAGCGCGGTCAGCGAGCGAAGGCCGGCGTCACTGCGCTGTGCGTCCGGCCGCACCGCGTCGGCGCGCAGGGCGCTGCGCACCGCGAGCAGAGCAGCCATCAGGGCCGCGGCGACGACGGCGCCTCCGCCGAGGAGCACCACCTCGACGGACAGCCCGACGAGCACCGCGAGCCCGGCCATCGCGATCGCCGCGCCGGTGAGAGCGAAGACCGCGGTCTCGCTTGCCGCCGCGACCGCGAGCCGACGAGCGGACGCGCCGCGGGCGCGCAGCAGCCCGAGCTCGTCGAGACGTGCGGTCGAGAGCGACGAGAGCACGATGCCGAGCACGAGCGCGCCGAGCAGCGCGACGATGAGCTGTGGTGCCGTCAGCAGCCCGCGTGTGGCCGCGAGTGCGGCGGACTGCCGGTCGAGCGTCTGGCCGAGCGAGCCCGACACCTGCGTGTTCTCTGCCCTGCCCGGGTCGATCCTCTCGGGCAGGGCCTCGAGCCTTGCGACTCCGCGCTTCAGATCAGCGAGCGACGTGAGATCGATGCCGGTGGGCGTGATCTGCCAGCTGACCGTGCGCGCGTCGACCTGCGCCGCGAGCGCGTCGCCCACGACGACTGCCGGTCCGATGACGCCGTCGCTCTCTCCGGATGCCACTGACGGGTCACCATTCCACACCGTGGCGGCGGGGTCGTGCGCACGCCAGGTTCCGACGACCTCGAGCGCAGGGCGGTCACGGGCCGGTGGCACCGGCTCGCCACCGGTTGTCGCGACGGTCAGGCTGTCGCCCGCGCCGACGCGGAGGCGTTCCGCCGCGGCATCGGGAAGCGCGATCTGGTCAGGATGCTCTGGCCACCGCCCCGCGGTGAGTTCGGCGAGGTCGGGGATGCGCTCGTCTGAGAGAAGGCGGAGCTTCGAGGCGCCGCCGTCGGGAGCCACGACCGAGACCTCGATCGAGACCTGCCTGGCGACCGTGACGGGTGCGCCGGCGAAAGCCTCGGCGATGGCATCCCGCACCTTCTCGTCCTGCGCGGCAGGGTCGTCGGTCTCAGTGGCGACGACCCGCGCACTGCGGGCGTCAGGTTCGGCGTCGCGCAGAATCTCAGCGGCGCCACGGGTCAGCAGCTGATCGGCGGCGATGGCGGTTCCGCCCATACCGGCGACCACGATGGCGATCACGAAGGCGAGAAGCGATAGCCGACCGGCGTGCTGCCCGGCCCGCCGTATTGCAGACGTCATCGCTTCCCATCCGGTGCGCTCCCCCTCGCGCGCACGCACTGCCTCTCATCCTGGCGCGCATGGTTGTGTTCGCGCAACCATGCGCGGAGACGTCGGGCGATGGCAGGTCAGGCGTCGATATCCGCGAGAAGCTTCTTGAGGGCGCTCTCGATGGAGGTGTGGTCGTACTGTCCCGCTCTGCTCTCCGCCGAGATCACACCGCACCGGTGCAGGCGACGGAAGTCGCCGTAGGGAAAGCTGTAGCGGCCCTTCGTGCCCTCCGTGGCGCTGGTGTCCTCGCCGAGGTGCCACAGAGCGAACTCGTCCATGCCGTGCTTCTCGATGAAGGCGTTCTCGTCGTCGGTGCTGGGGGCGTGCTCGCTCCAGTCGTCGCGCTCGTCGCGGACGACCTCGCCCTGGCGCAGCAGGCTGCGGGCGTGCTCAAGAGCCTTCTTGTTCAGCTGAGTCGGCATGGTGTTCTCCTGTTCGCTCGTGTGTGCCTGTTCCAGGCTGCGACGACAGCCGCAGCGGGCGAAGGGACTGGTGGTCTGGACGGTCGAATGCTAGAGATCCGATCCGTTCCGCAGGCGCCTCCGAACAACTCAGCGAACCGGCCGCCATGGCTGGGCTGAGGAGAAGTGAACGATGACGGAGCGGAATCGACGAGGCGCATTCATCTTCTTCGCCGCTGTCGCGGGAGTGATCAGCGCGCTGGTGTTCCTTGCGGCTGCGGAGCTGTCGGCGCTGCTGGTGGCGCGCGATTCGAGTCCGCTTCTGGCGGTGGGCTCGTTCGTCATCGACGTCGTTCCGCAGCCGCTCAAGGAGTTCGCGATCTCGACGTTCGGGGAGTTCGACAAGATCGCGCTGCTGCTCGGGCTCGGGCTGGCGGTGCTGATCGCGTCAGCAGGAGCGGGCATGCTGCAGCTCTTCCGGCCGCCGACCGGCGTGATCATGCTCGGCATCGCCGGGGCGGCGTGCGTAGCGGCGACCACCACGCGTGCCGGTGCCACGCCCCTCGCTTTCCTTCCCTCGGTGATCGGCGCAGTCGCGGGGGCCGTGGTGCTCGTCCTTCTCTGCCGACGGCTCATGGTCTGGCGGCGCGCGGCCTCCGTGCCATCGGACGCGGTCGAATCCGGCGCAGACAGGGGCATCGACGCCGTGGTGATCGACCGACGCCGGTTCTTCGCGCTCGCCGGCATAGCGGGCGCATCCGCTCTGATCGTCGGCATCACCGCACGGGCGGTGAACGCCGCAACGTCATCCGTTGCCGCGATCCGCAAGGGGCTGCGCCTGCCGGCAGCTCGCACATCGGTGACGATCCCCGAGGGAGCCGAACTCGACATCCCGGGCATCTCGCCGCTGTTCACCCCCAATGCAGACTTCTACCGGGTGGACACGGCGCTCACCGTGCCGACGGTCGACCCCGCGACCTGGCGGCTGGTGATCGATGGCATGGTCGATCAGCGGATCGAGCTCACCTTCGACGAGCTGGTGGCGATGGGGCTGGACGAGTACGCGATCACCCTGACCTGTGTCTCCAACTTCGTCGGCGGCGACCTGGTCGGAAACGCGATGTGGCTCGGAGTGCCCATCCGGGACGTGCTGCGGCTGGCCGGCCCGCACGCCGACGCCGACATGGTGCTGTCGCGCAGCGTCGACGGGTACACCGCGAGCACTCCGCTGTCGGCCCTCACCGACGATGGGCTCGATGCGATCCTCGCTGTGGGGATGAACGGCGAGCCGCTCCCGCTCGATCACGGCTTCCCCGTCCGCATGGTGGTGCCTGGTCTGTACGGATACGTGTCGGCGACGAAATGGGTGACCGAGCTCACCGTCACCACGTTCGAGAAGGACGAGGCGTACTGGACGCCGCGCGGCTACAGCGCGGAGGCGCCCATCAAGTTCTCGTCCCGCATCGACACGCCGAAGATCGGGAAGACCGTCGAGGCCGGCCGGATCCCGATCGCGGGCGTGGCGTGGGCGCAGACGGTGGGGATTGAAGCCGTCGAGGTGCGCATCGACGACGGCGAGTGGCAGCGCGCGAATCTGTCGACACCGATCAACGCAGACACCT
>Ga0308158_10005221_pt1 | contig 10702 bp, 11 predicted proteins | sample PhyBR2_FD_201038 | JGI IMG/M metagenome (GOLD analysis project Ga0308158, IMG submission 201038) | Phyllosphere microbial communities from UC Gill Tract Community Farm, Albany, California, United States - DLSLB.R2 | ecosystem: Host-associated > Plants > Phyllosphere > Unclassified | place: USA...
TCACCGGTCTTGGTGACACTGACGTCGTGCTTGCCCGCGAAGACCGGGGTGATGTCCTTCTCGGGGTCGATGCCCGCCTTGATGAGGTTGTAGGTCGGGAACAGGTACCCCGAGGTCGAGGACGGGTCCACGAAGCAGACCTTCTTGCCCTTGAAGTCCTCGATGGTGCTGATCGCCGAGTCCTTGGGGGCGATGGCCATCGAGTAGTAGCCGGGCTCCTGGCCCTCCTTGGTGACGATCGAGGAGATCGGGGTGAGCTTCGCGCCGTTGTTCGTGGCGGTGATGTACGTGAAGCCCGAGAAGGAGGCGACGTCGACCTTGCCCGCGATCGAGGCCTCGATGAGCGCGGCGTAGTCGGTCGACTCGTGGTACTCGACCTTCTTGCCGGTCTCCTTGGCGATGTAGTCCATCAGCGGCTGGTAGTTGGTCTCGGTGTCGACCGAGTCGGGGACGACGCCGAAGACGAGGGTGTTCTCATCGATCGCGTAGCCGGACTTCGCGTCGCTGGGAGCGTCGCTTCCGGGGGCCGCGCCGGCGGAGCCGGAGCAGGCGGCGAGGCCGAGAGCCAGCAGGACGGCGCCGGCGACGGCGGGGAGAGCACGAAGCTTCATGAGGACCTTTCAGGGGTGTCGGGAAGGTGTCCGACTGAAACTCTGACAGCCCGGATGCCGAGAAATGTACCTATCTTGGGACTGTTCAGCGCCCGTTCACCAAGGGTTCTTCCGGGTTAACTCCGCGCGAATTGACCGCCCCGAGCGGTCGATGCCAAGTAGTATGCCTATGTGGCTGAAGCTGTCTACTCCCAGATCGCCGACGACCTCCGCGCACAGATCTCATCGGGGGCGCTGCGTCCCGGCGACGACGTGCCGACAGAGGCCGAGCTGGCCGAGCGGTGGCGCACCTCGCGCGGGCCGATCCGCAACGCGCTCGCGACGCTCCGGGCCGAGGGCCTGATCCAGACCCATCGCGGACGCCCTGCGCGCGTGGTGTCCAAGAAGGCCGATCAGGCGGTCGACGTGTCGGTGCCGTTCACGCGCTGGGCGCGCGAGCTGGGCGTGACGCCGGGGGCGGTCACGCAGGAGATCAGCCTGCGTCGGGCCGGGGCGGAGCGGGCCTCCGCACTGGAGGTCTCCCCCGACGACACCATCGTGAGCGTGATCAGGCTGCGCCTGCTGGATGGCAGGCCGACCATGCTCGAGCGGCTCTCGTATCGCGAGGACGTCGGCCGGCTGCTGCTGCAGGCAGACCTCGACGCGATCTCCATCACCGAGCATCTCGCCGCCCACGGGCATCCGATCGTCGGCCTGCAGCATGAGATCGACGCGGTGGCCGCCGACGAGCAGGACGCCGCGCTGCTGCGCGTGCCGACCGGCTCCCCCATCCTGCGGCTCAGCCGGATCTCCCGGGATGCCGACGGCCGCGTCTTCGAGGCCTCCGAGGACCGCTATCTCAGCGAGGTGGTGAGGTTCACTGTCGCCGCGTCCGGGATCTCGGCCGACGGCCAGTATCTTCGCGCCGTCGGCGGTTAGGACACCTGATGGGCATACAGGCCGCATACACGCTGGTGGATGAGCAGACACTCGATCGACTCGTCGAGTCCGCTCCGGAGCATCTCGTGGACGAGCTCGAACGTCTGGAGCTGCGCGAGGGCTCGACGGTCTACCTCGACAAGCTCTGGGACGGACTGCATTTCCTCCTGACCGGCGTCTCGGCATCCACGCCCATCGACGACTCCCCTCTCAGCGAGGCCGTCGTCGGCGTGCACGTGTTCGACTCGGACGACTTCATCGGTTGCACCGAGCAGGATGAGCTGGCCCCGATCATCGCCGCTCTGGACGCCGTCGACGTGGATGCGCTCCTCGCCGCCGCCGACTTCACCGCGTTCAGCGTGGCCGGACTGTACCCGCGCATCTGGGACGGCGATGACGACGCCCTGCGACGGGAGCTCTCCGCGGCGTTCACGACGCTCTGCCTGGTCCACAAGCGGGCTGCGGCCGAGGGGATGCACCTGATCATCAGCATCCTCTGACGGACGACCCGGAGTGCGGACGGACGTCGGCTGATGAGTGGCAGCACAACCGCGCTGAAAGGTCCGTTAACCAGATGCGATCGCGAGCGCGTGGTACTGAAGCCTATGAAAATCGCGCTCGCGATCGCGGCGCTGGGGAAGCGCCTTGTTTAAGCGCTGGGGACGCTTATCTGGGGAGATCCCAGGATATGACCCGCTTCCAACCGATATATAGGTCCGAAAGGCGAGACCTATATGGACTTTCGTCTAGTTCTCGACCGGCGACGACAGGGCTCAGGAAAGCGGCATCCGGGTGCGGACCTGCCAGAGACCGCCGGTCTCCCCCGCGCTGAACTCGCCGCTCGCGCCGATCACGCGCTCGGCCATGCGGTTCAAGCCGGTTCCGCTGGAGGGCAGGTCGCGCCGCGGCGTCGACGGCAGCGGGCTGAGGATGGTGAGCGTCGCGTGCTCGTCGTCGACCTGGATCTCCATCCGCACCTGCCCGGCCCCGGCGTGCTTGAGGATGTTGGTCGCCGACTCCCGGACGATGCGGGCGAACACGATGTCCGCGATGCGCGGGATGCGCTCGTCGAGCGGATCGCCGGTGACGACCACGTCATGGCCGGCCGCCTCGATCTCGGCACGGGCCTCGTCGATCGCCTCGCCCAGGTCACCGGTCTGCACGGCGGTCTCGCGGGGGCCGTCGTCCGCGAGCTCGATCACGAAGCGGAGGTCGGTCATCGCCTTGCGTGCGGCGACGCGGATGGCCTCCTGGGAGGCGGCGCTGACGGTCGGGTCGTCGAGCATCTGCACGTGCAGGGCGACGACGGTGAGGTGGTGGGCGATGCTGTCGTGCAGTTCCCCGGCGATCCAGCGCCGTTCGGCGAGAACCGCCTGGCGTTCCTGCTCCGCACTCTCCGCGAGGCGCGACTCGAGAGTGCGCCCTCGTGCGGATGCGAGTCGCAGCGCGTAGCCGACGGCTCCTGCGACGGTGGCGACGATGAGGTAGACCCCGACGTTCACGGGAACGCGGTGATCGCCGTACGCGACAGCGGCGGTGGCCACGAGGAACCCGCCGAGGTAGGACAGCACGAGCGCTGTCGATCCGAGCCGCATCACCAGACCCGCCGCGATCGCCGCGGCGAACAGCACCGAGGAGTCCTTGCCGACGAAGAAGGAAAGGATGAAGACGCAGCCCAGCAGGATGGTCGCGACAGGCGGCCACCACAGGTAGAGCACGAACACCGCGGTGGCGGCGACGCTGAACGCGACGCCGACCGGATCCATGCCCGGCGTGAAGATCAGGCCGACGATATCGACGCCCGACACCACGACGAGAAACACGAGCATGACGATGCGCTCGACGGTGTTCAGACGCTCACCTCGGCTGAGGTGGAGGATGCGGGGATCATCCCGGGTCGTTCGGACGAACGGCATGGGTCAAGTATCTCCTATCCTCCGAGTTACAATCAGCGGATAGCACCGAAGAGGCGGGCAAGCTGCTCCCAGAAGGACATCTGATTCACCTCCACTTTTAGGTCTTTTGGCCAGGTACCTATTGATCTTCTCGGTGAATGAGCTGAAACACATCGCACCTGCGACCAGAGTTGAATGGCCGAAAGTCCACATCGCGTCCGTGGCTCTCCCCTCCGGTTAGGCTTCCTCCATGTCGGAAATACGCGTCCTGATCGTCGATGACGACCCGCTGGTCCGGTCGGCGCTCTCGCACTTCGTCTCACGCGGCTCCGACGTCACGGTGATCGGTCAGGCCGAGAGCGGCCGCGAGGCGCTCGAGTTCCTCGAGCACGACCGTCCCGACGTCGTGATGATGGACGTGCAGATGCCCGAGATGAACGGCATCGAGGCCACCGCCGCGATCGCCGAGCGCTGGCCCGAAGTCCGCGTGCTGGCCGTCACCACGCTCGACGGCAGCGACACCGTGCTGCCGATGCTGAGCGCGGGGGCATCCGGCTACCTGCTCAAGGACTCCAGCGCCGAGAGCATCCTGGAGGGCGTGCGGGAGGTGCACAGCGGCGCGAGCTCGCTGTCCCCGCGGATCGCCTCGCTGCTGGTCAAGCACGTGCGCAGCACCGAGCCGGCCGCCGGCGCGGGCGAGGCGCTCGAACCCTTGACCGATCGGGAGTCGGAGGTGCTGGAGCGCCTGGCCCAGGGCATGTCCAACGCCGAGATCGCCCAGTCGCTCATCGTCTCGGAGGGCACGGTCAAGGCTCACCTGGGCCGCATCATGTCGAAGTGGCAGGTGCGTGACCGCGTGCAGATCCTGGTCACCGCCGCCCACGCCGGGCTCGTCGACTTCCGCTGACGCGCCGCCCGCGGCATCCGCCCGCTCGCCCTCAGAACGCGAGCAGCACGATCCCCGCGACCACGACGACGGATGCCGCCACCCGCCACGCGGGCCGTGACTCGCGCAGCACGAAGGCGCCGAACAGGCTCACCAGCACCACGCTCACCTCGCGCAGCGGTGCGATCAGCGCCACGGGCGCGATCGTGATGGCCTGCAGCACCAGGATGTACGACAGCGGCGAGAGGATGCCGAAGGCCAGGATGCGCCGCCATTCCCGCCTGCCGAGATCGAGCACCGCACCCCAGCGACCCCGCACGCCGACACTGTAGAACGGCAGCTGCGCGAGCGTCGTGCCCACCATGAACGCCACCGGCGACAGGCTCCACTCGCGCACCGCGTGCGCGTCCCAGATCGTGTAGGTCGCGATCATCACACCGGTGAGCAGACCGAACAGCACCGCGGGGTCGAGGCCGCGGCGAGCACCGGCGGATGCCGTGCGGCCGACGATGCCGACGGCCACGACACCCGCGATGACCAGCGCGACACCCACGAGCGCGACCACCGACGGCCGTTCGCCGAGCAGCAGCATCGCGATGATCACCGACAGGAACGGGCCGCTCCCCCGCGCCGTCGCGTAGACGGTCGACAGGTCGCCGGCCTGATAGCCCCGCTGCAGCACCGACATGTACAGCACGTGCAGCACGGAGGAGACCGCGACGCCGAGCGCGAAGCCGGCGAGGTCGTCGGTGCCGAGTCCACCGGTGAAGGGGATGGCCCCGATCCAGATGACCGTGCTGGCGAGGGCTCCCCACCACAGGAACGGCACGCCCGCGCGGCTGACGTTGTGTGCGACGACGTTCCAGGCGGCGTGCGCGACGGCGGCGCTGAGCGCCAGGACGATGGCGATGACCGGCATCCGAGACCCTTCTGCCCGTCGCGGGCGCGACGAACGGGTCCTCCAGGCTTTTGTCCGTTCAGATGACGCCCGGCCGACGGCCGCACGTGGCGCCGCTCGGACCAGCCGGACTCCGCTCGAGTGGAGCGGTGCGTCCCGGAACCCTAGGCGCTGTCCCGTCCACCCTAACGCGACCGGCGGGGCCTGCCGGGCCGACCCGGCGCGCCCCGACTAGCATCGAAGGCATGCCCGTCAGTCCTGCCGCCCTCGCCCACGCCTCTGATCTCGCGGATTTCGTCGCCGCCTCGCCGTCGAGCTACCACGCGGCCGAGGAGGTCGCGCGGCGACTGCAGCAGGCCGGATTCGCGCGGCTCGATGAGACCGACGCGTGGCCGACGCAGGCCGGCGGCCGCTTCGTCGTCGTGCGCGACGGCGCCGCCATCGGCTGGGTCGTGCCGTCGGATGCCACGGCCACCACGCCCGTGCACGTGCTGGGCGCGCACACCGACTCCCCCGGACTCAAGCTCAAGCCCAAGCCCACCACCGGCTCGCACGGCTGGCTGCAGGCCGCGGTGGAGGTGTACGGCGGTCCCCTGCTGAACTCGTGGCTCGACCGGGAGCTGCGGCTCGCCGGCCGCCTGGCGCTGGCGGACGGCCGCGTGGTGCTCGCCGCGACGGGTCCGCTGCTGCGCCTGCCTCAGCTGGCGATCCACCTCGACCGCAGCGCGAACGAGGGCCTCGCCCTCGACAAGCAGACCGGCACGCAGCCCGTGTGGGGGCTCGGCGACGCCGCATCCGCCGACATCCTCGGCGAGCTGGCCGCCGCCGCGGGCGTCGACGCCTCGGAGATCCGCGGGTACGACGCCGTGGTGGCGGATGCCGCGCGCGGCGCCGTGTTCGGCAAGGACGACGCGTTCTTCGCATCCGGCCGCCTGGACGACCTCGCGTCGGTGCACGCCGGCGTCGTCGCCCTGATCGAGGCGTCGGAGGCGATGGCAGATGGGTCGCTGAGCATGTCGAAGCGGATCCCGGTGCTCGCCGCGTTCGACCACGAGGAGCTGGGCTCGGCATCGCGCTCCGGCGCCGCCGGCCCCTTCCTGGAGGACGTGCTCGTCCGGCTGTACGCCTCGTTCGGAGCGGATGCCATCCACCAGCGCCGTGCGCTGGCGGCGTCGTGGCACCTGTCCAGCGACGTCGGCCACTCGGTGCACCCGAACTTCGCCCACAAGCACGACCCGGTGGTGCAGCCGCTGCTGGGCTCCGGCCCGATCCTGAAGATCAACGCCAACCAGCGCTACGCGACCGACGCCGTGGGCGCCGCGGCCTGGGCGGGCTGGTGCGAGAGCGCCGGGGTCGGCTACCAGGAGTTCGTGTCGAACAACGCGGTGCCGTGCGGCTCGACCATCGGCCCGATCACCGCGACGCGTCTGGGCATCCGCACGGTCGACATCGGCATCCCGATCCTGTCGATGCACTCCGCCCGCGAGCTCGCCGGCGTCAGCGACCTCTACGACCTCTCCCGCGTGGCGCGGGCGTTCTTCGCCGGCTGAGGTCCAGACGCCGAGGTCCGCTCATCGCGCCAGGGTCAAGCCGCCAGGCGGACCCGTGGCGCGAGCCGTTCGACGCGGCTCTGCAGTTCGGCGAAAGCCGCGTCGAAGGCCTCTGATGTGCCTCCCCGCACCGGGTCGGGAACCGACCAGTGCAGCGCCGTCGCGGGGTACTCCTCGTGGGCGCGGTCACACACGGTGATGATCAGGTCGGAGGCGGCGACGACGCCGTCCGCGCTCGCCGGCACGGCATCGCTGAGATCGAATCCGTGACGAGCAGCCACCTCGACGGCTCCCGGGGCGACACGCTGAGCCGGATGCGTGCCCGCGCTCACGGCGGGCACAGGACTGTTCCCGTTCCAGATCGCTCGGGCCAGCTGAGAGCGAGCGGAGTTCGCCGTGCAGATGAACACGACGCGGGTCGCGTCGATGGTGCTGAGCGGGACCAGACCGGACAGCGCCGACGGGTCGAGTCGGACGTACGAACGACGCCCATCGCCCTCGGAGCGTCCTCGGGAGACGATCCCCTCGCGCTCGAGCACGTTGAGATGATGCGCGAGCAGGTTCGACGTCATCCCGATCCGCGTGCGGAGCTCGGTGGGCGAGAGGTCGCCGGCTGAGAGCAGGTCGACCATGCGCAGCCGGGCGGAATCGGCGAGCGCGGCGTGACGGCGCGCCCGCGCCTCGAGGGCGAGAATCTGCTCATCATTCATTGCCTCAATCTTGACTGAGCTAATGGAATCCGTCAAGATGATCTCGTCATGAACCACACACCTCTGCTCCGTCGCGCGGCCGCCGAGCTCCTCGGCACCGGTCTGCTCGTCGCCGTCGTCGTCGGCTCAGGCATCGCCGCGGAACGACTCAGCAGCGACCACGGACTGCGCCTGCTGGAGAACTCGATCGCGACGGCGCTGGGCCTGGCGGTGCTGATCGTGCTGCTCGGCCCGGTTTCGGGCGCGCATTTCAACCCGGTGATCACCATCGCGGATTCGCTGCTCCGACGCGACGGCGCAGCAGCGAAGGACCGCGCAGGAGCGGTGACCTACATCGCCGCCCAGCTTGTCGGCGGGATCGGCGGCGCGCTGCTGGCGAACGCGATGTTCGAGACGCCGGCCGCGGTCGCGCTGCACGAGCGCGCAACGGCCGCAACCCTCCTCGGCGAGGTCGTCGCCACGGCAGGACTGACGCTGCTGGTCGTCGGAATGGTCCGTGCCGCGCACAGCCTGCCCGTCATCGCCTGCGCAGTCGGCGCCTACATCGGCGCCGCATACTGGTTCACCAGTTCGACGGCGTTCGCGAATCCGGCCGTCACCCTCGGCCGTATCTTCTCCGACACCTTCGCCGGGATCGCCCCGCTCTCGGCCGCGTTCTTCCTCGCGGCGCAGCTGATCGGCGGCGTGATCGGGATCCTGCTCACTCTCGCCCTGTTCCCTGCACCGTCCCTCAAGGAGACGACATCGTGACCGACCACCCCACCGTGCTCTTCGTCTGCGTGCACAACGCCGGGCGCTCGCAGATGGCCGCGGGCTTCCTGCAGGCGATCGCCGGCGACCGCATCGATGTGCGCTCGGCCGGCTCCGAGCCGAAGGACGCGATCAACCCCGTGGCCGTGCAGGCCATGTCGGAGGCCGGGATCGACATCACGACCGGCACCCCGAAGCTGCTGACGATCGATGCCGTGAAGCAGGCCGACGTCGTGATCACGATGGGCTGCGGCGACGCATGCCCGATCTTCCCCGGCAAGCGCTACGAGGACTGGCAGCTCGACGACCCGGCCGGCCAGAGCATCGAGTCGGTGCGCGTGATCCGCGACGAGATCCGCTCGCGCGTCGAGACGCTGGTCGCCGAACTGGCTCCCTGAACCCGCCGCACCGCTCGCGGCGGGTTCAGGGGCTTCATCTCAGCAGCAGCCGGTGGGGCAGGAGCCGTCGGGCAGCGGCTCGCAGCCGGCGTCGCAGCACTCGTCCATGTCACACCTCCCTTCATCGATGAGCATCGATATTCGACGTTGCGATCGTCGCGTATATATTGACGACTGTCAATATATGGAGCAGAATCGACTCATGCCGGTCCAAGAGCTGATCCCCCTCCGCGATCTGCAGTCCTGCTGCGCCCCGCTCACCCGCGCGCCGCTGTCCGTCGAGAACGCCGTCTCTCTGGCATCCTCGCTCAAGGCCATCGCCGACCCCGCCCGTCTCCGCATCCTGTCGATGATCGCCGCGCACGCCGACGGCGAGGCGTGCGTCTGCGATCTCACCGAGCCGCTCGGTCTCAGCCAGCCCACCGTCTCCCATCACCTGCGCGTCCTCGTCGACGCCGGGTTCCTCGAGCGCGAGAAGCGCGGCACCTGGGCGTTCTTCCGCGTCGCCGACGGTGCGCTGGAATCCCTCACCGGCATCCTCGGTCGCTGAGGCAGCGCGTCCCCTCGCGCGGTGGCGGCACCGGATGCCAGGATGAGCACAACCCGAACATCCCGGAGGCACCCATGTCCGCGAGCATCGAAGCCGCAGGCCCCGCTCTGATCGAGCGCACCGGCATCGAGATCATCCCCGAGTCCGACCGCACGGCCAAGCCGCGCGACCTGTTCTGGCCGTGGTTCGCGGCGAACGTGTCCGTGTTCGGCATGTCGTACGGCTCGTTCGTGCTCGGCTTCGGCATCTCGCTGTGGCAGGCGACGGTCGTCTCGGTCATCGGGATCATCGTGTCGTTCTTCCTGTGCGGGCTGATCGCGATCGCCGGCAAACGGGGCTCGGCGCCGACGATGATCCTGTCCCGTGCCGCCTTCGGCGTGCAGGGGCAGAAGCTGCCCGGCATCGTGTCGTGGCTCACGTCGATCGGCTGGGAGACCTCGCTGGCGATCACGGCCGTTCTCGCCACCACGACGGTGTTCCGCAGCCTGGGCTGGCTGAGCGCCGACGACCAGGGCGTCGGGTTGAAGATCGTGGCGACCGTCGCGGTGGCGGCGCTCATCGTCGCGGCATCCGTGCTCGGGTACCACACGATCATGAAGCTGCAGTCGGTGCTGACCTGGCTGACCGGCGCGATGACCGTGCTGTTCCTGATCCTCACATTCGAGAGCATCAACTGGTCGACCGCCTTCTCGCGCCCGGACGGCACTCTCGCGCAGACCATCGGCGCCCTCGTGATGGTGATGACCGGATTCGGCCTGGGCTGGATCAACATCGCTGCCGACTGGTCGCGGTACCAGAAGCGCACCGCATCCGACGGGCAGATCATCGCCTGGAACACGATCGGCGGCTCGGTCGCGCCGATCATCCTGGTGTTCTTCGGACTCCTGCTGGCGGGCTCGGACCAGAAGCTGATGGACGCCGTGGGATCCGACCCGATCGGAGCCCTCGCCACCCTGCTGCCCCCGTGGGTGCTGGTGCCGTTCCTGATCGTCGCGATCCTCACGCTGGTCTCCGGCGCGGTGCTCGGCATCTACTCCTCGGGCCTCACGCTGCTGAGCCTCGGCATCCGCATCCCGCGGCCGGCCGCCGCCGGCATCGACGGCGTGATCCTCACCGCCGGAACGATCTTCGTGGTGTTCTTCGCGACCAGCTTCATCGGTCCGTTCCAGTCGTTCCTCATCACGCTCGGCGTGCCGATGGCGTCGTGGGCAGGCATCCTCATCGCCGACATCCTGCGCCGCCGTCGCGACTACGACGAGGCGGCGCTGTTCGACTCGAACGGCCGCTACGGCGCGTTCGACTGGACCTCGATCATCACCATGCTCGTCGCGACCGGCATCGGCTGGGGCTTCGTGATGAACACGATCCCCGACACCCCGTGGAACGACTGGCAGGGCTATTTCCTCGACCTGTTCGGCTGGCGCGACGACTGGGGCTACGCCAACCTCGGCGTGCTGTTCGCGCTGGTGCTGTCGTTCGCCGTGACCTGGTTCGCCCGTGCGGGGAGGATCCGCCGGCAGGAGCAGGGATGACCGA